>TARA_R110001599_G_scaffold82854_2_pt1 | contig 35182 bp, 25 predicted proteins | sample TARA_R110001599 | Tara Oceans TARA_R110001599 (sample SAMEA4398360) | marine metagenome | biome: Polar Biome; feature: [MES] marine water layer (ENVO:01000295) within the mesopelagic zone...; material: water (ENVO:00002006), including particulate matter (ENVO:01000060) such as...... | reverse complement strand
AGCCCTTCTAAACAAGCCGAGTGTCTTCGAAAACACAATGTTTATTATATAGAAGGTAAAGATGGTCAAATCACCACAACATCAACTTGGTTAGCACAGGCTCCACTTTCCAATGCCTTTACAGCCAATGATAAAGTCAATTTAAACTTTTAATAGGAGGATGTTATGGGTAGAAAAAGAAAAAACTCAGCTGATAACAAACTGCCGAACCGAGTTTATGCAGGTAAGTCTGCCTATGAATTTAGAATGAAAGACGGCAAGTGCAAACGCCTATGTGACTTAAACACACCATTATCGATTATTCATAAAAAGTATGAAGAAGCTTTAGCAATATCAAAAGATAAATTTACTGTCGCTAATATAATTGCTGACTACCTCGAGTCAACCGACTTTTTGGAAAAGAAACCTCGAACACAAAAAGACTATCATCATTATAAAAAAGACTTAATAAATGCTTTTGGTCACATGAATACGAACCGAGTAACGAGGTTAGATGTCAAAAAGTTTTTAGATGCCAAAGCTAAAAAATCTGGCAATGCACAAGCCAATCGCCATAAGTCGGCATTACAAGTTATTCTCGCTTGGGGGGTAATTTATGGTAAAGCAAAAGAAAATGTTTGTATCGGAGTAAAGAAACTCAAAGAAGTACCACGAGCAAAATACATTAGCGATGAAGAGTATTTTGCTATAAAAGAGTATGCATGCCCTGTCGTCATCGCAATGCTAGAAATAATGTATTTATGTGCGGCAAGACCTCAAGATGTATTGAAAATGAAGCGAACTGACTTCCATAAAGAAGGCTTATATATTAGGCAATCTAAAACATCAGTAGCTCAAATCAAACGTTGGGGACCTAGGCTAAAAAAGGCTGTTAACCATATACAACCAAAGAGCCCTGATATTGAAAGTAAATATGTGATATTTCAACCTAATAATGGTCAGCGGTTCACAAAGTCAGGCTTTGATGAACGCTTTGCCAAAGTTAGAGCGAAAGCAAGAGAAGCAACAGGACAAAAAATGGACTTTACAATCCATGATTTTAAAGCCAAATCAATCTCTGATTTTGAAGGTAGTATTATCGAAAAGCAAATTGCCGCAGGTCATACAAATATAAAACAAACATTGGCTTATCAACGCAAAGCTTTAGTTGTTGATACGGTTGAGACATCAGGGAAGGCTTAGTCTATTAGCAGTGCTAATACAAAACTTGCCCTCTGAGGGTTAAGTCTCCACTCGAACAGTTATTTATCGATTAAGATAAAGTTATGAAGATGCTAATTTGAATGAGAGCTGATGATTTTTTGCATGAAAAAAGCCTAATTGAGTGTACTTTCCTCATTGAACTATTGAAAATATACATACAAATCAGTTAGGTTATGAAGTAACATCAATGAAAATTGTATAAAGGAATATCCAGACAAGCAAGGAGCATAAATGACCAAATCACTAAATAAATTCCACCAAGCCTTAAGCGAAGCTAAAGAACTTCTACATTGCTATGACACCTTAAATAACCATGATGAAATCGTCCCCCCTGACGCATTGAAAAAAGCTAGCCTAATAATGACGTTAACAGCTTGGGAAACTTATGTAGAAGATGTAGTAACTGAACTATTCAATACAAAATTCAGTTTAGTTAAAGGTTCAATGTTAGGTAATTTTGCAGAAAAACATTTAAAAGAACGTTTGAAACAGTTTCATAATCCTGACTCTCGTAAAACAAAACACTTATTCGAGGAGTTTTTTGGTGTTGATATCACTGAAAATGGCACTGGAATAATGTATTACCTAAAGATGCGAGGGCACAATTAAATAAATGGATATCAATTCGTGGTGATGCTGTTCATCGTGTCGAAGTTGATGTAAACCAGCCGCAAGTTATTAGAAAAGATGAATTAGCTAAATGTATTCGTTTCATTGAAGAGTTAGCCAAAGCAACAGATAAATCAGTAGCTAAGCTTTAAAATGCAGTAAAGGAGCAGTATTACCATGAACGGTGAATCCACCTATAAACCTAACTTTAACGTTGTTGATGATGAACCAATACAGGACCCCATAATAGAACCAGTAAATAACAAACAATTAAATGAAAATACTAAAATTTCAGAAAGTGATCTGGTGTTAAACACAAGTGAAGTTAGTTTAATTCAAAAAAAACGTCACAAGCTTCGAATATTTGATCCAGAAGGCATTTATACCTTCAAACATGTAGAGATTGGTTATTTTCAGTCTTTCCTACACGCCATTACTATGTTTACCTCATTATTTCTTATAGTCAGCTTTTATCGACTAATAATTACAGATACTCAGAAATTAGTTTATGGGCTCGGATATATTAGTGACCTTAATGTTTTGGATAAATTATGCATGACATTTATCGCACTTTATGGGTTATTAAAAATAAAAAAAACTTTCACTACAAAAGTCACTAACTTTGATAAACGATATCGATTAGCACTTTGTGCTAACGCTCTTAACAGTATTGTTCTAAATTATTTAAAATTAAGTTTTATTTTCATAGCAATGGCACTGTCGATAATAGAAGTCGAATACCCTGAAATAACGTTAAGCGCTGCTTTTAATATTCTAGAAAATGGGTTGATTTCTGACTCACTTTCAATAATGACTTGGTTTATCTCTATCGTGCTAGTGGTTAAAGCATTCAAATATTGTGGAAAAGGTGAAATAAAATGAAGTATTTAATTGGGTTCATACTTTGTACTGTGTTCCAAGTAAGTTTTGCAAAAGATTCGTTATCCAAAGATTGTTCACATCTACAAAGTGCTACGGAAGCAGATTTTGTATTACTAAGTAAAAAAGAGTTTATTGAGCTTGGTGAGTGTTTAGCTATCAGCTTAATTAAAAAAAGAGTCCCTTTAAACGTAGTCGAATCATGCAACGAAGTGGATGAGGATAGAAGAAATATACTTGGTATCTTTTCACTTTCTAAATTAGAAGCGATTTTGATTGGCCAATGTGTTGGAACTATCAATTATATATACCAACATTACGACAATGAACCCGTATCAACTTATAGATATCGAAGTCATCAAACCAAAAAATATCAATGCACTAAGGGGCTCCAAGCTGTCGATATTCTTAGGCAAAGCACAGAAAATTCATATAGTAGAACAAAGCTTAGAGATCTACTTTGTAGTGTGAGGTAATTTATGTCGCTTGAGATAGAACCGTTATCATTTTTAGAAATTGCTCGTCGTGAACTCAAACATGATTTCAAGAGCACGGACCAATTACCGGAACCTATTAGGAGTAGTTTAAATACTATTTTTACTAAAAAATCGAATGCTAATTTATACCGACCAAAAGCAATCAATGAAAAAGTTATTGGTCAAAAGCAAAATAAGCATCCTATTCAGTTAGGAAAAAAGAACATTGTTTATAATGTTTTAGTTATTTGGTACTTGTTTAATAGTGACACTGGTAAAACTAAATCGCTTCTTCAAGAGTATGCGAAGTTCGGTATATGTAATGAAACATTAAGTGAGCTAATAGAGTTAACAAAAAAACAATATTTAGAATTTTTCTGTCTTGGCGTTATAAGAGAAAACGTGCAACAGATCATTGTGTGTTTAAAATCACCTAGCTTTGACCTATTTACAGAAAAGCTACCGTCACCATTTTCATCTAACAAAAGCAGTTCTAATGATATTAGCCCTATGCTTGTTTTTTACTCTGAAGATGTACCTTGGGAAAGTTATATGACTCATTATAAACTTGCTGAAGACTTCTTTGAAAATAAAAACTATGTGAAGGCAAAAGAAACACTCCTTAATTTAGAAGCAATAGCTGTAATCAGGCTCCCTGTCATTGAAGCCCTTAACAAAAAAATCAATGCCGTAGAGCTAGAAACAAAAGAAGCTTGGGACTATTTCCAAAATATTTTAAATTAACTGTTGTTTGTGCGCAGCACAAAATGATGATAGCTCCACTGAATTAAATGGAGCTATTTATGAAAACAATTCACTCACTGTTTAAAGTCTTCCCACCATCAGATGGTGATAAATACATTCAAAAAGCGTTACATATAGAGCACGGATTAGACTCAGGCAAAAAATACCAAAAGCTTGGAGGTAAAAAACTTCATTTAGCTAAACACCTCATACGTTTTAAGCTTGGCCACTACCGTTTAATTTTCAAGCTCACTAATTCTGGCTTTACTCTTGAGGCATTAATACAACGCAAAAACCTGAACCGATTCCTTAAACGAAGGTAATACAAAGTCGTATTACAACCACATTTATGATTTTAAGGAAGCACAAAATGAAAAAGCACATTAAACCATCTGACAATACAGCTAATCAGAAGAATCCAAATAAAGGTACATCTGGTACGAATCGCCAATACGATCAAAAAAATGGCAATCGTAGCCAGCAGAAACAACAAGGAGAAAATTAGTATGAACTTGTCAATTCAATCATCTCAAAAAGCTGTTCAAGTTAATTTAAAGCAACAACTTCAATCAAATACCACTGGTGAAATTAGTTTATTAGTGAATGCTATTAATTTTGAAAAACTTAAATGGAAGCTGACTAAATCAGTCGAAGCATCTTGGACTGAAGAAATGTGCGACTTTGCAGAACTTGAGTATAAAAAGTTTCTCACACTAAAAATACTTTATCCAAAGGTATCATTTGTTCCTAGTAAACTTGTAGACAAGTTTTGGCATGAACACATTTTAGATACAAAGTCTTACGCTGAAGATTGCAGCACATTATTTGGATTCTTCATCCACCATTACCCTTACTTTGGTATTTATGGTGATGAAGACCAACAAGCTCTGCAAACAGCTTTTGAAAAAACAATAAATCTCTATGAAACCCACTTTGGTTCATATCCAACTGATAAGTTATTTGGTCAGCAAAGCTCTGAAGCTGCACGTTGTGGTGATCATGCATGCCATGTACCTTCAAGTTGTCGTTGTCGAGTGCCAGGTGCCTGTAAATAGTTTTTAGCTATATTCTGTAATTATGACAATACCAACCAATTAGGGCTGGTATTGTCTTTTGCATAAAGGATTTCATTCATTGAATCAATACAGAAATCTAGCACAAATCTAAACTAACAGTCATCGATGAAAAACGGGTAACTGTTAGATCAATTTCTACCTAATACAAATCATAATCTGCGTAGCAACTAACTGATACGCTGTTTATGACAAGATTAATCAGTAATCATATCGACACACCCTTAGTAGTCACACTAGTACAACTTAGAATATACTATTAACAATGGGATTTTGATTAACCTGTAGTCCAATGATTACTTAATACTTCAGCTTGCTGCAGACACAAATCAATTGCTTCATCAGACATATCTGGTGGGTATTTCCAACGACGCAATGCTCTGCGAACTAAATTACGTAAACGCGCTCTAACACTATCTCGTTGTTGCCAATCTACGGTTGTTGATTGTCTTAATTTTTGTGTGATCTCGATTGCTAAACCACGTAACTGATCATCACCTAGTTCTTTCACCGCACTCTCATTAGTAATTAACGCTCGATAAAAAGCAATTTCATCTGAATTTAGCCCAAGCTTTTCAGCTTCAGCTAAATCTATTTCCATATCTTTAGCCATTTTAATTAGCTCTTCAATGACCTGGGCTGTTTCTATAGCGCGATTATGATATTTACGTAAGGTTTCCATAATACGTTCGGAATAAGCTTTTTCAGAAACCACATCATTTTTCATGCGTGCTTTGACTTCATCTTTTAATAACTTTTCTAAAAGCTCTACAGCAAGATTTCGTTGTGGCATATTTTTAACATCTTCTAGAAACTCTGCTGATAACAAACCAATATTAGGCTTGTCTAGACCAACAGATTCAAAAATGTCTGTTACGCCTTCAGCAACTATTGCATTGTCGATAATTTGCTTCATCGCTGAGTTTTTATCTTCATCAGTTCGACGTTTATCTGTACTGGTGAATTTACTTAATGCGGCTTTAACAGCACTAAAAAAAGCTATTTCTTTTTTATATTCCGCTGCTTCATCTAGTGTACTACATAGCGTATATGCTTTTGTGAGTGGTGCCATCACATCAAAGAATCGCTTCTTACCATCTAATTTTCCTTGAGGGTTTTCTAAACTTAAGATGTGATTCATAACCCCTGGTAATAACTTAAGGGCATTTTGTTCAAAATCAGCGTAATCGAAGCCATCTAACATCGCTTGAATGACTTCTAACTTCTCCAACATAATAGAGAATGCTTCATGGTTATCGAGTGTTGGCCGCCCTTTGCCTTTTGAATCCGTATACGTTTTCAAAGCGTTTTTCAGCTCATTAGCAATACCGATATAATCAACAACTAGGCCACCAGGTTTATCTTTAAAAACACGGTTAACGCGAGCTATTGCCTGCATTAAGTTATGACCTTTCATTGGTTTATCTATATACATAGTATGGCAATTAGGAGCATCAAAACCTGTTAGCCACATATCTCGAACAATAACTATTTGCAGGGGATCTTTTATATCTTTGTATCGTTTTTCAAACAGCTTTTTTGTTTCTTTGTTATGTATATGAGGCTGTAGTAAGGTTTTGTCCGATGCCGAGCCTGTCATGACAACTTTAATAGCGCCTTTGGCTGTGTCATCATCATGCCACTCAGGTCTAAGGCTAATTAACTCATTATACATTTGCGCACAAATGTCTCGGCTCATGCAAACAATCATGACTTTGCCAGGGAAAGTCGCCACTCTTATTTCGAAATGTTTAACTAAATCTATACAAACTTCTTCAATACGAGGATCAGAGCCGACAAGCTTTTCTAGTGTTGCCCATTTAGATTTGGTGTTTTCTCTTGCGCCTACATCTTCTTCGTCTTCTATAACTTCATCAATATCATTATTGAGTTCTTCAATTTCATCTTGGCGAATGTCTAATTTGGCGAGGCGAGACTCATAATAGATTGGCACAGTAGCACCATCATCAACAGCGTCTTGAATATCATAAACAGATACATAACCGCCAAATACTGATTGGGTATCTTTATCTACCGCTGAAATGGGTGTACCCGTAAAACCAATGAAAGACGCATTGGGTAAAGCATCACGCATATACTTAGAATAGCCATAAGTATATTCGCCCGTTTTAGGATTAAACTTGGCCTTATCACCATACTGGCTGCGGTGAGCTTCATCACTCACTACAACAATATTAGTTCTATCACTTAACACAGGATGTGCTGACTCATTAGCCACTAAGGTAAATTTTTGAACCGTTGTAAAAACAATACCACCCGATTGTTTACCCGTAAGTATATCGCGTAATGAATCTCTATCTTCAGCCTGAACAGGTGTTTGTTTTAGCGTGTCACTTGCCATGCCAAAGGTATTAAACAATTGCCCATCTAAATCATTTCTGTCAGTAACAACTACAATAGTAGGGTTATTCATCTCAGGTTGTGCCATTAGCTTTCCTGCATAACACACCATAGAAATTGATTTACCTGAGCCTTGGGTATGCCAAACAACACCGGCTTTACCTGTACCTACTCTGTTTTTATTGCCGTTTTTCGAAACGTTATAATTTACACTTGGCTCTGCCACTAACGCCAACATTTCAGGTTGTTTTGCTGCAATAATCGTAGCTTCTACCGCCGCACGTACTGCATGAAATTGATGGTAACCTGCAATTTTCTTAATTAGTTCACCACCTGACTCTTCAAATAGTACAAAATATCTAATGTAATCTAAAAGCAGTTCTGGTTTGAAAAAACCACGTACTAACGTTTCTAACCGAAATTCAAAAATGCGTTTATCATCTTCATTATCGATAGTTCGCCACGGTAAAAAACGTTCTTTGCTAGCCGTTAACGACCCTACTTTGGCTGTAACGCCATCACTAATAATCAATGCTTCATTAAAAACAAAAAGATCAGAAACCTCTTCCTTATAAGTTTGCAGTTGCTGATAAGCACTCCAAACATCAGCACTATTGTCCGCAGGGTTTTTCAGTTCAACTACCGATATTGGCAAACCATTTATAAACACCACGATGTCAGGTCGTCTATTACCCTTTATGCCTGTAACAGTGAATTGGTTGACGATTAAAAATTCATTTTTATTTGTGTTGTTAAAATCAATGAAACGAACATAATCAACAACCTCTTGGTCTCCCTCTTTAAACTCAACCTTTATCCCTTCAAGTAAATGCTGGTGAAATTGTTGGTTGTTTTTAATTAGAATTGGTGTGTCAAATTGAGTAACAACAGCAATGGCTTGCTCTAATGCAGCTATAGGAATATGAGGATTTATTACTTCAAGTTGTGCCAATAAACGTGCTTTTAAAATAACTTGCCGATAATCTTCACGCTCTGGACAATCACCGTCTGGTGCTATGTCGTAACCATTAGCATATTCATAACCAATTTCTTTAAACCAGTCTATGCAAAGTAGTTCTAATTGGTCTTCCGTAATCATTTAACAACTTCCTCAATGCTTAGTGCTTTCCAGCCCCAGGTTGATCGCTTTTTATTAAAGTTTATCACTGCTTTACCTACGACTTTATCATCATTTTCAATGTTGAATTTTTCTAATAGAGGCCGATCAATAAAAATATCATTATTCGTAAATCCTAACCCATTAGACACTCTAGTGCTTTCGTTGAACGACTTGAATACAGTATTACTAGGAACTTTGTCTGTTACTTTACATTCAACACTTCTCGTTCTAACACCATTTTTCCCCGTTGATTGAGAAATTTTAATTGCTATTGATTGCCCAACCTCAAATGGTTGAGGTAACTCATCAAACGGAATGACCGTTTCAGCACCTTTGCTAATAACAACATGAATTAATCTTTTAGGTTGATTTACATGGTCAACTACACCTATAAACTCAGGGAATATGTCCCAATTAACACCTTCTTCTCTTTTAGAAAACTGAAAAGCATTAAAGCGTTCATGTTCATCGAACTCCCCTTTCACTTTGATCGGGCTACCATTTTGAAGTGAACCAAAATTAAACTTGGTTTCTGGAAGTGTTATTTCAACAGGTGGTTGGCCGTTAGTCCTATTCAGGTATAACTTACGACGTTTTTTTCCTGGCTTATCCGGTAATGAAAATGTTGTCCCTAAGCAGCCACTTAGCCAAGGTAAATTATCAAATAATAAAGACTCTGCACCCTTACTGTAATCACTATAAAGTGATTTATTAGTATGGGTAGCGGTCACTTGTTCATACCATTCTTGTCTTTTAAAGTTTTCAACTGCTTCAGGGATAGCCCAGCCTTCACGTGTTCTAGCCTCAATTACCTTTTCAACTTCATATTTTGCTTCTTGGTGTTTATTCATTACAACAAGTAGCTCAGCAAGTTTTAATCGCAGTTTAGCAATAAAGTCTTCTTTGGGGTTTGAAGATAAAGCACGGCAATAACAACTTAAGGCTTTATTTTGATCGATATGTAATTGAATATCTCCAAGCAATTCCCAAGCCCAGTAATCACCCACTTTTTGTTTCGCAACATCAATGGCAATAGCAAAGCTTTTAGTATGTTCTCCAATACAATTTAACGCTCTCGCTTTGTGTAAACTTAACCATATTGTTTCATCTGCTTGAGCTAATAATCGATCAAGTAAGGGAATAAATACGTGCAGTACATCTTTGTCATTTTGCTCTACGGCTTGTTTTGTTGCATGTTGTATGATTTTCTGGGCTAAACACGGAAAGGTTTTTCTTGTTTCAGCATCCACATAAGGTTCAAAGTCATCTTCTCGTAAATTATCAAGTCCCCAAATTTTAATGAAGGCAACTAAATTAAAGTTACTTTCACTTATTAACTTATCCGCGATAGAGAGTATCAATGAATGTAAAAGAGATGGCCTTTCACACTGTAGTTGTAGATATTCTTGCAATAGCTTTTTCACAGCGAGTACGTTAATTTTCTCAGCCTTAACCATTGGCTGAATAAGCCGATAAACTTCCCACCCTATGCTTGTTCTAACATCTTGGTTTTGTGGTTGCTGTTGTAATACCCCTCTATAGATATTAATAGCAACTTGATGATTACCGGATTTGCTCGCTTGTTTAGCTTGCTGTAATTTTTGACTAGCAGGGTTAGATAGTTTGGATACCATCTCCATTTGTTTTGATAAAATATCGTCTGGAGATGAAAACTTTATATTCTGTAATTGCTGAATATAATTATTCACCTCTGCGGTATTATTGGCTGTTGCTTCGCGTTTACATAAATCAATCAAACACCAAGCTAAAGCTTTAAAATTCCATTCGTCCGATGGCTGTTGCTCAACGAGATTTAAAGCCATTTGGTAAGCCTCATCTAAAGCACCTGCTTTTCTCTTAGCGAAAACCTCTTTACTCGTTATTACATTTGCAAACATTAGTCGAAAGCCTCCTCTAAAACGCGTTCAACTTCATTGATAAGTTCTGGTGAGTTGGAAAGTGATTTTTTAGCATCAAACTTTGTAAACTGATTTTTTCCATTATAAAAAATATCAATAACAGCACTGTTACCTTCTTTTTGAAAACAGTAACGTTGTGCAAAACCTCGTGCTCGAACCTCAGAAATAGATACCGAATAATTGTTACATGCTTCTTCAATACGCTGGTGAAAATCAATTAGAAAAGGTTCAGGTAACTCAATAATACGTTTGGTTTCAACTTTATTAAAAGTATTTAAAAGAATACCTTTAAAAGAAGAAACTCTGCCGAGTATTAATTGACACAAGTCTGACTCGTCATTGGCGAGAACAGATGAAACCTTATACTTGCCGTTGTATCCAAATCGAATAGTGGAAAAATCGTCACCACATTGAAACAAATAAGATTCTTGCCATTGATTGTGTTTAATATCAACAACATCAATACCTAAACCAATAAGAGCGCTTTTAATTTCGGCTAACAAAAATAGCATTGGCGTATTATTTGGTTGAATACCAAATGACTGATCGGAAGGCGTATCTGTCACTTTTCTCGTTTCAGTTACTATCACTGGCTGCTCCGATGTATATTCTGGTGTTTGGTCATGGGATAACGAGGGTGTGCTAATTTCATTAGGGTTATCAAGCTCAAAATTTGGCATTGAAAAGTCCATACTAGCGACTCTTTTCATACCACTACCTAATTTGATGTGCGGTTCGTCTATAACAAAAAGTTGTGCCGAGGTTCGTGTTATAGCCGTATACAACCAGCGAAAATAATCTTTAGTGAGTGTTTTATGATGAGAACTACATTTCAAAAATACCTGCTGCCACTCGCTACCCTGTGCTTTATGACAAGTAATTGCATAGCCAAACTTTAGCTTGAATGAATTAAAGTAAGGGTCATTAAGTAAGGCTTCTTTAAATTCAACACGCTTACTCTTCGATAATAAATGAGGATGCCTCTTACGGAAGTCCACATACAACGCCTTATTTTCGTCCGAGCTTAAGGTAGGCTCGTTATTGTAAAGTAGGTTTTCTACAATCTTACTCTTAAAGAAATTTACTTCGCCGTACTCATTACGAAACCCAAGTTCAACATCACGAAAGCAAAGTTGAACTTGTATTGTTTCAGTTAAGCCAAGTTCACCTTTTTTCCTCAGTACAACAGTTTTAAACTCAGGTTCAGACAGTAGCTGCTTTATCATGCCAAATTCGCCATTGGTGACAACATGATTTTTAAGATAATGATTGGCTACCGAAATAACTTTATCTCCAGCAACTAAGGTTTTTTGCATAGGGAAAAAGTGTTCACGAATAACCTGATTGTATTTACTCACCTGTCTATTAGAGGAAGCAATAACGATAGCATTTTTGGCCTGTGCTACTTTACCATTACAAGCTTCAATATATTGCCCTACTAAGTCATCAACATGTAAAGGTGTAATATCGGCGTATGCCGTTTCAAAATCTAGTTGGTTAAATTGTTCCGCAGCAAGTGCTACTCGCAATTTTTTAGCGTTAGCCATAACACCACTATCAGCTTTTTGCCTAACCACTTCGGTCAGTTCACACTCGTGATTATTAAGTTGATATTTATCTTTGAGGTATTTAGCTGTTAATGCAGGAGAATAAGACATGCCTACCGGAGGAAGCTGGGCATTATCACCAATGAATATTATTTTTTTATTGTGATCATTATGGTCAAGGTTAATGTATTTCAATAAATCCTTGAGTAAGAAACCTGAACCGAAACGAAAAAATTCAGAATCAGAATATAGGTCTGATACCATCGAAGCTTCATCAATAATATATACGGTTTCACTCGTATCTAAATTTACTTTTAATTCTGCGTAGCAACGGAAAGTTTCTGAGCCTTCCAACCCTTCTTCTTTAAATTCTTTAACATTTTCATAATTGTAGATAATACGATGTATAGTCGACGCGTTTGTTTCAGTTTTATCACTTAGTACCTTCGCCGCTTTCCCCGTAGGAGCCATTAAAACCTTTTTTCGGCCAATAGCATTTAAGTATTGAGTTATCCCATAGGTAATAAAGGTTTTACCTGTACCTGCATAACCCTTTAATAGAAATACCGATGTTGTTTTATCTGATAAAAAGCTATCTACCTCTTCTACTAATTTTTTTTGACCTTCATTAAGGGTTTTATCACCAAAACAATCTAAAATATTAACGCGACGACGCGTTTCTTCCATTTCCAAGTCAAAACTTTGTGCCGACTCTTTACTCGCACTCTTGAAAGCTTCTACAGCAATAAAAGCGGGTGGTTCAACAATTACCTCTTGAGCCAAGATTAGCTCTTCACGTAAAACGGCTAACTCTTCTTGAGCGGCTATTAATGCCAGGGATTCAGTTTCAATATGTTGGGTTAACTCTATATTTTTTTTATTTAATTTTTGACTTAATGCATCTTCAATACCGTTGCTATTTTCAATTTCAAAAAACTCTGGAATAACTACATGACTTGTCTGCATTGTTTGCATAAACCAGCGGCCAATAAAATAAGCTTCTTTAATCAACCAGAGTGTTTGACCACTAGAGTGCTCAACATTACTATGTGCGGCTTTATTACCTTGCTTGCGCAACGCATGAAACTTGGCGACAATGGCCGCATCTACAACATCTGTAAATTGAGTGTTATTAAGGCGAGCAAATAAATCAGCCTGTGGTTCAATTTCAAAACACAACTCAGTATAAATATAACCGACCAACTGCTCTGTATAACAGCGTAATTTAACCAATGCTGCTTGAGGATCATCATGAGCGTATTGTTCAGCAGCACTGCCTAGCGCTGCCAGTTTATTATAATCTTGTGATAAAAAACTAAAGTTTGAATCAGCCATATTTATATTCCTTTATTAACTACTACAATCAACTTCATGTAAGAAAGTGGATTTACAATATCCATGTTAGACTCTATTTTTTAGGGCTTTATTTGCATAATTAAGCGGTTGCTTTAATGCTTTTTCAAATTTGATCATTTCAGCCACCAACCACTTAATGATCTCAGGCCAGTTTTCATTGTTATAACCATCAAACTCTTTTCTAAATTGAATTCTACTTGCTTTTTTATCATCGAGTCTTAGCCATTCAAGTTCAGCTCCAAACTTGCTTTCAATCTCTTGTTTCTTTGTTAATAACAAATCGAACATAAACTTATTGTCTTCTGTTTCTGAGCGACTCATATTAAATTCAACACGCGCTTCTTTGGTGCCAAAAATAAGTGCAAACGGACAAGAGCGAACGCCAGAGCCAGCATTAATCCAATGATCCTTAGTTGGGCTGATGTTATCGAATAAATTACAATCACTATCGCGCATAGCCTCAAGTGCTTGTTCCCAAAAAGACAACCTGACTTTATGGCGATTTTTAAGTTCAACTACGGTTTCTTTTTCATCGGCTTCTTTGGCACTCATACCAATCATCAGCTCTTTTACTTCGGGCGTTGGAATAATTTGTTCAACGTTCAAAAACAATTGTTGTTCTTCAAGGCCGCCCATTGAATACGGCGTTACTTTAAAACACTGTAATTGAATGTTGTGGCTTAATAGCCAAAGCGCGGTACTGGTGACTTCTTTGCGGTAATTGGCAGCAACAAAAATTAAGCGTTGGTTGTTACCTGAGTTCAATACTACCTCACCTAAATCTGGGACGTCTAAAAACTCACAAATCAGTGCATTAGCATCTTGCTTAGCTTCATCGTTATTACTATTCTTGGTCTCAAGGTCACAAAAACGATTCAAATAACTTTGGAAGATTTCAACAATTTGTTTTTTGTTTAAGCTAGAGCAATAAGAGGCATATTTAAGTGCTTGCCAAATAACATCACGGCCAGTGTCATCAAGCTTGTTCTCAATAACCACTAAGTTACCGTCTTTATCTAACGCTAATAAATCTAGACGTTCGCGAGTATCGTCAAAACCGTCGAATTCCTTTTGAATGATTAACAGTTCTTCACCAAAAGCGTCAGGCTGATAAGCTAACCATTCTTGTAAATGGTTACGCTCTGAAAAGCCTAATTCGCTAAAACTTTTACTTTGTAAGCGAGAGATACGGTTACTTGATTGGTCTATTTTGAACATTTAACTGCCTTGTTGTCTGTCTATGATAAGTGCAAAATTAACAACATCTTCCGTTGCTTCTGTTAATAGATCATCAGGAAAGTAATCACGCTTTAATCTTCTCCTGACGATGTTTTTTAACCGAGACAGTTCTGATTGTCTTACTTGCCAATCAACACCTGCTTTTATATCAATAAATTCAACAACTACATTGGCCAATTCTTTAACTTGCTGTACTTTCAGGTTGTTAGCTATAGCATTATTCGTTTGTATTGCGTTAATAAACTCTTGCGCTCTACTTTCAGTATTTATACTTTTTACTAATTCATTTAATGGTTTAATGAATTCCTCTTTAATGGGACTAACTACCTTAGAAAGTTCTTTAGATTTCAACTTTGTTTTTAATGTCTGTTCAATTAACAACTCATTGCAATACCCTGAAGCACCAATCAAATCAGGAAATAAACTTGCATGATGAATATTCATTTTCCTTAGGTGGCGTAAGCACTCTAGCCTAATCTCTTGGGAATTAGGTATATGAATTCGACAAATATATTTGCTCAGCTCGTTAGGATCATTAACGTCGATATCTGAATCCACAAGGGCTTTGAATAATGAAGACTCTAGCGTTTCGCCATAAGGTGCAAAGGTAAATAAACCTGCTTGATTCACTAATCTGCCGTGATCATCTTTAGATGGTTCAACCACTTTGGGGTGTTTATTATCAAATGGGTCTTCACCATCTTCGGCTAAATCTGCAATAAAGGTTTTATTTAATACATAAATAACCCGACTATAATTATTGTCGTTGCCATTTTCATCTACCCACGTTTCAGGATCTTCTTGCATGAATGAAAAAAACAAAGAGACATAAGGTGATAAAGACCAATCTAGCAGTGGAGTAGCCAAACCATGATGTTGGCCAATAGCCCATAGTTCTTCGTCATCTTCTTTGAAAATGGTGTTATCAGGAACCCGCCCTCTAATAGATAATCTAAAGTTTCTTAGCTGTTTGCGTGCAAGACTCGCATCTATAGCTTCTTTGGTAATACGATCTAATGTTGGTAGTAAAGGCCATATATAGTGTTGCTGACCTCTAAAAACAAATTCTTGTTCGTCATTATCCTGCCGATATTGTTTAACCACATTATGGAAATCTTCCCAAGAGTCAATTCGACTCGTAGGGATAAGCCCATCAATATGTTGGTCGTACACACCAAAATCAGGCCAAATTTTTAAATTTTTATAATATTCGGTTTCTCTATTGATGTATTCCGGCTCTTGTAAATCCTTTTGTTCCATTATTTATGGCCTTCTAATGGTAATTCCCCAGATAATAGTTTGGGCAGAAGTGAATCCCTTAATTGCTCTAGAGAATTTGATTCTTCATTATTTAATAACCATTTAGAAAATAAGCTTTTAACTAAAGTGTTAAATAATTGAGTTAGATCATTAGTAGGTATTACTAAATCTATACTTTCAATACCAGTTGAACTGATGTTAGGTTGGGCACTCCCTTGTGCTGTACTAACAACAATATCAAAAGTTTCTTTTTGACTGTAAAAGCAAAATAAAAACCAAGACACATCACTTCCGAATATCTCTGACTCGAATTTGGCTACACGTTGGTTTAGATATACTGATTTACCAAAGGTATTCATAAGCCCAATTTTACCAACTGTTGCTCCGGTCATTGCCATAACTAAATCACCGTCTTCCAGTTTAAAACGTTTTGCCTTGGTAGCTATAGTATCGTTAATACATCTGCAATTTAATGGATCTACTGTTCCATCGCCTGTAATATTTTTTATTTTAATGACAGCAGAGCCAATATCACAAAAGTCTTTCCCTTTAAACGCATAACCTCCCTTTGCTTTAGCTATATCTCCTACAACCCCAGTATTCCAGCCATCAGGTATTTTGCCTAGTTCACTATCAAGGAGTTGGTTAGGGAATAAATCTGCTAGGGCTTCGAGTTGTTCGGTGAGAACAATATCACCTGCACCGTTAATACCACTAATAGCTTGAATAGCTGCTTTCCGTTCTGCATCGGCTGTTATTTCAGGAGACGGTGCCTTTGCCATATCTGCAAGTAACGCTTCGCGAGCGGCTATTTTGGCTTTAGTCGGTTCAAAATCAACAAACCAGCTTTTAAAGATCGCTTGTGCTATTTGTTCTAGGGTTTGGTTGATTTTACGATTATTGTTCAACTTATCATCTAAAGATTTAATATTTTCCGTGATGATTTTCCGTTGTTTTTCTGGAGCCCAAGCTATAGGTAAATTAGCTACATCAGAGAGGTTTAATGTAGGTTGAGCTGTTGTATTAGCCCAATTGTCCATATAATGTCTGATAAGTGGCGTTTGTAATGCAAAATTAATATATTCTGAACTGTCCAGCACAGGTATGACACCAACAGGCCTTGCACAGTTAAAGCCAACAAAGCTCTTAGGTGCCACAATACTACGCCCAAAATTTGCACCAACTAAAGTTAGTAAAACCTCCCCTCCTTTCAAAGTTGAACGTTTATACTTTTTATGTACACTTTTACTGACTTTAAACTCAATTTCAGCGCCACTTTTATTGTCTATAATGTTACCGGAATTGACCATTGGTATTCCATTTTCATCATATTTACCTGGTTGAACAATTCCATAGCAAATACCTCGGTCTTCTTGTACTAGTTCACCTAAAGGCTTCCAGATCCAATCAACAGGTAATAATGGTAAATCTGGCGGCAGGTTATATTTACTACTAGCACTCATAACCTAGCCCTTTTAGGTTGCTTATGATTTGCTGATCCAACTTGCTACTTTCATCAAACTGATTTTTAAGTAATGACGTTAAACGCGCCATTTTATCGGGAAAGGCTTCATCGTCATCTTCTTGTGCAACTGCACCAACATAACGACCAGGAGTTAATACATAATCATGTTTGGTAATTTCGGCTAGTTTTACTGATTTACAAAAACCAGCAACATCTTCATATGGCATTTCAGGATCTATACATAAACCATCGACTTCATTTTCAGCCTCAACTTTTTCTTTCCAAGCCATTACTGACTCAACAGAATGAAAGTCTTTACTTTGCCATTTATGGAATAAATCGGTAACTGAGGCGGTATCTTCTTCAGTGAAGTCCCTTAGTACACGGTCTTTCATATAACCTAGATTACGGGCATCAATAAATAATACCTCACCTGTTCTGTCACGTAGTTCTTCACCCATAGCATTGGTATGCGCTTTTTTATTTTTGGTTAAAAACCAAATACAGGCTGGAATTTGGGTGTTGGTAAACAATTGCCCTGGTAAGGCGATCATACATTCGATTAAGTCGTTATCGATAAGTGCTTGGCGAATAACTCCTTCGTTACTGGTATTTGAACTCATAGAGCCATTGGCTAATAACAAGCCCATGCTACCTTTAGGTGCTAGGTGATACAACATGTGCTGCATCCAAGCAAAGTTGGCATTGTTGGTAGGTGGTGTGCCATAAAGCCAACGCGGGTCATCATCACTAACGCCTGTATCCCACTCTTTCATATTGAAAGGTGGATTCGCCATGATGTAATCTGCGCGTAAATCAGGGTGTTGATTATTGGTATAAGTTGACGCTGGCTCTTTACCAAAGTTAAAGTCGATGCCACGGATCGCCATGTTCATAGCCGCTAATTGCCATGTAGTATGGTTGTATTCTTGTCCGTAAATAGAAACGTTACCTATTTTACCGCCATGCTCAGTGATGAACTTTTCAGATTGAACAAAAAATCCACCACTACCCATTGCCGGATCGTACACACGGCCTTTGTAAGGCTGTAACATTTCAACAATTAAACTAACGATAGATTTAGGCGTATAGTATTGACCACCCTTTTTACCTTCAGCTAAAGCAAACTGCCCTAAGAAGTATTCGTAAACATGACCCAAAATATCTTTAGAGTTCATGGTGGCATGATTGAACGGCACCGTAGAAATTAAATCTATTAACTCGGCCAATTTACTTTGATCAATTTTAAGCGTGGTATAAAGCTTGTTGAGAACGCCTTTTAGCTTGCTGTTGTCTTTTTCAATCGCTTCAAGGGCATGGTCAATTAACTGGCCGACCGAGCGTATTATTTTACCGCCTTTGCCTGTTGAACTGTTTACACCTACTTCTAGTTCACCACCTTTTAATAAAGGTGAGTTCTTGTCACGTAAAAATGACCAACGCGCTTCTTTAGGTACCCAAAATACGTTCTTTTCAGTGTAAAAATCACGGACTTCAAGCTCGACATTCACTTCATCAAGGTATTCTTGGCTTTCAATGCCGCCATCAAAGTCAGCAGGGTTAATAAAGTATTCGTTATCAGGTTGAGCAAATTGCGCTCTTAATTGCTCACGTCGAATTTCAAAAGCGTCACTGGTGTATTTTAAAAATACTAGCCCCAACATCACGTGTTTATAGTGAGCGGCATCAAGCGCTGGCAGTAATTTATTCGCGGCTGTCCAAAGCTTTTTTTCTAAGCCATTTAAAAAATCTTGTTCTTCGTTGTTCATGTGAACTCTCTACTGCTTAATTAATGGATAACTTGCATCACCCCATAGGGTATTGGCGTTATCCATCATGGTATTTATTAAAATGGGGACTAACTTTGAGAGAAAATTTACTGCATCTGTGAGTTGGTCGCGATTAGCCTTCCTGATCAGCCATTTGATATAATGTCCATTAGTTCATTCGTTTTACTTAAATCAACGCTATACACAGAAACTAAACTCACATCGTCAACTTTGTAAAACTGATCATTACAAATCACTGCATAATCATCGTCGGTTGTTTCAATAGTCTTTTCAACTAGTTCTATTTGTTCCTTCAATGCTTCTTTGTTCTCTGGTGCGTTTTCAAGCAAGCCCAACTTGTATGTCAATAGCTCCTTTGAGTAATTTTTTCTCAAAATCAAAATATCGTCATTTTTTGTAATTAATAAGTCCATTCGCTGACAAAAATATATCAAACCTACAGGCTTACATTTTATGAGTGTACCCATGACTTTACTTGCTTTAGTAAGAGCACAAATTTCATAACCTTTTGTTTGTTCCTAGAATTTATTTATTTCAATATTCATAATGTTAAACCAATTCTTCTTCATCTTCTGCAACGATATTTAAAATTTGCTCTAGGTATTTACCATGAGTTGTAGAAGTAGCAGATCGAAGGTATGGTGGAATTATTTCTAAAAATTCACTTTTTGAAATCGGTTTAAATTCACATAGCGCGGCGATCATTGCTGGTCTAAGTAATCGATTAGCTGATGGTATATCGTCACCAGATTTTGAGATGATTTCTTGATCAAACTTTTGTAGTTTTACTTCTAAAGGATCATCGTTATGAGTATAGCTTTCAACAGCCTGTATTACTTGGTTTTTATGGTCAACTGAATTTTTGATATCAGCGACTTCTGAGTCTATTTCTGGCTTTAAAGATACATCAGTTTTTAATTGATGTAGCACTTCAATGATCGGTTTTAATTGCGCTTGGGGATTTTTAAACCAATCGGTAGACCAGATACGTTTAATTTCCCAACCTAATCCTTCAAGAACTGACTGACGAAGTCTATCTCTGTCTCGTGCTGATTTAGCTGAATGATATGTTGCACCATCGCATTCAACGCCCATTAAGTATCGACCAGGTTGTCCAGGGTCTTGAACTGCTATGTCTATAAAGTAACCCGCTACACCTACTTGAGGAACGCAGTTGAAGCCTTCAAGCTTTAATGCTCTCATGACCGATATTTCAAAATCACTATCTGGCTGTTTACCTGTATGTTTCTGCTGTTGTAATTTTCCTGTTTGAGCAAAGCTCAAAAAGCTTTTTAGTGCGTGAACACCTGGGCTAGACGTTTCAGAAGCAACTATGTGCCCTTCTGTCATGGAGCTAAAAACATGCATACGCTTTTTAGAACGCGTGAAGAGAACATTTAATCTTCTACCACCCGCAGCTGAATTAATTGGGCCAAAACGTTGCGGCATTTGAGCCGCACCTGCCTCTTGTGGTCCATAAGTACATGATATAAAGATAACATCACGCTCGTCACCCTGAACATTTTCCAGGTTTTTAAGAAATAGCGCTTCTTCCATATCACTATTTTCAGCTAGCGCGTCTCTAAATTGTGTATCATCTTTTGATAATTCTTCTACACAACGCTCAATTTGTTCACGCTGTTTGGAGCTCATAGCAACAACGCCCAGTGATTCTTGAGGTCTGTGCAATAAATGATTTCTTACAGCTTCTGCAATGACTTTTGCTTCTTCAATATTATGCTGGTTTACAAAGCGTCCACTTTTTACGTGAATAAATTTGATACCAAATTCATCACTTTTACTTGATGGGGATGGAAATACAACCAAGTTGCTATCGTAAAACTCTTGGTTTGAGAAAGCGATTAAACTTTCATGACGAGAGCGGTAATGCCAACGTAATCGACGAGCATTGAACATAGGGAATGACACATCCAGTATACTTTCAGACTGCTCAATTGCTGTTGTGTCTTCATCGTCATTTTCAACGGCTTTTTCAAAAAAGCTTGTAGGGGGTAATTGTTTAGGATCACCAACAACGACCAGTTGCTTACCTCTCGCTATGGTTCCTAATGCATCTTGAGGTTTAATTTGTGATGCTTCATCCATCACAACCAAATCAAACTCTAATAGCCCTGGTGCCAAGTACTGGGCAACAGAATGTGGTCCCATCATAAAACATGGCTTTAATGCGACAAGTGACTTGCTAGCTCTTCGAACTAATTGACGTATTGGAACATGGCGAGTTTTTTTATTAATCTCATTAGTAATAAGCCCCATTTCACTGTAACCAGAAACTTTACCATTAGATACGCCTGATATTGTTTTTGAAAATCCATCTTGAGCAACTTGATAGGCTATTTTTTCTTGTTGTAACTTTTTCAGTTTGTCATCGTACTGTCTAAATTGCTTGCGGATAGCATTTTGGTCAGCACCAGAGAAATATGCTAGATCTTGATTTTCACTGATTATTTCACGAGCTAGAATATCAAACACTGAATAAGTATAAATTTGTTCAATATGTTCCAGATCTAATGCGCCTGTTTCGGTATATCGTAATAGATTCTCTAACCCTTTATCGGTCAAAGATCCTCTAACACGAATAAAGTCAATCCATGTACTAAGCCAGCGAGGTTGATTTATCGCTTTATGATTACGCTCAATGCATAATAAAAAATCTCCACCTGTCCCTTTAAACCAAGCCGCCTCATCAAGCTCAACTCTTACACTAAACTCAGTTAACTTATTTTCGTAACTATTATAAGATAACGCTATATTGTCTAAATTATATTTAAGTACTGATAAAGTTTCCTCACTTATATTATTCAATAAGTAAGTTTGTAAAGGTTCGAACTGAAGCGATCTTATTGACTGGGCAAGGTTTAATGTAGATTGAATTTTTATTAATTGCTCAGTTGAGTTTTCTCTTGCTGACAGATTTGATTCCTCACCAAATATGTCAAAGCTAATAGTATTTTTATTGAGTAAGTTTTCATGACTAATAAAAGTTGATATATCTTTAATACTTTTACTTAAGTGATGTAAAGTAAGATCTTTTTTAGTCAATGACTGTAGTGTTTTAGTCGTTTTTTCGAGTTGTTCAGTAAAGTATAAAAGTCCACGTCCCTCTATTAAATCAGCATTTAAATTTTCGAACAAAAGGTGTTCAAACACTTTCTCTAATTGATTAAAAATCTGAAAAAACTGCTCTAACTCTGAAAGAATTTTTGAAGTAGCTAAGTGCTTTAAACCTTTGAAAACATCACTCTCAATTGTGAATAATGAATTAGCAAATGCAACCTTTTGGCCAAATCCAATTCCATAGGTGGTGCGAATACTTTTATACCAATTTCTAATATCTATTAGTTCAGTTATAGGAGTGTTTATTCCTTTATACTCATGCTGAAGCAATGTTTGATAAGCTGGTTCTTGATTTAATTGGTCTAATAATTCTCGATAGGAGATTAAACTAGGAATTAATGGCATTAAAGTTTTAACTTTAGGTTTTAAGCTTTTAGCGTATGTTAGCAGCTTAGCTTTAGCTGCTCGCCAATCACCACTGAACCAGCAAAACATACCGGCACTTTTTATTATGCTATCAATCTCTTTTAATTGTGTTGTAGATGGCAAATTATCTAAATTTAAATGCTCTTCAAGCTTTTTATGAAGTGGTTGGATTTTTGGTAATATTTCTTCTAGATTAGCAAGGTGCTGATCTAATAATTCATTGTTAAACAGATCATGCCTTCTTGCAATTAAGGTTATATCAAGTGAATTTATGTGCTCAACATATTGCTTAAATTCTTTAAAACCGTTGAATGACGGCGCTAAAAGTTCTGTCAAAGCGCTATCTTGTTCTTTTAGTGTATTCAGATCTTCTGCAAGAGAATGACTTATCTCTCGTAATAACATTGATTGCTGTAACTGGTTGAAAATATCGGTTAATGTTGCTTCTGTGTTCTTACACCCTTTTTGTAACTCGTTGTTTGCATCGATTAAACAATCAAAGCTTTTATCCCCAACCAGCACTATTGGTTCAAAGATTTCTTCTAGCTTATGTAGTTGTGAAAGTGCTGATTGGTACTGATTTATATATTCTCTTAAAGCCTTATAGTTTTCTGGTGTTATTAAGTTTAAGGCTTGAAAATATTCAGTACCCTCTATATCAGGTAGGCTTTTTTTATCTGATAATAATTTCTTTAAAGACTTTATATCCCTTATATTATAATTACTTAGCTGAAAATCCAATGGTGCAATGGCTTCTTTTAATGTACTAATAGAATCGGTCCAACTAGTTAACAATTTACATATATCATCACAGTCAAATAATTGTATCGATTTGTTATAAACACCAAACCAAGGATGTTCAGATAACTCTGCCCCTGCACCTAGTTGCTTTTTAACTTCATCAAAAACATCAGCATATTTTTTGAGTTCATCTGTTGTTCTTCTCGACGTTATTTCATCAAAAATCTGGCCGTTAATATGATCGGATTTTATATCTTCTATAGCTACATTAGAAAACTCTTCTCTATATCTTGTTGCTGTTGAAAATATTTGATGAATTGTTCTACCTGTATTTTTCCATGTGCTGTTGATTAAGTTAGCATAGTTACTTAACGTATCTTTCTTTTCTTCATACATCTGTATATCTACATCAATAGAAGTTGGGTAACGAAACACACTTTGGTTATTTATTCTTTTGGCTATATTTTCATACACTTGTTTTTTTTGTGTTTTATGGCTGTGCAATTCTAAACAAAAGTCACCTAACCCCGCTCTAGCAAGCCTTGATTTAACCACTTGAAGTGCAGCCATTTTTTCAGCAACAAATAGTACTTTTTTCCCTTGCGACATTGCTGCTGCAATCAAATTAGTAATAGTTTGAGATTTACCAGAACCTGGCGGCCCTTCAATTACTAAGTTTTTACCCTGAATTGCATCGACTAAAGCACTATGCTGAGAGCTGTCAGCATCATCGATAAGTGGGTATTGGTTATGTACGTCATCTAATTTATCAATGAGGTATTCTTCACCAAAGCTTGCACTCGCTCCACTGCCATCATCAGCACCCTCTTTTGCAAAAAATTTTTGAAGGATTCCATGATTTTGAATATTACTTGCGCCTTCTGGCCAGCGAGACGGGTCTAGGTCGAGATACATTAATAGCTTACCAAAATCAAACATTGATAATGTTGAGAAACGCTTTAATTTCCACTTAGGCTTGTGACGAATAAGCTGGGTTTCAACTAGCTTTAAGTATTCTTCTGGTAAAACATCTTCTGTTAATTCTGGCAGGTTAAGATGAAAATCATGCCTCAATTTCTCACGAAGCGAAAGGTTTGAAATTATATCTTCACCTGTATATTGAATAGTATAAGTATAAGTACCTATGTCTTTATTTAATGAGGCTCTATCAATTTTAACAGGTATTAAATATAGCGGTGCTTGTCTAATGGCTGAGGAATTTTCATCTTCAAACCATTCTAAGAAACCAAATGCTATATAAAGAATATTAGCACCCGTTTCTTCAATCGCAGTATTAGCTTTTGATCTGATATTTCTTAATTGTGCTTCTAATTCTCGGGGATAAAGTAATGATTGGATATTAGTATCATTATGCTTTGAGTCTGAAGATTCAATACTTATTGGCAACTCATAATTAGTGTTAAAGCCTTTGATTTTTGCCCACTCTTTTGCACTAGGGTCGGCTTTAACTTTTACCTCTTGCCCTTCTCCATCGATGATAATATAACCATGCTCAATTAACTCATCTCTCAGTGGTTCATCAACAGGAATGAAAGTGAATTCATGGCTTTCAAGAATATTTTCTGCCAATTGATCAGCCATTTCATCAATTACACGAATAAAACCTGTTTTACCATGCTTAAAATTTAAGAGTCGATTTCTGCTGGTTAAGTCTAATAAACGGTTTCTTATTGATTGCAAAGAGTCAAAAGAAAAATTTTCATTTAACTGGTCATTAGTTGGGCTTTCCATAGGTTGCTGTTCTCCATTTTTATTATTATTTGTTTTTCTACCTTCATTAGAGATAAACCAAGAATAATCATCATTTTGTACTACTTTACCTTTTAATTTTGAGTATAAACAATGATTTACTACTTTTCTGTCAGTCTCTAAATTATTAGCAATTTCCTTTGCCTTTTGATTTGGCTTTATCCTCAATAAATTAAGGATCGAGTTAGACAATTCATCCCTTGGTAAAACCTATATTTTATTAATTCTTATAGCCAGGTGCTATTGCTAAGTTTTCTGCCCCATATAGGGTTTGTGTATTTTGCAGCCAAAGTTGATATTCAGCGCCTTGAAGTGATGCTGTTTCAGTACAGTCTACATTCCAACGTCTTAATAAGTACCCTACTAAAGCGGCACGAACATTCAATTCTAATACCTTGTTTTCCATACCATAGTCTAATTCTATTGCAGTTGGAAATTTCACGTTATTTGGATGTGGAATAAGCTCTAACGGCATCATGCGCATCCATTGGTGATCTTCAAGCTTATCCTCTTGTGGATCAAGAATCTGTTGCTGAATTGTAACTTTGGAAATGCGTGTTATGACAAAGTCACGGAAAGACTTTGATTTACGATCAAATGCTCGAACATGCCATCTTAAGCCGTTATCAACAATAGAATGAGGAACAAGCTCTCTTGCACCTGAACCACTACTAAGTGAAGTATAAATAATGCTAACAGCTTTGCGGTTTATGATGGCTTGAGAAAGTCGAGCAACGATAAATATATCAGGAATGTTTAATTGACTTGGCGCTTCAACAGGAAAAGTGATATCGCCAATAGCATCAAAACCATCTGTTATTTGATTTGATAATTTTACTAATGTTTTACGAGGGTCATGGGTAAATAACGGCTTAAATGATGACTTAATCAAATATTTTTTATTAACATTGTCATACTCCATGTTTGCTGGAGCATGTTCTTTGTAAAGTGCTATATCACGTGAAGCTGCGGCTAGTCCTAACTCAAATCGATTGACGATTTCATTACGGGACACCCAACCCGAAAATAAAAGTTTAAAATCAATATAAGCAAGACGCTGTTTTTGTGGGTAATTTAACTCAGCTACATTCATTATTATTAGTCTTTTACATAAATGTATAGCAAGTATGTATCAATAGGAGTCATACTTCAACATTTTTTAAAATGGTGAAAAATCAATCAACATCTATCGCTTTTACCTGTACAGTATAAATTGCTTAGTCTTAATCAAAGATAGTAAAAAGAACATGGATGGACAAACAATGAATAGGCAATTATTTAATAGACTTGAAGAAATAGGTAAAATTAGACTCTCTCAAAACTTCTATCTACGAGATTTTCTCTACTCTGAGATAGCCATTGCTCACAATTTAATAAATATTCCTAATGATCTCGAACTTGCTATCGCGTCAGGATCTGAGCTATGTGAAAAAATTCTTGAGCCATTACAAAATGCTTGGGGGCGTATCCACATTCGATCAGGCTATAGATCGCCACAAGTAAACGAATTTGGCAATATGAATAAGCTAAATTGTGCTAGTAATGACAAAAATTATGCAGGGCATATTTGGGACGTTAGAGATAAAGCCAACAATATAGGGGCAACTGCTTGCATAGTTATCCCCCGCTACGTTGATTACTTCAGAAAAACAGGGGACTGGGCTTCACTTGCTTGGTGGATTCATCATAATATCCCCGAATATGACAACATTACATTTTTTGCGAGTAATGCTGCGTTTAATATTCGCTGGTACGACACCAAAAATAAAGAAAAAACCATAAAAAGCTTTGCCACCAATCCCGATACAGAAGATAAAAAAAACATTTTAAATAAAGGGGTAATTCATGAATTTTATGTCAATAAAACAGCTGAGAAACGTTTTTATAAATGTTTAAACCTAATGATGTAAAGCGAGATTAAATGATGATTGATATTCACGGAATTATTCAAGAATTTTACGAAAATGCTAGTGGTTTTTGTGGTGGAGAACATGTTTTACATGCTATTTTTTATTCACTATGTCTAAAAAGAGGATTAAATCACCAACAAATAGCCAGAGAATATAATGTTGATAAAACCCTAATTGATATTGCGATATTTAATGATGATTGCGATGGTGACTTTACCAATCCAAACAATATACCTCATACACTTATTGAGTTTAAAGGGGGAGCCTACGGTACTAGAAATGCATTAAAAGATACGATAGATAAAAATGGATACTGTAGTGATTATGTTAAACTATCAAACCCACGATTTAACGAGAGTGCCAAGTGGTTAGTGGCTGTTGATATGCCTGAACTAAAAGTCTCCATCACTGACTCCCAACTCATAAACTGTGCCTTACAAGCCGAAAGAAATAATTTTATCTTTTCATATTACTGCCAACACAAACCTGACTATTATGTAAGTGAAAAAGGCACCATTCATAAGAAGAAGTTGTCAATAAAACCGCCTACCCCTAAAGCAAGAACAAGTGATATTTTAGATATATTAAATGGGAATGTTACACTTAAAAAACAAACACAAAACATCAATGGACACGAAGCAAATAATGCCGCACTTCTATATTCTTGCCTGCGAGATAGCCACTACGCTATTCCAGAGGTATCCCTTGAAACATACTTTAACTTAGCGAATTTTAATGGAAAGAGAATGCAGTCTCGACCTGATTTGGTCATCTTTAATAATAGCTTTGATGGTTGTTTTAATTTGTACAAAAATGGGGATAAGTCATTACCTAATGATGCTCATAAATTATCTGCGTTAGAGGCAATAATCGAAATAAAGGGAAGTGCCGGTTTAAATAACGCTACCGATAATAAATTGAAAAAGCTCTATGAAGCCGATATTGCTAAATTAATAATGTGGAGAAATGCATTACTTAACAATGGTGCATCAGGTTTACTAAAAACTATTTTTTGGGCTGTTGATAACAGAAAATCCCCTATAAACATTAATATACTGGATGAAATAAAAAAGCTAGCCATGATGAACGATATTGAATTTATATACTATGGTCGAATAACGTAAAAACTATATAGGTTTCTAGCGATTTAATGATTGTTTAAATTTTAGTTTTACATCTCAATTTCAGAGGTGTCAGGATCAAGTTTTAAAATCAATAATCTCAAAGCTTATTAAATAGTGCGCAATGACCTCATTAAATTTGAACACTAAACATACTGAGACTGCTCGGAATTGAAGCATGTAAGCTCCATCAAAAAATACGAAGAAGGTAGACAACATGCCTGTATTCTCCCCTACTAAAAAACATTATGTAACAGTATTAGTTTTAACGTTAAATTAGATTGGCCATTTTCTGCTGTATATGCAGCTCGACAATACAGAACAGTAATGTGGTCAACCGATTTTATTTTATATATTGATAGTTTACAGGCTCGCGTACCAATCAATAACTTTATTTAACGCATCTAAATTATCAATTTGAAGATAAAATGCTTTTTTACCTACTTTTAATTTTGGTGTGTTTTTCTCATTTATATTCGAATTTCTAGGTTGTTTGCTGTTATATGGTTGCCCAGGAAATTTTTCATTTTTAATTTGCACACCTTCAATTGTCTGATTGTACTTTTGAAGCCAAAGATATATTGCTTCTGTACGATTTTTCTCGAGGGCTAACTCTCGCCCAGATTTTGTCTCAAATTTTGCAATATATTGAGTAGAGACCTCAGTAAAAGGAAATTTTTCATTTATTAATTTATGAGCTTTAATGGAAATCGACACTTAAATCACCTCATGTAACAATCGAATTTTTAAGATAGTTTGCGTATTCCGGTGATGGTGAACACCCATTCCCGGGGGAATCACTGTTCACCATGCTCCGGAATATGCAGATAGTTCTTTATAGAAATAAAAAAACAACAGGAAAGTTAATAACAAACTCTGTATATCACCTATTGATCAACAACCAGATAACAGGGTTCTCCCCAAATTTCATTGCTGCTATCCATCATGATTTTTATCAAACAAGGCACAAATTCACTGAGGAAAGCTACTGCATCTCTGATTTGATCTCTATTAACGCTGCTATTCCAAGTGGCACCACCATGCAAAGTTTGATTACGTAATGTGTATAGACGATTGAAGATTACTGACAATACAGCAGAGGTGTTTTTATGGCCAAGAGCTTTATGGGCAAAGGCATTGGCTGATTTAAAATCGTCTTGCCATTGCTGCTCCGTTTTTTTGTTATTTTGAAAGTCCCAAAACGGTTGGAAAACAAATTTATTGCTTAGTAACACTCTAATACTACTAGTGAACTCTTTCCAGACAAGATCAGATAGTGAGTTATCTGAATCTAAATAGCATAAACGATCAATAAAATTGCGAAAGGTTTCTTGTTCGGTAAATCGGTGATGGTCGTCAATTTCGTTAGCATATGCCGCATTAAATGATATCCACAGAAAAATAAACTGTGCATCTTGATCTCCCTCAGCTTGCTCAGCGCGATCTAACCAACTTAAAGCTCGGTGAATTCTTAGGCTAAGGTTTAATGAGTAGCTGTCACGTTCTTTACGTTGACGAGCTTTTAATTGCTGAAAATTTTCAAATGCCATGTAACTTCCTTGTAGAAATTATTAATAAAACACCAAGTTACTATAGCGATAATACTGTGCTAATTAAACATTTGTTTGGAGCTTCCAGACTTTATTTATTCAGAGAATTTTCATTATCAATTTACTGATTTAATACCGTGCTTACATAAAGCACTTATGCAGATTATTAGAGTAATAATTAATGCCACTTGCAAATGTTACTGCAAATTGAAAGCTACTGAGGGTTTCTGCTACAAAGATCTTGTCGCTATCCCTCATGAATTACATGAGCCATAATGCATTGAATTGTGCCAAGTTGATAATTGATTTTTAGTGCAGTAAATTATAAATACAATAAGCCAATTATTTGTGTTTGTCATAATGCCACTCGAAATAGGCACTATTTTTAGGGCTATAAATTTCGCATCTTTGTCCTGTAACTTTCTTTAAGTAAGTTTGAATGCTCTCATGTCCATATCCTACTTTTAACTTATTTAACTTATTTAAATTGGTTACTTGGCCATCATGAACAGCGATATACCCCTTTTCGTATAGCTCATCACATCCAAGTTTACACATCGGCGACACTATGTTTTTATAATCTCGCTTTTCAATCGAATCACATTCCGCCCTTTTCTTAATATGCGCAGCTACTAAAAAATCGATAGGCATCAAAGAATTGCAAATGCAGCATGTTGAAAACTTGCTAAAATTGAAAAGTTTTTGTCGTAAAAATTGTTGTTCTGTCCTTACTAAAGAGTCAACTCTTTTATCTAACTCTTTACTTACATCGATATATGCAGTTTCTGTAATGACAGTATTTTCGTCTTTAAATGATTGCCATAACTTGTCTAAATGTGGGACTATCTCTGGCTTTACTTCATTTCCTGAACTTTGATGCGTCCAGCTTTGCTTTACGCCGACCAAAGCATCAATCTCTTTTAGTTCATCCCAACTAATATGATTGCTTTTAGTTGAATCGACTAAGAAATCAAACTCTATATCTACAAAGTTTAATTTCTTACCTTCCTTTGCTTTAACTGGATCGTAATGTCGACCAGCTTCAGGGATTGATGTTATTACACCAGAACCAAAAATCCCCCTTCCTTTATTACCAACTTTCATTAAGTAAAATCTGTCATTTGGTACAGGTATATTACTCGTTGTTACCGACCACTTAATTTTAACTTTATTTCCAATAGAAAATTGTGTGATTAGTTCATCAACATCAGTAGTTGTGTCCTCGGATGGGTTCCACGACATTAAGAATGTTTTCATGCTACCTCTATTTTATATTTTCTAATTTGCTTATTGTGAATATTGCGCCAAATGGCTAAACATATTAATTTTGGCTAGTTGCTTAACCCCATTAACCGATGTGCTTGCTAGAGCTGGATTGGCTACTACAATAGCTAATGCTTGTGCTCTAGAAATTGCAACATTAAGTCTGTTCTTATCGAATAAGAAATCTGCACCTCTTGGGCTTTCATTTGCATCCGATGCACACATACTTAAGATAACAACGGGGGCTTCTTGGCCTTGAAATTTATCAACACTGCCAACGCGTGCGACTTCTCCTCCTGGTATCAATTTCAACGCCATTTTGAGTTTGTTGACTTGAAAGTTGTAAGGAGCAACGATTAAAATATCAGCCCAATTAATCTCTCTAGTTTGCTCTTGTTTATCGGTAAATATTCTTCCGATTAAATCCTGAACAGTTTTTACAATCACCGAGACTTCTTCATCACTGGCCTGTGTATTGCCAAAATGCTCTACGGGTACAAAGATTACACCAGCTTCTTTATTTAGCGGTCCCTCATATGAATTTGGCACATCAACTTTCTGCTTATCATTATCCTTATCGCTTATTAATTTTCCTTCATAAACAGCGTCACTAATGAACTTATTTACCGCCGAATGCATCCGATAAGTAGTATTAAGAAAAACACCTTTTGTCTCATCAATTGTCGGACTGTTTTTTAATAAATAATCCAAAATAGATGCACCACTATCAGCTGGATGCGCACCTTGAATTGGTTGCCCTAATTGCATTTGATCCCCCATTAAAACTAGGTTTTTAGTACTTCGACTTATAGCAATTAAATTTGCAACACTTACTTGCCCAGCTTCATCTATAAAAAGATAGTCTAATTGGTCAATCATTTTGCTATGAGAAAAGCCCCAGGCTGTTGTGCCAATAACACAAGAAGGTTCAGCCCATAAATATAGATCTTTGTTTTTGCTAATATTGACATCAAATTCCGACAATTCGTCGTCCGTATCTTTTGTGCAAACAAAACTGGCTGAAATAGCATTTTCTTTACAATACTTTGCTGTAGTTAGCAGTAAATTATTTATGGCTTTGTGGCTGTTACTACAAATTCCAACACGTTTACCTTCCTTTACTAACTCGGCAATTACATGTTTGCCTGTATAAGTTTTACCAGCACCTGGCGGCCCTTGAATGGGGAGATAACTTTTATCTAAGTTTTTTACCGCAGTTATTATTTGCTGCAGATTCTTTACAGGATCTTTGCTATCAGCAATGACACAACCTTGTTCATGGTTATTTATTCGCGGTGCTGAACGAGATAAGAAATCGACTATCGCCTGGTTTCCATCACCATCATTTTGATATATTTCAACAACATCAGCTATTGCTTCTGGAATTGGCGCTGGACTTACATATTCATCGGGTATCAAAGTCATTATTTCTGGCGGTACATTTTTTGAAGATTTTACAACAAAAACGCCTTGTTCAAAGTCACTTAAATCTTTATCTAAGGTGACTTTTAATGGCTTTCCTTCATCCGTTTCTTCATTAAGTACATAGTAGTATGAACATACAGCTTTAAACTCCTGGTTCACGTCAAAACTATATTCAAAACATGTGCTTCGTTTGACTTTAAAAGGACTTCGGTTTGTTCTAGTACAAAAAGCGAGGCAATCTAAATCATCTAACAATTCAGTCTCTTCAATTCCCATTCGGTCAAACAATCTCCAAAAAACAGGTTTAGATTCTCTACGATGAAATTCTAACGACCACGCTAAATTTTCTGAAATTTCCGCTCTTTCTGGTTGCTGCGCTTTTTCTGCACTCGCACTACAAAGTAGGTTATCTCTCAACTGTTCTATTTTTGTAATTTCAAGTGTCTTTTCAACTTCTATAATGTCTGTTTTACCCACGTATTTTATAGCGTGTTTACTTTGCTGCACTCTTAACCACTCAACGAGTTCTTGAGTAGAGTCGCAGTCATCAATGTTATAATCTCGTATACTTTTTAATATCGCGGATGATTGCCAGGTATCACCTTCTTTACCTGCAGCATTTAATTTCCGCCATTGTTCATATACAACAACTGAATCACCACCATTACCAACATCTGTTTCTCGGCTTCCGCGGTATAAATGCTCAACGTTCTTTATCGAATAACGTGGTTCTCCTAACAGAACCCCGCCTTTTACAACTTTATATAAATCAACGAATACTTCATTACGAAGTAACTGATCTACTTCATACTCACATACACCATATCGCCCCATAAGCTTTCTACAAGCAGCAATTTCATAGTTAGCGTAATGATAAATGTGCATTTTTGGATCTTTAAGCCATCGCGCGTATACCCAATGAATAAAGTCCTGGAAACATTGTTTTTCTTGCTCTGAGTTATGAGCCCAAAAATCTATAAATTGTCTCTGACCATTGTCGTCAAAATAAGTATTACCCCACAAATACTCTAAGCCTCCTTCATCTAATGGAAACCCTTCAATATCAAAAAAAACATCCTTCGCTGAATGTGGTGGCATCAAAGATAATCCTTGCCGTTCGCGAGGTTCAGATTTAATAATTTCAAATAAAGGTAAGCTCTTGCCCTTACTTCGAAACTGGATTAAAGCTTGCTTACGTAGCCTGTTAAAAATGGCTGGAGATAAATTAGGCACAGAAGTTATTTCTGTTTTAGCTAGCTGCGCCATAGTGGTGATTCCAATTGAGTTCAGTTTCTTAATTTGTCCTCGCGTTATAGTCGCAACTTGTGACAAATGGTCACGCTCAAGTAAAAGCTGTTCAGCATAAGAAGACCACTGACCAAAGCCTTTAGACTCTGCAGGATCTGGCATTTCATTAGTCTCAAAGTTGTGCTGCATACTTAAAAAACTTTGCTTTAAGGTTAGATAGTAGTGAAAGTAGTCATTCGTTCTAAGTACAGAAAACTCACCATTTCCTAATGCAACAGATATCTGTTTTGGTCTTATTCCCTGAATAAATTCAAGCATTTCAGCATAGCAACATAACTGAATTACAAACGAAGATTTAAGGGTACTCGCTAATTTGGTGTCCCATACTTCATAATGAAAATCACCTAACTTACTAGCACCAGAAACTTTAACTAAAAAGTCAGCATAACCTGCAAAGGGAGCACGCTCTAATCGGCCCTGAACGATAACATCAACACCTTTTTTCATCGCTGAAATAGTTGCTGCATATTGTTCAGATTGTGATTTACCGTTAATTTTAATTATTGATTTGCCTTCATTAGCTAATTTAGCTTCCCAGGCATCTTCATGCTCATACCCCATTTTTTGGAGTAGGCTCATCAAAGCGTCATCCGCGTCTTTTTGCGGTGCACCTTCTGGTTTATCAATTACAAATCGAGACATCCAAGAAGCAAATGGACTAGCCATAAATAGCGTTAAATCTGATGGTGAATAATGATAAATCCCTTGGCTTTTTTGCACTTTTTATTCCTTTAATCAATTTTATGGATAACCTTACCCATTTTGAATTGCAAACTTAAGAGTACGACACAAGCCTTTGATGATTTAGTCTTCACCTGTGTGAATAATTCCGACTCTACAATTAAATTTAGAAAAAATAAAGCGGTTGCCACGGCATGCCGTGGCGGAAACTTTTCAATCATAATATCAACAAGTTAACGATAACGTTAATGTATGTGTTTACAGAACTTTATTTTCGAGTAACTTAGTAGAAAATAACTAAAATATTAGTCACGATTTAGAGGCAAAAATGAAGAGTCATTTTTCATTTACTTATACCGTTAAGCTAGGATAAATTGCGTAAAGCGTTGTGGTAATAATCGTATAGGTAAACTTAGAATGTGTAGATTTAACAACTGATATGATCTAAAGAATATTGTCGTCAATATCAGATAGGGGATTATTACCAACTGTCTACCAATACTCCATGAAGTACAATATATAATCAAATTAAGCTGACATAACCCCTTGGTAATAAAACTAAACTAACAAATTATAGGTATTATTTTATTTGTTAGGTTAGATTACTGACATCAAAAATGTCGACAATTTGAATATACCGTTTTACAGAGAACAAGCTTAAGTTCTCCAAATATCAAAATGAAGAAGCTGTTATGGATAACTTTAATCTCCAGTCACTTTATCAACCAGTTTTATATAAACCGCAACATCAGATACTTGAACATCAAAGAATTCACATAGCTTATCAATTACATCTGTTGTCACATTATAACCTTTAACATTAGATATACGAGACAAGGTAGTTCTGTGTATCCCTGTGTGCTGGCTC
>TARA_R110001599_G_scaffold83971_4_pt1 | contig 35201 bp, 33 predicted proteins | sample TARA_R110001599 | Tara Oceans TARA_R110001599 (sample SAMEA4398360) | marine metagenome | biome: Polar Biome; feature: [MES] marine water layer (ENVO:01000295) within the mesopelagic zone...; material: water (ENVO:00002006), including particulate matter (ENVO:01000060) such as...... | reverse complement strand
ATCTGTTTGCATTATCGGTCAACGTCGGCCATCACGAAGTCAATGGATGCCAAATAGGCAATAAGATCCGGGATCATCGCACCGCGAATCACCGAGGGAATTTGCTGCAAATGAGCAAACGATGGCGTGCGGATACGAGTCCGGTAGCTCATCGTGTTCTTATCTGAGGTCAGATAATAGCTATTGATGCCTTTTGTGGCCTCGACCATAAAGCTGGCCTCACCCTCGGGCATGACTGGCCCCCACGACACGCTAGTGAAATGGTGAATCAGCGTTTCAATATCTTGCAGCGTGCGATCTTTTGGTGGCGGCACCGACAGCGGGTGATCGGCCTTGAATGGACCGGACGGCATATTATCGACGCACTGCTGAATGATGCGCAGCGACTGGCGCATCTCTTCCAAGCGCACCATGCCACGATCATAGGCATCGCCGTTATGCGCTAAAGGCACTTCAAATTCGAAGTTTTCATAGCCCGAATACGGACGCGCTTTACGCAAATCGAAATCGACGCCAGTCGCACGTAAGCCTGGCCCGGTAACGCCCCATTCGATGGCTTCGGCGCTGTTGTATTTGGCAATATCGATGGCGCGGTTTTTCAGCACGCCATTTTCCATCGCGGCTTTTTCGTATTCTTTCAGACGCTTAGGCATCCACGCCAAGAACTCGCGAACCAAACGCTCCCAACCATTGGGCAGATCGTGAGCAACGCCACCGATACGGAACCAGGCCGGATGCATACGGAAGCCGGTAATGGCCTCGATAACGTCATAGGCCTTTTTACGATCGGAGAACATAAAGAAGATCGGCGTCATGCCGCCGAAATCTTGGATATAGGTGCCGAGAAACAGCAAGTGCGAGGTAATGCGGAAAAACTCCGACAACATCACACGGATGGTTTGCACACGCGCTGGCACCTGAATGCCGGCGAGCTGCTCGACTGCCAGCACATAGGGCATGTTGTTCATCACGCCACCGAGGTAATCAATACGGTCGGTGTAGGGGATGAAACTGTGCCAGGTCTGACGCTCAGCCATTTTTTCCGCGCCGCGATGGTGGTAGCCAATATCGGGCACACAATCGACAATTTCTTCGCCATCGAGCTGCAAAACAATGCGGAAGGCACCGTGAGCAGACGGGTGGTTCGGGCCTAAGTTGAGGAACATAAAGTCCGACTCATCATTGCCTTTTTTCATGCCCCATTCTTCGGGGTTGAAGCGCAGCGCTTCCTGCTCTTGGTCTTGGCGCAAGGCGGTGAGCTGGAACGGGTCAAATTCAGTGGCGCGCGCGGGATAATCTTTACGCAGCGGATGACCAACCCAAGTGCGCGGCATCAATAGGCGGAATGGCTGTGGATGACCAGGAAAGTCGATACCAAAAAGATCGATAACTTCGCGCTCATACCAATTCGCATTGGCAAATACCGGTGTCACCGTAGGAATGCTCAGATCATCAGCCGAGAGCGCCACTTTGATACGGACATCGCTATTACGATCGATCGATAACAGATGATAAAACATCGTGTAATCGGAGGCTGGCAGGCCGAAACGATGCTTGCGCAGGCGCTCATCCACCGCGGACAAGTCATAGAGCATGCTATAGGGCTTAGGCAGCTGCTTTAAAAAGCGCAGCACATCACGAATTAAGCTGCGCGGCACCCAAAGCGTCGGCACGCCATCTTTGGTGGGCTGGAAAACCAACTGATCGCCGCCAAAACGGTCGCTAAGCTCGCGCACCACGGCAAACTCGGCACCAGGTAATGGTGCGGCGTTGGAAGTTACTGTAATAGATGCCATGGGGACGTCTTCAGCCATCAGTCTTGTCGTCACTCAATTGTGTTAGGTCGGCGTTATACGTTATCGGGGGTGCGTAAATTCACCACCTCAATACGCTCAGCATTTTTCTCGTCGCGCTTAGGCGTGAGCTCAGGCTTATATATGCCCTGATCGCCCATCACCCACGACAGCGGACGACGCTCTTTGCCAATTTGCTCTTGCAGAATCATCAATGCTTGCAAGAAGGCTTCGGGGCGTGGCGGGCAGCCGGGGATATAAACATCGACGGGCAAGAACTTATCGACGCCTTGCACCACAGAATAAATGTCGTACATGCCGCCCGAGTTCGCGCAGGCACCCATGGAAATAACCCATTTCGGTTCGAGCATTTGCTCATATAAGCGCTGAACTACAGGCGCCATTTTCATGAAGCAAGTGCCGGCAATGACCATTACGTCGGCTTGGCGTGGTGAGGCGCGAATCACCTCGGCACCAAAACGCGCAACGTCGTGTGGCGCAGTAAAGGCGGTGGCCATTTCCACGTAGCAGCACGACAGGCCGAAGTTATAGGGCCATAAAGAGTTTTTACGACCCCAGTTCACCGCGCCATGAATCATGTCTTCGAGGCGGCCTAGAAAAACGCTTTTGTTGACCTGCTCTTCGATGGGATCAGGCACGCCAGTTTGCGTTTGCTGAATTGGATAAACATCGTTGGCGGCGTTTGGATCAATTTTGGTGAGGGTGTATTTCATGCAATAAGCCTCAGGATGCTTTTTTGTCGGCAGCTAAACGCGCAGCACGCTTGCGACGGGCTTCTGGCGCCCAATCGAGCGCACCAACTCGCCAAAGATAAAATAGGCCAGCGAGCAGCACAAAAATAAAGATGGCCGCTTCGATAAAGCCTAGCCAGCCAACGTCGCGGATAGAGATGGCCCAAGCGTATAAAAACAGGGCTTCAACGTCGAAAATCACGAAGAACATGGCGACCAGGTAGAACTTCGCCGACACCCGAAGGCGCGCGCCACCCTGCGGCACAATGCCGGACTCAAAAGGATCGTTTTTGGCTCGGCCCCAGTCGCGGCCACCCAGAAAATAGGGGACAAACAGCATGAAGCAGCACATGCCGACAATGCCGAGTAGAAAGATGCCGAAAGACCAGTAACTGGCTGTTTCCATGACGTCTGGCGTCATTGCTCACTCCTCAGTCGCACCGCTGGTAGCGGCTGGCTTTTAGAGCAAATCAGATCGTTTGCTCAAAAACCAACCTTACAGAACAAGATTTCGCGCGGAGGATACGCTTTTGGGCGACTTAATTCCACACCACGATGGTGGTGTTTATGAATCTAGCCATAGGCTTTATGCCACTGATGCGCTGATGCCACAGGCATAATCACGTTCGATTTCTTCTAGCGCCTCACCCAAATACACGGCAATTTTTTGCACACGCGGCAGCGCCACGCGACATGCCGTGAAGCCAAAGTGCATATGGCCGTCGTAAGACAACAAGGTGATGTTCAATGCTTGGCCATTAAAAATCAGCGACACCGGGTAGGCGCTGAGCAAACGCGCGCCATTTAAATACAGCACTTCGGTCGGGCCTGGCACATTGGAGACCATGGTGTTGTACATCGGGCGCTTAGTGCGCGCTGCCAAGCCCGTCATTTGGCCGATCATAAACGGCGCCATGAGCAGGTTGGTGTAAAGCGTCATGGCCGGCTTGGAGAGCGTGCCGAGCAAGTCTTTATTGGCCTGCATGGAGGCTTTGATGTGCTCAAAACGCGCTTTCGGATCGGCAATATGCGTGCCTAGCGAGGCCAAGGCGAGGCTAATACCATTGCCTTCGCCAGCTTCTTCGCGCGTGCGAATCGAGACAGGAATTGAAGACACCAAGGGCTTAATGGGCAAGTCGCCCTGCTCGAGCAGGTAGCGTCGGAGCGCGGTCGCACACACTGCGAGCACGATGTCATTGAGCGTTCCACTAGCATTTGTAGCGACGGCTTTCATGCGGTCGATAGGCAAGCTTTGCGTCGCGAAGCGGCGTTGCGGGCTAACAATGGCGTTGAGTGAGCAACTTGGCGAGCGATAAGGACCAATCAAGCCAGACTCTGGCGCAGCTCGAAGCATGCGCATCCAAGCCTTAAAGGATTGACCAAGCACGCTCAGTACATTGGTGCGAGCTAGCGCTTGAGCAGACTCAGCAATGGCTTTCGGCACGGCGGCGCTAGCACGTTTGAGTGGCGGCATCGCCCAAAAGGCCGGCATATTGGTGTTGCTGGGATCAGGGCTTAAGCAACGGCTCATGGTGCGTGAGCCCGACATGCCATCCATTAAGGCGTGATGAATTTTGAAATAAATTGCAAAACTGCCGTCATCAAGCCCTTCAATGATGGTGCATTCCCAAAGCGGGCGATTCTTATCTAATGGCTGGCTGTGCAGACGCGAAATCAGCACGCCAAGTTCGCGCTCGCCACCGGGATGAGGCAATGCAGCATGGCGTAGGTGATAGTCGATATCAATTTTATCATCGACCTCCCAAGCGGGAGCGACCTTGCTACCAAGACCGGTTTTTAGACGCAAATTAAATGGCGATTGATCAACCGGATAGCTTTTCATGCGCGCGATCATCTGACCGACCCAATCAGGGCCGGCGCCCTCGGGCAAGGCATAGCGATGCAGCATAGCCACATGCATATAGGCATCGCGAGATTCGGCGTTAAGAAAGAAGGAGTCGGCGAGGCTGAGGCGCTTAGCGGCCATGAGTGCATCCTGCGTTATTGTTATTTTGTGCCTAATGGTAGCGAGTCTAGCGCCGTCCCTGCAATGCCGTTTGTGCAATGTGCTGCTTTACTAGCCCACTTTTCTCAAAAGCCTTCATGCCGATGTTGCGCAGCACGCGTAGCGCCGGCAGCTCGCTGGCAAAGAGCAAGTCGAAGCCACTCATGGCATGCATCATTAGGCCGTTGTGGCCACGACGAGCGCGGCTGTATTGGCGTTGCGCACGCTCATGCGCCCACGGCAAGCCGGCTTTGCGCTGTGCCACTAGTGCGTCGACTAGTGCGGCAACATCGAGAAAGCCGAGATTGACGCCCTGGCCAGCGAGTGGATGAATGCTGTGCGCGGCATCACCGATTAACACCACGCCATCGCGGGCGTAATGCTCGGCATGCTGCGCCAATAGCGGAAAGCTGGCGCGCTCGCCAAGGAGCTCAACAGCGCCCAACTTGTGCTCAAAAGCTTGAGCCAAGGCTTGCTCAAATTCAGCCACGGGCATTGCGCAATAGGCTTGCGCCTGCTCGCTAGGCAAAGTCCACACTATCGATGACTGCTGCGGATGATCGGTGGGCAAAAATGCCAACGGCCCCGCGTTCAAAAAGCGCTGCCAAGCCGTGGCCTCATGCGGCTTTTCGTGCTCAACGGTGCACACCACGCCGCGCTGATGATAATCGCGCTGCGCCACAGCGATGCCGGCCAGCTCACGCACGCGCGACTGCGCGCCATCAGCAGCTATAACCAACGGCGCGTGTAGCGCATTACCATCGCTGAGCGTCAAACACCAATCGCCAAGCTCGCGCTCAAGATTAGTCCACGCTTGCGGGGCATAAATACTCAAGCCCGAGTCTTGCGTGACCTGCTGCCAAAGCGCAGTTTGCAGGGCAGCATTTTCAATGAGCACGCCTAAGCTTTCCACGCCCGCGGCTTTTGCGCTGAAATGCACAGCACCGGTGCCATCGGCATCCCATACGCGCATATCGGCATAGGGTGCGGGCCGTAGCTGCGGCCATTTTGCGTGTAGTCCGGCGGCTTGAAGCAAGCTCACGCTTTCTGGCGACAGCGCCGAAACACGTAAACCCCAGTGCTCATTTGCTGCCGCCGGCGTTGGCGGCAACGAGCGCTCGACCACGGCAATACGCAAATCGCGAGCAACGGCCTGCTGACGCAAGCGCAAAACAAACGCGCTGCCAACGAGGCCAGCACCAATCACGATCATGTCGAATTGTTCAGAAGTCTTAGGCATGGTTGAGCCCCATGGCATAACGAGCCAAAGCTGGTTTCGCACCGGGCAAGACATCAAAACCCACTAGGCCAATGTTACGCAGCAAGCTCAGCGCTGGATTTGCCGTGGAGAAGCCGCGCACGAGGCTGTCGGAGAAGCGAATAATTTGCGATTGATCTTGCGTGCGGGCGGCGGCGTAGGCGGCTAAATCTTGCTTATCGCCCAAGTCTTTGCCCTGCTGATGCGCATCCGCGAGCTGTGCGCTCAGCACGAGGGCATCGCGCACACAGAGGTTGTAGCCCTGGCCAGCAACGGGGTGCAGGCTGTGCGCGGCATTACCTAAAATCACGGCGCGACCTTGCACTTGCTGGCTGGCGACCATGAGCGTGAGGGGGTAGGCGTGGCGCTTGCCAACGCGCAGGAAGCGACCGGCGCGGCGACCGAAAGCTTTTTGCAGAGCGGCGATAAAGTCGGCGTCATTTAGCGTCTGTACTCGCGCGGCTTCAGCTTCATTTAAAGCCCAGACCAATGAGCGGCGACAGCCAGCGGCGGTGGCATCTGCCACGTTGATGGGCAAATCAGGTAGCGGTAGCAGCGCTATCGGGCCATCGGCGGTGAAGCGCTCGTAGGCGACTTGCTCATGCGGCAGACTAGTCTCACACGCGGTAACTATGGCGGTTTGGCCGTATGGTTGGCTGCGCACATCGATACCTAACCAAGCGCGACTTTGTGATTGCGCGCCATCGGCGGCAATGAGCAGCGGCGTGGATAAAAGTGTCTCTTCAGCGCCTTGCGAATCGGCCGCGCGGTAACGTACTTGCGCCATCTCGGCCGTGCTCGTCACCTGTGTCACGCGCACGCCATCTTTTAGACTCACCGATGGGCAGCGCCGCAACGCCGCCAGCAGAACTGCCCCCAACCACGCATTTTCTACCACATAGCCAAAGCTATCGACATTTTCCTCGGCCGCACTCAAGCGCGCCATGCCAAAGTGACCCTTATCAGAGACATGAATCTGATGAATCGGCGTCGCATGTGGCGCCAGCTCAGACCATACGCCAAGCTCTTTAAATGCCTCAATGCTGCGCCGCGACAAAGCTGTATTGCGCGCATCGAAGCTTGGCGTATAGCTAGGGCTCTGACCGGGCGCGAGTGCAGGCGGCAATTTAGCTGCCTCCAACAAAGTCACTGACAACTCTGGCGCAGCCTTAGCAATGAGCAGCGCCAGCGTGACGCCGACCATACCGCCACCGACAATCACTACACCCGAATCGGCCAAGTCGCTCATGCGCTACCCACCAAAGCTTCAATCTCGGCAATGGTTTTCGGCGCTTTCGCAGTCAACACGTGAGGGCCAGATTCAGTGACCACCACATCATCCTCAATACGAATGCCGATGCCGCGCCAACGCGCTTCCACCGTGTCGTCATCAGGCGCGATATAAAGCCCCGGCTCCACGGTTAACACCATGCCCGGCGCAAATGCGCGCCATTCACCATCGATACGATAATCGCCGACATCATGCACATCCATGCCCAGCCAATGACCGGTGCGATGCATATAGAAGCGACGATAATCGCCAGCTTCAATGACCGCTGAAAGCTCGCCCTTAAGCAGACCGAGCTCAAGCAAGCCTTCACACAGCACGCGCACCGCCGTCTCGTGCGGCAGCTGCCAAGAATTACCCACCTGCACGACATCGATGGCAGCGAGCTGAGCCGCTAACACCACTTCATACAAGGCTTTTTGCTCAGCTGAAAAACGGCCATTTACTGGAAAAGTACGCGTGATGTCAGCGGCGTAATAGGCCAGCTCGCCGCCAGCATCAATCAATACCAAATCGCCATCGCGCAGTTCGGCGTTGTTTTCGGTGTAATGCAAAATGCAGGCATTGGCGCCGCCGCCAACAATGCTGCCGTAGGCCGGCGCTATGCAGCCGTGACGAGTAAAGCTGTGCAGCAATTCCGCCTCTAATTCGTACTCATAGCGCCCAGCTTTGGCCACGGCCATGGCGCGGCGATGGCCTTCGGCGCTCAAATCCGCTGCCGCCTGCATAATCGCGATCTCAGCTGCCGACTTAATCAACCGCAAAGGATGCAAGGCCTGATCTATCGCATGCAGCGATTGCGGCGCCTCAACACCCGCACGCGCCTGCGATCTCACGGCGTTTATCCAGCCAGCTAAATCAGCGTCAAAAGCCGTTTCTGTCGCCATCGGCGCATAAACCTGCTTACGCCCAGCCAACAACTCAGGCAATTTAGTAGCTACATCAGCAATGACAAACGCCTGACTTGCGCCAAAATCACTGACTGCGCCTTCGGGGCCCGCACGGTAGCCATTCCAAATTTCCATGGCGCGGTCGCGGTCGCGACAAAACAGCACAAACTCGCCTTCAGCTCGGCCTGGCAACAGCACAAGCAATGCTTCCGGCTCAGCAAAACCAGTGAGGTAGTAGAAGTCCGAATCTTGTCGATAGCGATATTCAGTGTCGCGATTGCGACGATGATGCACGGCTGCCGGAATAATCACGGCGGCATCGCGGCCGACACGCGCCATCAAAGCCTGACGGCGGCAAGCAAACTCTTCCGGCGAAATACGAACGGTCATAAAAGCCTCAGTGGAAAGTTGGGTCGGCGGACCTGCTTTCATTGCTAGAGTCGTGGCCATGCTCTTCGCGCGGCGCCATTTCTTCAAACAAATGCATAGAGGCTAAACGCACAAACTCATGCAGCTCTAAATACGCAGCTTCGCCTTCTTCATCGTCGTCATCGACGCTATCGACCTGGGTAATGTGCGCTAAATCCTGCAATGTTTCGCGCATAGACGCTTCCGCCAGCACTGGGCTATTGGCCGGTGCGCCTAAGCCGATGCCAGCGAGCAAGCCACGGCAAAAGTCGGCCAAGGCGACAACCCGCAGCTTCAGCGCTTCGTCGTCATCGGGCAGCATCGGCTTAAACGACAACTCATCGGCGTTTAAATCTTCCAAAGTTTGTAGCTGCAACTGCCAAAGACTGGCAATCATCCCGTCAGAAAAGGTAGATACTGGGTCGGCATGGCCTTCCAGTGTTTTCATCAAGGCGTGGCGGTTTAAGCGCGCACCAGCAACCAATAGACCAGAGATCAAACCATGAAGCTCGGAGCTACTACAGTCGGCGTTTACTTCGCTGAGTAACAGCGCGAGAGATTCTAGGGTTGGTAAATTCGCCGCTTGCATGATGTCGGCCTCCTGTTGGCATGAGCAAGGATGAATCTTATAGTAGCGGCTGACTTTCTTCACGGCGAACCGAATATGCGTGAGCAAGATTTCCAAGCGCTGAGCCGTCATCTTGAGCAATTGCTTGAGCGTTATCGTGCCAGCCAACAACAATGTAGCGCGCTACAAGCCCGAGTTACTGAGCTTGAGAATGAGCGTGAAGATTTAAAACACCGCAACGAGGTCGCTCGCGATCGCGTCGAGGCCATCATCACGCGGCTAAAAGCACTCGATACATCGAGCTAATGCCGCCTCGTCTATAGGTCCCGATATGAGCGCAGAAAACAATACTCTGGATATTTTCATCCTCGACAAAGCGTACAAAATTGCCTGCCCGCCCGCCGAGCAAGATAATTTGCAGCGCGCGGCACAATTTCTTGATCGAAAAATGCGCGAAATTCGCGGCAGTGGCAAAGTTTTAGGTCTAGAGCGCATCGCCGTGATCGCCGCGCTGAACATCAGCCATGAGCTATTAAGCCGGCAGCAAGCCGATAGCGAGCCACAAGTTAGTCCCGAGGCCATGGCAGGCTTACTAAAACGGATGGAAGTAGCGCTGACAGAGTCGTAGTTTCAACATCGTTAGCGATTACCGTGCTGAGACGCTACGGTTTTATAACAGACTAGACTTAGCAATATTGAGTCACTTGCGTATACTAAAGTTCTTCTCTGGGGTGTTCGCCAGTTTTTCATATCCCCTGAGCCGATGTTTAAACCATTGGGATGTGTTCGTTTGTAGCTGTGTGCATGTCCGCCCGTCGGAAAGCCTAATGTTATGACGCCGCATCCCCCTTGAACCGCAGGGTTCAAGGGAGACGACGAACAGCGGCACTCTCGGAGAAACTATTCATCTATGGTGCGTTTGCGTCATCAACTCAGACAATCCCTTAGGCTTTCGCGCCGCTCGCTGACATCAGCTCAGCAACAAGCTGCGGCACACGGCCTCGCTCAACAACTCTCGAAATTACCCAAACTGTCATCTTGGCGGCACGTTGGCCTGTACTGGCCCGCTGATGGCGAAATCGACCCTAGCTTGTTTGCTCGCCTGCTTTATAAGCGTGGCATAAAGCTGTATTTGCCAGTCATTGCACCGCGTAAACATGATCACCGGCTACATTTTTTGGCTGCCCCTGCAATGGCTTATGCCAGCAAAAACCGGCGCCAATTACGGCTGCAACCGTGGCCAGCTAAGCGCAATCGCTTTGGTCTTCGCGAGCCGTTGGGTCGGCAGGTCATGCGCCCAGAAAAGCTAGATGCGCTGCTGATGCCCCTAGTCGGCTTTGACGCCAATGGGCAACGCTTGGGCATGGGCGGTGGTTTTTACGATCGACTATTGGCGCGACTGCAACGCGGCGTTAAGCGCCCACAGCTCATTGGCCTCGCGCACCGATCACAACAGGTATTAGCGCTGCCAACGGAGCAATGGGACGAGCCTGTCGATATCGTTGTTACGGACGCGGGGCATCTGCGTCGCTAGCCAACACACTTAAGCGCTCATTGGCCAAAACGTCGAGCACATGCAGTTTTTGCTCAAAGGTCATGCTCGGGATGAGCTCCGCCCATTGCGTACGCTGCTTGTTTTCACCTTGATCGGCTTGCGCCAAGACATCAGCCAACGCCGCGTCTAGGCGCGCCACGTCTTTATTTTGGGCAATTTCAGCCAACACTTTGTCTTTTTCCACTGCCGATGCACTTAGGCGCGTGGCATCGCGCGAGCCCAGCAAGCCGATACCGCCATTCAAGCCCGCCCATTGAATGCTGCACGCCGACAGCATCATGATCACCGCAAACATCGTTAATAGACGGCGCATGGCCAGCTCCTAAAGGGCTACTTAATAGAAAATCACTTAATCACGAAGGCTGAGCTGTTGCCAGCCCCGCTCATCGGCAATGCCAGACAAAATTGGGTCGGCATCGACCGCAATAGGGTGTGTAACACGCTCTAGCAATGGCAAGTCATTGCGCGAATCGGAGTAAAACCACGAGCCATCGAGGCTGTCGTCATGATCTTTTAGCCACGCTTCAAGGCGAGTGATTTTACCCTCCTGGAAGCACGGCACGCCAAGCACTTGTCCCGTGTAATGGCCGTTAGCATCTTGCTCAGGCTGAGTCGCAATCAGGTGCTCAACGCCCAAACGTTTGGCGATAGGCCCAGTCACAAACTGATTAGTCGCCGTAATGATAACTAGCGTATGTCCAAGCTGTCGGTGCTTCTCAAGCAAGGCCTGCGCCTTTGGCAGCAGCATCGGCTCGATGCGCTCACGCATAAACTCCGCATGCCATTGCGCCAAAGTCGCCGGCGTATTGCGTGCCAATACAGCAAAAACAAACTGACAAAATGCATTGATATCCAGCGTGCCGGACTGATAATCGGCGAAAAATCGGTCATTAGCGCGCGCATACGCCTCGGCATCTACATGGCCTTTTTCGGCCAAAAACTCACCCCAAGCGTGGTCAGAGTCGCCCGCCAGTAGCGTGTTATCCAAATCAAACAAGGCAAGAGTCATCTTAAGCTCATCAAATAGGCCATAAATTCGCTTCTAGGATACTCATTTAGCATGAATAAATCGCGCCTCATCCTTGCCGATATCGCAGCACTGCGGTACTAATACGGGTAATAAATCTAAGTTTTTCAAGGACTCTCCAGTGATCGACGGGGACGGCTTCAGGCCCAACGTGGGCATCATTATTACTAACGACTCGGGCGATGTGCTCTGGGCCAAGCGTTATGGCCACGATGCCTGGCAATTTCCTCAAGGCGGCATCAGCGATGGCGAAACGCCTGAGCAAGCTATGTATCGCGAGCTTTGGGAGGAAGTTGGCCTTGATCCTGAGGATGTCACCATCCTGGCTCAAACTCGCGGCTGGCTGCGTTATCGTCTACCTAAGCGCTTCATTCGTAACGACAAACCGCCATTGTGCATAGGCCAAAAGCAAAAATGGTTCCTGCTAAAACTGGTTGGCGCAGAGTCGCGAGTCGCGCTCGACAAGCAAAAGCACGCTGAATTCGATCATTGGCGATGGGTTAGCTATTGGTTTCCTCTCGACCAAGTTGTGTCATTTAAACGCGAGGTCTATCGCAAAGCATTGAAAGAGTTGCAGCCTCGTGTGCCAGTCGCCTTAACCGCCAAGGCAGGATGAACGAATGCCATTAAACACCGATTCGAGCATGCTGGAAATTTTGCGCCGCATCGTTCAGGAGGTCGACTCTGCCCCGAACTTTCAAGCCGCACTCGACATTCTCGTATCCTCGGTGCGCGAAGCCATTGGTACAGAAGTATGCTCAGTTTATTTGCTCGATGATCGCAATAATCGTTTGGTGTTAATGGCCAATGAAGGCTTCAATCGTGAAGCCATTGGCGTCGTCAGTATGGCCATGGATGAAGGCTTGGTCGGCCTCTGCGCCACTCGTGAAGAGCCAATCAATTTACAAGATGCCGCCTCACATCCACGTTATCGCTACTTCCCTGAAACCGGTGAAGAGCATTACAACGCGTTCTTGGGCGTGCCCATCATGAACCGCCGCAAAGTGCTCGGCGTTTTGGTTATGCAGCAATGCGATAATCGCCGCTTTGACGAAGGCGAAGTGGCCTTTATGGTCACGCTCTCGGCGCAGCTTTCCGGCGTGGTCGCGCACGCTAAAGTGCTCGGACAGCTTGAGATATCAAAAGGCTCACGCGGCAGTGCCACTCAAATATTTCAAGGCCTTACTGGCGCCCCAGGCGTCACCATTGGCCGCGCAGTAGTGCTCTACCCGCCGTCCGACCTAGACCAAGTGCCCGATCGAGCAGTCGATGACGTCGACTCTGAGCTACTACTCCTAGCAAAAGCACTGAACACCGTTCGTGAGCACGTTCGCGCGCTAGATGAACGCATGCGCGGCAGCCTTTTGCCTGATGAGCGCGCACTATTTGATGTGTATTTGCGCATGCTCGACGATAATGCTCTTGGTGGCGAAATTGCCGAGCGCATTCAAGACGGTAACTGGGCACAAGGCGCATTGCGCTCGGTCATTGATGAGCATTTGCAAAACTTTGCCAAAATGGACGATCCGTATTTACGCGAGCGCATGTCGGATGTGCGCGACCTTGGTCTGCGCTTATTGGCGCAGCTGCAAGAGCAAGAAAGCGAAGAAATCCGCGAGTTCCCCGACAATAGCATCCTAATTGGCGAAGATATCTCCACGGCCATGCTGCTTGAGGCTCCGCTAGATAAAGTTTGCGGTGTGGTATCGGCAACTGGTGCCGCCAACTCGCACATGGCCATTGTCGCGCGAGCGCTAGGCATTCCCACCGTGGTGGGCGTCAGCGATATCCCCGTGACCTCGCTCGACGATGCGGAAATGATCGTTGATGGCTATATCGGTCGCGTTTATGTGCAGCCTTCGCGCATGCTGCGTAAGCGCTACAAAGACATCATCAAAGAAGAGCAGCAACTCACCGCCGAACTCGATGCCTATAAAGATAGAGACGCAGTCACGCCAGACGGTTTCGCTGTCTCGCTTTGCGTAAATACTGGCTTGATGGCCGATGTCGCGCGCGCTAAGGATCGCGGCGCTGAGGGCGTGGGTCTTTACCGATCAGAAATCCCCTTTATGTTGCGCGAGCGCTTTCCCAGCGAAGAAGAACAGCGGCAAATTTATCGCCAGCAGCTGGAGGCCTTTGCGCCGAAATCAGTCACCATGCGCACGCTCGATATTGGCGGCGATAAAGACCTTCCATACTTCCCGATTCGCGAAGATAACCCCGCCCTTGGCTGGCGCGGCATTCGCGTCACGCTAGATCATCCTGAGATTTTCATGGTGCAAGTCCGCGCCATGCTAAAAGCTGCTACTGACCTGAATAACTTGCATATTTTACTACCCATGGTGACATCGGTGAGCGAAGTAGAGGATGCCGTGGCGCTAATTCATCGCGCCGTGGAAGAGCTACAAGAAGAAGGTGAATACGCAGTTACGCTGCCGCGTATTGGCGTCATGGTCGAAGTGCCAGCAACCATTATTCAAATCGCCGACCTTTGCCGTTTGGTCGATTTTGTCAGCATTGGCTCAAATGACTTAACGCAGTATTTGCTGGCCGTTGATCGTAATAACTCCCGCGTCGCCAACTTATATTCAGCCTATCATCCGGCGGTTTTACGTGCCGTGCGCTATGTCGTTAATGAGGCTCACCGCGTTAACAAGCCAGTGAGTATTTGTGGCGAAATGGCCGGCGACCCAGGCACCGCTATTTTGCTGATGGCCATGGGTTTTGACACGCTATCGATGAGCGCGAGTAACTTGCTGAAAGTGCGCAAAGCCATCTGCCTAACGCCAATGGCGCAGGCGAAAGCACTTTTGGAGAGAGTGTTAGCCTTTGATAAGCCGGAAGATATTCGTGCTGAAGTGGAAGAAGAGCTAACGGCACTGGGCTTGATTGATCTGCTCAGGCCTAGCACAAGCGCGACATAAGGCCAGCTTCACCGCGCTAACGCACCAGTGAAAACTGAACACGTTCGCCGATATTGAAGTCTTGCTCATGCCATTCGACGCTCTCTCGACTCAGGCGTAACCATGTCGAGTTGCGCGTGCCATAAGCTGGTGTGCGGATGCATATTGGCGAAAGTGCTCGCTCCATTAGGATGCCAACGCCGGTGTCGGGCAGATCTTCGTCGCTGGCCATGGCGGTGTCGCTCAATAAAGCCAAGGCATAACCAGCATTCATTGCCACTTTGGCGCTACTGCAGCTTGCTACTAGAGACTCACTCAGACTCCATGCTTTCGCCGCGCCGACTAAGTGCTGCAACTTAGGCCAGGGCGTGTTTAGCCTCGCATTCGATAAGCCATGCCAGCCTGGGTTAACGGCCTGCACCTGGCCACGATCATCGACACAAAATAGCTGCTGGCCATCGCAGAGTAATAGATTAAATCCGGCGTAATCGTTGGCCTGCGCAGCGATACGCTCGGCGGCAATCAGCGCCGATTCATCACTGCTCAAAAATTGTGCAACCAATTCACCTCGCGAGCGTAAACCAGCGGCCCTCGTGGGATCGCGAAAGTTTGTTAGCGCGGCAAAGCGACCGGTCAGCGTGACGCCCATCCAGGTGCCGCCAGCAACAAGGTCTCGACCGGCCAAGATCTGTGGTGCCTCTAGCCAATGCTGCGTTGGCGCTGCTGGGCGTGCGAGAAATTCATCGCGATTGGCCCACACTTGCAGCGGCAAGTCGCTATCGGGCTGCCAATGAAACGCTAACAAACACATGATCTCTCCTTGGCACGACTTATCGAATACATCGCGCTTTCTATCAGCACTGACCAATCATGCCCCAACTGTCGGTGATGCATGCGCAAGCGGCCCAAGTGTCTTATGATGCGAGCTGTTTGTAAAAGGATGTCGTCATGCTCACATACCCTCACATCGACCCTATCGCGCTCAGCCTCGGCCCGCTCAAAGTGCATTGGTACGGCCTCATGTACCTGCTCGGTTTTGGCTCGGCCTATCTGCTCGCACTGTGGCGCGCTAAGCGCATCGGCTGGACCAACGATCAAGTCGCCGATCTAATTTTTTACTGCGCCATGGGTGTGATTATTGGCGGCCGTTTGGGCTATGTATTTTTCTATGGCTTCGATAGGTTTATAAACGATCCACTCTGGGCCATTCGTCTCTGGGAAGGCGGCATGAGCTTTCACGGCGGCTTCCTTGGCGTACTCGTTGCTGGCTTCTTATTCGCTCGCCGCTACAACACGCCATGGCTAGAAATAACCGACTTGCTCGCGGTCATCGTGCCGCCTGGCTTGATGTTTGGTCGCATTGGCAACTTCATTGGTGGCGAGCTCTGGGGCCGCCCAGTGACTAATCCCGAACTGCCTTGGGGCATGGTATTCCCCCATGTCGACGCCTTAGCACGGCATCCATCGCAGCTCTACGAAGCGCTATTTGAAGGCCTCGTGTTATTTTTAGTGATCTTTATTTTCACGCTAAAACCACGCCCGCGCATGGCCGCCTCATCGCTATTCCTCATCGGCTATGGCCTCGCGCGCTTCAATATCGAGTTTTTCCGTGAGCCCGATGTCGACCAAGGCTTTGTGCTGTTCAACTGGATGACCAAAGGCCAAATGCTCACCGCACCGATGATCATTCTCGGCGTTGTGCTGCTCATCATTTCCTATCGCAAAAGTAATGTTGCCCGTGTAGCAGAGCAATCGCGCGCGGCATTAGCGAAACGGAGCTAGTCACATGCAGCAATACCTTGATTTACTCGCCCGCGCTCGCCATGAAGGCACCTTCAAAAGCGATCGCACCGGCACCGGCACGCATTCTGTGTTTGGCCATCAAATGCGCTTTAATTTGGCCGATGGCTTTCCGGTATTGACCACGAAAAAGCTGCACTTAAAATCCATCATCCATGAGCTGCTATGGTTTCTTGCAGGCGACACTAATATCGCCTATTTACAAGAAAACGGCGTGCGCATTTGGGATGATTGGGCTGACGAGAACGGCAATCTTGGCCCGGTTTATGGCTACCAATGGCGCTCGTGGCCAGCGCCCGATGGCCGTCATATCGACCAAATCAGCCAAGTCATCAATATGATCAAAACCAATCCCGATTCGCGCCGGCTCATTGTCAGCGCGTGGAATCCGGCACTGGTCGATGATATGGCCTTGCCGCCATGCCACGCGCTGTTTCAGTTCTATGTTGCCGATGGCAAGCTGTCTTGCCAGCTCTATCAACGTAGCGCCGACATCTTTTTGGGCGTGCCATTTAACATCGCCTCCTATGCTTTGCTCACGATGATGGTCGCGCAAATCTGCGACTTAGAAGTTGGTGATTTTGTCTGGACCGGCGGCGACTGCCATCTTTACAGCAACCACGTTGAGCAAGCCGACACGCAACTCGCGCGCACGCCGGGACCATTACCCACGATGCGCATCAACTCCGATGTCACCGACCTCTTTGCCTTCCGCTTCGAGGACTTCACGCTCGAAGGCTACGAAGCGCAAGCGCATATCGCCGCCAAGGTAGCCGTATGAATCCTGACATGATGAACCGTGAAATCCCCGACGATCTACAAGACTCACTGCCCGATGACGCCGTGCGTGTGTCATTAATTGTGGCGATGGCGAGCAATCGCTGCATTGGCATCAATAACGAATTGCCGTGGAAGCTGCCCGAAGACTTGAAGTACTTTAAGCAAGTCACCAGTGGCAAAGCCATCATCATGGGCCGCACAACCTACGACTCGCTGGGCCGACCATTGCCCAATCGCACCAATATCGTGATGACCCGTGATGCTGACTGGGAAGGGCCAATTGGCACGCGCGTAGTGCATTCGCTAGAGGCCGCGCTGGCACTGGCCGAGGCAGTGGCGGTAAGTAATTATCAGGATGAAGTGGTGGTGATTGGCGGCGCTCAAATCTATGCACAATTGCTGCCGCAAGTTGAGCGCTTGTACATCACCGAAGTTCACACAGAAGTTGCAGGCGACGCCTTTTTCCCAGAGCTCAACACGACTGAGTGGCAGGAAATTTCCCGACGAAAGCATAGCGATGAAGCAAGCGGAATCGGCTACGATTTTGTCGTTTATGACCGCATCATCAGTGCCTAAGGCACAGCACTAGCGCCGCTTATTTGGCGCTAGTCGCAACAATAAAAAGAGGGATCAAAATGCAGGTAAGGAATACCCAGTTTTTAGCGCAAGTGAATACAGCCGTTGACTCCATTATTGCCGCTGTAGGCAAGCAACTCATCGTGGGTATGCCTCTTGGCTTAGGCAAACCAACAGAGCTGATTAATGCGCTTTATGATCGCGCCGTATCCGACCCGAGCTTGTCACTAACTATTCTCACCGCGCTTTCACTGGAAATTCCTTCGCCGGGCAAAGGCCTTGAAGCCAAGTTTATGGCGCCGTTTTTAAATCGTGTGTTTGCCGGCGTGCCAGAGCTCAGTTATATGCGTGCACTGCGGCAAAATAAATTGCCCGCAAACGTCACTGTTTCTGAGTTTTTCTTCAAGCCCGGTAGCTTGTTAAACAATATCCACGCGCAGCAGCATTACATCAACAGTAATTACTCTCACGCTGCTCGCGACGTTTTCAATAATGGCTGCAACGTCACTATGCAGGCCATTAGTCGCGTAGGTGAAGGTGCCAATGCGCGCTACTCATTGAGCTGCAACCCAGACACAGGCCCTGAGTTACTAGAGCTGCTAGAAGAGAGCGGCCGCCCACACGTGGTCGTTGGCCTAGTAAACACCCGCTTACCGTTTATGACGCACGACGCAGAAGTGCCAGCATCGACTTTCGACATCATTATCGACGACTCGGTTTATTACACCGAGCTGTTCTCGACGCCTAAACAGCCAGTGACCACGCCCGACTACTGCATCGGCCTATATGCCAGCAGCTTGATCAAAGATGGCGGCACACTGCAAATCGGCATTGGCGCGCTTGGCGACGCCATTGTTTATGCCACGCAACTGCGCCATCAAGACAATCAGGTGTATCGACATGCGCTGAATGATATTGGCGCAACGCACAACTATGGCGACTTAATCGAGCGTGTTGGCGGCCAAGGTATCTTTGAAAAAGGCTTGTACGGCGCCACTGAAATGTTTGTCGACGGCTTTTTGCATCTGATGCAGGCCGGCATTTTACGTCGTGAAGTCTATGATTTCTGGGCCTTGCAGCAGCTGGTCAATGATGACCGTATTGACCCTCAGAACATCACAGCAGACGCGCTTGATGCACTGGAATCGCTCGGCGTGCGCGTGATCCGTACGCAAGATTTTCAACGCCTGCAGCAACACGGCTTCTTCAATGACGCCACTCGCTACGATAACGGCTATCTCATCGCGCCCGATGGCACTCGTGTGATCGCCAATGTCGCCGAGCCAAGCTCGCGCGTGGTCATGGGCGAGCAATGCTTAGGCTCCGCACTGAAAAACGGCATCGTGCTGCATGGCGGCTTCTTCCTTGGCCCACGCAGCATGTACCAAGCCATCCACGACATGACGCCCGAAGAAAATGCGCGCATCTGCATGACCGGCGTCAACAAGGTCAATCAGCTCGATCTCAATCCGCGCCTGTATAAAGCCCAGCGCATCCATGCCCGCTTTATGAATACCGGCATCATGGCCACGCTCTCTGGCGCATTAGTTTCCGATGGCCTCGCTGATGGCCGCGTGATCAGCGGCGTTGGTGGCCAATACAACTTCGTCGCTATGGCACATCAACTACCCACCGGCCGCAGCATTCTCATGGTGCGCGCCGTGCGCGATGGTGCCAATCCGAGCAGTAATATCGTGATGAACTACGGCCACATCACCATCCCGCGCCACCTGCGTGACATCGTGATTACCGAATACGGTATCGCCGAATTGCGCTCAAAATCCGACGCCGACGTCATCAAAGCTTTACTCAATATTACCGACTCACGCTTTCAGGAAGCACTGCTGGCCGAAGCTAAAGCCAATGGCAAAATTGAGGCCAGCTATGTCATCCCCGAAACGCGTCGACATAACTTTCCTGCCGCACTAGAGCAAAAGCTTAGCTCGCACCGCCAAGCTAAACGCTTCCCCGCATTCCCTTTAGGCAGCGATTTAACCGACGACGAAATACGTTTAGGTGCTGCACTCAAAGCCATGAGGAAGCGCGTATCGAGCACACCAAAATGGCGCCTGCTACTCGGGTTGCTGAGCTTTAATTCTAGCCGCATCGACTCTAATTTGAAGCCGCTACTCGAGCGCATGGACTTAGTTAAGCCAGAAAGCATGGAAGATAAAGTAGCGCAAATGTTACTGGTCGAGGCATTAACAGACTAAGACTATCGAGTCAGTGCCGTGATATTGGCATAACGTAGTAAGCGCTGTAACACAGGCCCTACAAAGATTTGCAATTGTAGGAGATATGCAAAGGCGGCATAAATATATACAGCTTGTCACTTATAATCTGCCATCTATCGCTAAGTGACGAGCACTGGACATGCATCACCGTAGCCATGCCCAAAAGGAACAGGGCGCAGCACTAATCATGACTGCTGGCTTTATGCTGCTGGCTGTTTTGTGCCTATCGCTGGTAGTAGACACGGGCCGACTTTATGTCGAAAAGCGTAACCTACAACGCATTGCTGATGTCGCCGCACTAGAGGTGGCCTCGCGCCGCGGCTGCGCAAGTGGCAATGCGCAGGCTTACGCCGTCACTGCTGCAACTCGTAACAACTTCAACATCGATGATAAACAAACGATCATTGCAAGCTGCGGCAGCATTAGCGTAGCTGAAAATAGCATACGAGTATTCAATCCCGATGGCAGTACCGGCAGTACCGATGGCGTACAAATTACCGCCAGCAAAAAAGTGCCTGCTAGCCTAATTGTCGGTGGCATATTCGGCAACATTATCAATCTCAGTGCTAGTGCAACCGCAATTAACTCTGCACCGACTGTAGCTTTTCGTATCGGCTCTAAACTACTAACTACCAACCCTTCTGCACCCATAATGTCTTTGCTGAAGTTAGTTGGAGTGAACTTAGACAATACAGTTGTCGCATCTTACGGCGGTCTAGCTGACGTTAAAATCACACCTTCTGGCCTATTAAAAGCACTGGGAATTCCAGTGTCTGCTGATATTTCAGTAGGTGATTTAAACGAGCTACTTGCTGTAAATAAGCTAGGGGTCGGCCCCATACTCAATGCTATCGTCACAGTGGCCGGGCAAGATGGACTATTAGGCGCTAACGTCGAGTTACTGAGTGCACTCGAGGCACAGCTAGGTCTAAGCGACTTAAAAGTGCAATTAGGCACAGACCCAACGATCAACGACACCACGGGGCTCTTCGCACTCATTGAAACCGCTGGCGTGTCAGGTAAATCAGCTCTAGATGTCAGTGTAGATGCTCTTAGTCTTCTCACCGCCACCGTCGGTGTGGCAACAAAGTCCAATGGCGTAAATATTAGCCTCGGCGGCAACGATATTTTAACTGGCCTAGATGTTGGCGTGCGAGTGATTGAGCCGCAAAGCATAGGAATTGGTAGCGTAGGCACAAAAGCGAATAATGCTCAGGTGCGTATTCATGTCGATGTAGACACTAATAAAGGCCTCACTGGCATTTTGCAGCTACTGGGCACGACGATTAAGCTACCAATAACCATTGACACGATTCAGGCTGTAGCCACTGTTGATGAGATCAATTGCGATACATCACCTCGCACAGCCGTCATTCGAGTGGATAGCGCAGTTGCCAATGCCTGCATTGGCAAAATACCGTCTTCATCATTGTGGTCCACCAAAGAGGTATGTGCGACCGCACTACAAAATGAAACTTTTGTACGTTTACTCGGCATTAACTTGGTTGGAGGGAAAGTAGAGCTGCCTGTGCTGCCATCGGACCCGGAATACATAACACTAGAGGTTGGGCAAACTAAAACTACCGGCATCAATAATTTAAAAATTGGCAGTTTAGTATCTGACCTTATTTCCGAAGTACTCGACTTACTCGGTAATAGTGACTTTGCATCAGAGCCACTGACTAACGCGCAAGCGACTCAAATTGCCGATACCTACTTAGCGTTACCGGAGCTGCAACCAACAGGTGGTGGTGGTAATTTCAACTCCAGCGACCTTAATAGACTTCAGGATCGACTAAGCAATGATGGTGTGAACTGGGATAGGCCTGCATTCATCTTCACCGGCAACATGCTCTCGCAATGGCGTAACAGTGTTAACACTGGCTGCTACGAAGGATTTTTTCGCTACAGTCCGGCATGCACGAGAACGAAGCTAATTTCTTCGCTACAAACCGATGCCAAGCCCGGCTTTCTGGAAGCACTGCTCGGCGGCTTACTCGGCGACGTTGTAAAGCCACTGGTTGGCGCAGTTCTCAATCCGGTTATTGAGCTACTTAAAGTGATTTTAAACGGCGTTGGCAACCTAGTCTCGAACTTGTTAAGCGGCCTTGTTGGTCTTGATCTTGGCCGTAGCGATGTCTCGCTAGACTCCATCAGTTGTGGCAGCCCTGAGTTGGTGATCTAAGACTTAAGGCTAATGCCTTAATTTTCTAATCTGGCTAGTCTCGGGCATACCTAGGCTAGTCGGAAAAAACCATGTCATTGACGCAAGCACTGCACCGCACGCTACAACAACGCCCAGATGCTATTGCCACCATTTATCGCGACCGTCGCCAGAGCTATCGCATATTTGGCGATCGCGTGGCGCGCTTAGCGGGCGCACTGCAAGGGCTTGGCATGAGCGTTGGCGAACCGGTGGCCTTGCTCAGCCTCAACTCCGATCGCTATCTCGAATACTTCATGGCCGTGCCTTGGGGTGGTGGCGTAATCAATCCCGTCAATACGCGCTGGAGCGCCAACGAAGTCGCCTTCTCGCTCGATGATTGCAGCACCGCCATCTTATTGGTCGATGACCAATTCACCGGCATGGTGCCTGAGCTTCGCCAACGCGCGAACAGCCTGAAAGTCGTGATTTACACCGGCGAACACGAAACGCCAGAAGGCATGCTCGGCTATGAAGATCTAATCGCTAGCACCGAACCCGTAGCCGATACTTATCGCCACGGCAACGATCTCGCCGGCATCTTCTATACCGGCGGCACCACTGGCTTCCCCAAGGGCGTGATGCTTTCGCACATCAATCTAAGCTCAGTTGCGTTGGCGCTAGCTGCCAGCGGCATCGCCAAGCCAGGTTGCATTGGCCTACACGCCGCTCCGATGTTCCATCTGGCCGATTTTGCTCTACTCAATGCCATGCTCACCCATGGCAGCACCCATGTCATGCTGCCCAGCTTTGAACCACTCGCTGTACTAAGAACCCTGCAAGATGAATCTGTAACGGAAACCATTTTGGTGCCGACCATGATTCAGATGCTGGTCGATCATCCACAGGCTGGCGACTTTGATTTAAGTCATCTGCAAATACTGCTTTACGGCGCCTCGCCAATTAGCGAGTCCTTGCTGAAGCGCGCGATGGCTTTGCTGCCTAATGCCGGGCTGCTGCAAGCCTATGGCATGACTGAGCTGGCGCCATTGGCAACGCTATTACTGCCGCAAGATCATCTTGTCGAGAGCAAAATGCGCTCTGCTGGGCGGGCAGGCCTGTGTGCCGACGTGCGTATTGTCGATGAAAACGACCAAGAACTGCCGCGCGGGCAGGTTGGCGAGGTAGTAGTGCGCGGCCCTCACGTCATGCTCGGCTATTGGAATCGACCCGAAGCCACCGCCGAAGCGCTAAAAAACGGCTGGATGCATACTGGCGATGGCGCTTATATGGACGACGATGGCTATGTTTTCGTCGTAGATCGCATAAAAGATATGATTGTTACTGGCGGCGAAAATGTCTATTCGGCGGAAGTCGAAAACGCCATCGCGCAACACGCCGCCGTGGCTAATTGCGCCGTTATTGGCGTGCCATCTGAGACCTGGGGCGAGACCGTACATGCGGTAGTTGTGCTGAAAGCTGGCGCGGCGCTGACTACTGAAGCGCTCAGCGCGCATTGCGCCGAACGAATTGCCAAATATAAATGCCCGCGCAGCCTGTCGTTTATCGAAGCGCTGCCACTCTCTGGTGCCGGCAAAGTGCTTAAGCGCGACCTGAGAAAGCCATTTTGGGATAATCATCAGCGCGGCGTGGGTTAAGCAATCGCCCATACCGAGCTAGGTTTATTTATTAGCAGGGCTCATTGCTGCCAGTAACTATCGAAGCGCATATTGATCCAGATCAATAAAAACTAAAGCGACTTGCGTGAAACTACCTTGACCATTTTGGTTAAGACTTGGAGAACTGCGCATGTCCACCACCAAACGACTTTGGCTTGGGCTGGCACTACTATTAGCAAGCACGTTTAGTGTGCTTTTGCTCATGGGCAACGAGATTTATCGCGTCGCGCCGCCATTGCCTGATCGCGTCGTCTCGACATCTGGCGAAACCATTTACACCCTTGATGATTTAGAGACTGGCCGGCAAGTCTGGCAAAGCATCGGTGGCATGCAGGTCGGTTCGATCTGGGGCCATGGCGCACTCATTGCGCCAGATTGGAGCGCCGACTGGCTGCATCGCGAGGCCGAAGGTCTGCTAACGCTTTGGTCGCAGCAAACCCATGCCATGGACTACGCCATGCTCCCACTCGCTCAGCAGCTCGCTCTGCAAGCGCGAGTCCAAGAAGAACTACGACCCAACCGCTACGACGCTGCCAGCAAAACGCTGACCGTTTCGGATGATCGCGCAACGGTTATTAAAGGCCTGATTACGCACTACGAAAGCCTATTTAGCGATGATCCTGCGACGGCCGCACTGCGCGAAACCTATGCCATGAAAGATGGCAGCGTCGATACTCAAGAGCATCGCCGCCAACTCAGCGGATTCTTCTTTTGGACCTCATGGGCAGCGGTGACTCAGCGCCCAGATAGCAAATCAAGCTTCACTAATAACTGGCCATATGAGCCGCTAGTGGGCAACACGCCAACGTCAGGCACACTGATTTGGTCATTGTTTAGCGTGCTGTTCATGATCGCCGGCATTGCCTTATTGGCCTGGCATTACGCCGTTTATGCCAGTCAAGAAAAGCCGCTGACACCGCCAACCAAAGACCCCTTGCTGAACATCGTCATCACGCCATCCATGCGTGCGACAGCGAAGTACTTTTGGTTAGTCGTTGTGCTATTTATCGTGCAGATTTTGCTCGGTGCAATTACCGCGCATTTCCAAGTCGAGAAGGATTTTTACGGCTTAGATATCTCGCAATACCTGCCGTATTCGCTGACTCGAAGCTGGCACACCCAGCTCGCTATTTTATGGATTGCCACGGCATGGCTGGCTACAGGCCTCTACATTGCGCCTGCCGTATCTGGCCATGAACCGAAATACCAACGCTTTGGCGTTAACTTCCTTTTTGTCTGCTTGCTGATCATTGTTGTCGGCGCATTTACTGGCCAATGGTTTGCCGTCATGCAGAAAATGGGCCTGAAATATAACTTCTGGTTCGGCCATCAAGGCTGGGAATACACTGATATTGGCCGCTTCTGGCAGGCGTTTTTGTTTGTCGGACTAATGCTCTGGTTAGTCTTAGTCGGGCGCTCACTCTGGCCCGCCATGCGCCGCAAAGACGACATGGCCTCCATCGTTGGCCTACTGTTTTTATCCACCGTATCCATCGGCCTGTTTTATGGTGCCGGCCTGATGTGGGGGGAGAAAACCCATATCGTCATGGTCGAATATTGGCGCTGGTGGGTGGTGCACCTCTGGGTAGAGGGCTTCTTTGAAGTCTTTGCAGTAGCGGTGATCAGCTTCTTATTCGTCCGCTTAGGCTTGGTGCGAGCAAAAAGCGCCACCATTAATGTGCTCTTCGCCACCATCGTGTTTATGGCCGGTGGCGTGCTCGGCACCTTCCATCACCTGTACTGGAGCGGCACGCCAACCGCCGTGCTTGCGCTTGGCGCCTCATTCTCGGCGCTGGAAGTGGTGCCACTCGCGCTCATCGGCATAGAAGCTTATGGCACCTATAGAAATGGCCGCGCCACGCCGTGGATGGCGAGCTATCGCTGGCCGATTTTGTTCTTCCTCGCGGTATCGTTCTGGAACTTGGTCGGCGCCGGCCTCTTTGGCTTCCTCATCAACACGCCCATCGCGCTCTACTATATGCAGGGCCTAAACCTCACCGCACTGCATGGCCACACCGCGCTGTTTGGCGTGTATGGCATGCTCGGCATCGGCCTAATGATGTTCTGCCTACGCGGCATGAAGCCCGATGCGGTTTGGTCCGACAACACCCTGCGTGGCGCGTTCTGGTCGCTCAATATCGGCCTCGCCTTGATGGGCTTATTAACCCTGCTGCCACTGGGCCTAATGCAACTCAACGCTGTGCTTGAAAATGGCTATTGGTTCGCACGCTCTGCCGAGTTTATGGACCAACCATTGGTGCATTTATTGGTCTGGATGCGCATGCCCGGTGACATTATATTTGCTGCTGGTGGCCTGCTTATTTGCTGGTTTGTCTTCAGCTTATGGTTGCCCAAACGCAGCAAATAATAGGGGCTGAGCAAGCTCGTGTTTGAGTTTTACTTAGACACGAGCTTGCTCATATCTGCTTTATCATCGCGCGCTGGGATCTTTGGCATACTAGGCCGCACAGCTATGGAGTGGCCCGGCAATGCTAACGAAATTGGATCAGTGGTATTTTTCGGCAGAAACAAATCCAGTTGTTAAGAGGCGATATTTAGTTTTTATGCTGATTGCGTTCATCGCAGTGATGGCATCTTTTTCGCCATTATTCGTTGGCAATCGAATTGGGGCGGCCGTTTATGTATCAACTTTTATTTTTGATCTTTATTTGCAACTAAGGCTCCCACTCCGCTGTAAGTTCCCGATGTCTTTTTTGGTGGGAGCAGCTGCTTTGATTGCTGCCGGCTTAATAATGCTTGCTGGCGATTAAGCTAGAGGCTGAAATCAATTAGTTGCTACATCTACACTCCGGCTAGTGAAATACCCAATTTCTCAAGGATTTTATAGTAGCCAAAAATCACGCCGAGATAGAAAACGATAAGCACTAGCTCATGCTTAAAGTGATGGCGCAAATAAAATGCGCGATTTTTATGATGAAACACATCCATTAGCTCATCACCAAAACGAATCGACAAAAATGTACCTATGCCCGACAGGATAATTACACTCCAATACGGGTATGGATTTATGAGAATAACGCTCATAAGTCGGGTGATAAACGTAGTGTCATAAAACTGGGGGTAGTGCAGCATTGCCACTGCATTAATACCTATAGCAATCCCCCACACCACCAGCTCTGAGAAAACCATCCGAATACCAAATAGTACTCGCAGCGGGAAATCTAGCAAAAAGCCTGCATCCGCAACTGGAGTGCAGAGCACGAAGAAGCTCCATGTAATCAGTGAGGCAACACCGCCTGTTAGCAGGCCATACTCATAAGACAAATAGCCGAAGTACGTCACTAGAACCACGCACAGCACCACAAATTTGATCAGCACTTGATGCTTTGGTTGATTCATTTTTAGCCTCTACAGCTGAGCTGTATCAAAAACTTGGAATTACCAATTGAGTATACTCATACGCTACTAGCTCAATTCTTGATTCGGACCTTTTAGTGCCCACAGCCCATATTTTTTGCAGCGTTATCGACAACTTTGGCGATCTTGGCGTGTGCTGGCGTTTGGCGCGGCAACTCAGCGCTGAGCATGGCGCGCAGGTCGTACTTCTAGTGGATGACTTAGCGGCTTTTCAACAGCTAGATTCACGCATCGATCCCGAGCTCGCTGTGCAGCCGCTAGACGAGCTCACATTGATGCGCTGGAATAGCCACGAAGCCTTAGCGCTAATGCCGGCAGAGTTGGTCATTGAAGGTTTTGCCTGCACGCTCCCCGACAACTATCGCACGCAGCTCACGGCAAAAAATATCTGGATAAACCTCGATTATCTCAGCGCAGAATCTTGGATCGAAGACTGCCATGGCCTGAGTTCGCCACAGCCTAACGGCGCTAGCACCACCTTTTGGTTTCCCGGCTTCACACCTCGCAGCGGAGGCATACTGCGCGAAACGGATCTTTTGCAGCGACTCGATGATCCTGCGCAAGCCTTCAACTTTTGGCAGCGAATAGGCCTAGCTCAGCCCACAACAGATACGCCTCGATTATCATTATTTTGCTACGAAACCGGTTCAGTTAGCGCCTTGCTGGAAGCCCTGCACGAGAGCAAAACGGAGCTGATGATTTGTGCTGGCAAAGCGCTCAGCGCCATCAATAAATTACTGCCAGAGCCGCTAACTATCGGCAGCTGCGTGCAACACGGCGCCAGCACGCTTTACGCCTTGCCCATGCTCGCGCACACAGACTATGACCAACTACTAGCGGCCTGCGACCTCAATATCATTCGCGGAGAAGACTCGTTTATTCGTGCGCAATGGGCAGCTAAGCCACTGCTTTGGCATATTTACCCGCAAGATGAGCTGGCACACGAAACTAAATTGGCGGCGTGGCTAGAGCGTATTGAAGCTATGAGCGCTGCCGAAAGCCCAGAAGCTTCAGCGCCCAATCACACAGCACAAAGCGCCTGGCTCAGCGCGCAATGGGCCTGGGTGCGCAACGAGCTCAACTCGGAACATATCCACGAGCTTTTGGCCGAACTCAAGCCATTGCGCGAAATGATGCAATGTTGGCGAAAGCACTTGATGCAGCAGCCCGATCTCGCCACACAACTGATGCGTTTTTACGCAAATAAGGTAGAATCTCCGCCCGAGAAACCCCACCCGGATAAGCCTTTATGAAAACAGCGATGGAATTCCGCGCCGGCAATGTGATCAACATTAGCGGCCAACCAATGATCGTTTTGAAATCTGAATACAACAAGTCGGGTCGTAGCTCGGCTGTAGTCAAAATGAAAATGAAAAACCTGCTCACTGGCCAAGGCCAAGAGTCAGTCTACAAAGCCGATGACAAATTTGACCAAGTCATTCTCGAGCAGAAAAATGCCACGTACTCCTACTTTGCCGACCCCATGTATATTTTCATGGACGAAGAGTTCAACCAGTACGAAGTTGAAAAAGACAACTTGGGCGACGTGATGAACTTCATCGAAGACGGCATGGATGACATCTGCAAGGTTGTTTTCTACAACGAGAAAGCTATTTCGGTCGAGCTGCCTACCACTATCGTGCGTGAAGTTGCTTACACCGAACCATCTGCCCGTGGCGATACCTCAGGCAAAGTGATGAAAACCGCAAAGCTCAACAACGGCTTTGAACTGCAAGTGGCCTCATTCATCGAGACCGGCGAGAAAATCGAAATCGATACTCGCGATGCATCGTTCAAGTCCCGCGCCAAAGGCTAAGCCTCTGTGAAGCCTCTGGCATACCTAACCGGGTGTGCCAGGGCGTATCACCGCTTTTAGCAGCCTATAGCCAACCGGCCCAGCGCGACTAATCAGCAGCGCCATCAAGATCAAACTACAGCCTACTAATTGCCACGCGGTCATGGTTTCGCCCAGCCACGCCATCGCTAATAGCGCTGTCCATACAGGCTCAATGACCATAATCACCACGCCATGACTATGGTTAGACAAGCTCTGCGCATAGGTTTGCACTAAGAAGCGCATCGCTGAACCGATCACAGCACTTGCTAGCACCCAACCCACCATTGCACCTGAGCGCGCCTCCCACGTCGGCAACCAAGGCTCTAACATGGCCGAGAATACGCAGGTCACAACCCCGACCGTGGTCAACACGATTGCTGTCAGTGCTAACGGCGGCACTTTTTCCTTATGCTTAGCCTTATCGGTCTGCACTTGGCTATTAGACGCGCGCGTATTGAGAATAAAAAACAGCGCGAAGATGACGGCGGCAACGATGAACCATACTTGGCCTTGCGCCACGCTCAACTCATGCTGCAGAAACAATAGCGCCAAGCCGGCACAAGCAATTGGCAGCGAAATCCAGGTACTACGCGGCGCCGCTTCATCGAAAATAAGCCAAGCCATGACCGGCACCAAGACCACGCCAAGGCTAGTCAGAAACGCGCCTTCGCCGACATGCACGCCAGACTGCAAACCCATGATCCAACAACTCATGCCAATGGCGAACACCAGCCCCACGCGCGCGCCACGTAGCCATTGCTGAGCCTGCAGATGGCGTAGCTCATGCCAACCAAATGCCGCTAGCAGCAAACCAGCTATGAGAAAGCGGCAGGCCATAAAGAGCAGTGGTGGCATCAGGGCGATGGCTTCGACCGAAAACATCCAGCTCACTGCCGCCAATAAAGTGGTGATAAGCAACAATCCATCGGCTTTTACTTGTGCAGATAGCGCCATAGTCGCGTTCCTTAGGTGAAATGCGTTTTAATGCGCGTCATCTTAGCGCATCTGCATAGGCAACCCCATGACACAACCTCGCGCAAACTCCGCTGGCCGCGTGCTATTTGCCAGCTTAATTGGCACTACCATCGAGTTTTTCGACTTTTATATATACGCCACAGCGGCGGTGCTGGTTTTCCCTGCGCTATTTTTTCCCAATGCCGATCCCACCACGGCCATGCTGCAATCGCTGGCGACCTTCGCCGTGGCATTTTTTGCACGACCACTAGGCTCGGCGGTATTTGGCCATTTTGGCGATAGAGTCGGTCGCAAAGCTACGCTAGTGGCAGCCTTGCTCACTATGGGTTTATCGACGGTAGCTATCGGCTTTTTGCCAACTTATGCGCAAATTGGTGTGCTGGCTCCAGCTTTGCTCGCGCTCTGCCGTTTCGGTCAAGGCTTTGGTTTAGGCGGTGAGTGGGGAGGTGCAGTATTGCTCGCCACTGAAAACGCACCGCCTGGAAAACGCGCTTGGTTTGGCATGTTTCCACAACTTGGCGCGCCCTTAGGCTTCCTACTCTCCAGCGGCACCTTCCTCGCGCTCACGCATTTTTTAAGTAACGAAGATTTCACTACTTGGGGCTGGCGCATCCCCTTCATCGCTAGCAGCTTATTAGTGTTTATCGGCCTTTATGTGCGTTTACGTATTACTGAAACACCGTCTTTTGCAAAAGCTATCGAGCGTAATGAGCGCGTTGAAGTACCTATGTTTACGCTATTTCGCGAACATAGCCGCACGCTCGTACTCGGCACCGTTATCGCACTCACCGTGTTTGTCGTGTTCTATCTGATGACCGTGTTCGCACTGAGCTGGGGCACATCGAGCCTAGGCTATTCCCGCGAGACATTCCTCCAGCTGCAAATGATCAGCATGGTGTTTTTTGCGCTCACCATCCCACTCTCCGCTGTGCTCGCCGATCGCTATGGCCGCCGCATAACATTGATGGTCGTAGCCGCTTTAACGATGATCTTCGGCCTCGCTTTCGAGCCACTATTTGTCGCTAACGACCCGATGGCCTGCTTATTGTTCTTGATCCTTGGCTTGAGCATCATGGGCTTGGGCTACGGACCATTGGGCACGATGCTGTCGGAGTTATTTCCCACCAGCGTGCGCTACACCGGCGCTTCGCTGACATTCAACTTAGCGGGGATATTCGGTGCGTCATTAGCGCCATATGCAGCAACTTGGCTCGCCACTGAGTTTGGCATCGCAGCGGTTGGCGGCTATATGGCGGTAGCGGCAGGGCTGTCATTATTTGCATTGAGCAAGACACCAGAAACTCAATATCGCGAAGATTAACAATCGTTGAATCATAAAAAACGGCGCCTGATTTGGCGCCGTTTTTGTTTGGTCTGGGCGAGCGGGCTAAAACCGCTTAGCTCACCGAGCTACGAATCAAGTGATCAAATGCCGACAAGGCAGCCTTCGAACCTTCACCCATAGCAATGATGATTTGCTTATACGGCGATGTCGTCACGTCGCCTGCGGCAAACACGCCCGGCACCGAAGTCTGGCCTTTCACATCGACTTCAATCTCACCACGCGAGCTTAATGCCACACTGCCTTTTAGCCAATCGGTGTTAGGTAGCAGGCCGATTTGCACAAAGACGCCATCGATCGTGAGCTCATGCGCGCTGTCATCGATACGACTTTTGTAAGTCAGGCCAGTCATCTTCTCGCCATTGCCCAAAACTTCAGTGGTCAAGGCGGAGGTGATGATGGTGACATTGCTCATGCTGCGCAGTTTTTTCTGCAGCACAGCATCTGCTCGTAATTCGCTGTCGAACTCGATCAGCGTTACGTGCACGACGATACCAGCAAGGTCGATTGCCGCTTCTACGCCCGAGTTACCTCCGCCAATGACCGCAACTTTTTTGCCTTTAAACAACGGGCCATCGCAGTGTGGGCAATAAGCCACGCCACGGCCGCGATACTCTTGCTCGCCGGGCACATTGATTTCGCGCCAGCGCGCGCCGGTGGCCAATATCACAGTTTTCGATTTCAGCACCGCGCCATTGGCCAGTGTAATTTCAACCATATCGCCACGGCTTAAAGCTGTAGCGCGCTGGGCATTCATCACATCCACATCGTAGTCACTGACGTGTTGCTCTAGCGCTGCAACGAGTTTCGGGCCCTCGGTGCGACTGACCGAAATAAAGTTCTCAATGCCCATGGTGTCGAGCACTTGACCACCGAAGCGCTCAGCCACTACACCGGTGCTTACACCCTTGCGTGCGGCATAAATCGCTGCCGCGGCGCCGGCAGGGCCGCCACCAACAATCAACACATCGTATGGTGCTTTCGCATTGAGCTTTTCGGCATCGCGCGCACTGGAGTTGGTATCGACCTTGGCTAGAATTTCTTCCAAAGTCATGCGGCCTTGGCCAAAAGCCTCGCCGTTGAGATGCACGCTAGGCACCGACATGATTTGCTTGCGCTCAACTTCGTCTTGAAACAGCGCGCCATCAACCATGGTGTGCGAAATGCCGGGATTGACCACCGACATCAGGTTCAATGCCTGCACCACATCTGGGCAGTTGTGGCAGCTCAGCGAGATAAAGGTCTCGAAGTGCAAGCCAGCAGGTAATTCACGAATTTGCGCCAACACGTCATCGCTGACTTTCGGCGCATAACCACTAACCTGCAACAAGGCCAGAACCAACGATGTGAACTCATGACCCAAAGGAATGCCGGCAAATCGCACGCCAGATTCACCACCCTGCAAATTTACCGCAAACGATGGTCGACGCTCATCGCCGCCATCATCGCGCACAGAAATATGCGGGCTTAGCGCGGCGATATCGTGCAGCAATGCCAGCAAGTCTTTTGACTCGCTACGCTCATCAAGGCTAGCAATCAGCTCAATGGGGCTAACAAGGCGCTGCAAATATCCAGCTAATTGGGCTTTCAGTTCTTCATCTAACATGATGGGTCTGCCTGGTTACAGATGTTTGCGAGAACTCCGGGGCTTGTGGCCCCGAAGCTTGTGTTGCGGTACTACGAGTCGGCTTAGATTTTGCCGACTAGGTCTAGCGAAGGCTTCAATGTTGCAGCGCCTTCTTTCCATTTTGCTGGGCAAACTTCGCCTGGGTGTGAAGCAACGTATTGTGCGGCTTTAACTTTGCGCAGCAGTTCGCTGGCATCACGGCCGATGCCATTATCGTGCACTTCGAATAGCTTGATTTCGCCTTCTGGGTTGATCACGAATGTGCCACGGTTAGCCATGCCATCTTCTTCGATCATGACGTGGAAGTTGCGGCTGATGCGGCCTGTTGGGTCACCAACTAATGGGTACTGCACTTTTTTGATGGTGTCGGATGTGTCGTGCCATGCTTTGTGCGTGAAATGCGTGTCGGTCGATACGCCGTAAATTTCTACGCCCATTTTTTGGAATTCGGCATAGTTGTCAGCCAAATCGCCCAGTTCAGTTGGGCAAACGAAGGTGAAGTCGGCTGGATAGAAAAAGACGACGGACCATTTGCCAGTTAAGTTGGCTTCGGTCACTGGAACGAAGTCGCCATTATGGTAAGCAGTTGCGCTGAATGGCAGTACTTTGGTGTTGATCAGGTTAGTCATTTATAAGCTCCTTGGTCTTACTCGGCCAGTTCGTATTGGACCAATAACAGCGGTCAATCGAGTCGGCCATTGGGTTCAGGTCATTCCTGCACGAGTATGATAGCCAAGGTCGGCCATAAAGTTAAATTGATTGTCTGATGTATTTTGATAGTTTTTGACTATGTCCGGATGAGAGAAGTGCCTACACACTGCCTATTATTGAAACGCTAGAAAACAAAAAGCCCCAACCGAGGTTGAGGCTTTTTGTAGGGTATAAATGGTGGCCGGAGGCGGAATCGAACCGCCGACACGCGGATTTTCAATCCGCTGCTCTACCAACTGAGCTATCCGGCCCACGCGAGGGGCGTATTAAAGCCGCGACGGAGGCTAGCGTCAAGCCTATCGCGAGCTTGGCGTCCAGTTTTTTGTCGTTGCGGGTGCAACTATTGGCTTATCTGCTGCTTTTTTGCTCGACAAGCGCTTCGGCAAGCGCGATGACGCGCTACGCAGCCACAACTCAAGGCTGACCAAGCGTGCAACTATCCACACCCAAACCACAGCAATAAATACTGCTAACACCAAGCTCAACTCTATCGATGTCTTGCCCCAACTAATCAAGACATAGCCCGGGTCTTTGCTAAAGGCCGCAAAACCTAGCGCTAGTAAAATCGTCATTAAGCACAGCCAAGAAAGAGCACGCATAATTAACGCTCCCCGCCCAGAGTCGGTAATGCACTCAAAGCCGCACGGCTAACTAAGGCTGGCGCATCGAGCATCACCGGCTGGGCTTGTAAATCTGCAAGCTCATCCAGCAAGGGCTCGGTTTGCTTAGCGGACAGCGCAGCTAGGCGCGACTGAATGCGATGGCTAGCCGACTCTAGGGCGGCGCGATACAGCACACTGTCGCCACGCAGCAGGGCCACCTGAGCTTGCAGAATTTGCGCATCGAGTTGGCCACGTAACAAGCTCAAGCGCGTGTCATCGAGCATGGGTTCGAGCGCTACATCATGGCGACGCACAACAATAAGCTCACGGAACTTATCTAAGCCCTGCTGCCAAAGACTCTCAGCACCTGCGCTTTTCTTATTTGCGACCTGTGCCTGCGCTTTCACCGCCTCGTGCTTGCTCACCGTGAGCTTCTCAACGGCCGCTTGCAGAGCAGACAAACGTAAATACACCGCGCTAGCATCAACCGGTTCAATAGCCGACAACGTACTGATGTCTTGCTGCAAAGCACGATGCAGCGGCTCAAGATTTTCGATGCGCTGCTCATTTAGCAAGGCATCGGCAGCGGCCAAAGCTCGGCGTGCTCCTAGCGCATCTTGGCGTAACACTAAGGCTTGTTCGGCCACCGTCACCGCAGCATCAATACGGTCAATCAGCCAGCGTTGGCGCAAAGCCGGGCCATCGGCCAGTAAGCTTTGGATGGCAACTTGCTGCTGCTTCAGCTGTGCGTCGCGCAAAGACTCACGCAGGCTCATGGCTTCAAGCTCGCCACTGACACGTGTTAATGCAGTATCGGCGACGCGTAAGCTACTGCGCGCACGCTTATGCTCCTGCTCGCTATGCCACGCCATGATGCCGGAAGCGATGGTCAGCAGCATGAGAAATAACAGCACAATTTTAAAGCCCAGGCTTAAGGGTCGCTTGATCGCAACCGATGTCACCAGTGGTTGACGGCTTGTGGGTGCTGCCATGACGAAATCCTTGTAGTTCTACTAAATATTATTGTGGGAGCTGAGCTAATGCCGCCAGCCAATGCTTTGGCTGTGCGC
>TARA_R110001599_G_scaffold236968_1_pt1 | contig 35251 bp, 27 predicted proteins | sample TARA_R110001599 | Tara Oceans TARA_R110001599 (sample SAMEA4398360) | marine metagenome | biome: Polar Biome; feature: [MES] marine water layer (ENVO:01000295) within the mesopelagic zone...; material: water (ENVO:00002006), including particulate matter (ENVO:01000060) such... | reverse complement strand
GGTTGCTCTTCAACCCAACGGTTTACCCCATTTACCCAGGCAAGATAAGCTTGCAACCATTGACGATACGCTTTGTTTTCCATCCACTCAGGGTCTGCGAAACGGGCATCGCGATCGGCTGGAGCAAGTTCAGAGTCGTCTTTAAATACCTTTACCCATTCATTGACAATACTCTTAGCGACCGTACCGGTCAGGCGCGGCTGGCGCAATGCAATACTAACTGCCCGTGCAGTTTCACGGGCAACGTCAGTGGCACGAAACCCCACAATGGGATTGGGGCCGAGTATGACATCAGCACTATTGATACTGCCCTTATCAGACGGTTGATCCACGAGGAGTCTCCTTTGCTTGGTTTACGCCGAATATCACTACAGTGTCATCGGCGATGAGTGCCACTTCCTGTTTGTTCTCAATTTCTAGTGCATTGTTGGTCAGAATGAGCACCAGACCCTTGCCATTGTCCTTCTATTCACGGTTTCACCCTGGCGCGAATCACTTGGACTGCACGCACAGGGATATAAATTTGACATTACTACCATCTGCATTGACGGCCTGCATGAGAAGCCCATGCAAGCAAGTAGCGCCGAACCAAACTTAGTTTCCGTACTTCTCGCGCAGCACTTTCTTATTGATTTTGCCAACACTGGTTTTGTCGATACTGTCAATAAACAGAATTTGATCTGGGACTGCGTAACGCGATATCTGTCCTTCGTCAGCAAAGACTTGCAGGTGCGCCTTTAACTCAGCCACTGAAGGCGGTGTATCGTTATTCGCGACAACCAAGGCAACCGGACGCTCCCCCCACTTCTCATCTTTGGCACCGATCACCGCAGCTTCGATAACACCAGCGTGTTTAGAAAGCAGATCTTCAATTTCAATTGAAGACACCCACTCACCACCGGTCTTGATGACGTCTTTGATCCGATCAGTAATCTTCAAATAGCCACGCTCGCTAATACCGATATCTTGGGTATGAAGATAACCGCCAGCCCACAGCTCATCCGACGCCTCGGGATTCCCAAAGTAGCCTTGTGTTAGCCAAGGGGTTCTAGCGACCACCTCGCCGCTAGTTTGACCATCGGCGGGCACGTCGTTCATGTCGGGGTCAACCGTACGCAAATCCACCAGTGGCACTGGCGTGCCCGCTTTACAACGATAGAGAATCTGTTCATCCTCACTCAACTCTCCCAACGCTGGGCGCAACTGAGCCAGACTGATCAGTGGGCAGGTTTCAGACATACCGTAGCCACCAAAAACATCAATACCCCGTTTAACTGCTGCGCGGGCCAGACCGTCGGACAAAGCCGATCCCCCAATAACTACCTTCCATTCACTGAGATCAACCTTGTCTGAACCCGGTGTATTTAACAGCATTTGCAGAATGGTCGGCACGCAGTGGGAAAAAGTGACACCTTCGTCCTGTATAAGCTTGAGTAGTTGGTCAGGCTGATAGCGACCGGGATAGACCTGCTTTACACCCAGCATCAGGGCTACATAGGGAATACCCCAGGCATGAACATGAAACATAGGGGTAATGGGCATATAGACATCACCCGTGTGGAAGTTTTGCCCCTTCGCCGAAGAACCGAGTGCGGCCATAGTAGCCAATGAATGCAGCACCAACTGGCGGTGACTGAAATACACGCCTTTGGGATTTCCGGTGGTGCCAGTGGTATAGAACGTTGTCGCTCGGGTGTTTTCATCAAAGTCGGGGAAGTCATAATCGGCGCTAGCCTCAGCCAATAGCGTTTCGTAGCTACCTAGCACGGGAATCGAGGTCGGAGCGGCCTCGGCTTCATCGCTTATCCAAATCACCGTTTCGACCGAAGTGAGTTGCTCGCGAATTTCTAGGTACAGCGGTAAAAATTCACTGTTAAGCAACACAACCTTAGGGCCCGCGTGATTCAGAGTGTAAAGCACTTGGTCTGGCGACAAGCGAATATTCACGGTTTGCAGCACGGCACCCATCATCGGTACCGCGTAATAGCTCTCAAGGTAGCGATGAGAATCCCAATCCATTACGGCCACCGTATCGCCCATGGAGACGCCCGCCCCACTTAGCACATTTGCCAGACAAGCAACTCGACTTCGAACACTGCTGTAGCTAAGGCGAATATTACCTCGGTAGACAATCTCCTGATTGGGAGAGTGCACCAGTGGCGCACTCCACAATTGCTTTATTAACAAAGGATAGTTATAGGCTTCTGCCGCAATAACGGCGTTATTATTTTGCATATAATCGACTCTTAATGTGATTAAAACTGTCAGTATGGCAACAGTCTAAAGTCGAGAATGCCTGCGTACTATGGAGGGAATACGGATCTTTTTGTGATGTGTCACAAAGACATTGAACTGAAGACAAATACCAAACTCGGAAACAGCACCCGAGTTCAGTATCTGCTAATTACTGCGACGTAGTGCGATATACAGTTTCGCCTGCCAGGCGGGATCATCGAGCCGAGCACCCAGAATTTCTTCAATACGACCAAGGCGGTAATCAAGGGTATTGGGGTGAACATGCAATTCGGCGGAGGTCACTTTGCGTTGCTGATGATGGTGAAAATAGGCCTTGAGGGTATCGAGTAAATTAGCTTCCTGCGCCAAGCGTTCAACAATCGCATCAAAATAACGGGCCGTATTAGCCAGTTGACCAATGGCATCATCAAGCACCTGGTCGGAATAGCACGACACGGCATTGCTTGTTGAGACACCTCGCATCTGCAGAGATTTCATTGCCTGCTCCGCAGACAGCGCCCAACCTGGCGCACCGACCCCTGGCAAGCCAATCCCAATCGCGGTGATATTCGGCACGCTTTCGAGTATGCGTTCGGCCTGAGCCGCTAATTGGTGATCAAAGTCCAGCAGCGACACCCCGCCAGGAACCGGCGCCCACACTAATAAGCAATCGGCATGAAATACGCGAAACAGGCGCAGCCTTTTTAGGCCGAGTGCACGAGCCGCACCGTCGATCATGCGATCTAACTGGGCCTCCTGTTGCGAAGGCGTACTTGGTAAATCGGCTGTTTTCATGGCGAGCGTCGCATAGGCGGGGGTTACGTCCAAGCCCAGCGCCCCAGCATGACGGCGAAAGCTCTCTTCATCATCGGGGCGATTGCGGGCGATATTCCATATCTCTGCGCGCAGACGACTGCGCCAGCGAGACGACTGGTTCATCTCTGTTAAATAAGCTGATGCACTATCGCGCGCCACCCGGTCAAAGTGAGCCAGTAAGTAGGGAGAAACATTAAATAGCATCTCTTGGTGCAGCTCAGGGAGGTCCCGCACAGCATCCAACATCAGCAGCCAAAAATCCTGAGATCCGGTTCGAAACGCGTGTAACAAACCAGAAAGCGAAATACCTTGGTGGACTCGACGTGAGGAACTAAGTCGAATTTGCTCAAATACCTCATCGTCAATCGGAATTTGCTCAAGTAATGCCCTATACCATAGCCCGAGATTCGCTTGAACAGCATCGCCTAATTCTCTAGCAGCAAGCTGATCATTTACCGATTTGTAATCAGGTACCGTTTGCAGAATATTAATAGTGATACGGTGGCTATCACTCTCAATCTCCTCCCGCATTGACGCGACTAGGGCGCGCAGTGCTGGTGACAGCGTTGGAGGGTTCTGCAGAATTGATTTGGGCATAAACGACTAATTCCAATACTTACGTATCACAAATGACAAAAGCGACACCAGAAGAGCCGAAAACTACAGTTATAACCGATGTAGAATCCATGAAAGATCTGCGACTAATGATGCGAAGAGCTAATTTTAAAGACGTATCATCATTGTAAAATATGTACGCAAACACAAGAGTTTTCAAAATCTTTATTAAATGACGCAGCACTTTTCACAAAAATCAAGTTCCTCTTCCAACTCGGTTACAATAATAGAAAAAATAATTTCACACCCATTTCAATGTCATGACCCAACATCTAAGTAACAAATAAGGTTTTACCCACAAAAACTTACTCATTAATAGTAATTGGCTAACCTAGCCCAAAACCTAAATCAACATTAACCATAGCTTGACGCAAATTTTCAGGTGTCATTTTGAATGGCTGATTGTGAATAAAAGGAAGATCAAACGCACTCTCTATTACCTTACGTATCGCTTCGTCGCCGCTCTCTAGATTCAACCCTAAATCCGAATAAGTACAGGGTAGACCTATTTCCCTGAATAATTTTACAACACGCTCATATTCCCCGAAATTATTCTCCATCATCAGCTGAGTAACCAAACCAACGGCCACCATCTCACCGTGCATAAACTTATGCTCGACCTCAGGCAACACAGTTAAAGCCGTCGCTACTGCATGCGTCAGTGCGGTACCGCCGCTTTCAAACCCTGTCCCACTAAGCAACGTGTTCGCTTCAATCACATCCTCCAATTCATTGGTAACACGCTTGCTCCTAACAGCATTTACTGCAGCATGCGCTTTATCATGAATCGTGCGAGTACACAGCTCCGCTAAAGCCTGAGCTGCCAAAGAAATTCCACCGCCAAGCATTGAACGTGCATTGGGATTAGCAACACACGCAGCTACCTCATAGCCGGTTGCCAAGGCATCAGCAATTCCGGCGAGCAAGAAACGAACAGGTGCATTTGCAATGATCTCGGTATCAACTATCACCAGATCAGGGTTTCCCGGAAAAAAACGGACTTCTTGAAAAACACCGTCACAACTATAAATTACGGCAAGAGCTGAGCACGGAGCATCGCTGGAAGCCAAAGTTGGGCAAATAACAACCGGAACACAAATTTTATAAGCCGTAGATTTAGCAGTATCAATTGCCTTACCACCACCCAACGCTATTACGGCATCACAACCAGCTGCTGAAGCTGCAGACGCATACTTATCTATAATTAGGTCACAGCACTCACCCTCAAACCCAACAACAGTAAAATCAATTTCTTCCGATGCGCTTAAGGATTCAGTTACCCTAGAAACTACATCATCTGGCAAATCATTTGGCACAATTAACAACGGACGACTACTTCCGACTAAACCGATATATTTAGCTAAGCTATCAATAACACCAGCGCCTTGAACATAGCGATTAGCTGAGAAAAAAATCCTAGGCAAAGCACCATTGCTACAAACTTGAGAACCGAAAATATCAATTGGTGGTATATAATTATTCATTTTAACCTCACGTATTATGTAAAATATTCACACACTTAAGCTAACAGGCTTATTAATAAAATTACATATTTCACGAGCAACGTCTCTAGGATTCTCGGCGTGAACAAAATGGCCAGCTCCTTTTATTATTATTTTAGACAGCCCTAATGGAAAGGACTCTTCCATCCCATCAAGATATTCAATCCCAATGCAAGTATCTTTTTCGCCATAGATAATTAGAGTCGGAACTAATATTGGATCTATAAATATTGCACTTTGCAGCTCTCGATGCTCGGGTAAATGCAGGCTTTGTGTAAATGTATGTTTATAATAGGACAATGCAGATTTAACAACCCCATCTTTTGAAAACATTTCACATAATTCATTCAGGCACGACTCTGACAGAGTGAAATCTGGAGACCACTCCTTCCACAACCTTCTAATAAAATCGTAATTATTTGCCGAAACAGACTCTTCTGCCATTTGAGTTTGAAAAAACCAAATGTAAAAGGAACGCTTGATCTGATCGAAATCATTCACTAAACCGCTTGCAAAATTTAGACCGTATGGAACTGACGCAACAATCAATTTTTTTATTTTTTTATTAGATATCAATGCAGCTCCATACGCTGCTATAGCACCCCAGTCGTGACCAAAAACATAGCAAGACTCACCGGGAGATAGCGCTTCAAGCAACGCAGCAACATCAACACTTAAAGCTGCAGATTGGTATGAGCTATTCTCAGGCGCACAGGTTGGCAAGTATCCTTTCATATATGGCACAACGACTCTAAATCCAGCAGCCACCAGATCGTTCACAACCCCCTTGAACGACAATGGATGATCTGGAAAGCCATGCAGGCATACCACGAGCGGGCCCTCTCCACATTCATAGTACGAGTACAAAATATCATCAACACGTATAGACTTTAATTCATTCATCATAAAATTCTACTCAATCAATAATTATTGTGAAATCCTTTCCGCTTAAATTATTCACCTAGCCAACGTATCATCCCCAGGTATTACGGAAAATTTTCCACACAATTGTACGTTTGAATTTACTTTCAGCTTCCCGCGTATACTGCGCAATTGATGATCTATCGTATGGACTGATCGATTGACTTTGGATGCAATCTGCTTATAGCTGAGCCCACTAATTAACAATGATAAAACTCTACGCTCAGCTGGACTCAAATTATCGAGACTCACGCTGACAGCTTCGTCTACAAAATTCCGTCCAACCAACTGAGCTGACGCACTCAATATACGACTTAACACGGTTCCAGTTACCATTTCGAAACGATCAAACGTCTGCGCGGTCAGTATAAATGGCCTATAAACACTATCTATACATATAAATCCGATCGTGTTTCCACCATAACCAATCGCTGCAGAAATTTTCCCCCTAGTCCCTCTCTCTACTAAACTCTGCTTTAATATTTCATCCATAAGAACGGATTGCGACACATCAGTAAAAACATATGGCCTAGACTGAGCCGACAACGTCCTTAGAACCAAGCTGCCAGAAGGTATACTCAAACCATTCACCGACGGAATATCTTCTCCCGCTTTACGCGCCTCCACCAACCCCAATTCGTAACGTTCACTGCCAAACTTAAGTGAACTTCCTTCTACACGATCAGCATCAAAATAGCGCTGAAGCCAATCCACACTCATTTCCCAACAAGCGTCAGTATCATCTAAATACAAAAGCAACTGTGCTGCCAGATCTCTAGCAGGCGCCCAGGAGATCACGGAAGACTTAGCGAGAAGCTCATCACGTAAATATCGCTGGGTTGAAAGCAAAAAGTCCGAACAGCTATCCTGACTCATAAAATTCCATTTACTATCAATAAAGCTTAGCGTCTATGACAAAATAATCTGATAAATAAACATATATAATTATTATTTACTTTCGAAAATTTGGCCTACGATTTTCATATAATCATGCCCCTCTTCCTTACATATTCTTAAATACTCATTAAGGATATATCCCGCATCCCATACACTATCAACCTTCCCTTCTTCATCAAGATTCAAATTTGCACCTCTTATTGCAAACCAAACTTCTGTTAAACCTACATTTGATTCTAGAGCATACAAGGTGTGAACCGATCCTGCGGGCTCGTACAAATAGGAACCAATGGTATTGATCTCTGGATATTCCAGATATCGCCATGAACCACTGCTTGTAACAGCAAAAACTTCACCGGTATGTTTATGAGTGGGGATACTTACTCCAGGTGCCATTCGAATTCGCACAACCCACAAACCAGATTCAACATCAGCATGAAGCAGCTGTAAATCAACCCCTTCCATGAAGCTTACAAACGGAACTTCATCGTAAGAAATGTGATCTGCCTTAGGTAGGAAAGAAGCTAAACTATTCATATTTTCACCACTTATTGTTATATACCATTACATTTAATCATTACTATAGAGATCCATATGGCTTCACAGCAATAGCGTAAATTCGCTATAAATTTTGGAATATCTCGATCTCGTCGAGCGGAAAGACTGAGATTGCTCGGAAACGAACAATCTGCTCTTGAAGAACATAAAATACGAAGAATTAGCAAGCTTACTGAGCAGAAACGGCAGTAATTTACAAAAACATTAGAATGGGCATCTATCAATGTCAGCGCACTGCGGCTTGTGCTCAGTGCTTCCGTACTTTCTTCCCTTGCGACACCACAAGCCTTGATAGCATCAATACTTTCGATTAAGACCGGCTGCACATTCTATATCAAGACTACGGCAGCTCTTACACCTCCAGGCATCTTCATTTATTATCAATGATGATTTAGGGCTTTAAGGTACGTTAAAATATATTCTATAGGTGAATCGAATAAATATTTATTGTGCTTCTACATATATTTTCTTGCCGACGAGGCTTTACGCAATGAACGTTATGCGAAATCGCTATAATTTCCAAAGCAGCAGGTTCACTCCTCCGCTTGCATCGCTCGCAGTGATTCATTCCTCGCCATGTTTTAATCTCTACTACCGACACATGTTAATCTATCAACGTAACACAAATTTTATTAATTTCTCTAACATCGCAGTGGATTCCACTATTATAAAATTTAATCTTCCAGAATATTTTTTATATAATCTACTCTCGCCAGTGGCAACATCTATGGATAATTTTTATGTGTTATAAAAATTATTCATTACAAAACATTACGCAATACATACGCCCAATAACTATCAACGATATGAGCTAATCGCACATATCGTCAATTAAATTATTGAAAGATGCCAATCAGCAACAGCTTGGCCAATTTCATGAGGGGAGTCTTCTTGTATAAAATGCAAGCCCGGAACACTAACTTCCGACAAGTTTGGCCACGATCGCACATAGTCACGCACCCCCCCGGTTATCAACACTCCAGGCTCGGCATTGACAAACAATTTCGGAACGTCGCACTGCGCCAACCATGAACTGTACTCAGCAATTATTTCAACAACGTTCTCAGGCTCACCCGCGATGGGTAATTGACGAGGCCACGTCAATGTAGGGCGCCGATCTTCGCCTGAATTTGAGAAAGGACGACGATATTCAGCCATTTCGGCATCAGACAGTGGTCGCAATATCATTCCGGGAAGTACAAACTCAATAAAAAGATTATCTTCTAGAATCATCTGCTCCCCAGCCGGGGAGCGAAAGCCCTGAAACAATTCTTGCGCATCTTTGGGAAAATCGTCCCATGCGGGGATAGGTGCAACAATTGCCTCCATAAATGCAATACCCTTAAGCGCGTTCGCATTCATTTTTGCCCAGTGAAAACCCAAGCCAGACCCCCAGTCATGGATAACCAAGGTTACATTTTCTTTAACGTCCAACTCTTCTAATAATGCGAAAAGATACTTGCGGTGCTCAACATAGGTGTAGCTATCTACGCCGCTATTATCGAGCTTTTCAGAATCACCCATGCCGATTAGGTCTGGCGCTATTAGTCGTCCTCGTCCTTCCAAGTGAGGCATGATATTCCGCCAGAGATAAGACGATGTCGGATTGCCATGAAGGAAGACAATTGGATCACCTTCGCCACTTTCCATGTAAGCCATACGCTTACCATGAATTGTCTTGTATTTTTTCTGGTATGGATACTGATTAGATATTTCTTTCATACAACTTCGATCTCCTATTCTGCGCAATTCTAAACTGCAGCTGAGTCAATTAGAATTGCTCTACCGAAAGTGCCATAACGTCGTCCGAACCCGAGCGTATTGCAATCCAGTGAGCATGCACCCGCGGCAGTATTTTATTGATAAAGAATCCCGCAACCGAAATACTCGCCGAAAAATAATCGACGTCGTCATCGTCCGCCTGCATGGTACTTGATAACATCGCTTTATCGCAGAGTAAGGACCCCGCGCAAACATAACCTGCCAGCATGACAAAGTCGAAGGCAACACTTTCAATAAAATCGTTATCGTCTTTGTTTGCCAATATCCAATCAGTAGCAGCCTGAAGCGCCATAACCGCTTCCATTAGATTCATTCCCATATCAGAAATATCACTTTCACAACGCTGAAATTTGTATGCGTCGGCTCTGATCATATGGATCATCCGTTTCATTTCACTACCGGAATCACGTATCACTTTCCGCTTAGTAAAATCTAAAGCCTGAATCCCATTGGTACCCTCATAGATAGAGAGAATACGCGCGTCACGATACAACTGGGCCGCCCCAAACTCCTCTATAAATCCAGCACCGCCGTGAACTTGGATTCCGATAGAGGTGACTTCGTTCGCAATTTCAGTCGACCATGCTTTAATCATCGGCGTAATCAATGCTAGGCGAACTTCACTGTATGTACCTTGGGCAGCCTCCGAAATATCATGCTGCGCATAAGCGTAATAACACAACAAACGAGCCGCCTCTGCTAGGGCACGCATTTGCATTAACATTCTACGCACGTCAGGGTAATTAACGATTTCTGTACCGCCCTGAAAGCGCTCTTTAGCATAAGATAAGGCAAGTTGGTAAGCGCATTCAGATACCCCAGCACCTTGGAGTGCAACCCCAATCCGGGCGTGGTTCATCATAGTGAACATATATGCCAAACCACGGCCTTCTTCACCCACTAGGAAGCCAACAGCACCGCCATTCCCACCAAAGTCAAGGACACAGGTTGGGCTACCGTGTATGCCAAGCTTGTCTTCAACCGAAACAGGAGTCACATCGTTTCTTTCACCAATCTCCCCAGCCTCATTCAGAAGGTACTTAGGGACGATAAAGAGCGACAAACCGGAATTGCCTTCCGCCGCACCGGACACCCTCGCAAGTACTAAGTGAATAATGTTATCAGCGACATTATGATCACCCCAGCTAATAAATATCTTCTGCCCCTTTATTAGATAATCTTTCCCTGATTTTACCGCAGCAGTTCGTACGGTACTTAAGTCCGATCCCGACTGCGCTTCCGTCAAATTCATTGTTCCAGTCCATTGCCCGGACACAAGCTTGGGTAGGTACAATGCTTTCAGCTTACTATCACCATGTTTAGTTAGCGCCGAAATAGCACCTTGCGATAGTAAAGTCACAAGAGAAAAGCTTAGGCTGGCGGCCATGAAGTTCTCATTCACTGCACACGCCAACAAATTTGGTAAACCATGCCCGCCATACACGGGATCACAAGACACTGCGGGCCAACCTGCCTCGGTATACCCCTTGTACAAATCACTGAATACCTTAGGGACAACGACTTCGCCGTTCTCTATACGGCACCCTTCGCGATCAGCATCTTTGTTAAAAGGGGCCAATACTTTCTCAGCATGCGCAGCCGCACCGCCGACAACTTCCTTTATAAGAGACTCGTCAACCCCTTTGTATATTGGCAAGCTATCAAGTTGACAACTTCTGATAAGAGACCGAATTGTATGGACTATGTCATCAGTCCTAGCCTTGTAATAAATCATATTATCCTTACTCGATTTAATGGTTAGCGCTATATTGATTAGGTATCGCAGGACACATAGTAACGAAGAGCTCTATCCCGCCAATTTCTTACGCATAACTTTACGACACATTTGTGAAACGATTTCGAAATACCTGCGATGGTATTCCGCTAGTGATCAATGAAAATCGATGACAGTCACACAAGCCAATATTAGAACCCATTTAATTTAGAGTCCTACCTTCATACCGTTATGCTACCGGTTTCGTCAAGCCACGCGACCCGTTTACTTTGCACGCAAGGACACACCGACGCATCCATAGAGACCGTTTACCCGTAGAAACGGTCGTACGCACATTAACGAATCACTTTCACAGATTCTAAAATTAAGTGCGCAAGCGTATCTATCAAAACACTGAGTCATATCTATGGACTTGAAAAAATACAGGTCCGGCGAATTTGTTGACTAGTTATATCGCCACAGAAGTTATCACAACACCTCTGTGGCCTGGAAAAATTGCTAGGAATTTACCCTACCACGGTGTGTAGCACAGCACGCTCATGAGAAAGTTCCTTAAACCCATATACGCCGTGATAGCGCCCCATGCCACTGCCGTTAACCCCACCGAATGGCAAATTATGCTCAAGATAATGCATTACACAATGGTTAATTGTGACACCCCCAGACGAAGTATTACTTAGAACATCTTCTACAAAATCATCGTTCTCACTAAACACATACAACGCCAATGGCTTCTCTTGCTTGTGCAATGACCGGTAAACCTCGTCAATGTCCTTATATGTAAATACCGACAGAATAGGACCGAACACTTCTTCGCCTAAAATTTTTGCATCATCCGGTACGTTAGTAAAAATCGTAGGATGGATAGATTGAGTCGCGTCGTCGGTGTGGCCACCAACCTCTACGGATGCACCTTTGGCTACTGCGTCATCGATATAGCCCTTCACACGCGCAAGGTTTCTCTTATCTACAATTTTCCCATGAACTTCGGTATTAAGCTTACCGTCGAGATAGCAAGTAGCTTCAATGGTGGCTTTAGCTACCGCTATAAACTGATCCTTACAATCTTCATGTACGTAGACGTTCTCAGGGCACAGACAAACCTGGCCCGTGTTCATATTTCTTAAAACAGCGATCTTGGCAGCAGCATCTTCAATATTTGCTGTTTTATCAACAATCACCGGATTTTTACCGCCGAGTTCAAGCGTTACTGATGCAAGATGCTTAGCAGCAGCGGCCATCACCACCTTACCTACCGCCGGGCTTCCAGTAAAAAATACATGATCTACCGGTAATTCCAGCAAACGGTTTGCTAGGTCAACACCACCTTCAAAAACAGCGATCTCGTCTTTCTCGAATGCTTTCTTAATTATCTTAGATATCACTATGCTCGTGGCCGGGGCCATCTCGTTCGGCTTAACAATGGCGCAATTTCCTGCAGCAATAATTGGAACCAAAGGCTGAAACAGTAATGTGAACGGAAAATTCCACGCACCAAACAATAAGACTACACCGCGCGCTTCATACACTAGCTTCGCTCGTGCGGTTTCGAAGGCCGCCGAGGTTTTAACAACAACTGGTTTCATCCACTCTGAGACAGAAGCAATAGCGTCATCAATATCGCCATAAACTGCACTCATCTCGAAGGTAGCAGCTTCTTCGTTCTTTCGGAGATCAAGAAATAGAGCCTCTTTAACTTCACCTTCGTACAAACGTATAACATCTCTCAGCCTTTCCAGCTTCTCGATACGCTGCTCTGCAGTGCTACGACGGACTACCCACTGATTTTCAGTTTGCAAGCTAAAAACTTCTGAAACTTCGTCTATAGAAATTTTATTTTCTGCGTTCATAAAATACTCTCCATAAGTTTATTATCTTAATCATCTAAACTAAAAAACTATATTTAATACAAAAACGCCTTAAGTTAAAATTCTAAAACCACAACCACACTACTTCACTCATCAACATAAATAAAATTATTAATAGTTAATGTAATTATATTTTTAATTAGAAAATAAATAATTAAAAACCTACTACCACAACATCTACAACATATAGGTCCATTCAACCACAGCCACTCCAAACTCAGCTGACTCATCTTTAATAGGTAGCTGGCGCGGCCGGCGCAACATCGACTGACCAGCCTCTGGAGTAGTGAATGACGCCCGGCATTGATCCATTTTAGTATTAGCTATGCAATTTATAATCAGCGACATGATCTTCGCGCAGCGCCATTTTGTTAATCTTTCCTGTTGCTGTCAGCGGAATATCGACTACAAATTTAATCTCTTCGGGAATCCACCACTTAGCAACCTCACCCGTCAGAAACTCCTTTAGCACGCTCTCAGCCAGCTCCACATCAGGATTCAACTTGACCAACAATAATGGGCGCTCCTCCCATTTCGGATGTGGAACACCTATTACCGCCGCCAACGCCACATCGGGATGATTCATGGCAGCATTCTCAAGATCGACTGACGATATCCACTCACCACCCGATTTAATAATATCCTTGGCCCTATCTGTAATTTGCATAAAGCCTTCAGGATCGATAGTCGCTATATCTGCCGTATCAAACCATCCTTCGGAATCAAGAATGACCGAATCATTCTTGTAATAGGAACTTACTACCCACGGGCCTCGGACCATTAACCGGCCGGGTGTTTTACCATCAAACGGTAATTCCCAGCCATCTTCATCCTTGATACACATTTGCAAACCAAACAAAGGTCGCCCCTGCTTCAATGCAACTGCCAGCTGTGCGTCGGCGTCTAACTCCAGCGTCCTAGGCATTGGCCTATTAATACTTCCCAATGGACTAACTTCGGTCATACCCCAGGCTTGTAACACATCCACACCAAAATCACGTTTGAATCGAACTAGCATTGACCTAGGCAATGCCGAACCACCTATAACCACTTCGTTAAGAGACGGAACTTGAAGCGCTTTAGAAGTCATATAATCTAGCAACATACTCCATACCGTTGGCACCGCGGCTGAAAAGGTTATTGCTTCAGTGTCAATGAGATCATAAATGTTTGCCCCATCTAAATGTGGTCCTGGAAGAACTAGCTTTGCACCCGACATCGGAGCTGAATAGACCAAGCCCCATGAATTTGCATGAAACATTGGGACGACCATTAAGACAGTAGAAAGTGCCGACAGCTTGAATGCATCTGCTGAGCAAGAAGCATAGGCCATCAGCAGATTAGATCTATGAGAATACAATACGCCCTTCGGATCGCCCGTGGTACCAGAGGTATAACAAAGAGAAGAAGGAGAGGCCTCATCAAGCTCGACCCATTCAAAATCCTCAGACTGCTCACCAATAAATGACTCGTAATCAATTGCCGACCGGAGTGTTGTCGCTACAAATTCCGCTTTATTTGAAAGCACTACAAACATTTCAACACTGGGCAGCTCGGCCTGAATTTCTTCGAGCAAACCAACAAAGGCAGGATCAACAAAGACGATCCGATCACCCGCGTGATTTAATATATAGCGTATTTGCGCCGGAAAGAGGCGCGGATTTACTGTGTGGCAAATCGCTCCCTGCCCAGCAATACCGTACCAAGATTCAAAATGACGAAACCCATTCCACGCCATCGTGGCGATTCTGTCTCCAACACCTATGCCATATTCCCGAAGCGCATTCGCAAGTTTCTTTGATCGAACCAAAGCATCCCTATACGTGTAAGAATGAATTTCTCCTGAAGCCAGCCTTGAAACTATTTTTTGATCGCCATGGAATCGCGCAGCGTGCTCCAGAATAGACGCCAGATTCATCGGAGATTCTTGCATACCACACACCGCTCTATTATTACTCAAAGAACTTCCCTCGATTAAAATTGTTAAATCACGTTCAGCGTGCCGCCCGCACCAAAACAATCCCAGGCAGGACCTGGCATTTACCTTCTAAACTCAGCCGCTAGGCTCGACCAAGCCTCGCCAATGCCGCCTGAGTTAGATAGCGTTTATAAATTGACGCATCGTTTACCGAACTCTTATGGCCTCCACGCAGCTCCTTAACATGTTCCGCGCGTGTAATCCTGCCACTTTGAAATTCATACGCATGAAAGTAGCCCCACGACCAATACGGATGGGATCCGTCTAATACTTTTTTATTGCCGTCTTCAAACTGACCATAACAACCATCAAAAGATCGAAACGGTACTCCTGCCCGATCGTAAGTTACCATCGCCAATGGCATTTGGTTTCGTGCATCAAACCAAACCCGCTTCTTCCCTATTGGTGCACGCGGAAACCCCGTTGGTTCAGCCTCACAAACGATTGCTTCCGGCACCATTTCTACAACACTGTCGAAGAAACTCTCACCCTTTGGACCTCCATGTACTCCGTGCTCCCAATTGTCATCGGTAGAATTCCAACCACCAGAGACACCAGCAAGCATAGGCTGCCGACCAATAATCTTATAATTTCCCCAGCTCAACAGAGGGTCTCCCGCTGCCCACGCATCGGAAAGATACAGAGCGGAACCTGGAACTAATGGTTCAAATCGTTGATTAGTTGGAAACTGCCGAACTCGCCTGAAATGGGGGACATACCCATAAAGGTCCGGTAATTTATTTTGGTCATAGGACCAAACATTTAAATAGGATGCGCCTCGTTGACTTTCAGGATACGTATACACCACAGTGTTAAAACGCAGTTTATCCATATGCTTTGGCCAATATGGTTTCGGCTCCAAAACCAAGCGTCCAACGGGCGAGAGTTCTGCCCACACTAAGTCATACTGGTAATCTATCTCGCCTGCTGGATTAAGGTCGTACTCTTTCATCCCAAACAATTCGGCGTCATGCCGCCCCCAGGAAAGCGTTAATCCTGCAAACAATTCTAGGGCCGATCCGTTTCTGGGGAATGGGTGCCCCCCAATCCAAGGCTTTCCCTCCTGAGTCACGACATTTCCCGACGATGAAAATTGAGCTTTACCTTGATTTGATAAAGTGGCTTCTTGGTACTCCCATGGCCCCATCTTCATCCAATCGGTCGTTGTTGCAACAACCTTAAGTTTACGCCCCATTTCTGTTACTTGTTTAAGTTTCGCGGGATCCAATAAGTCTTTGACTAGATCAACATTATCGGCGGTTATATAATCGCCAACCTTTATCTTGCCTTTTGTATACATTTCTATCGAAAGGAGCTCGTCGGGATACGCTTTTGTTACATCACCAGCCGATGCAATGGTTGGCCATAGCGAAGCCAGCACCCCTCCTCCAGATAATGCGGATCCATAACGTAGAAAATCTCTACGTTTCATCTTTGAAGACCATTTCAACAGGTGCATTAGTAATCCTTTTAAAAAAAATGCTGGACGTAAACTCAATCCAGCAAAAGGTACAGCATCTAATTATTTGTCAACAGAATGCCTAGCATTTAAAACTGATAGGTAACTCGCAAGGAGACTTCATCTGCGAAATCAAGCGATGAAATTATATTATTGTTTGGATTGTCGCCCCAAAGATCACCATTGACATAGTTGTAAAACCCTTCAACGGTTAAACCTTTCCCTGGATTCCAACGAAGTCCAGGCTGGAAAAGTATGCCGCCATCCAGATCCACCAAGGTAGCAAGTTCGATTTCAAATACTTTGTTATCCGTGGGCTGAAGGAAGCCAAAAACGATATAACTCGCGTTATCAGTTTTCGCCTTTTTGACAGTAGAAGTTGCGTCGGCAGAAAGCTCATCCAAGCCTACTCGACCATAACCACTTAAATGCCGACCTACTAGATCACTCTTATTCTTTGTCAACGCCTGAAACACAATATATGTACCAGGTAATTCTTTGAAGAATCGATGCCACTTATCAACAACCACTGCTAGGGTGTACTCATCATCCTCAATAGCTTGTTGCGACAACGTCGGATTTGTGTACGTTCTATTCGGCGTGTACTGCAACTCTACGTTGAAGATAAGCTGATTAAGAAAGTTATTCTCACTTTCATTTACATAACTAACACCCAAAGCGAAATCTTCTTCACGATGATACGTTCGCTCAATCGCGCCTCGCAAACTGCCACCAGCTGCCATAAAGAAAGTGTTTAGCTGAGCTGCCGTCCCACCCGCCGTAAGATCAGGCGTTGCATAAAGATCAGTTGTACCGTCTGTTTCTAAGATAGCCGCATTCAGGCCACCGATCGCATCTAGCCTCGCATCAGCCGCATACTTAAAAAATTCATCAGCTGTATAAACCCCACCAGGACTGGCAGAGAATGCGGAGTTAGCGAGCGCCTCACCCGAGTCTGCATAGTTCCGGCAAAGAATAGGATCATACACAGCACAGTTAGTAAGCTTCGCATCATAAGCCGTGTTAATCAAAGCACCGATTGAACCAGATAGGGGCTTGTTCACACCAGACTTAGTCCATGCAAATGTTCCCTCTGTTCCGAGTTTCGATACAAAGGAAGCCTGCCAGCCCCACTGACCATAATCCCCTTTCAAACGAAACCCACCAGCCAACTTCTGATCATAGTTACCTGATTCATATCTATCATGAACAGTAAACTGTGATGGAATAATATTATAAGGAGTGTTGGGATTACCAAACACGGTTGGTTGGAACCTACCGATATAGCCATCAACTAGAATATCGTCAGTCAACTGGTATGTCGCACGCAATGACAACATTGGAACACGCTTATCAGAAAACTCCTCTAGACCGCGATCTAACAAAGAGTGTCTCCGCAAATCTAGGCCGTTCGGCGTATCAAAAACACGGAAAAATATCGCCTGTCCCCACGCAATCTGCTGATTACCTAGGCGTAGTGCCAGATCCCCAGTTGCGTATTCCAACAAGAACGTTGGAAAATACACTTGATAGTTTTTCCCGGTCCATTCCAATGGATTCGGATTGCTATTGTTATCCGTTAGATAATCAAAGTAGCTCGGCGTACCGTTATCATATAATGTTGGATTACCCCCAGAGAGCATGCCGCCTTGAAATCCAGACACATCTCTAGCGTCAAATGCATCATAGATTTCTGGATCAAACATGGCACGAATTCGAGCGATGAATCGCATTTCGTAAGTAATAGCAACATTCAGCTCTACTTCGGCTCTAAGCACTGTGTAGTTAAAATCATTATCTGTTGTTTTAATATAATCTCCGCGACGCATGGTATCGCTAAAAGGCAGCGGAACCGTACCCCACGCACCTACTGCCCCACTACCAAGCAAGCCGGTAACAAGTCCGCTAGTCGGATTCAACGCCGGAGGAAGGTACGCCTGCCGCGTTATTGTCTGGTCATTAAAATAGTTACCACCTTGGTTATTTGGATTTTCCTCCCCACTGGTGCTAGCCGCAACTTCCGCACGAATAAAACCATTGTAAGAAATATTAAAATCTTCGAACCAGCCATCATCAGCAAATGCTTTACCACTACTAACCGTACTACAAACCAATGCACACCCAAACAACACTTTATTTGTTTTTTTACTTCTTCTCATTATTTTACCCTCGAATCAAATTCGGCATAAATTTGCGAAATCCATAACTTTTCTAGTTATTATTCGTTCAATCTACTTTAATAATATTTCCATTATTACCAGCAACAAGTATCCCGGAACCCGAAGTAGGAATTGCTACCGAACCATACCAGCCAACCTGTATATCCAGTCCAACTACGGAGTTCCAACTTACACCATCGTTAGTGCTCATAAGAATATCTCGCATACCTGGAACAACAACTAAACCATTTCGTTTAGTCTTTACAGACAATAAATTCTGATGGGTAGCTGATTTGAGCTTTCTCCAACTTCCGCCAAAATCAAGACTTTTAAGCATAAATCCTTCCTGGCCAACCGCGTAAGCAACCCCATCTGAACGCATATCAATAGCCGACAAAGTCGGAGATACACCATGCTCAGAGCTGCCGCCGGCATTGACAACCGTCCAGTTCATCCCGCCGTCATCTGAATTGATGATTAATGCCAACTCACCTACCACCCACGCTCGGCCGGACTCACTGACTTTGACGCCGTAAAGACTTGGATCAAAAAGTGAACCTAATCTGTTGTCTGGGTCATCAAAAATCCCTGCCCAACTAGGCGCTACAGACTCCCAAGAATTACCACCATCTACAGATCTTAGTAACGTTCCGAAGGAACCTGACGCAATTGCGTAACCATTATTATTTACATCAACCGCGAACAATCTCTCTTCAGTGCCGCTTTCGACCTTCCGCCACCCACCGTCACGATCACGAACTAAGATCAGGCCATACTGACCAACCGCTATTGTGCTCGACTTACTGAAACTAACCCCGAGTAAAGCAAGCGTATTATCACTATGTTCCCGCGACCAAGTCTTACCAGCATCCACTGTGTGATAGATATCACCAGCATAGCCAACGGCAAACCCTGCATCACCACGAATATCAATATCAAATAGTGCGTCGTGCGCGGTTCCCTCAACGACTATGCTTGCAGTTACAGGTGCAGAGTTAGCAAAACAACTCAACAAGACCGACATTGAAAGCAATATCATTATTTTTAATTTTTTCATTGTAAAAATTCACCTATAAAATTATGCCGCAGGAAGGTCCTGCGGCGATAAAGTTAAACCTGACCTAAACGCTGCAAGGCCTGCTGGGTAAAGTATCTACTGTATGCTTTTTCTTGATCGGCGCGGAAATCTGACTTATGTCCACCTTTGTTGACTTTATTATGCGTTATACGGCTGTTTCTCCCTGTCTGAGCATCAAACGAGTTGATATTTGTCCATGACCATGCCGGCGTCTTACCATCTGGACCAACCTCTATCTTATCGCCGAGCTTGTACTGTCCGAAGTTAGTTTCGAAATTAACCCATGGTTTATCCTGACGATCGAAGCGGATATTGCCGCAATACATATTGTTTCGAACATCAATGTAAGCAAGTCTTCGACCTACCGGCGCTCGGGGATAACCCGTTGGCTTCGACTCCAAAATAACGACTTCTGGTGCCATTTCAAAATCAGTATCCCAGAAGGTTGTCCCTTGTGGACCACCGTGGGTATCAGCCTGCCAATTTTCTTTATCACCGTTCCATTTAGCATTGAAGCCACCCAACATCGGCTTTCTTGCTATAATTTTGTAGTCACCCCACGTCAACATTGGATCCCCAGCCGCCCATGGATCAGTTAGGAACCAAGTAACACCCGGAATAAGTGGCTCAAAGCGCTGGTTAGTTGGGAACTGACGCACGCGCCTGAACTGAGGTAAATAGCCGTATAGGTCTGGGAACTTACGCTGGTCGTAGTACCATTTAGACAGGAACGAGCTGCCGGCAACGTCCTGAGTTGAGGTAAAGAATACAGTCTGCAATCGGATAAGATCATCCTTGCCCATAAATGCTTTACCATCCATGCGCGCCTCCATCTGCAGTTCAGCCCAAATAAACTCATAGTCGTAGGCAATTGAACCATCAGGATTTACTACAATATCTTCTACAGCATACTGGTTGTAGTCAGCCCGCCCCCAGCTCATTGCAAGATTAGCCTGCACTTCAGGGCCAGTACGAGGATCAGGAAAGGGCAAACCACCAGTCCAGTTTTTACCCTTATTAGTTTTTACATTTCCATCTTTATCAAAAACGGCAGACACACCATTTCTTAGATTACTCAATGTTCTCTCGTAAAACTCAGTGGGGAACATTGCGCTAAAATCTTTAGTTGTTGGACGAATCAATATTTTTCGCCCCATTGTTTTAACTTGATCAAATACGATTGGGTCCAGCAAATCTTTTACGTGATCAACATTATCTGCTGTTAAATAATCACCCTCATTAACCTTACCTTTTGTATACGCGGAGACCGACATCAACTCGTCTGGATAGACCTTAGCCAAGTCTCCCTCGGCCGCAAATATTTTACTCAATGGCATGAGAACACCAGCTGCGGCACCAGCTGCCATATTTTTCATAAGTTGGCGACGTCCATAATCATGATCATATTTTTTAATTATCATATTTCTTTATCTCCAATAATAAGTTTCGAACTCTACTTACAGGTCACACCATCAACACACATGCAACTCTTTTTCTTTCATCGAAGAGCCAGCTCTGCTTCTTCGTTTTCAGAATAGGTTTTCTCAATTTTTTGGTCTTGCAGATCTTCCCCACTTTCAAAAATACTTAAATCAATACCTTCCCCGATCATAAGATCATCCCTACTTGCAAAGTGTGGTTTAACAAACCAGACAAGCAATGGCAGAACTACTAATGAGAGAATCATATTGATAAGCATAATGGCTACAAGCAACAAGCCCATGTCTGCCATAAACTTCAGGTCCGAAAGCAGATACCAGGGCATTATTCCTATTAACATTATCGATGCAGTAAACATAATCGCCTTACCAGTCGTGGTGAGAGATTTTGTTATGGCGGCCGCCCAACCAACGTCGTCGGTGTATTCTTCACATATTCTAGACATAAGGTAGATGCCGTAATCGATACCCACACCAACGCCAAGCACTGCGACCATTACTGAGTTAATATCTAAACCAATTCCAAGAACATGCATCGTTGCTGTCAGCATATAATTTGAAATATTTACAGGAATGAGTATTAGGATTGCCGCAACAAACGACCGGTAGGCATATGCAACAACAGCAAATATAGAAGCATTAAGCAGTAGCAAAATGAGCCAATGATAGCGGCTTACCACCGAATTCATCGCTTGCTGTAGCGCAATTGTTCCGGATCCCATTCGCACGGTAAAATCAGCATGTTCAGCACCAACACTATCAACCGCTCGTTGTGCACTCGCGAGAGCAGCATCCACGGTTTCCTGCTTATTATCTTTGTACCAAAGAGAGATAGTTGAATTTTGAAACTCAAAATCTGAGACATGACCAAAATTAACAGGGTTAGTACCAAAAACTACCGCCGTGCCTGCGGCTCTTACCGCTGACTCTGTTGGATCTATCGGCAACCATTTGGGATCACCGCCTGAGAATAGCCGGTTAGACTCTTTCATGTAGTCAGCAAACGACAAGGTAGCTCTCGGCGCCAAAACTGGATCTTTTTCAATCATCGCCTGAATTGCCAACGAAACAGCTACAGCCTCTGGGGTTCGAACTACCCGACGATTTAAATCGTCAGTCTTACCTTCCAGTATTATTTCCAAGGTGTTAACACCGGGAAAATGACTATTAACAGCTCTAATTGCCGTATTAAAATCTGAATCTTCCCAAAGGATGTTAGACCCTTCAACAGGATTACCGATTTTAATCTGCCCAGCGATACCAACAGCAGCAACGGTAAGAACAATCGCAACGCCCGCTGTAATCCTCGCTCGTTTACCGTGAGTAATACGCGCAATGGCGTTAAGCAATCTCAACTGAAGCCCATTAACACCACCGCCAACATCATCCGTTGAGGTTAACTCATCGATATTTGACGGCGTTGGCAAATACGAAAGAACAATGGAAATTAGGAAGACACCAGTAGGAATGATGGAGACCGCCCAAAATCCCGTAAACAAAGCGAATCGCTCCATCGCAGGAATCGGTGCGAGACCAATAAATACAATACCCAAGGTATCAGTGACAACACCAAGAATCGACGGAGCCATCATAACGCCCATCGTCACTTCCGCCGCTTTCTTCTTGTTTTTTAAATGTGCATATATTTCGTAATAGCGTTCACTAAATTGAACACAATGTGAGAAAGAACGCGCAACCAAAAGTAGAGGCACAATCATTAACAAAGGCTCGATAGGCGACGATATCCACCCCACCATACCAAAACCCCAAACGGCCGCCACAGAGCTACAAATAATCGGCGTCAACGTACCCGCGATATTTCGCATATAAAGCGCAAGCGCGAGAATAAGTGCGAATACGGTAACTGCAAATATCATGTATGTTTGATTTTGTAGCTTGTAGACCCACCCCGTCAGAATTGGCTGCCCGACCACATAGACCTCGTGATTGTTGTCACGATATTCCTCAGCTAGAAGCTGAACCGACTTAAACACAACATCGTAATCTAAGAGATCTTCTATAAAGGCTGCGGTGATAATCGTGGCCGACTCATCCCCCGAAACATAGAACGTACGGACATTAGGACTCTGGTCTACCTTCTTACGAAACTCATCTATTTCCCTACTGTTTGCCGGAACCGAGTCCCCCATTAGAGGCTTCATGTCGATTCCGTATGGAGTCGCCTCTGCGTAACGCGCCTTCTCAGTTGCAATCGAGATCAGGGTGTCATGATTTATACCCGGCGTTAAATCAAGTGCTCGAGTAAAATCCCAGACCTTTTGCAGTGTTTCGGTGTTGTAAATATCGCTGTTCTTACGCTTTATCATTACCGAAACGGTTAATGGATTACCGAAGTTAGGGTGATCCTTAAAAACCTGAACATAAGGGTCATCCGCTGGCAGCAAGTCTGAGAAGATCGTCTTTATTGTCAAACCCTGCATACCAACGGCAAAAAAGACTGTTACCGCGAGAAATAGTAGCGCCACTACGAACCTGTTACGCATTATCAGCGCAGCAAGCCGAAAACGATAATTATCCATTCCCTGTCCTCATTTATTGTATTTTAGGAATATCAATCAGAACTACGCTAATTATTATGTGCGCTAGCTCTAATTTTCATTACAATAGAAGAATTCACTTAAGCTCAAATGAACCTCTTAAATATCACTTATCCATCCAGAACACATACTACGACTTGAAACAACCTTTTAGCGGGATTCAGCACTCTTCAAGCTACCTAAGCTATTTGTCACAACTGCGTAATTAGTAAGTCAAACTCTCTGGTCAAGCGTTATGCATATACTTACACGTCTATTTCAATCGAGCCCAAACCTTTTGATGGGGCTATCGAGAATTTATTAGTATTATTAACTATCCAAAGTTCGGATCGCCGATCGTAACTCACACATTTTCATCGCTACTGCAAACGAGTGCATATATCAACAGCTATCTCACCTATTAAAAACGACACAACAATCCAGACTGGTCACAAAAAGATAAATGATTGTCCCCAGAAGATAATATGAAATAAGAAAATTGGTATTTACTACAAATCGTAACTAACGAGATTTGAACGCCCTCACAGAGAAAGTGATTTACTTTCGTAATATAATTTTATGAGGACCGCTAGTTACGATTATTTTTAACTAATAAGGAAGGAACTAGCTCATGATTACAGTTAATTATATTGACCACACAGGGGTGCACTATAAGGTCGAGGCCAGTGAGGGTGAGACACTTATGAGCACAGCTACCAATAACTTAGTACCCGGAATCGATGGCGATTGTGGCGGTAGTTGTGCCTGTGGAACATGCCATATTATCGTAGATAAAATCTGGGCAAATCGAATAAATGATCGTAATTCAGAGGAAATCTCATTATTACAGATGACCCCTGATTATGAGGAAAACTCCAGACTTGCATGTCAAATAATAGTTACAAAAGATCTTAATGGCATTGTAGTTAGTATACCAGAGCATCAAATGTAGAAATTATCCCTAGGAGAATGAAATGAATATAGCGATAAAAAAACAACTCGTTCCGGATCCTTATTCTGAGAAACTAGAAAATATTGATTTTAGTGACGGCCGCCTCTTTGAGACAGATGCATGGAAGGCATACTTTAAACGCCTCCGAGAGGAAGACCCTGTGCACTATCAAGCAGACAGTCCGTTCGGACCATTTTGGTCGGTAACTAGCTACGATGACATTCTGTACGTTGACAAACATCACGAGATATTCTCTTCTGAACCAGGGATACTCATCGGTGATTTTGAAGATGAAATACCACTCGAAATGTTTATCGGAATGGACCCCCCTCGCCACGATCAACAGCGCGTCGCTGTCCAATCGGTTGTTGCCCCTAAGAACTTGGCCGCAATGGAATCTTTAATTAGATCTCGCGTCTGCACAATACTAGACAACTTACCATTAAATGAAGAATTTGACTGGGTAGATAGGGTTTCGATTGAACTGACGTCACAAATGCTAGCGACGCTATTCAATTTTCCGTTTGAAGACCGCCGAAAACTAACCTATTGGTCCGATTTGGCGACAGGTACTCCGGCACTTACAGACGGAGATGTTGACCCCGCAGAGCGAGCGGCCGGCCTTGCAGACTGCCTAGCTACCTTCCAGAAAATATGGATGGAGCGCCTAAAGGAAGACAAGTCAGACGGTGAAGTGGGTCTAGATTTGATTTCCTTAATGCAAGCCAACGATGAAACCAAAGACATGATGGATCGGCCTATGGAATTACTTGGTAATTTAGTGCTCCTAATTGTCGGCGGAAATGATACAACTCGCAACAGCTTAACTGGCGGCCTATTTGCACTAAATAAGTTCCCTAAAGAGTTTGAGAAACTTAAAGCCAATCCTTCCGTTATTCCGAATATGATTTCTGAAATCATACGTTGGCAGACACCGTTGGCTCACATGCGCCGAATTGCAAACCACGACGTAACTCTTGGCGGAAAATCCATCAAAGCGGGCGACAAAGTCGTAATGTGGTATGCATCAGGCAATCGCGACGAAAGTCACTTCCCAGATGCCGATGATCTCATCATAGATCGCAAGAACGCACGCAGTCATTTATCTTTCGGCTATGGAATACATCGCTGCATGGGTAACCGGCTCGCGGAAATGCAACTACGAATTGTTTGGGAGGAAATTCTAAATCGCTTTTCAAACGTTGAAGTGATTAGTGGACCCACCGGCATAAAATCAAACTTTGCCAAAGGCTACAGTTACATGGGAGTTAAGTTAACACCAGTATCCTAAGCAGTTAGGTGGTGCCCGGAGCTTAATATTTCAGGCTTCGGGCACAGATTACTATTTCTATATAGTTCACCTAATTATTATTACAAATTTATACTAAGGGTAGTTCTAGTATAAATATCCGAGAAAAAGATACCCATTATTTGGAACATTATTTCGCACATTGCAATTTCAGACACCTTACCCATATAAAAGATGGAGTTCATAATAATGAAGATCACCGTTACCCGTAGACTTGGGGGCGCTATCATATTCATCCTGTCATCCCTACTTTTACTTGCTTGTTCATACAATCCCTTTCCGACAAATGCTACGCAGCCACAAAAAACATCGGTTGAATGGAATAAACACGGTGGAGACGATGGTGAGCAGCGCTTCTCGCCATTGCAAATGATTACACCCGACAATATAGCCGATCTGGGCCTAAGCTGGTCATTTGACCTCGGTGTTAGCCGTGGAATTGAATCAACCCCTCTTGTAGTCGATGGCACTATCTATGTTACGGCAACATGGAACATAGTCTCCGCCTTAGACGCCAAAACCGGCGCACTGCTCTGGCAGTTTGATCCGAAAATTGATCGTAGCAAAGCCGCAGATTTGTGTTGCGACGCAGTTAACCGTGGCGTAGCTTTTTCCGACGGCAAAATCATTACTGGAACAATAGATGGTCGCCTAATAGCACTTGACGCTAAAACCGGCAGTAAATTATGGGATGTCGTCACTGTCGATCAAAGCCAGCCCTACACTATTACTGGCGCACCTCGCATTGTTAAGGGCAAGGTCTTCATTGGCAATGGCGGCGCAGAATATGGCGTGCGCGGATATATGTCGGCCTATGACATTAACAACGGTAATATGCTGTGGCGCTTCTATACTGTGCCCGGCAATCCTGCAGATGGAATTACAAATCCAGCCATGGCACGGGCTGCAACCACGTGGACGGGCGAGTGGTGGAAATTTGGCGGTGGCGGCACCGCATGGGATTCAATGGCCTACGACGCAGAGTTAGATTTACTATATATCGGCGTTGGCAATGGCTCGCCGTGGAATCAAAGTATTCGCAGCCCAGGCGGTGGCGACAATCTTTACCTTTCATCAATCGTCGCCCTGCGTCCTGATAGCGGCGAATACGTTTGGCATTATCAAACCACACCGGGTGAATCCTGGGACTACACCGCAACTCAGCACATGATTTTAGCCGATTTAGAAATAGGCGGAAAAGGTCGCAAAGTGATTATGCAGGCCCCTAAAAATGGCTTTTTCTATGTTATCGATCGCGCTACCGGTGAATTACTGTCAGCAGAAAATTACGTTCCGGTAAATTGGGCTAGCCATATAGATCTTAAGTCAGGCAGACCCGTCGAGGTACCAGAAGCACGCTATGGCAGCCAATCCCCGCACACGCAAATGCCTGGCCCATTTGGCGGACATAATTGGCACCCAATGGCGTTTAGCCCGAGTACAGGGCTAGTATATATACCTGCGATAGAAACACCATTTGTCTATGCTAAAGACGAAGATTTTAGTTACAAAGAAGGACGCTGGAACACCGGTGCAGACATGACAAAAACGTCGCTGCCTACCAATGAAAAAGACTTCAAAGCTATTAGAGCGATGTTGAAGGGCCGGCTCATAGCATGGGATCCGGTTAACCAAAAACGTGTATGGCAGGTTGAACATAGTAGCCCATGGAATGGTGGCGTGCTAGCTACAGCCGGGGGCCTGGTGTTCCAGGGTAACGCCAGCGCTAAGCTCGTTGCTTATCGTGCAGACGATGGAACCCCTGTCTGGGATTTTTTTGCGCAAACCGGTATTGTTGCACCACCGATCAGCTATGAGATAGACGGCGAGCAATATATCGCTGTAGCATCAGGCTGGGGCGGCACATTTGCCCTTCTATACGGCGGAGTAATTCCAGAGAAACAAGCCGCGGAGGGCATTAAAAGAGGCGTGGGCCGCTTAATGGTCTTCAAACTCGGAGGCCAAGAAAAGCTACCAGCACTCCGTGATATAGTCGAGATCAAACCGACGCCTCCAGAATCTACAGCAAATGCCGCCACCATTAAAAATGGCAACCGTCTTTACGATATAAACTGTGCCGTTTGTCATGGAGATCATGCTATTTCTAGCGGATTGGTGCCCGATCTGCGTTGGACGCCATTTCTAGCGAGCGACGAAGCCCTCCGCCTTGTTGCACATGACGGAATCTCCGCTACAAAAGGTATGCCGTCATTCCAAAACCTATTAAGTAAAGACGACTTACACGATATTCGCTCTTACATAATATCGAGTGCGCACAAAGCCCTTAATGCAGATTAGTAAATTTAACCACCACGTCAGTTAACAAACACGATCCTGTTTATTAACTAAAAAGGCTTCTCATTTCCACAAGAAAGAAGGAAGCCCTTTCTACTATTTGCAAACCAACTGATCACCAATCTGAAAATGGGGGCCTGAGACTAGTATTTATAATAAGTATTCAGAATAAACAAGGCTACACGACGTGAATTAGGCTATAAATATTAAAAACCAGAATGATATCTCTGATAAAAATTAGCTCAGCTCCATTAAATATTTTTCCCCTCATGTTTACTAATATACTCACTCGGACACATGCCAAACCATCGTTTGAATGACCTATTAAATGAGCTCTGCTCACTATAACCTAGTGCACCAGTTACCTGAGACATCGGAATATCGGGATTCTTCAATAATTTTTGAGCTTCATCCTTACGAATCTCCTCAACGAGTGAATCAAAAGTATAACCCTCAGATTGCAGTTTCCGATGTAGCGATCTACCTTGCGTATTCATTTTTTCGGAAATTACCTCTCGAGTCACCTTACCCGTTGGCAACAATTTTTTAATCAAATGCCGAGCCGTATGGCTCGCTAGTACGACGGGACGCGAATAAGTATCGCTCTCGATTTCCACAATAGACAAATAGTTCGATACAAGCTTGTGCAGCCCTGAATTTTTTGAACTAACCTTCAATTCAAGACAATTTGTATCTAACTCTATTGAATCACGCGGTTGATTGAAAAAAACTGGGCAGTTAAATGTATCTATATATATTTTTTCAGTCGAAATTCTGGAATGACGAAAATTGACTTTAAGTGGCCTCAGAAGATTACCTGTCAACAAAGATATTATGTGGTATGTACACCCTACAGTATGCTCAACAATTTGCTCATGACCACTTTCGACCAGACCCACAAAATCCAGAAATGCATAGCTCCGCACACCCTCCTCTAATGAAAGTGAAATTGCCGGAGTATAATGATATAAAAAATGACCAACACTATTGATGATCTCACGCACGTCGGACGACGCTAGAGCAAGAAAAGCCACCGGGCCTAGGATATCCTGATCTTGATTTACAGACAACCGTAAGCCAAAATCCGTACAATTGAGTTCTGTTGAACTTAGACAAAGCAATTTCGCAAAATCATTAAAAGCAAAATAGTAAGTCTCATCGTTCAACCGTTGATAGTCTATTCCAGCAGCCGTGATAAGCGGCCTAAACTCACCGCCAATCTCAGCCACTAGCTCTTGGAATCCGATCAGACAACTGCTTCTTATACGTCCCGTCATCGTTCAAACCAGTATAATTAAAACCCCAGAACATCGTGCACAAACTGCCATACTATTTTAGATAAGCTATAGTAACGCACGAAATACCTACACCAAACGTTTTATAATTAGTATACGTTTTCAGATAAGATTTCACCACAAGGGATTTACTACTACATTTTTGACCAGACATTTTTTGTATTACGCTACCCCATCGACCTACCGAGATTTATCAAAAATACCTCCATGTCGATATAAATAACACCATCAGCAATTCCACCATACAGCACAAATAACTCGAACTAGATCTGCCACCCATTTTAATTCGTAGTGAAGCACTTCTTTCACAACTCTAGCTATCAACAATGATTACTATTTATTATGGGCACCATATCCTCTAAGGCCCCATAAAAATTACTCCTTCGAAACCTAGCTACAGCTAGGTTTCGACTATCACCTCGCGGGTAAAATCACGTATAAAAAATACTGCGCTCCACCCTTAAAGCCTAATACTTTAATCATCTTTGCTAAAGACTGAATGCTGACAACGCTCTACATACGCAGTATCGCTTTCACACACTTGCCACTATGCTGATCTGAAACAGCTTGATTTATTTCATCAAAGGAATAGAAATCACACAGCTTATCAAATGGGAATTTCCCTTCCATATAAAGATCGACCATTACCGGTATAAACTCAGCAGGATCCGCATCACCTTCACAAATACCTTTGACTTGGATACCACAAAGCAAAAGATTAAGCACATCTAACTTCAACATTGCCTCATCTTCGGAGCTAGGAACACCGACCACACCGACTGTACCTGCTGCCGCCATCGCAGCAACAAGGCCGCCAAATACTATATTTTTCCCCGTAGTTTCTAAGGCATAGTTCAATCCATCCGGCACAATTGCGCGAATTGCCTCCGTCATATCACCAGCCATAGGGTCAATCACATGAGTTGCACCTAGCTCTAATGCAAGTTCTCGGCGATTTTTATGTGGCTCTACAACGATGATTGTAGAACACCCTTTAACCACGGCACCCAAAACCGCCGCAAGACCGACAGCCCCTCCCCCCGTTACTGCAACTGCGGAATCTGATTCACAGGCCATTGAACGCATAAACGCTCCTGCGCCAGTTTGAATACCGCACCCCAAAGGACCAATTAACTCTAGTGGTGCGTCATCACGCACTTTGATAACATTATTTTCGTAACACAACGCGAAACTAGCGAACGAAGATTGACCAAAAAAATGGCTGCTCACCGGACCAGATTGATCTGACAGCGCTTTGCTTCCATCCGCCCGAACGCCAATTAAATTTAGAGGTGCAAACTGCTGACAGTAGTTTTTGTGGTCATGACCACAAGGCGCGCATTTTTCACAAAATGTATATGACAACACTACATGATCACCAGGTTTTACTGACGTAACACCTGAACCGATTTTTTCAACAATCCCGGCACCCTCATGACCTAGAACGACAGGCATCTCTGTAGGCAGTGATTGATCCCGCGCTGCAATATCAGTATGGCACACACCGACGCCAATAATCCGAACTAGAACCTCATCTGCCCGCGGATCTTCTATTTCTAAGGTCTCTATTGAAAAATCGGCCCCCGGAGAACGACTTACTGCTGCTGTTACTTGCATTATTTTACCCTTTAGTAATCGTATTAATTTTTGTGATTCCCAATCTAATTTTTCGTTTTACGAATCGCACAATATTGTCATAAAACTAATAGTAAATAATTCTCATCACTATAAAGTTTTACTCCTTACTTAAAAAAGAACTTAATATCAAACCAAGTTCAAAAAGTAACAGCATCGGAATAGCCAGCAAAGCCTGAGAAATAACATCTGGTGGGGTCAACAGCATCCCTATTGCGAAACAAGCAACTATCACATAAGGCCGCTTCTCGCTTAATGCCTTTCGGCTCGACATGCCACTACCAACAATCAATACTGTTGCTATTGGTATTTCAAAAGCTAGCCCAAACGCGAGAAATAGCTTAAGCGCAGTATTCAGGTATAGCGAAATATCGGGAGTATAAGACACCCCCTCGGGTGTAGCGCTACTAAAGAAACTAAACACTAACGGAAAAACAACAAAAAAAGCGAACACAACACCGAGGTAAAAAAGTACAACACTGCATGCCAAAAGCGGCAATCCAAGAAAGCGTTTCCTTTGATATATTCCTGGCGAAATAAACCCCCACAATTGATACAAAAATACCGGCATCGATAACGCAAAAGCTGAACAGAGCACTAGCTTTAATGGCGCCATAAAGGTAGATGTAACATCTGTGGCGATCATACTTCCGCCAATCGGCAAATACTCCAATAAGGGACCAGCAACGAGACTATAAAGACTTTGGGAAAACGGCAGCAAAGCCAATGACGAAACTAGCATCGCCGCAAGAAAGCGCAGCAACCGATCTCGCAAGTCGGTAACACGATCAATTAACTGAGGATTAAGATTCATCTCCGCCGCAGAATTCATAGCTCGGGAACACCTACTTTATCTTCATTTCTACGAAGATCCACATTCTCATCGAAACTCTTCGATTCAGGCGAATTAGTGTGGACCGACGAAGAACCTGCCGCTATGTAATCACTAGCTTTGTAGTAACTTTTTTTCATCTCAGCAAGATCAGCCTCTATCTTGCTGGTTGAATCATCGACTATGGCAGAGCGAATTTCATTAGCGCCTATTTCAGTTTCAATTTCACTTCGTAGCCTATTTACATAACGCTTTATACGCCCAACGTATAAGACTCCAGTACGAACTGCACCAGGCAATCGATCAGGCCCAAGAACAAGCAAGCTAACAATCGCTACGATCAATATCTCAAGGAAACTCATGTCGAACATGGCCTTCTTCGCCTCATCACTCTGTATTATGATATTTCTTATTATTCGATTGAATTCCCGAAATCTCTAAGGATCCAATCAAAATACTATCTAACATTGAAATTGGCTTTTCTGCATACTTGAAAAATTTAATCAGATTAAATTTACATTACATCCGATAGTATCATATACGCCTAAAACTATTTTTCACTAAGCATAGATCACTGGATAGATTAGCTACAAAAAATAGTAATAGTATTAAAATAATTGTTTTTATACTATATCTCATCACACATTTTGAAAACTATTCGAAGGCAACCATAGCTCACTATATTTCGACTGAAACGCCAACGGTCTCAGCCCAAAACATACAGTCCTCAACCATCAACCAATCTTATCAATTGCCTGCCTGTTAAATATTCCAATAATAGGTGTTCCGTGGGCTCTCAATATAGGCTCAATCTCCCGATGAAGAGCATGATAACGATAGAACGGCACACGAGGGAACAAGTGATGGATTGAATGTATATTCTGGCCAAACCAAAACCATTCAAAAGGTCGCATCCAGAACGGCATAATGAGACTACTGGTATTCTGATAGCGCTTAGTATTGTCATACGGAAAATGAGGGCGGTAAGCAAACCAATAGCCCACGAACCAGGCACCGATAAAGTACCCAAGTATAACAACTACCGAAATCCCTGGCTGGTCTATAAAAACAATAGCAAGGCCACGCCAACCTAAAGAAACACATACTTCAGTACAGTATAAAATGCGATCCTTCAACTTCGCCGACTTCCAGTTATTCTTAACAAAGAATAGATTCTGCGAAAAGAAAAACCGAAATATCGTAATCACAGACGTGATAGGACCTTTTTTCATCTGACTTATACCGAAATCTGGATCTTTACCTTCGACATTGGTATAGCGATGATGGGTGAAATGTTCATACTTATGTGATGCATATGCGATTCCAATTATAGGCGCGACCGCATAACCACAGAGCGCATTAAGCCACCGTAAACTAGGTTTACTGCCACTGATATTGCCATGCACTGCCTCATGGAGCGTAGTATAGGACATATAAGTAAGTACGCCCGTAATGAGCGTGGCAAGCCATACCGACAAATATCCTTTTGCGAAAAGCACTATACAAGGCACAAAAAGACTACATACAAAAAGAGTAAGCGCCAACGTCGGCCATGCGACTTTCCCCATATGGCTTAATGCAGAACCTGTAGCCTGCTTATTTAGCTCAATCAGATCAGTTTGCATATTTCAGTCCTTTACATATTAATATTTTATTTATTTGGCATGGAATAATTTAGTTCCAGCAATGAACCGGGGTGCGCTGCCAAATTATCAATAGCGAACAATCACCACAATGAGACGAGGTAGATGCATACCGGCTTCCTCAATTTGGTAAATTTCATTATTAAATTAAAATATGGCAAGTTATCGATATCACTCAACGACTTTGATCCGCACACCATCGAATTTAGAATTGATCGTTATTTGACATGCCAGCCTTTGAGACAAGTCACCTTCAGCTGCGAACTCAAGCATGGCAGACTCCATATCATCGGGCGCGTCAAATATTTCAGGAAAATTAGTCTCAGCGTATATCCGGCAAGTCCCGCACGCACAGCCACCACCGCAGTCAGCATCGATACCCTCAACCATATTGGCCGCGGCGACAGACATTACACTAACGCCAATATTCGCTGACACGGTCTTCTCGATACCGCTACTTTCGATAAATGTAATTTTTACTTGCTCAGTACTTTCAGTCACTTAGTAATCTTCCTAGCTGTTAGTAATTGTATTTTTAATGGCGCCGACCAGTTTTTTAGTTCGCAACACCCATAATTTGCGCCATACGTTCATGATCAATTTCTAATACATCGCCACCGCTTTTCTCATAGCGGCGCCATGCAATTTGGATAGGGTTTTGTTTTGTAGTTACCATACGATGTGTACGAGGATGATAATCCTTTCTAAATACAGGCATCGCTGACTTTAGGAAGCGAGCTAAAGTTATAATGCAAAAGCTCATTTTTTTTACTGCTGAAAATGGATTTCGCAGCCAACCCTCTACCTTCGCCATAGCCCAATAGCATTGAATGGTTTCACTAGCGATGTGCAACAACGCAAAGAGCACCATCCACTTTCGATACCATTCATGTTCGCCGTACAGGTGTTTATACACTTCGAATGCAACTGCACCGTGTTCAACTTCTTCAACTTGATGCCATAGCCACAACGCCTTCATTACGCCATCTGCTTCTTTGAACCACTTGTCGTGATTCTCAAGTACTATCATTCCGCCAAGAAATGTAAACGTTTCATATCCGGCAGTGAACGCAAGCAAACGCTTCATGTCGTCTTTTTTTGCATGATCAGCAAAGTAGCTACGTGCCTGCCGGTCCAGACGCTCTACTTCGGGGTAGCGCTTACTCAACCACCGATTAACCGAAATGAAATTCTTGGCATGGTGGCCCTCTTGACCGATGATCGCGGAGACATCTCGCAATAAAGCCTCATCCTTTATTAACTTTTTCGCGCTAGAAAGCGCCTTAACAAGGTATCGCTCAAAATAGGGAACATGAACACCAAGCGCATTAATAAACATTGAAAATTCGGGCTTGGTGCGGCTCCACAATGGATCATTGAATGAGATCTTGTTCAGATCGAACTGCAGAGGCCTCACAGGGATTTCATCCATGGGATGAGCAGATGGAAGTGTATTCATTGCGACTCTCCATAATTCTTATGGGAGTATGATTGCACAAGATCTACAAGAAGGAGCAGGCCGATAGGTTGGGTTTGACTGGGACACCAAAGACAAACCAAACCCAAGGATTGGAAGAAACAGACACAACCTTATTAAGGTGTTATATATCAATCACTTAAAACAAAAAATATTCCGCAAAAACCGTAAAATTAAAGCCATTAAACTGTAGAAGTCTCGATCTGATCTGACATATCTTCTTGAAAAAGAGAG
>TARA_R110001599_G_scaffold115567_1_pt1 | contig 35261 bp, 32 predicted proteins | sample TARA_R110001599 | Tara Oceans TARA_R110001599 (sample SAMEA4398360) | marine metagenome | biome: Polar Biome; feature: [MES] marine water layer (ENVO:01000295) within the mesopelagic zone...; material: water (ENVO:00002006), including particulate matter (ENVO:01000060) such... | reverse complement strand
GTTTTCATTGTTTTTAATTTCGATTGGTACACCAATGATCATGATATCTGAATTTTAATGTTACTCGGCAAATATAGTAACCTAGACTTCAAACGATGGCAAAGTCAGAGAAAAAAGCACCCGTTGATATAAAACCTTTGTATTTGATGGTTTAGAACTCTTGAAAGGAAAGTTTTCAACTTATTGATAATGAGAAATAAAATTTCGATTCGTGAATTTGTTCGAAATTTTATTTTTAAAAATTTGAATTTCCGTTCTTTTATTCTGTTAAATGGTTGTTGAGATAGGCTGTTCCAAATTTGATTCGTATCAGTAAAATTGTATTTTTGTTAACCTCAGGTAAAAGAGGCTTTGAAAATTTAACGTTTAGGATATTGGGAGCGACAAAAACAGATAGAAAACTGAGCATTGGAGTAGAAGAAATATTGAACGATTATCGACTGGTATGCGAAAGCAGAGAGGCGAGTTTGATGGGGCGAAAGGAAGTTTTCATGGGCAAAGCCAAATTTGGCATTTTTGGTGACGGCAAAGAGGTCGCCCAAATTGCGATGGCCAAAGCCTTTAAAAACGGTGATTTCCGTTCTGGCTATTATCGTGATCAAACATTTATGTTTGCTATTGGTCAACTTAGCGTCCAGGAATATTTTGCTCAACTGTATGCCCATACGGATGTTAAAGCAGAGCCTGCCAGTGGAGGAAGGTCAATGAATGGCCACTTCGGTACCAGACTTTTAGACGAAAACGGAGAGTGGAAGAAGCAAACGGAAATGAAAAACTCCAGTGCTGATATCTCTCCGACTGCTGGCCAAATGCCTAGGCTTTTAGGCTTGGCTTATGCTTCAAAACTCTACCGTCAGAATAAAGACTTACATCAATTCTCCGATTTCTCAATAACTGGAAACGAGGTTGCCTTTGGTACTATTGGTAATGCATCAACCTCCGAAGGTCCGTTTTTCGAGTCGATTAACGCTGCTGGAGTTTTGCAAGTGCCTATGGTGATGTCGGTTTGGGATGATGAATATGGGATTTCCGTTCCTAAAGAATTCCACACCACAAAGGGAAGTATTTCCGAGTTCTTAGCTGGAATACAGCGCACAAAGGATAAAGCAGGTTTTGAGGTATTTGTGGTAAAAGGTTGGGATTACATGGCTTTGGTTGAAACCTTTGAAAAGGCAGCAAAAATAGCCAGAGAAGAGCATGTGCCTACCTTCATTCATGTAATCGAAATGACACAGCCTCAGGGGCATTCTACCTCGGGCTCACATGAAAGATATAAATCAAAAGAAAGGCTCCAATGGGAAGCTGATTTTGATTGCCTCAAGAAAATGAGGGAATGGATTTTGGAGAATGAGTTGGCACAAGAAGCTGATTTAGATATAATAGAGAAAGAAGCCAAGGAAGGTGCTAAGTCAGCGAAAACTGCTGCTTGGAATGCCTTTATGGAAGATATAAAGAACGAACAAACCGAGGCTATTGCTGCTATTGAAAAATGTGCTGAAGACAGTAATTTCATTGGTGAAATACATCAAGCAGCCTCTGACTTGAAGAAAACAATGAATCCAATTCGTTTGGATTCCATTAAGGCCATTAAAAAAGTGCTGAGGCTTACGCGTTCAGAAAATACGGACGCAAGAGCAGAACTGGTTTCATGGCTGAATAGTGCTCTAGCAAAAAATAAAGAAAGATTCAGCTCACACTTATTGAGTGAGTCTGCACAATCGGCTTTAAAAGTTGAAGAGGTGAAGCCTGAGTTCTCGGATGAATCTCCTTTGGTTGATGGTCGTGAAGTGCTTCAGGCTTGTTTTGATGCAGCATTAGCACGTGATCCAAGAGTTTTTGCTATTGGCGAAGATGTTGGTAAGATCGGAGATGTAAACCAAGCATTCGCTGGCTTGCAAGATAAGTTTGGACCATTAAGAGTTACCGATACTGGTATTCGTGAGGCCACCATTATTGGCCAAGGAATTGGTGCGGCACTTAGGGGTTTAAGGCCAATTACGGAAATTCAGTATTTGGATTACTTACTCTATGCTATTCAGATCCTTTCTGACGATTTAGCTTCATTACAATATAGAACAGCAGGCGGGCAGAAAGCACCATTAATTATTAGAACAAGAGGTCATAGACTTGAAGGTATTTGGCATTCAGGTTCGCCAATGGGAATGATTTTAAGCAGTCTTCGTGGAATTCACGTATTGGTGCCTCGAAACATGACGCAAGCAGCTGGTTTCTATAATACCATGCTAAAAGCCGATGAGCCAGCTTTGATTATTGAATGTTTGAATGGCTATCGTTTGAAAGAACGAATTCCAAATAATATTGGTGAGTTCACTTTGCCTTTGGGTGTACCTGAAGTGCTGAAAGAAGGCACGGATATGACTGTAGTGACTTATGGTTCTATGTGTAGAATTGTAATGCAAGCAGCGGAAGAATTGGAAGAGATTGGCATTTCTGTTGAAGTAATTGATGTTCAAACCTTACTTCCTTTTGATGTTCATCATTCAATTGTGGGTTCTATTAAGAAGACCAACAGGATAATCTTTGCTGATGAAGATGTGCCAGGAGGAGCTTCGGCTTATATGATGCAGAAAGTAGTGGAGGAGCAAGGTGCTTACTTCCATTTAGATTCTCAGCCAGTAACCATTGCAGCAAAAGAACACAGACCTGCATACGCTTCTGATGGAGATTATTTCTCTAAACCAAGTGTAGAAACTGTTTTCGATACCGCTTATGCACTAATGAGCGAAGTAAATCCAACGAAATTTCCAGAGTTGTATTAATTACTTGAGTGATACTAAAAACCTAAAATGGTTTCATAAGAAATAAAGAGGGCTTCAACCAATATTGGTTGAAGCCCTTTCTTTTGATCAGCAACGCTTAATTAATTTTCTGTTTCTGACTCTGCTGCAATGTTTGCTCTTTCTGCATTGGCCCATTTCCTTAATTTTTCAATCTGTTCATCAGAAAGCTTGGCGTCTTTGTGCATTGGTAAGTAATTAGGCAGCGGCATTTCACGTTCTTCTACCATTTCCACCATTTCTTCTAGCTTGTGGTCTCTTCTGCGGGCGGTAAAAGTACCCCAAAGTGAGAAGTTTAATTCATCTCTGCCATGCTCAATATGGTCGCCAATCCACCAGTTTAATGGTGCTACATTGGCGTACCAAGGGTAGCGTGGTTGATTGGAATGACAATCGTAACATGATGCTTTTAGCATTGCGGCTATTTCTTTATCTACATTGAGTAGACCAATAATATCACTGTCAGTGACAGGCTCACTTATTTTTTCAGGCCGTTTGATGAATTGAATGACAACAAATGCGAAGAGAACGAAGAGAAGAATGTAACGAAGTATTTTTTTCATGATTAAAAATTAGCTTTAAAAAATCGGTGCTATTCCAAATATGAAAAATAAATCTGTATAAAATTAGACGCTGGTGTAAAAAACAAGAAAGTCGCAGACTCTTAAGGCTGCGACTGTTGTGAGTATTCTTAGAAGATGAAGTTCAGGAATTCGAAACCTCCCCAAAAGAGTAAAAGAGAGACCGCTGTGCTGGCCGTAATTAGAAGGAGTGTTCTTTTTCTTTCTTCTAATTGCTCTTGTTGAATCTGTGTTCTGATATTCTTTGAACCTAGGGCAGTGAGTGTTTTGAAAGTGTATTTGCGCCCAGATGGTTGAATGAATTTGTTTGCTGATTTAATGTTAAAAGAGCCTCCTCTGTTTAATAGAGCCCTATTGTTTAACATTGTGTTATTCGCATCTAATATAAAACCTATTCCGCTTGCCATGATTTTTTTAAGTTTAGTGACATGTAGGTTTTCGTAAAAAAGTACACTTGGGTTCCTAGCTAAGGCTAAGTGGTAGGAGGCTAAGGATAAGAGGAAGGAGAACTCTCTTAGTTAACTAATTTGGTTTTTTGTTTAAGGTATGAACTGAGTTCAACCGTATCCAAATCCTTTATGGAAAATTTGAATTGTTGCTCAGTATACACCTTAAGAATCAGTTCCTGTTTAATGGCCGCATACAAAATGTATGCACCTAAAGTAAGAAGGAAAAAGGGGATTAGAATTTCTTCAATATTGAAAGACTCTCCTACGGCAGTATTAAAGAAAACGTATATTCTGAAAAAGTGGTAGCATGCAAAGAGAAGCATTCCTGAACCAGTGAGTATTAAGAATATTCTGTTCTTCAATACATTTCCTCGCGTGATTTCAACCGAGGAGATATCAGAAAATGGGAGGCTTTTATAATTATAGCCATTTCTCAGGAGGTGAATGCCTGACTCAGTTATGCCAAAATCACGACTCTGAAATAGATAATTAGCCATGGGAAAAGGGTTAATGTTTTTCGAAAACCATTTCTGGCTCTTCAACGGCTACTGTACCGTTCTCATTGATAGACTTCAATGTTACCGTTTTTAGCTCATTGATCAGCATCGGGTCATATTTAGCAGCAACACGTATATAGTTTTCTGTAAAGCCGTGCATCATGCCGTTTTCAATGTCATTCTCAAAAAGAACAGTAGCAGTAGAACCGAGGTTCTCTCTATAGAACTGTTGTTTCTTTTTCTCTGAAAGAATACGAAGCATCTTTGATCGCTCTTTTCTTTCCTTTAAAGGAACTCGCCCTTCCATCTCTGGGGCGGCAGTATTTGCCCTTTCAGAATAAGTGAAAACGTGGAGGTAAGAGATATTTAGCTCGTTTAAGAAGTTGTATGTATCTAAAAAGTCCTCATGCGTTTCGCCCGGAAAACCAACAATGACATCCACGCCAATACAGCAGTTGGGCATCAACTGTTTGATTTTGTTAATTCTATCCTCGTACAATTCTCTCAAGTAACGCCTGCGCATTCTTCTGAGGGTCTTGTTATTTCCAGATTGCAATGGAATATGGAAATGAGGAACGAAACGTTTAGAGGTTGAAGTAAACTCAATGATCTCGTTGGTAAGTAAATTGGGCTCGATAGAAGAAATTCGAATGCGATCAATGCCTTCTACTTCATCAATAGCTTTCACTAAGTCTACAAAGCGCTCAGTTCTTTTTCCGTCTTGAATTCCGAAATCGCCAATGTTTACGCCTGTCAGTACTACTTCCTTTACTTCAGTCGCTGCAATTTCTCGTGCCGAACTCAAAATATTCTCCACACTGTCGCTTCTACTTTTGCCACGCGCCAAAGGAATGGTACAAAACGCACAATGGTAATTACAGCCGTCTTGCACTTTTAAGAAAGTGCGCGTTCTGTCATTAATAGAGTAAGCATTATTAAAGGCTGTTGCTTCTTTAATTTCGGAAGCTAGCACTTGCGTAGTTTCTGGTTTTACAAAACCATCTAGTAATTCTATGAGCCTGAATTTTTCGGCAGCGCCTAAAACCGCATCAACTCCGGGTATTTCGGAAATCTCTTTGGGTTTTAACTGCGCATAGCAACCAATAATGGCCACATAACCGTCAGGGTTTATACTCTGGGCTTCGCGAACAATTTTTGCGCATTTTTTATCGGCATTATCAGTCACCGAGCAGGTATTGATAATGAAAATATCTGGCGTTTCAGAGAATTCCACCTTTTGATAACCCTTTTCAGCGAACTGACGGGAAATGGTGGAGGTTTCTGAAAAATTCAGTTTACAGCCTAACGTATAAAATGCTACTTTTCTCATTTCGGGCTGCAAATCTAAGCATTTATGTTTTCAATCTGAAGTTTTCAAGGGCTACTGAACCTGCTTAACAAGAAAGTGCTTCTTTTTTGAATTAGAAAAATTGAGTCTGAGTCTGTTTTTGACTTATGTTTTGTTTTTTTCTGAAAAACTGGTTAAAAAAACACCCTGTTTCTAAATTAATATCTGTAATTCCTTTACTTTTGGGTGTAAATTTTAACCAACCTGTTCTATCGTATGTTTAATCAACGTCAGCGAGCGCTCAATATCGTTCAAACCAGAACTACAGAGCGTGTTTTCGCCCCAGCAGACAAAATTTCAGATTTCTTTGCCGATGATGTCTTCACCCTTGAGAAAATGAGGTCAACCCTGACCCCCGAAACTTTCAAGAAAGTAGAAGCCGTAATTAAAAAAGGAAGAAAGATCGATGTAGAAACTGCCAGTGAGGTAGCTTCCGCAGTAAAAACTTGGGCCCTTTCTAAAGGGACTACTCATTATACACACTGGTTTCAGCCATTAACAGGATCGACTGCTGAAAAGCACGATTCTTTCTTTGATGCCCAAAAAGGTATTGAAGTACTGAAGGGTACTGCGTTGATTCAACAAGAGCCAGATGCTTCTTCTTTCCCGAATGGAGGAATCAGAAGCACTTTTGAAGCGCGTGGTTATACCGCTTGGGATCCTACTTCTCCAATATTCATCTGGGGTAGAACTTTATGTATTCCGACCATTTTTGTTTCCTATACAGGTGAAGCACTTGACCATAAAGTGCCTTTGTTAAAGGCTGTTGAGGCAGTTGATAAAGCAGCCACTAAGGTTTGTCAGTTATTTGATAGAACTGTGGCCAGCGTAAATGTATCATTGGGGGTTGAACAAGAGTATTTTGTAATCGACAAAGCATTATTCAATGCACGTCCAGACTTGGTAATGAGTGGAAGAACTATTTTTGGTCACCACCCAGCAAGAGGACAACAGTTGGACGACCATTACTTTGGTGCTATCCCTAGCCGTGTTTACAATTTCATGAAGGACTTCGAAATTGAGTCTTTGAAATTGGGGATTCCTGTAATGACAAGACATAACGAAGTAGCTCCAGCTCAGTTTGAAGTGGCTCCTTTGTTTGAAGATATTAACATTGCAACGGACCACAATTCATTGATGATGGATGTGATGGATCGTGTTGCTGAAAGACATGATTTGAAAGTGCTTTTCCACGAAAAGCCATTTGCAGGACTTAACGGTTCTGGAAAGCATAATAACTGGTCTATAGTTACGAGTACAGGTGTGAATGTATTTCAGCCTAGTTCTAGCGCTAGAGAAAATTTGCAGTTCCTTACCTTCTTAGTGACCACTATTAAGGCCATTCACGAACACCCAGGAATGCTAAGGGCAAGTATTGCTTCTGCTGGTAACGACCACAGATTGGGTGCTAATGAAGCACCCCCTGCAATTATGTCGGTATTTATTGGTTCTGAACTTACTTCGGTTTTAGATGAATTGGAGAATAACGGAAACCTTAAAGTAGACAAAGGCGACAACATGTACATGAAGTTGGGGATTGATAAAATACCTCAAATCATCTTGGACAATACTGATAGAAACAGAACTTCTCCTTTTGCCTTCACCGGAAACAAGTTTGAGTTTAGAGCCGTTGGGTCTGACCAAAATGTGGCCGAGCCAATGACTGTACTCAACCTGATTGTAGCAAACCAACTAAAAGAGTTCTATAATGAGGTAAGTAACTCAATCAGCAAGGGCGAGGATAAGAAAATAGCCATTGTTAATGTATTGAGAAGGTACATTAAGGACTCCAAGTCTGTACGATTTGAAGGTGATGGATATTCTGAAGAATGGGCTCAAGAAGCAAAAAAGAGAGGTCTTCCGAACATTAAAGATACTGCTAGGGCACTTGACGCATACATTGGTAAAGATTCCATCAAAATGTTTGAGGAATTTAAAGTGATGAACGCTGTTGAGCTTGAGGCAAGAAACGAAATTCAACTTGAGAACTATATTCTGAAATTACAGATTGAAGCCAGATTAATGGGCGAAATCGCAATGAATATGATTCTTCCTGCTTCTGTTGATTACCAGAATAGGCTAATGGACAATGCTACTAAACTGGCAAGTCTTGGACTTGACAATACTCACGTAATGACTGTAGTCAGTAAGGTCAATGGTTACATCAAAACCATTCAGACTAAAGTGGATGCGATGAACGAAGAGAGGGGCGAGGTGAACCATATTGAAGAGTCTAGAGATAGAGCGATTGCTTACTGCGATAGAATTAAAGGTAAATACTTTGATGAAATCCGTAATGCAGTGGACAAACTAGAACTATTGGTTGACGATGAGGATTGGCCTTTATTGAAATACAGAGAGATGCTTTTCTTGAGATAAGAGAAACGATTTTATAAATTTTGAAACCACTTCTGAAAAGGAGTGGTTTTTTTATGCTAAGTTTCTAATGGCTATGAAAAAGAGATCGAAATGGTTTAAAAGAGTAAGAATTGGCTGCCTTTCCAGCGTGGTGCTTATCATAGTTCTGTCTCAGGTCGTAAGTGGCTGCATTAGCTTTTCGAAAAGCGATAAAGAGGTCGCTAAATTCTTTGAAGACCAGCCTGTAAAACCAGTTAGCGAGTTTTATACCGTAGATGACTATAAAATGCACTACGAAGTGCTGGACTTAAATCAGCCCGCCACTTTTGTGTTTATACACGGTACGCCCGGTTCGTGGGATGCCTTTATCGACTATTTTGTAGACAGCACGCTTTATAATAAAGCAGTTATTATTTCTCCTGACCGTCCGGGTTTTGGGAAGTCGAGTTATGGTAAACCAGTGGCTTCATTAGAAACACAAGCCAAATATTTAGCGCCTATTTTGGAGAAATACCCTGCGCCAAGAATTCTCATTGGTCATTCATTGGGTGGGCCAATTGTCGCCAGAATGGCCATGGATTTTCCAGAACTGGTAGACGGAATTATTATGTTGGCACCAGCACTTTCTGCTGAACTAGAACCGCATGAAGATTGGTTTAGGGTGCCAATGCGTTTACCAATCATTGAAGGCATTTTTCCTAAAATCTTTAGAATCTCCAACGAGGAGCTTATTTTCTTACGAGAAGAGCTTGACTTGATGATGCCGCTTTGGAAGAGCATTACCATTCCTAGTGTGGTAATTCAAGGTGAAGCTGATGATCTGGTTCATCCTGGAAATGGCCCTTTTGCAGATAGCGTTCTGGTCAATGCCCCGCATAAAATCATTATGCTACCCAATCAAAACCACTTCTTGCCTTGGAACGAATCTGACCTCGTGAAAAAAACGATTTTGGAGATGTTGGAAGGGATAAAGAGTGGAGCATGGAGTTAGTTAGCAGTCATTGCTCCTTCGCTTCTGCGCAAGCGTTGCGAACCTATAAATGTGTATCAAAGTGAATATGTTTACGTGAAGCAATCTCACTTCTTCAATCATCGAGACTGCTTCGTTACAGCCCATTGCTGTCGCATGGCCTGCGTCTGCGCCAACGCTGAAGCTAAGGCGTAAGCGTTCGCAGTGACGGCCCGTTTTTACGTCATTCTGAAATTTTAGACTGATGTAAATCAGGGTAAAATGAAAGAATCTGTTTAAGTATCCGTCATTGCTCTTTCGCTGAAGCTTCTTCGCAAGCGTTGCGAACCTATAAATGTGTATCAAAGTGAATATGTTTACGTGAAGCAATCTCACTTCTTCTATCATCGAGACTGCTTCGTTACAGCCCATTGCTGTCACATGGCCTGCGTCTCGCAGTGACGATCCTTATTTCACACTTTGACTTCCAACCAATCAAGATGAGGGTGTGTCTATTGGGGTATGAAAACCATTCGATTTTTTATTCTTTCTTTCGTGCTTGGGGCCGCGAGTCCAGCTTTGCAGGCACAAATTACCGTTGGGCTCAAAACCGGTTATACCCAGGCTTGGGAAGATTATGGTGATGTCAACTTACCTGATGATGCGATAATCCATGTGAATAGATTCAATGTTACAACCATGGGCTATTACCGATTGACTCCTCATTTCAGTCTTGGGATTGAGCCAGGTTTTGTGAAACGGGGCGCAGCTTGCGTACCGGGTTGGTGGGGAGATACTCCGGGGTTTTCGGGAGATACTCAATTGACTTTGAATTATGTGGAAATGCCACTTATGTTAGCGGCTAATGTGCCTTTCTGGAGTCAGAAACTTGAATTCAAGGCTAAACTGGGCTATGGTTTGGCTTATATGGTAAGTGCCAACGAGAAAAGAGTCGACTTGGAAACCAATGAGGAGCTATTTAAGGGGAAGGTTGATTTTGACAGAAGAAATCTGAATCGTTGGGACAATGGTGTTTATCTAGGGATTGGTTTTGGTTACCAGATTGGGAAGGGTAGTTTATTATTGGAGAGTACCTACTTCAGGTCGCCAAAGAATGCCGATGAAAGTAACGCCTCTAAAAATAGAAGCGTGAATATCAATTTAGGCTATGCCTTTTTATTGAGTAGATAAAACCAAAAAAGCCCAATTCTTTCGAATCAGGCTCTTTTCTCAATACTCAATACCATCTACTCTGTACTAGATGACGATATTCACAATCTTCTTCGGTACTACGATTACCTTTTTAGGGGTTTTACCTTCGAGCCATTTTTGAACGTCTTTGTTGGCGAGTACTTCCGCTTGAATTTCAGCATTAGGCTTGTCTACAGCGAAACTCATTTTTACCCTCATTTTACCATTGAAGGCAATCGGGTATTCATGTTCGTCTTCTTGCAGAAACTCTTCATTCAATACAGGATAAGGCGTACTTACAATACTTTCCTTATTGCCCAATAAACTCCAAAGCTCTTCGGTGATGTGTGGCGCATAAGGCGAAATCAATACAACTAAATCGGCCAAAACCTGGCGGTTATTGCAGTTTAATGCGGTAAGCTCATTCACGCAAATCATAAAGCTACTGACAGAAGTATTGAACGAATAACGCTCTATGTCTTCTTCCGCTTTTTTGATGGTTTTGTGAAGCACTTTTAACTCTGCTTTGCTTGGTGCTTCATCGCTTACTACAAACTCGCCCTCTTGATTATGGAAGAGTCTCCAAAGCTTTTTAAGGAATTTAGAAACGCCATCAATGCCATTGGTATTCCAAGGCTTGAATTGCTCCAAAGGCCCCAGGAACATCTCATACAAACGAAGGGTGTCAGCACCGTAACGCTCAATGATATCGTCTGGGTTGACCACATTATACTTCGACTTGGACATTTTCTCTACTTCCCAACCGCAAATGTATTTGTCGTTTTCCTCTGTAATAAATTCAGCATCCGCCAAATCTGGTCGCCAATTACGGAAGGCTTCCTTATTGAGTTCATCATTGTGAACTATGTTTACGTCTACGTGGGTGGCTTGTACTATTATATCTTTTCTTCCGAGAAGAACTTTTTTCCTCTCCGAAATTCTGTTTTTCTCTTTTTTGTTAAGGTTTAACTCTTCAAGAACTTTTTCTATTGTTTCCTTATCTCCTGCGTCTATTTTATCTGCAATACCTTTAGATATAAACAAAGAAGGGGCTTTAGTAAAAGATCTAATTTTGCTGAATCCACCACCTGGCAAGACTCGATAAACAAAATTAGATCTCCCCTGAATCATCCCTTGGTTGATCAATTTCTTGAAAGGCTCTTGTTGGTTTACAATGCCTAAATCAAACAAGATTTTATTCCAGAAACGAGAATACAACAAGTGACCTGTGGCGTGTTCAGAGCCACCAATGTACAAGTCCACATTTCCCCAATATTCCTGAGTGTCTTTGTCTACAAAAGCCGTATCGTTTTTGGCGTCCATATAGCGGTACCAATACCAGCTTGAGCCTGCCCAACCCGGCATGGTGCTCATTTCTAGCGGATAAGCTTCTGTTTCGCCTTTTGGTGTATAATTAAAGTTTTCGGCCCTGGCCAATGGCGGATCGCCATCTTCCGTAGGTAAGTATTTGTCAATTTCGGGTAGAATAATCGGCAAGTCGGCCTCGTCTACCAAATAAGGAAGGTCGTTTTTGAAATAGACAGGAACGGGTTCGCCCCAATACCTTTGGCGCGCGAAAATGGCATCTCTAATTCTGAAGTTGATTTTGCCTTTTCCGACTTTCTTTTCTTCTGCAAATTCAATGGCTTTGGCAATCGCGTCTTTACAACTCATCCCATTCAAAAAGCCAGAATTCATCATGACGCCTTCTTTGGTCGGGTCGGCTTTTTCGCTGATGTCTGCGCCTTCAATGACCGGAACTATCGGCAAATCGAAGTGCTTCGCGAAGTCATAATCGCGTTGGTCGCCACAAGGAACGGCCATTACTGCGCCAGTACCGTAACCCGCCAAAACGTAATCGGCAATCCAGATCTGAATTTTCTCTCCGTTGAACGGATTGGTAGCATAACTGCCCGTAAACACGCCTGAGATGGTTTTCACATCACTCATTCTGTCGCGTTCCGAACGGTTTTTGGCCGTTTCTACATAAGCCGCTACTGCTTCTTTTTGGTCGGCTGTGGTCAATTCGGCCACCATTTCGCTTTCAGGTGCTAAAGACAAGAATGTTACCCCGAAAATCGTATCGATACGTGTGGTGAATACATTGATCTTCAAGTCATGACCGATCACAGGGAAAGCCAGTTCGGCACCGATGGATTTGCCAATCCAGTTGCGCTGCATTTCTTTCAATGGTTCTGACCAATCTAGGTTGTCCAAACCTTCGAGCAATCTTTGGGCATAGGCAGTGATGCGCATGCTCCATTGCTTCATCTTTTTCTTTACTACGGGGTGGCCACCGCGTTCCGAAAAACCATCTTTTACTTCATCGTTAGACAATACGGTTTTCAGTTCGGGACACCAGTTTACCGAGGTTTCGGAAAGAAAAGTGAGTCTGTATTTAAGCAACATGCGCTGCTGCTCTTCTTCCGACCAAGCATTCCATTCGTCTGCTGAAAAAGACGGTGTGTCTTCATCGCAAGCGGCATTTACATTGGCATTGCCCGATTGAGCAAAAGTTGCTACCAATTGGTCGATGGTTTCGGCCTTTTCGGTGGCTTTGTTGTACCAGCTATTGAAAATTCTAAGGAAAATCCACTGCGTCCATTTGTAGTAGGCAGGGTCGCAGGTTTGAATTTCTTTGTCCCAATCAAAGGAAAAACCGATGTTCTTCAACTGCTCTTTGTAGCGGTCGATGTTTTCTTTGGTGGTAATGGCGGGGTGCTGCCCAGTTTGAATGGCATATTGCTCTGCAGGTAAACCGAAGGCATCGAAGCCCATAGGGTGCAATACATTAAATCCCTTGTTTCTTTTGAACCTAGAAACGATATCGGAAGCGATATAGCCCAGCGGATGACCCACATGAAGCCCAGCGCCTGAAGGGTAGGGGAACATGTCGAGCGAGTAAAACTTAGGTTTGCTCTTGTCTACTGTGGCTTTGAACGTCTGGTTTTCGTTCCAGAATGCCTGCCATTTAGGTTCTATATGCTTGTGATTATAATCTGCCATTGCCGCTTAACCGTTTCTAATATCTAAAGTGCGCAAAAATAGTGTTTTTCGCCCTTGAATAAATCATTTTCGCGATTATTCGTGCCTTTTGGGCGAGAGCCATTATATTTAATCATTGAATAGAAATCTATGTTCGGTTTATTTAAAAAGAAGCCCAAGGAAAAGCAGGCACCAAAACTGCTCGATCTGAATAGCAATCCCATAAACGAGGGCGATGTAGTGACCTCGCTACGCTATGATTTGGGCGATTGTAAAGTGGTATTGGAAGAACTGGTATTTTTTTACGAGTCGATTGAAACGGGAGAACGCGTAAGTTATGTTCGTATGGTGGATGCGATTACGGAGAATCAGAAAGTGGTTTTAAAGAAGGATTGAGTTCAAGTTTCTGTTAAGCCGCTAGCTACTGTCGCAGGTTTTCCAAACCTGTGACCCACTATGATTTCTAGGACTCTGTCCGTATGATACCAAGCATGTCTACTAGCCCACGCGTCTCGCTTGGACTTTTATGTTGGTCTCAGCGAGAATAAGGCCAGTGGGTGTTGGAGGCAGGTATTTCAATTTATTTCTCAAACTTCTTAAACACATATTCACCCAAAGAGTCTAGGTCCTTGAAAATAGAATGTCTATTAATACCACAGACCTCAAGATTTTCTTTTATAGATTTTTCACAACCATTCTCTATCAGAATCTTGCTTAATTTAATCCCTTCATAATTAATTTTTTCGGCTTGTGTATAAAAACCTTGTCCTTTGAATGGATGTAAAGTAAACCAGCCAAGTTGTGAGGATATTCTAGGGATTATACTTGCAGGTTTAAATAGTCTAAGTTTATCTTCCTTGAAGAAGTCTTTTTTTTCATCTTGATTATTAATAAGTATATCAGAATCTCTAGGTACTGTCATAACCCATACGACAGCTTGATTCACTTTCTCGGATGGAGTACTAACGGCAAAATATAATGCTGTTAGCGCATTTTCAGTCCAGTCTAATAGTCTTGTAGGAAGTCCATGATGCTGCGCAATAGTTAACCGCTCTAGGTCTGACGTAGGTTTGTAGTTTAGGTATTGAACGGAGCTAACGCTAAACTCTTGGAGCATTCTGCGCTCATCAATTTCTCGACTTTTCTTATACAGATGCCTCGCTATTTTAGGGATCAATGGCTGATCCATTGGTTGGCCTCGAAACAGTAAAATTTTATAACGATCACCTATTCTAGTCTCAAGCTGAGTTGTGAATTCAGATAATGATTTAATTGTTGTCGTATTGAAATTGTTCATTTTGTATCCGTACTTACCAATTTGAGATTAATCGTAACGACATACTCAATTATTATATGTCACGTGTTTTTATTTACCCAGTATTCTCCGTCAATCTAACGATTTTTTGTACTCCAACATCTCCCTAACCCTCCTCTGCTCCTTCGCTGAGTCCTTCGCTATAGGCTACAGCCACCAGTGAAAGCTTCGGGTGCAAGAGAAAGGAGGGAAGCTTCGGTTGTTAATAATAGCTGGATGTTCCTAGCTTGAGTTTGCTTGCGGAGCTTAAAAATAATACTGAATTATTCCCCTCTAAAAAGAGGGGCTAGGGGAGTGTCGAACCGGATTGAAACTAGGGTTGGTCTTGGTCTCAGCGAGACTAAGGTCAGTGGGTTTTTTACTTCTTTTTCAAGAAATCTGATACTAAGGGGTTTTTCTCAGACTCCATTTCACATGTCCAGCTATCAATCCACCACCTGCCTTTTTCAAAATGGAGCTGAATGCTATTCAACCCTCTAATATTTGATGCTATTTCAGGATTAGTTCTTATTTCAAAAGCACTCCATACTTGAGCCAAATTGCCGTGATGGCTCGTCTCTCGCTTAAGCTCTTTTTCATAAAAACTCTCTTTTGGCGCTAGTGCCATTGGAAGGTATTCCGTCTCCAATGAATGCGAATCAGCATTCCCATTTTCGTCTAACCTTGTAATAACTGCATTAGCGGAATGAATGTATTTGTCTCGTTCAAACTGCCACGGGTCGTTGCTTGAACCCGAAATTACATCGTAATAAGCATTGATAATTGCATCAATAGATTTAACATCTTTGGCAAATGTTTTATCGATAGCTTGTCCGAAAACTGAAGTACAGGACACGAATGCAATAATGAAAAGTATATTTTTCTTCATAAGTCTATTTTTGGGAACACACAGATGTGTTACGCCTTCAATCTAACGATTTTTTGTATTCCAACACCTCCCTAACCCTCTTCTGCTCCTTCGCTAAGCCCTTCGCCATAGGCTACAGCCACAGGTGAAAGCTTCGGGCGCAAGAGAAAGGAGGGAATGCTGTGGTGGTTAATAGAGGAGGAAGGTTGTTTGCTTCAATTCTATTGCAAATGCTCAAAATTGATGGTGAACTATTCCCCTCTATTAAGAGGGGCTAGGGGAGTGTCGAACCGGATTGAAACTAGGGTTGGTCTTGGTCTCAGCGAGACGCGAAGACCAGTGGGGAGTGCATTACTTGCACAAGCCTTCCCTCAACTCGATCTCATTTAATTTCAACCAAGTGTTATGGTCAAAATCCTTAGGCGAGAACTTAAATAGAATGATGGCTTTTTTGGTTTGCTCGCAGTAATGCTGTTCTACTGTAACCTGTAGTGTCATGGGCTTTTTTGTATAACGGCTCTCGAAAATATTGAGTTGGCCTGTAAATCGAGAAGTGCTTTTGTTGGCTTCTTTCTCCACCAATAGTGCTTTGGTATTCTGAATATTCGCATCGCTTTTTCTCCAAGTATCTATACCCAATAAACCATCAAAATAGAGATGTAAACTGCCTTCGAGAACAGTCTTTGTGACTTGCTGATCGGCATCTACTTCCCATACAAACGCATATGACCAGAACTCAGCGCTTTGCTCGTTTGACCAACCTTTTGGGAAAAGCGCCACTTCTGCGCCTTGAAAATTGATTTCCTGTGCAAAACTTATGGGGAACTGAAAAAGCTCTTTGCCCCAAGTACTGTCTGCCTCTAAAAGTCTTTCCGCTAGTTTCTCCGCTTCATGCTCTTGGCCGAAGCTCAACATTGAGTTGAGGAGTAGGACTAGGGGCAGAAGGATGTTTCTTGTCGTTTTCATAGGGTATATTTATGGCTAATATTTTGAGTTGTTTACTTTTTTAAACGCAGGGCAATTCTGAATTCTATGGCATCAGAAATAATTCCATCTTTTATGCTTGCGCCAAGGCCTTTCGACTTATAATTAACCCCATAAAGAGTTCTGTCGATTCTGAATTTACCTTCAATTAAGGTGTTATCAGGGTTTATTTCTGCCTCGAACCACATGGGCAAAGTAGTGCTTTTTATGGTGAGGTTGCCATGGACCCTAATGTAAACTTGGTCACTGTCTTTGGTGTTGTTAGGGTCGTGATACTTCACGTTGCTAATGACGAATTTGGCAGTAGGGTACTTATTGACCTCGAAGAAGTCTTCACTTTTTAAATGATCTACGAGGTCTTGACTATAATCGCCATCTGTATTCGCAATCGTGTTCATGTCCATAACAAACAAGCCATTGGTAATTTGCCCATCAGTTGTTGAAACCTTTCCTTCCTTAATTTTCACTACTCCTTCGTGTCCGCCAAAATCAAATGAGTATGCGCCAAACCAGCGGACAGTACTTTTTTGAAGATCTATAGTCGTTTCTTTTTGGGCTTTAGTGGTGATTGAAAAGCCTGTAATCAGGAGAAGTGTGATGATGATTTTTTTCATAATTAGGTACGTTCGATTGGCTGTTTTTTATGGAGGTAAACCTAAAGCGAACCGTAGCCAGAAGTGTCAAATGAATGTAAAAGAAGTGTCAACGACAGTAAAAAGCCGGCATTTTATGGCTTATTTACACTTACTATGAGCAGAAGAAAGATTTATTCGTTTAGCGCCTTAGCTGTTGTCGTTTTTCTCACTTGGATTTTCTCTAGCCCAAACGAGAGAGCGGAAGACTTTTCGGGGCAAGTTAAAGTTGCTTTAAGGGCTGTGGGAAATCAACTACTGCTTTCCAATCAAGACTCAACTTCATTGGTATTGCCTGTCATTGAATTAGACGAATCGAAGTATCAACTCTCATTTCAGAATGAACTTTCATTGACGCCAGATCACTTAGTGTCCGCGATTGAAGAAAGCTTTCAAACTTCGGGGCTTCCTAATTATTACCGTGTTGAACTTATTCAAAGCTCAGACCAAGAAGTAGCATACAGTTATGAGATGAAGTTTGACCGTAAAAACAGTATCATCCCTTGTTTTGGAAGGGTCTTGCCAAAAGCGGCTTATACGGTACAAGTGAGGTTTACGGAAATGGAATCTTCTTTTCTGAACCAAAAGGCACTTCTGATAGCCCCAGCTATCGCCTCATTACTACTCTTTGTATTTCCTTTTTATAAAAGAAAACAGCCTGTAGTGGTGAAAGAAATTCACCAAGAATCTTCTGCCCTTGGTATGTTTGATTTTTACCCAGCACAGAATAAGCTGATGAAGGGCGACTTGGATATCAGCCTCAGCAAAAAGGAATGTGAGCTGTTGGAGATTTTTTCTAGCAAGCCCAATCAAATAATTACACGAGATGAACTCACAAAAAGGGTTTGGGAAGACAATGGTGTTTTTGTTGGACGGAGTTTGGATACGTTTATTTCAAAACTCCGCAAGATCTTAAAAGCGGATAAGTCCATCCAGTTGACCAATGTGCATGGTGTAGGCTATAAGTTGGAGGTAGGTAAGTGATAAAGTGATACGTTTAAATAGTAACACCTCCCGACTTTTTATCCATTCCATTAATAAGTTGTGTCAACCTATTTCAGGACGTGACAAATGCTGTGAAGGTTAATAGTGGAGGAAGATTGTTTGCACGAACACTCCTCCTTGGCGAAGGAGGTTGGGAGGATTGGGATTAAATAGCTACTAGTTCAAGCGTCTAGCTTGGCCTTTTATGCTAGGTTGGTTTATAGCATGGGGCATAGGTCACTGGCGTTAACTCATATGACTCCAGAACTTATCCATTTCGGATGATTTGTAAGAATTAATTAGCATTCTAAAGTCATCTGATAATTCCAATTTGAGGAAATCGTCTGCTAAATCAGGTCTATATGACCAAATCCAAGATAACTCCTCTTCTCTCAGGGGCGGTTTATTATCTGGGCAGAATTCGATATAGTTTTCGCAAACACCAATTGTGTTTATAAACAATACACTAATCGCTGAAACTCTTTCATCAAAATCATCAAGATCAACAACTTCCTTCCACGAAACCTCTTTGGGTATGGATCCCATTATTTGATCTAATTCACTTTTCATTTTCTAATAATGAAGCTTAACAATTGGTTAAATACGCCTTTGTTTTACTCCTCTTATATTTTCCTTCAATCTAATGATTTTTGTATTCCAACACCTCCCTAACCTTCCTCGAGGAGGGAATGCTTCGGTTTTTAATAATCGCTGGATGTTCCTAGCTTGAGTTTGCTGGCGGAGCTTAAAAATAATGCTGAACCATTCCCCTCTAATAAGAGGGGCTAGGGGAGTGTCGGAGAATGGTCTTTTATGCTAGGTTGGTCTCAGCGAGACGCCTTCTAACTCTTAAACTCTAGCTTCTATTCTTTACTTTTTAATTCCCATGTATACCTTGTGGCTTTTCTGCGCGTCTTTAACATGTGTCTGCCGTCTTCTTTCATGTTATTCATAATTTATAAACTACTATTGTTCAATACGTAACACCTTACATATTTTTGTTACATTTATAACGGTCAATTTTTTTTTAATCAGATTCTCAAATCTAAAAAACAACACACATGCTTAAAAATTACATCAAGGTTGCTTTCCGCAGCCTGCTAAGACAGCCGGGCTACACGGCCCTCAATATTATTGGACTCACCGTTGGTATTGCCTCTAGTTTAATAATTCTACTGTACATCTTTCATGAAGTAAGTTTCGATAAACAGCACTCTAAGGGTGATCGGATCTATCGTCTTTCAACAGAAATCACTGAACCAGACAATTCATTTAAGTGGGCAAGTATGACAAGTCGTGCTGCGTTTACGATTAAAAATGAAAATCCAGAGGTAGAACAGGCTGCTCGATTATCGGGTATAAGTGGTCAAGGTGGAACACGGTTCGACTTCAATCAAGTGGACTATTATCAAGAGAATGTCTATGCCGCAGACTCAACGATTTTTGAAATATTTGATTATGAATTTGTGGCGGGCAATCCTAAAACTGCATTGGAGGCTCCAAATTCAATTGTCATCAATCAGTCGATGGCAAAAAAAATATTCAAAAATGAAGACCCCATTGGCCAAACACTTAAAAGCGGTGGGAATAGAGAAATGATCTTACAAGTGACTGGTGTCTATAAGGACATGCCTAACACTTCTCATCTCATTGCTGATGCACTGATCTCTTGGAAGACGATCTTCACACAGGGAGATAATAGCTGGGGAGGCTGGGGTGTTTTTTCCTATGTTTTAGTGAATGAAGGTGTGACGCAAGAGGCCTTACAAGTCAAACTTGACGCAACTGTTACTAAATATATTGCTCCGATTTTTGACCCGCTTAATATCAAGGTTAAAATGATACCGGTCCCGTTAAAAAGTATCCATTTGACATCAGATTTTGAAGGAGAACCTGTGGCAGTAGGCAACATGAAATATGTTCAAATTTTCACAGCAATAGCAATTTTCCTTATCATTATTGCCAGTATCAACTACATGAACTTGGCCACCGCACGATCTACCAAAAGATCGATGGAAGTTGGTTTAAGAAAAGTAATGGGTGCTCAAAGAGGTGGTTTAATTGGTCAGTTTTTAACTGAATCAATTCTTATCACACTAATTTCTTTAATCTTAAGCATCCTGGTAATGATGGCTATGGTTCCAGCAATAAACAGCATTGTGGGTACTAATTTAGCTATCGAGGCATTACTTGACACTAATGTGATCTTGGCGGTCATTGGTATTGTATTTATTACAGGGTTTTTGGGCGGCTGTTATCCTGCATTCTTTCTGTCTTCTTTTCAGCCAGCGGCTGTGCTTAAAGGAGGTGGAGGAAAATCCGGTAATAAATTTATAAGGAAGTTTTTGGTGACGCTTCAGTTCTCCATTTCCATCTTCATGTTGATTGGTACTTTGGTTATTTATGATCAAATGCAATTTCTTAGGGATGAGGATTTGGGTTTTGACAAAGAGCAGATGATGCAAATCGACTTTAGAAGTAGAGCAGATGTAGAGAAATGGAATGTCCTTAAAAATGAATTGACCCAAAATGCCAATATAGGTGGAATCGCATCTGCGAGCACGACTCCCGGAAATGGCTATTCTAAAAACGTAATACCAATTGAGACTGAGGAAGGACCGATGGATAACCGTGGACTAGATCATTATCAGGTTGACTATGAATTTTTCCCTACCCTGGGTATTGAGGTGATTGAAGGCAGAAACTTTTCATTGGATTTCCCCTCAGACTCTGCTCAAGCCGTAATGGTCAATGAGGCCATGGTAAAAAGAATGAATTGGACCAATCCAATCGGTAAAAAAGTAGATATTCAAGGAGATGAGTCTATGCCTCCCGCTTTGGTTGTTGGTGTGGTCAAAGATTTCCATCAACTATCACTTTACGAACCAATTTCGGCTTTAATGTTTACCCCAGGCCGTCTCAATCCTTCAGCAATTGTTAAAATCACAGGAGATGTAGCGCCTACAGTTGCCTTTATCGAGGACGCATGGGAAAGAACATATCCTAACACAGCATTTGAGTATGTATTTATTGATGAGCAATTCATGGCGAGTTATGAGGCAGATCAAATCCGTGGTCAATTATTTTTGGGCTTTTCTGGCATGACCATCTTGATTGCTTGTTTGGGTTTATTGGGCTTGGCTTCATACACCGCGGAACAGCGATCTAAGGAAATTAGCATCAGAAAAGTGCTTGGCGCTAATACACAGGGGTTAATTAATCTTCTCATTAAAGACTTTGTCATCCTCATCGTGATTGCTGCGATACCAGCATCAATATTCGGCTATTTTTCTATGATGGATTGGCTAGAAAGTTTCCAACTCCATATAACTCCTGGTTTCAAAATATTCGCTACTGTATTGGTAGGCACTATGGTAGTAACCGTGCTTACCACTGGTTATCATGCACGTAAAGCAGCCACCGCTAATCCTGCGGAAAAGTTGAGGAGTGAATAAGGAGTAAAGAAATTAAAATCTAAAAGGCTCATTCCATTGACGGAATGAGCCTTTTTTATTGGATGGTTAGGGTTATTGGAGGGAGGTTAAAGCTAGCTGGGTGAGGCTATAATCCTAGTCAACCTTTCTCTAAGCTCATCAATTGTTATTTTGCTAACTTTCCATTCTTCCAGAACTTTTAAATACTCTTCTGGCATTGTTTCTATTTCAATTCCAAGTATTTGGTATTCTGAGCCGTTAAAACTCCATGATGACTCTATGAACGTTTGCACTTCCTCAATTAGTGGAAAAGCAGCCTGCATTAATTGAGATTCAAAATTGATTTCACTTTCCAACATATAATACGAATGTATATAGGTACTTAAGCGATGTTGTAAATCCTTGGATTTTTTAAAGTCATAATAAATACATGTTTCTCCCAATAATTCACTTAAATTTTGAAAGAATAATTGATACTTTTCTTTTAAAGTTTTCCTTTTGTTGTTTAACTTATCTATTCCGTTCTTAGGTTTTGACGACTCAATAACTTCTTGACGTTCTTCAGGTTGGACAGATGACAAAATTAGATTTAGATCAGTATACTCTAGTAAAATTCTTGCATCTAAGCATGCGTAAATTACAGTTGAGGAGTTTTTATATTCTTTAGCAATATCCAACAAAACATTAATATGAAAAAGAAGATAATCTGGATTATTTGCTCTTTTATTCGGTTGATATTCGGTCATTATTTTTTCGTTAACACATTATCGATGGCGCTATGGGGTAGCTCAGTATTGTTTTGATCAATATTCATAGTGTTCGTTATTTTTAGTATTGATCCATTAGTATCATTGAATTTGCTATTTGTCTGAATATTGGAAGAAATAAATCAAATCTCTCAGTTAGGTTCTCATCAGGTTCAGCAGAAACCATGCATTGTAGGAAAATCATTTTCCCATTATAAATAGTAATGAACTGCACAGATTGCATTGTGATTGTGAAATCCAACCTCTCCTGTACAGTCTTATAAATTATTTGTCCTCCAGTGTGATTATCAAGAGAGATTCTTTTTGCGGAAATGAACTCGCTTCCTTCCGCTATCATTTCCCTTAATTCACTTTCAACAAAAAAATCGTCCAACTCTGATTGAGTTATCTTGTAACCACTCGGTAACTCAAGGTCTTTTACCATGAACAAAACTATTTCTTGTCCGCTACCGTTTTCGCTAACAAATTTTTGAATGATATTCGGTCTGTCCCCTTCTTGCTGTTTCCAACTGAGCGGTAACTTAGAATTGATTGTAACTCCCTTAGACTTAGGATGACCTTTTGTGGAATAAGTCTTTACATAACCTTTTAAGAACTCCTTTTCTGGGGTATCAATAAATTGATAAGTTAATAGTGTTTCTAGAACAGGGCTTTCAATATTACCTTTTGCTCTACTCTTTATTTCTTCAAAAAATAGCAATGCGGTTTGTTTATCTATCTTCTGATTTCCAAGTGTAGATTTCAATTTTTCTGCCATTTGATCTTCAAAGCTTCGAAATTCGTTACCCAGTATTTCTTCAAGCTCTTTTGTAATTCTATCACTTGCCTTTTTGAATGAAATACTAAACTCTAATTCGCTTTTTGTCACTTCATTCTCTAAGTCTGGAAATAGTTTACGGATCCTATTGAGACTGAATTGTTGTCCTTTTATATATCCATATGTTCTACCAAGAGTGTTAATGTCTGGTTTGCGTGTAAGATCATAGTCTACCTTGTGTTGTTCTGTTTCTTTAGACAATGGGATTTCATCTAAGATTCTTGATCTTCCTGAGTTTGAATAGATTATTATTGAAATAAGCCCTGTTAAAACTAAATGAAATAATTTATTCATGTTATTTATTCTAATAACGACCAAAAATGGAGTAGAGCATCTGTGTGTTTACTCCTCTTATATTTTCTCAATCTACTAATTTTTAGGATTTAATCAATTCTCTCATTCGCCTTAAGAAAGAGGCTGTAATGGTTGTAGGTTTCTAGTTTGAGTTTGCATGTGGAACTTTAAAATAATGCTGAGTTATTCCCCTCTAATAAGAGGGGCTAGGGGAGTGTCGAAACGGATTGAGATTTGTGTTGGTCTGAGCGAGACGCTCAGACCAGTGAGTGACACTAAACACAGCTAGTTCAATCATATTTTGCAAACATTTTAAGTCTATATTGAATTTGTTCGTCAACTTTGCTGAGTAGGAAGAGAGCGCTGCAACTCAATGGGAAATCCGGTTTGGGCTGACCCAATTTCAACATTAACCAAATAAGAATTATTCTATGGGAAACTTCTTTCCAGAGCAAAGATGGACAAGTGAGGGAGAGCCTGAGCTAGGTGTGGGAATCGTTACAGAAACCAGTAAAGGGAGGGTCATGATTCATTTCCCTTTACCGGATGAAACTCGACAGTATGCCATGGAGAATGCTCCGCTGCGCAGGGTGATTTTCAAGCCTGGAGATACCATCGTGGATAAGAGCCAAAAGCCATTGTTGGTGGATCGTGTAGAGGAGAAGGGTGATTTATTCATTTATTTGGGGAAAGATAGAATCCTCTCCGAAGCTGAGCTTGGGGATGTGACCGTAACGCATGGTGTGGATGACCGCTTGTTCATGGGAGATGTTGAAACGCCTCAGTTATTCGCGCTACGTAGAAAGACGCTAGAATACGACCATCACAGAAGAATTTCGCCCATCAATGGCTTTGTGGGTGGTCGAATCGACCTGATTCCCCATCAGTTATATATTGCTCATGAGGTGAGTTCGCGTTATGCACCCCGCGTGCTGCTTTCCGACCAAGTCGGGCTTGGGAAAACCATTGAGGCCTGTTTGATCTTGCATCGTCTATTGTTGAGCGGACGAATCTCTAGGGTGTTAATTCTTGTTCCAGACTCATTGGTACACCAATGGTTTGTAGAAATTCTCAGGCGATTTAACCTGTGGTTTCATATTTATGATGAGGAGCGCTGTGCTGCGCTCGATAAAAGTGCGCCAGAAGGGAATCCGTTCTTAGATGACCAGTTGATTATTTGCAGCACTTCTTTTGTGGCGGGTTCACAAACGCGTGCTCGGCAGGCCCTAACCGCCAGTTGGGATATGCTTGTGGTGGATGAAGCCCATCATTTGGAATGGTCTGTTGATAAAGTAAGCCATGAATATGCGATTGTAGAGATGTTAAGTAAAGTGGCAAAAGGCTTGTTGTTATTGACGGCCACGCCTGAGCAGTTGGGCGTAGAGAGTCATTTTGCTAGGCTTAGACTGCTAGACCCAGAGCGGTATGCAGATTATAATACCTTCAAGAATGAATCGCAGGACCACACGGCCGTTGCGAATATTGTAGAGAAACTGTCATCGGGTAAGGCCTTAGAGGCGGCTGATACCCAATTATTGGAATCGATGTTTGGGAAGGAAAGAATGGAAGCCTTTGCAAAAGGGAGCGAAGCTGCCAAGAATCACCTCATCGAAGATTTACTAGACCAACATGGCCCAGGACGAGTAGTGTTTAGGAACACACGCTCCGCAATGAGTGGTTTTCCAAAACGAAAAGTTCATCTTATTCCTCTCCAAGGAGCAGAAGAGCATGACCGCTGGATAAAGCGTTTATCACAGGAATATGCTATCGATATGGAGCCATCAGGCTCCGCTTCGGCTAAACAAAAATTTTGGTTTAACGAGGACCCAAGGGGGAGTTGGTTGGTTAAACTGATGAAGCAACTAAAACCGTCAAAAGCGGTGCTGATTTGCAGAAGTAAAGAAAAAGTATTGGCTTTGGAGGCTGCTTTAAAAAAGCTCAGTAGCGTAAAAGTGGCCGTTTTTCACGAAGACCTTACCATTGTGCAAAGGGATAGGAATGCGGCTTGGTTTGCTGAACCTGATGGCGCTCGTTTACTCTTATGTTCTGAAATAGGGAGTGAGGGAAGGAATTTTCAATTTGCACATCACCTTATTCTCTTCGATTTGCCGGTTCATCCAGAATTATTGGAACAGAGAATCGGTCGCTTGGATCGGATTGGGCAATTGGAAGATATCCAAATTCATGTGCCTTACCTTGAGGGAAGTCCGCAAGAAGTGCTTGTTCGTTGGTTTCACGAAGGGTTAAATGCTTTTGAAGAAAACTTAGAGGGTGGAAATCAACTGGTGCAATTGTTTTACAATCGCTTGAAGGAAGCCACCTTGTCTGTTTCATTAGCAACAGCAGGCGATCAACTTGAATCGCTGATTGCCGATACCGCAGCTTATCATCAAAAGCTAAAGGAAGTGCTGGCCAATGGTCGGGATCGATTGCTTGAAATGAATTCCTTCCGACCTAGGGTTGCTGGGAAATTGGTAGAGCGAATCAAAGCAGCAGACTTGGATATGGACCTGGAGAAGTACATGACTCAGGTTTTTGAGCAGTTCGGAATTGATATGGAAGATCTGGCGCCAAGGACTTATTTGTTACACCCGCAACAAGCCAATGCAGTTCAATTCCCCTCTATTCCAGACCAAGGGATTTCAATCACTTTTGATCGAAAACGTGCCTTAAGTAGGGAAGATATCAGTTTTGTGAGTTGGGATCACCCGATGGCCACGGGTGCCATAGATATGATGCTGAGCTCAGGAACTGGAGGCGCCAGTTATGGAGTGCTTCGCGGAACAGGCAATTCAATGATTCTTTTGGAGGTTCTTTTTGTGCTCGAAACATCGGGTGGCAAGAATATTAATGTGGATCGTTTTCTTCCCAATACGCCTTTGAGGATTGTGGTAGACCATAGTGGTGAGGAGGTTACAGAAGACTATCCGGTTGAACTGTTCGATCAGCAATTAAGGCCGGGGCAGGTGAATGATTTGCTGGAGAATGAGTATTTGGTGGACACTATTCTTCCTCATATGATCAAGTGTGCCACAGAATTGGTAGAAGGACTTAGAGAGAAAGAAGTAATAAAAGGGCTGAAACAGATGAGCTTAACCATGAACCATGAAATTGGTAGGCTGGCCTCGCTTCATGAGAAAAACAAAAGCATTAGGCCAGAAGAAATCCAGATTGCCCTTAATGAAGAAGCCATGCTTTCGAGGCTGATCAGAAGTTCCCGTGTCAGAATGGATGCGCTTCAGCTGATTAAAGAGGGAGCTTGAGATTGAGCTATTCTAAAAATAAACACCTCTCTCTCCATTTTTTAAAGAAAGAGAGGTGCTCAAAGTCAGTCTTAATACATGGTGTTGGGATTCTTCGATACGCTTGGGATTTGTTGAATAGAGTCCCAGTGCTCACAAATTCTTCCATTTTCATCAAAGCGGAAAAAGTCCATGGTTACGTATTGGTCATTCCCTGGCCAAGTTTGGTGCGTGTGTAGCGCTACTAAATCACCTTCGGCAATGCAGCGCACAAACTCAATTGACTTAACCGGATATTCGGTCTGCATTCGCTCAAAATAACTGATAAACCCTACGGTTCCGTTTTCTACATCGGGGTTATGCTGAATATACTCTTGGCCAACATAGTCCTCAATTGCTTTTTGAGGCTTTCCCTCATAGGCGGTTTTATAGAATGCAATGGCGCTCTGTTTATTCTTTTCTAAATCCATGTTCATGCTTTTCTAAAGCTGCAAAAAGTGAAATTCTGAAGGGTGTCGAAAGGTGTTTTGTGATCGATTGTGAAGCAATCTATTTTATTGAAAAATGGCTTAAAGGTTTCCTCCATTGAGGTTTCGGAGTATTGTTTAATGTCTATGCCGCTGCATTTTTTAGGGCCTTTGTCTGAGAATGTACCGATGACTAAAATACCGTTGGGGTTAATGTTTTCACGAGCAATGTCAATATAGCTCGAAACTTGATTGTCCTCTGTGAGGAAGTGGAAAGCAGCCCTGTCGTGCCAAAAGTCGTACTTTTCTTCTGGTTTGAATGATGCGGCATCTGCGACAATCCATTTTACGTTTTCGCCTCGTTTGCCAAGCCGTTGTTTTGCCCTGTTGAGTGCGGCTTCAGAAATGTCTAAGACAGAAATATCGGTATAACCTAAGTCGAGCAAGTGGTCAATCAAAAAGCTATCACCACCACCAATATCAATGATTTTTGCTGTTAGAGGGACTTTGAATTTTTCAAAAAAGCTGAGAGAAGTTTCGGGCGTAGATTGAAACCAGCTTAGGTCTTTGAGTTCTTTTGTTTGGTAGATGTTATTCCAATGCTTCTCTTGGTCAAAAATTCCCATCCTTTGTAAACTGATTTTACTTTATATAGTTCCCTCAATATATTGGGTGAAAGGTGAGTTGTTGATAGTCAGTTGTTTGTCTTATTTTTTGCTTTGGTTAAAAGCTAAAGCTTTATCCACCCAGTATTCTAAATCTTCGTCCATATCAAACCCATCTGGTGTAATATAGATGAAATTCAATGAAGGTCTGCCTGAAAAGTCCATGGGTAGACAAACCTCTTTTTTAATCTCTGTCTCATAGGCTACAGCTCCTATTTTAGCCATTATCAAGCTGTCACCGTACTTCTTGTTGATATGAATGCCGATACACATCTTTTCATTCACCATGAAAATTAACGCACCCATCATTTTTTTCTCGGTGAAAAGTACGTTTCTCGATTTTATGATTTGACTTATTCTTTCCCCTAAATAAATGTCGTAGGCCATGCTCTCTAATTGATCTAGGGTTATTTGTTTTCTGGCAAACTTTCGAATTCCTTTTTCTTGTTGTCAAACCATACTTTCATCTCTTGAGGCGACTTCATGATTTCTTGCATTTCTCTCATTGCTTTCAGGTGAGCTTCATCTTTTTTCTGAAACATTTCCATTCCGTGTTTTTGAGCTATTTCTGCCATTTCTTCAAAAGTGTTGGCGTGAAATTCTTGGTCACATGCCCCACCTAACTGATTGCAATTCATCGTTTTCATAAGCTCAAATTTCGTAATTAAATGTTCTATTTAATGTAAGTTTCCACCTTCAATCTAGTAAATCTAAGCGTCAAGGGCTTGGCCTGCTACAGGTTTATTTGAGACTTAAGTGTCATTTAAAGAGATATGTTAAAAAATATGTAGGCTTTGGTGTGCGTTTTGCTAAACCATTCGTTACGTTCAAACAAAGAATCATCATTATGAAAAAATTAGCGTTACTATTTTCCTTTTTTCTGTTTTTTGGCTGTGCCGCTGAAGCTCAAATTCTTAAAAAAGCCAAAGATTTAATGGGTGGAGGAGCTGCCTTTTCTAAAGAAGAAGCTGCCAATGCACTGAAAGAAGCTTTGGAACAAGGTACATCGAAGGGGGTTGATTTGCTTTCAAAAGCAGACGGCTATTATAAAAACCCTGAAATTAAAATTCCTTTTCCTCAAGAAGCAGAAGCAGTTGAAAGTAAGCTCCGAGCACTAGGCTTGGGCAACCAGGTAGATCAGGCCATAGAGTCTTTGAACCGTGCGGCTGAGGATGCTGCATATGAAGCAAAGGATATTTTTATTGCAGCGATTAAATCACTTACCATTACGGATGCCATCAATATTGTAAAGGGAGATAAGGATGCGGCTACTCAGTTCTTAGAAAGGGAAACGACTAATTCTCTGGAGGGTAAGTTTAACCCGATTATAGAGGCCTCATTGCAAAAAGTAAACGCGACTAAGTATTGGTCGGACGTAATGGGTACTTACAATAAGGTACCATTTGTAAAGAAAGTAGAAACTGATTTAACTGCTTATGTTACGGCAAAGGCGATTGACGGACTGTTTCTGATGATCGCCAAAGAAGAGCTTAATATCAGGGATAACGCTGGAGCACGTACCTCTGAACTATTGAAAAAGGTTTTCGGTAAATAACCAACCTGCAAGTTGTCCAGAGCCTGACTCAGGATCTGTCTGTTGGAATAAAGAATTGAATGTAAAAGGACTTCGAAATGAAGTCCTTTTACTATTTAGGCTAAGCTTTATTTATTTGGTTGTGGCGTATATCTCAAATAAGGTTTCACTACGCGATGTCCTTTTGGGAATTTCGCAGGAATATCTTCAGTAGCAATAGAAGGGGAAACCACAGTATCTTCTCCGTCTTTCCAATCGGCAGGGGTGGCTACACTGTAATTGGCAGTCAATTGAAGGGAGTCAATTACCCTTAAAAGCTCATGGAAGTTTCTGCCCGTTGACGCTGGATAAGTTAAAGTTAACTTCACTTTTTTATCTGGCCCAATGATGAATACAGAACGCACGGTTAATGTGTTATCTGCATTTGGGTGGATCATGTCATAAAGGTTAGCTACTTTCTTATCTTCATCGGCAATGATGGGGAAATCTACCGTTGTGTTTTGCGTTTCATCAATGTCTTTGATCCATCCTTTATGCGACTCAACACCATCAACCGACAATGCCAACACCTTTACGTTTCGTTTTTCAAACTCTGACTTAAGCTGTGCTGTTCTTCCTAATTCAGTGGTGCAAACAGGGGTGTAGTCTGCTGGATGCGAAAACAGCATTCCCCAGCTGTCGCCTAACCATTCATGAAAATTAATAGTGCCAACAGAAGTTTCTGCTTTAAAATCTGGGGCGATGTCTCCTAATCTAATGCTCATGTTTTATGATGTTTTTAGTGTGAACTAATTGATACGCAAATCTAGTCATTTTGATTTATAAATATAAAGTCTATCGAAATAGTAGGGTAATTAACTTATCAACGATTCAAGAAATGGGAGAGGGGTGAATTTTAATTTAAAGTTTGCGTGAAAGTGAGAATCCGACTAAAGACATGCCTCCTTGGCCAACATCCTCACCAGATGAGATTACATTGACTTCGTAGCCAAATCCTGCATAGAGGCCTAAAGATAATTTGGAATTCAAGTTGAAATCATAACCGGCCATTACCGTGGGTTGGAAAACCGTGATAGAAGTGGAGCCCGTTCGATTCGGACTGTTGTCTTTCCAATCAATATTCATAAACCAAACGCTGGATTTGAGCTCGTAGTAAAAACCACTACGGGCTGGTTTTAGGTAATGTTTGAAGCCTACATTAAAACCTAGGCCTCCTCCTTCTTCATTATCATGCTCTCCGAAATCTTGTCTTCTCGCCATATTGTAGCCAATTCGGGTAGTTAGAACGTTGTGTTCGTTTAGGGAGAATGCAGTTTTGGCCATAAACATCATTCCTGCTGGGTAGGCTTGGATTTCTAATCCATACGACTCAATACTTTGAGCTTTGGCTGCTGAAAACCAAAGGCACATTCCAAATACTAATGCCAGTCTTATTTTCATGCTTCGATTAAAAAAGTTAAACAGAAACGAAAGTGAAGTTGTAGTTGGCGATAAAATTCCAGATTACTACAATCCCAATGGCTACCAATTTGGCCCAATAAAAGGTCATCTTCTTCTTATTAACCAACAAGTAGATGATTAAGTTATTGATAATAAGTCCAATGATGGCGATTAGAATATACTTGGAAAATTGAGTGACGGCATCTGGATTGGTGTCTTGAAAAGTCCAGGTTTTATTGAGTAAATAGTTGGAGCTGGCGGCAAACACAAAACCCAGACTATTGGCAAAATACTTATTCAGACGCAATTTTTCCTTTACCAAAAAAGTGATGCAGAAGTCGATGACGAGACCCGAAAGGCCTACTGCACTGAATTTTAAAAATTTAAGGCCTAATTCATACATTAAGAATGGGCAGGTCTGAGGTTTTGAGTTAAGTTGAATTACAAATATGCTTAACAATTTTCATAACGCGAAAACTTGTACTTTTGAACTTCGACTTAAACTTGACTATTGGAATGACTTCACTGGATACTCAGCAGAACGGTAAACACGAACGGTTCTTTTTCTATTTTTTAATCCTTTGGACAATCGGTGGCCTAATACAGAACTACTTTACCGAAGTAAGTGGTGAAGAGGCTTATTATTGGTTGTTTTCGCAGTTTTTAGATTGGAGTTACCTAGATCATCCTCCTATGGTGGGAGTGGTTACTGCACCTGGTTATTGGCTTATCCCGAATGATATGGGTTTGAGAATGGGGATGTTGATCACCAATATTCTCACCATCATTGTGTTGCGCAGAACGCTAGAAATTAAGGATGATAAGCTTTTTGTATGGATGATGCTTGGTTTGTTACCAGTACATTTGGGTGGGTTATTGGTGAAAACTGATGTGCCTTTGTTGTTCTTTACAGCTACCTTCTTCTACTTCTACAAACAGTATTTAAAAGAAGATAACTGGAAAACAGTAGTGTTGCTTGGTTTGAACATCGCTTTGGTGATGATGAGCAAATACCATGGAGTTTTGGTTGTGTTCTTTACCGTTCTTTCCAACCTAGGGCTTTTCAAGAAGAAATCGTTTTGGGCCATTGTTGGCTTAACCGTGGTGTTTATGTTGCCGCATACCTATTGGCAGTATATGCACGACTTCGCCAGTATTAAATTCCACCTTTATAACCGTATAGACCTAGGCTTTAGTTTCGGTACTATCCTGTATTACATCAGCATTCAGCCGCTTGTATTTGGGCCTTTAATTGGCGTTTTACTATTTGCCGCTGCCTATAAACATAAAACCGAATCCGCTTTTCACAGGGCACTAAAGTTCAATATTGTCGGAGTTTTAATCTTCTTCTTGATTTCTGCTTTTAGGGTAGAAGTACACAAGCACTGGACCAGTGTGATTATGGTTCCCCTTATTCTTTTGGGGCATGAATACATTACCAGCAGAGAAAACTGGAGAAAGTGGATGATGAAACTCTGCGTTATTTCATTGGTGCTTTTTATCCCTGCACGAATTTACTTGATGCATGATTTTCTTCCTTCAAAATGGACAGAAGGTTGGGATGTGCTGCATAACTGGGACAGTTGGGCGGACGAAGTAGAAGACTTGTCTGGTGGACTTCCAATCGTATTTATCAACCATTATGAGCGTGCGTCACGCTATAGCTACCTAAAAGGTGATATTGTACATTGCTACAATACCTTTGATTACAGGGAAACTCAGCACGATTTATGGCCTTTGGAAGAGAACCTTCAAGGCAAGACGATTTTCTTAATCGATAGACACAACAGAAAGGGTGAGTATGAAACTTTCACCACGACAATTGGTAAGGGAATTCACTACAGAATAGTCGAGAATTTTAGGTCATTCCGCAATGTAAATGTTGAAGTAGAAGGGCTAGAAGACAATGGATTTGCTCCTGGCGAAGAAGTGACTGTGAACATTACCATGAAAAACAACTACGATTATGCTGTTGATTTTTCAGATGTAAATGGGAGGGAAGTTTATCTCAATGCACATATTTTGGAAGGGCTTAACCCTGTGCAAACCGATGTACTTGAAGCTTTAACCATAAGCCTCGCGCCAGGCGAAGAATTAACGAAAACTGTAAAAGTGAAAATGCCTGATGTTGAAGGTAAGTTCGACTTACGTTTTTCTATTCAGGTAGAAGGAATTGAAGCGCCCATTAATGGGAGAAAACAGCGGGTGATTGTTAAATAATCACCCCTGCTATTAATTTCCTCGAATAATGGTACTCGACTTTGGTTTGCCTTTTTTGTCAAAGCGCTTTTTAAGCCCGCTTTCTGTCATGATAATCACCGCAGCAATACCCACCACCATTACGCCTGATGTAATGAGTATGGAGGCTTCATCAGGAAGCATAATATAGGTGACCACTTGGGTGAGCAATGTTACCCCGGTAGACCAAAGCAGGAGATTGGCGCTATAGGGTTGTGCAAAATCCCAGGCTTCCTTACTTCTCATTGAAGCTGGGGTTCTGTATCCCACAAAGGTATTTGGGTATTCTGATACAGCCAGTTTCATTAGCACTGTGGGGAGGATGACAGTAAAGGCTACTACTAGGTGTACGATAAGCAGTTCGGGTCCTTCCATTATTCTTCAGTTTTTGGTTTGTTTTTTAGTCTACCAGCGTCTTTCAACGCTTTATTAATTAACCATTCCAGTTGTCCATTTGTACTACGAAATTCATCCGCAGCCCACTTTTCAACAGCACCCAATAACTCGGGGTCAAGTCGTAGTACAAATGGTTTTTTCTTTGGCATAAGCTTTAATGTTTAGATCGTCCCATGATGAGGTATGCACCGTTACTGTACGAAGTAACCACACGCCAGCCTGAAGTGGCTAATGCATTGAGCTTCTTTTCGAAACTTTCGATTTTCTCGAAGCCCCCTTTATAAATGATTTTGTATTCCATGGAATTAATGTTTTAATGAGTAAATGAATTAATGGACGGGTGATTAATGATTTAGCGTTCCGGTATTTACCACTGGCGTTACGGCCCTATCAGAGCAAAGCACTACCATTAAATTGGATACCATTGCGGCTTTCTTATCATCATCCAGTTCCACAATACTTTTCGCATTGAGTTCGTCCAAGGCCATTTCTACCATGCCCACAGCACCTTCAACAATTTTCTGTCTGGCCGCTACGATGGCAGTGGCTTGTTGACGTTGTAACATGGCACTTGCGATTTCTTCAGCATAAGCCAAGTAACCAATTCTAGCTTCTATTACATTGATTCCGGCCATGGCCAAGCGTTCGCGGAGTTCTTCTTCAAGGTCGTGGTTTACTTCGTTCATACCACTTCTTAAGGTGATTTCGCCATCGTTGTCGAAATTATCATAAGCATAGCTTCCACCCAATTTACGTACTGCGGCATCGGACTGAACACGAACGAAATGTTCGTAATCATTTACTTCAAACATGGCTTTGTAAGTGTTATTTACCTGCCAAACCAAGATGACCGAAATCATGATAGGGTTTCCGAGTTTGTCATTCACTTTTAGTCTTTCACTATCGAAGTTATAAGCCCTTAACGATACTTTCTTTTTTGAGTAAAATGGATTGGCCCAGAAAAAGCCATTTTTCTTTACGGTTCCGCGGTAGTCACCAAAGAACACCATCACACGTGATGAATTTGGGTTGATGATGAAAAAGCCAAAAAGCATAATAAAAAATACGAGGAACAACAGTGCGAAAATTGGCATACGTGTAAAGACCAACGCGCCTATAGTTCCGAATAAAATGAGGAAGGCCAAAAGGAGTATTGGAAACCCCGACCGTGGTTCAAATGTTTTTTCTTCTTTCATGGTATATGTGTTTTGAGTTGATTTAAAGTGATATCAATATAATATCAAATTAACTCATTTTACGAGAGATTGATGAAATAGGTTCGAATTATTTTTGAGACAAAGGATGAAATCACCTCTGTTTTAATTTTTGGGCATAAAAAAAAGTGGCAAGGGCCACTTTTTACTGTTTCATATTTTACAAATCTGTTGCTTATGCTTTTCTCTTTTTCATTATAAAAACAACTAATCCTATAACGAGAATCAATGGCCACAGACCTATGATCCACATCACTCCGTTGATAAGGCCCGCCCAGCCATTGGCTAAAGATTTCATAATGCGCTGACCAAAGTTGTCTTGACTTTCAGGTTCGAATACGTATGGCTTTACTTCGTAAGCATTTAATTGAATGGTGCTCATGTCCACTTGGTCGTTGAGGTATTTCAACCTTCCTTCTTGAGATTCAATTTCAGAACGCACTTGGTTCAATTGCCTTTCAATGTTCAGCATGTCATTCACATTATTGGCCTTTTTCAAAAGCTCTAAATAACGGGCTTCTAAAGCTTTTCTGTTTTTCAACCTAGTTTCAACATCAATGAATTGCTCAGTAACATCTTGCTGATTAAGTGACTGATGCTCTATCTTCTTAGCAAAGGGCTTCAGGCCGTCAAACAGATTGTTGAATTGATCTTGCGGAACACGGATAGTGAAATAAGCATCTAGCCTTCTGTCCGAATCGTTTCGGCTTTGATTGGTTACGTTGGCTTTGTACTTGCTCAATAGCTCGCTTAAGCTGGCTTCGAACTTCTCTAAGTTTGCCACTTCCATGTTCAAGTCAGCAGTAGTAATGATTTTTGAAGTTTGGTCTTGCTC
>TARA_R110001599_G_scaffold12117_5_pt1 | contig 35318 bp, 26 predicted proteins | sample TARA_R110001599 | Tara Oceans TARA_R110001599 (sample SAMEA4398360) | marine metagenome | biome: Polar Biome; feature: [MES] marine water layer (ENVO:01000295) within the mesopelagic zone...; material: water (ENVO:00002006), including particulate matter (ENVO:01000060) such as...... | reverse complement strand
GATACCGGTGGAGACACAGGCGGTGATACCGGTGGAGACACAGGCGGCGATACTGGCGGAGACACAGGTGGAGACACAGGCGGAGACACAGGTGGAGACACAGGCGGCGATACAGGTGGAGACACAGGCGGCGATACAGGCGGCGATACAGGCGGCGATACCGGTGGAGACACGGGCGAAGAACCAAAAGGTGCGCCAGAGCGATTTGATGCAACCGCAGCCGACGCTGATACCGAAGGTCCTTACACTGTTTCAGGTCCAATCGATTTTAAATACACCCCGGTTACGGCAACACAAAACATCAATGACGCAACGGGTGAAACAACATCACTGTTTACTGACGACATCGATGTGCTTGGCGTAATCCACTACCCACTTGTTACTGTCGATATGCCAGCACCTGTCGCTGGATTTCCTATTGTTCTATTTCAACACGGTCGGCACTCTACTTGCTCGACTACCGGTGACGCCGACGGCAGTGAAAGTTCAGGTACCGATTGCGAAGCAGATGGTTTAGTGCCGATTCGTTCCGATAAGGGTTACGATTATATTGCTGACACCATGGCGTCAAATGGCTATGTTGTTATTTCAATTGATGTGAATGACATCAATGCACAGGATTCTGGTTCTAACGATCAAGGTATAACGGCGCGTGCAGAATTGATTTTGCACCACTTGGATATTCTCAGAGACATTAATGACAACGCCGCTTCGGTGTATGCAACCGATAGTAGCGGGACTGATCTGAGCGCGCTTCATGGTAATTTGGATCTGTCTAAAATTGGTCTTATGGGTCATTCACGCGGCGGCAACGGTGTGGCGAAGGCCATTACCTATAACCAGGATCCGCAGTTCCGCAGTACGACTAATTTTGATCTTCCCCATGAAATTAAAGCGGTGTTCTCTTTGGCGCCAACGGATTTTGACTCGGAGTTGCCGCTAAATACTGCCTGGGTAACCTTGTCACCCTATTGCGACGGCGATGTCTCTACCCTGCACGGCGTGTATATGTACGACAATGTTCGTTACAACGAAAATGACATGTCGCAGCCGCAATTTATGGTGACCTCCATGGGCGCTAACCACAATTACTACAATGATTTTTGGTTTAGCGACGACGCTACGTTAAATGGCTTTGACCCCTACTGTACTGAAGCGTCTCCGGTAAGTGGTCGTTACTCGCGCGCAGATCAAAAGCGACATGGTGAATTCCTTATAGCCAGTTTCTTGCGTTTGTTTGTGGGCGGCGAAAGCCAGTTTGCTGGCTACTGGGGTGGCGTGGAGCGGGCGCCAACAAGCGCGTGTCCAGAAGGCGTGGATACTTGTGATGAGCGACTACACATGTCGTTTCACCAGTCAAAAGAAAACCTGATTGTGGTGGATACGACGCTCACCGACGAATCACTCACTACTAATGAATTCGGCTTAGCTAATTCATTAGATGGTTTTGCATTTACCGGTTGGTGTGAACCCAATGGTGGTAGTTTAGAAGATATTCTGGGGCTGAACGAAGACCTTTGTCCTTCGCCAGCAACCATATCTAAGGCGCCACAAATCTACGGGATATATCTCGGTCAAGGCGTGGCAAGTATCGATTACGCGCTGCCCGCTGAAGGCCTAGATGCGACTGGTGCAGACTTTTTAACGCTGCGGATGGGCGTGAGTGTAACCCCAGAAAATGCGCTGGGTCAGGACTTTACGTTGACCTTAACCGATATTAACGACGTGTCAGTGAGCTTGCTTGCCAGTGACTTTACCGACGCGCTGTATTTTCCGCCAGGCCTTACCGTGGCGGCTCGGGATACCGGTGCCAAAACAGTGATTAACATGGTGCCCTTTCGCTTAGACGCACTCGCCCTGTTTGAGTCGGACTTGGATATGAGCAAGTTGACCAATATCAATGTTTCTTTTGATCAACGTCCTGCTGGAACGGTTCAAATTACAGACGTACTTTTCCAGAAGGTACCCTATTAATTTGAGAGACGAAAATTAAGTTAGAAAGTCGGTAAAACTAAAACGGGTCAATGCGAAAGCACTGGCCCGTTTTTTTGAGGTTTTAAAAACTAAAACGCACATCCATTTGATAGGTGGTCTGATCTGGTAGTGGCGCCTTGGTATAGTTGCCGGGGATCAAGGGCTGGTCAAGAATCAAAACAGAATCCTGTTCTTCGCTCAAATTTCGCGCCTGAAAATTCACTGACCATTGATCACGTTCTGAACGTAAACCCAAACCTGCGTCGATGCGGGTAATTTCGTCCTGTAATGTATTGGGGTCGATGTCTGAGTCTTGGTAGCGTTCGCCGGTGTAAGAGATATTCATACGAATACTAGCAAGTAGATGGTCGCTGCCAAACAACGGCACTTCCCAGCGTGGTGACAAAGAACCCGACCAGCGCGGCGCGTAAGGTAATGGCTTGCCGCTCAGATCTTGGGTTTGGTCTTGCTCGGGGGTGAACAGCGGCGGCCCTTCGGGGAAGTACACGTAGTTCGCGTCTAAATAAGCAAGGCTGCCGGCTAGGCTCAAACCGTCGATGGGCGGCAACCAGAAAAAGTCCATTTCGGCGCCGCGACTGGCCGATTCAGGGGCATTAAAGGTGGTGAGCGTAACGCCGGAAAATGTGCGAATTTGCAGGTTTTTAACGTCGCTATCAAACACGGCCATATTTAAAGTGAGAGAGCCACCGAGTAAGCGCGATTTTATCCCCGCTTCGTAGGTTAGGGTTTCTTCGCCATCGTACTGTAGGTGATCGTCGTTGAGTGGCGCAGGATCAAAGCCGCCGGCTTTAAAGCCCTTGGCAGCGTTCATATAAATATTCACGTCGGGTAAAAGCGCATAGTTAAGGGCAAACTTAGGTGAAACATTGGTTTCTTTTCGTTTGAGGTTTGGTGCATCAAAATCACGCTGATTCAATGAACCGCCGGAAATACTGTTACCGTCTGCAACCTGCGAAAACGACGCACCGCTGGATTCATCGGCACCGTAACGCATACCAACGGTCGCGGTTAAACGTTCAGTAAACGCCCAATTAAATTGCGAAAAAAGCGCAAAGGAGTCGGTCTCGGCGTCGGTTCCAGAGATATAGCGCTCGCGCTCAAGGCCGCCAATAATTAAGCCACTGGTATCAACAGGTAAGCCGATAAGTATCGGGTCAAAAGGGAACTGAATGTTTTGAACAATCGCACCTGCGCGGCCAAAAGCAATTAAGCCATTTAGGTCGACATCAATTTCTTGAAAAACATTATTCGTAGAGTGCTGAGCGAATACCCCCACGACCATATCCAAGCTTTCGCCCCAGTCAAAGGGCGGTGTTAATTCACCCGCGAGTCGGACTTCCAATGAGCTGGATGAATAGGGGTTGCCATCAGGTGGCTCATTAAACGCCACGAGATTCACTGGCGAATAATCGACATCGAGTGAATAGGGGATAATCACTTCAGACCACGCTGCGATTGTGGTGAGCTCAGGTGCTTGAATACCAAGTAGACTGTCTGGCCGCCAAGTAAGGCTGAGCGACAGGGCCTGCACTTCGCGGTCAGATCGGGTCGGCGAATCAGTGGAGGTATTTTGGTCGAAGGCGTCGTCTTCGACTCGTGGGTCGTATTCTCTAAACACCCGCAAGCTGCGTTCGCTCGCCTTGGTGAGTGATTGGGTGTAACCCTTGGTGAGCGACTGAGCATAAAGACCAGTAAAATCCGCCGACAATGTATCGCTAATCAACCACGCTAATTTCAGTCGCAGGGCTTTGTCTTCTTGTGTCTGTTGTTCATTGCGGGTGCTGTTAAATTCTAAGGTATCGGCATTGGTTAGGCGCATCGCAATTCGCGCTAGGAATTTGTCACCGATCAAGGGGCCAGATAGCGCGCCCTCCACACTTGTGCTCTCAATATTTTCGCCGCGGCCGATTTTGATAAACCCTTCAGGCTCGGCAGTGGGGTCCATCGTATGGAAGTTTAATACGCCGCCTAGGGTGTTTTTACCGAACAGCGTGCCCTGGGGGCCGCGTAGCACTTCTAGGCGATCGATATCAAAGACCGCATCTTGCGCAAAGGTGGAGCGCCCGTAGGGCACATCGTCTATTACCAGTCCAATCGATGGCTCAAAACCCACGCCCAGCGGCGGTGTGCCAAAGCCACGTATGGTAATCGTGGTGTATAAGGCCAGAGAGGCATCAAAGGTGACGTTAGGGATGTAGCGGGTGATTTCGCTGACATCTGCGATCCCTGATTCTTGAATGAAGTCAGCGCCAATAACCGATATTGACAAGGGCACATCTTGCGCACTTTCGGCCTTTTTGTTGGCGGTTACAATGACTTCTTCGATGATCCTAGGGCTTGCCGCTAGGCTTGCTGTACTTATTCCTGAGATGAGCAAACACAATAATGTGCTCGAGGTTTTCTTTAGGCGCAGTAAACCCGGTTGTTTGATCATAGATTCCTCGTTTTTATTATTTTTTTGTATCGCCCCTCAATATAGCATGGTGAAAAGTGAGAATTATTAGCTTATTAGGCCAATATTGTCCGCAGGCGACAATTTGCGTTCAATGCTGAATAGCTTAGCGTGTTTTGGTGAAAAGTAAGGAATTGTATTTCTCGTCATTTCGGCTGCTTTGCGACTGAACCGAAATGACGGCGTATTAGTGATGTTATGGGGCGGCGGGATAAAACACGCTGTCGCCACTCCAGATAGCGGGCGGTAGGCATGTGGGCAGTGGCTCAGTGCCGGGGATAATCCATATTGGCGCGGTAAATGCGATGGGCCGATTCTGCGCAGAGGTATCTAAGACACGTAAAAACAGATAGGTTTTGGCCTCGTCAACGCTTAGTTCTGTTTGTAAGGTCCCGCCATGGGTTTCTGCGATGACGACATTTCCCGGTCCCACAAGTTGGAGCAGGGTGTTAGGCATTGTTTGACCTTGGCGTAAAACCTCAGCATAAATGGCCTGTTTACTCGCTATTGGGCGGCGTAAACGTGAGCCCATCGGTTCACTGTCGATGCTAAAGTTGGTGCGCACGTCGTTGTAATTTTGGGCGACAGCATAGGCGCGCCTGGCGAGCATTGCTTCGCGCAAATCGTCAAGCGCACGGGACCGCGCAATCATAACGGTCTTTGGTAGATCCCCGTCACCCCACGCTAAACCGTGGTGATCTTCTGAGCCGATCGGCGCAAGATGCCAGCCTTTATCTAGCGCATAGGAAAACCAACTGCCATTGGGACCGTCGCTGTCGTATTCGCTACCTTTGCCAAAAACTTCGATACCAACGGTGCGATAGTCCGCAGCGGGAACGTAGCGGAAATCGTTAAACGTGTACGCGGGATCACCGCCTAAAAATTCCAATGCAGCTTCTAGCGTGTCTTCGCGGCCAGGGTGATTGAAGCTCAGCAAACCGTCGCTGCCGCCGCCAAAGGCGGCGGGGTAGGTAAACCACTGCCAAAAATTAAGCATGCTAACGGCATAGCCGGGGCCGGTTTTTGCATTGATGAAATTCTGTGAGAAATACACATTAGCGTGGCCAAATCGATCGGATGTCCATTCAAAACCTCTGATTGCGGTGAAGTCAGGTGTGGTCGCAGCGTTTGCTTGGGTCAAGGTTGCCGCCCACTTTGCAAGCGCGTCTTGAGGGCGGGCGTCGTCGACCAGAAATACGCAGTAAAGAAATTTTTCGGGTGGGCATTCTGCGCGGTCTAAACCAACGGACAGTGGTATGTGTAAGGTGTCTGAATGGTCTGAGCTGCCGGCAAAATCATAGCCCTTGCTGCTCACCTCGCGGTATACGTCTGCGGGACGAGTCATTGGCACACCGTCAGAGTAGCCTGTGTGCTCGTGTAGGCTGCCAATATAGTGTTCAAAACTTTGTTCGTCATACGCGGGCGTGCATTTGTTAGCAGGCTCCTCCGCACCGAGCTGTTCCAATACATAGCTGGGGTCATACAGCTGCTGGAGATATTCTCTGCACAATTCCGGCTCGCGCTCCTGAAGGCATTGCCGCAGTGCTGGCCCCATTATATCGCCGAGAATACAGCTCTCATCCAAGGGGTTGTCGCAGTTAGAAAATTGGCTCGCATCTAGCAAGTCGGCAAGCGGATAGAGCGGACAGTCTTTCTGCAAGGGCGAGCTTACGCAGGACAGCATATCCGGTGCGGCTTGCTGGCGCGAGACGAGTTGCACACTGTGGCTTTGGCTGCTGGCAGCGCGGCCGTCACTGACGGTAAGCACGACATCAACACTGTATGGCTCTGTTAAGTCAGGTACAACAAAGCTGGCTTCAGCCAAGTTACTGTTGCTGACCGCAATGTTTGTCACTTGGCCATTGCGTTTTATTTCCCACAAAAAGCTGAGCGAATCCCCGTCGGTATCAATGGCTTCGCTATACAGTTTTACGGTTTCGCCACTATAGGCAACACCGGGGTCTACCGAAAAGCTGGTAATCGATGGCATAGCATTATTACCCGGTGAAACCGTAACTGCTGTATCACCTTCACTGTAGCCACCTTGGTTGTCGGTCGCACGTAAGCGTAGGGTCACATTACTGGTATTGGCGACATTTGGTGCAATAAAACGTGCTTGCAGATTATTAGCGTTTTCAATTGCTAAAGACTCGAAGGGGGCAAGTGCCCGCCACTGCAAGGCGACGATTTCACCGTCGGGGTCATTTGCCTGTGCGCTAAGTTTGACCGACTCTCTTCCAAGGGCTTGTTGCGCTGGGCCGGCATCTACTACGGGGAGTTGATTGGGCAGGCTATTCAGTAGCGAAACGACAACACTATTTTCTGCAGTAAAGCCGCCGCTGTCAGTTGCACTTAGGGTAAATTGCACAACTTCTGGCGAGGAAATTTGGGGTAGTTTAACCACCAATTGATCTTGATCAGTCGCGCCAATGATTTGCGCCTGGGGCCCGGCAAGCTGTTGCCAATGAAGGCGTCGAATGCTTCTGCCGCCCTTAGCTAGGGTGTGAGCCCGTAGCGTAATCTCGCTGCCTTCATCAGTCGTAAAATCGTCACCTGCCGACACCATCGGCGCCATTGTCGGGTCATTGCCTGGGTGTAATAGCAGTGATTTGTTTGCACTAAACTGCGCATTATCCTCACGATATATCACTGAGAATGTAAGCGTGTGCACACTTTCAACTTGGCGTGGTGTGAAGCTAATAACATCGCCAGTAGCCTGCCAATTGAGTAGTAAATTTTCACCCTCATCAATCGACCACGTCCACGTACCGGGATGTGGTGCAGCAAGATCTGAACTGGCGTAAAGGCGGTGTTCAAATGCCGGGGCAATGTGGCCTTCGCCAGTAATGCTGATCACCCGACTAATCGGGGCGGGTTGTTCTGGTGAACTGTTGTCATTACCGCTGGTGGTTTGACTCGACGAGCCACCGCATGCGTAGAGCAGACATAGACAGGGCAGTAGCGTAGTGAATGATTTTACCCTAAACATGGCAGACCTCGACGAAAACTCGGACGCCAGAGTTTACGCAGACAACATGACGGTTCGATGACGTGTTGAGGGGGCTAGGCTTGGGTGTTTGTAAAAATAAACTGTGTAAGTGATTTTAGCGAAGTGCAGGTCGAGGAAATGACGACCGCTTGTTGAGCGGCCGTAGCTTAGGACCTATCCTTGTTTCTTAATGAGCAGAGTCCGCTGTTACCTTGTACTTTGAATCGCTTTCATCAAGCTCAAAGGCAAGGAGCACATTGCCCGGCATATGTTGATTGAACATATAGCCGGAATTAACAAATAGCATTCCCCGGTCTAACAAGGCGGCTGAGCCGCCTTCAAGGGCGCCACCTTTACCCGGAATGCCAGAAACGGTATTGGGGTAGTCGCGAGCCGTATTGTATTGCCACAGTATTTTACCGTTTTTTGCCGAGTGGATTCGTATATGCCCGTCCAAGCTGCCAGCGATAACGAGCTCCGGCGTGGCCGTGGGAACTGCGCTGTTGCCGGGCATGCAATACTGGCGTCCATTGCAGGTGTTAGGGGCGTCCCAGCGCCACTGATAGTGGCCAGTGTCAACGTCGAGCGCAAAGAGGCCTGGCTTGGCCGCACCGCTGTAGTGAGCTTTAAATTCTTTGTTTGCAACGGCGTCAGCAATGGGGACCATTAGCGTGTTGCCAGACACCGCCATACCAAAATGAATGCCGCCAATAATACCACCGCGGCCAACTTTTTGTTTCCATACCAGCTTCCCATTATCTGGATTCAGCGCCCAAACCATGCCTGACTTTTGGCCGGCCAATACCAGATCTTTACCATTGCTGCCGGTGGTGTAAATTGTTGCGCCGCCAAAATCAAAGTCGGGTCCGTTTTCTTTGGGACAGTTAGTCGGGTTTGCCAAGACGCAAGATGCATTCCATGCATCGCCTTTAGTGGCTTGGAATACCCACTGAACGGCGCCGTTATCTAGATTCATTGCGATTATCGAATCGCTAGTATTTCCCGCCGGCGAGGAATAATTTTCGCCAGTACCAACATAGAGTTGGCGGCGTTTTGTGTCGATAGAGGGAGTATTCCAGATCGGGGCGCCGGAGGGCCCACGCTGCACAACACCTTTAGCGTTGGCTTGTTGCGGAGCGGCCGGGTTGGTAATGGTATAGGTTTTCCATAATTGCTTACCGCTCTCCGCATTGTACGCAACTACTGAGCCCCGAAATGTACAGCAGGCGTAATCTGGGTTTGCTGCAGACGTTACTTCTAGAGACGATACGGATACATAAAGGCGCCCTTCAAATAGGCTTGGTGCGGCGGTAATTGTGGCATTTTGGTGGTTGTCGGGCCTCGTTGTCCACGCTAGCTCGCCGCTACGGGCATGTAGCGCGTAGACATTGCCGAGGAAGTCGCCGAAGTAAAGCAGCGGGGCCGCATTCTTATCGTTTTTATCCCACGGCGCGACCACAATAGCGGTGCGGACTTCTGCGCGAGCTTGGAAGGTCCAGCGCACGCAGCCGGTTTCTCTGTCGAGGGAATACACGATACCATTTTGACTACCGACAAAAATCGCGCCTGCAGCTGCCGCAGGATGAGAGCGCGCGCGAACCGCGTCGGGGAAGGCAAAAGTCCACTTTAAGCGCAGCTTGCTGGCATTATTGCTGTCGATACCTGCGGTGGCATTGGGAATCTCGCGTCGATTGTCTGGGGTGAAGCCCCAGCCTAACAGTGCCGGCGGCTCGCTAGTGTCGAACAATGCCTCGGCGTTATCGCAGCGCAAGGCGCTGGGATCGAAAACCGTGGCATCGGGTGCCTTACCCGTTAAATATTCAACTACTGCGATTCTTTCTGCATCGTTCAGCGTGGCGGCTTGATTTTGCATAATGCCGTTTGTTACCGCGCGGTGAATAGCGCCGGGCGACATAAACCTGAGCATCTGTTTACTGGGCGCTTTCGGAACCCCAGCTTCGTGGCAATTGGCGCAAATAGTGGTGTAGACCGCTTCGCCGCTTAATGTGTCACGTGGCTGCTCGACGGCAAAGGCGCTAAGGCTAATAAACAGAAGTGTTGCAATGAATGAGCGTGAAATGTGAGGATTATGCATGTTTATAGTCCAATGCAATCAAGCTAGGAAAGCTCGCTGTGGTAGCAGCATTAAGTGAAAAGTATCAGCGAATTTGCGTGTAAGCACGTCGCCGTGAACTGATTGTTTTTACTGCAAAATAGTGCCGATAGATCTTCAGGCGCTATCGGCATAGATAGCGCCTGGCGCAAGCAATGTAGCGAGAATATTATTCCGCGTTCATGTAGTTGTTCAGTACTTCATGGAAATGCTGAACACGACGTTCCTGATGGGGAAGATAGAATCCTTGGAAGCCTGAGGAGTTCAAGCCTTCTTGCTGCATTTTAGCAATACTCAAATCTTCATCTGCTGTTGTTCCCAGTGATTTTTCACCATACATTACGTGTTCGTATTCACAGTCCTGTACGGGGAGGTCTGGACCGCCCGCCGGCGAAGGTGTGGTTTTTACGCCTTTTACAGGATGCACCATCCACCAGTGATCAAAGAGACAGCGTTGCGGGTCTCCCGAGGGGTGTGGTCGAGGGCGTAATAATTGAACGCCGTCTGGGCCAATTGACATTACGGTGTTGGGGAAAATATTGTAAATCACGTAGTCAGTAAACTGATAGCTGGCGTAATTTCTATAGTGCTTGTAGCCCTTCTCTTCACCGAGCTCACGTTTAGATTGTTGAAGTGCGTGGCGTATTTTGCTGTGATTTTCCTTACCGTAAAATGCGTCTGGATCTAAATTCCATTGGCGCATGATTTCAGCAAGATGCTCGGCGACTTCTTCGCCCTCTTGTAAAATAGAAGGGTTGTGCGAAGGGAACCAGCCGCGGTTGTGACCCTCTGGTAATGTGTCGAACTGACAGGCTTTGTAATTTGCTTCGATATACGGGATCAGCCCCGGGTGCAGAACTTGTACGTGGTATGCTTCGTTGAAATTATCAGTGATAATTTTCCAATTGCAGGGACTGTCAGCGGTCATATTAAGAACGCGGATAGTGTCCGGAATATTATAGGATGCCAAATCAGTGGTAATTACATTCCCTAAAAAGTCTTCTAGTGAGTTGGCATCTGGATCCATGTTGATCCAGATAAATCCGAATAAGTCTCGGCATTGAATTTCCTTTAAACGCGCTTTCCCACATGGGCTACCTTGCGGAAAGTCTTCGTCGTTAGGGGCTAAAATGTTTACGCCCTTAAGGTCAAACTGCCAGCCGTGATAAGGGCAGGAAAATTGATTAACAAAGGACTCGCCCTCTTCTGTAATTCGCGTGCCGCGATGGGGGCAGGAGTTGTAAAAGGCGCGAATAACATTGTCGTCACCGCGAACACAGATAATAGACTCTTTGCCTAGGTTCATGGTGATAGTTTCACCTGGTTCGGCAACATGGTAAGACATGCCCGCAACGTTCCAGGTCTTCATCCATACTTTTTGCCATTCCTTTTGTGCATAAGCTTCGCTGGTGTAACGCTCGGCGCAGGTATCGTCATTACGCAAAGCGACTTCGCTAATCTTTAATGGTTTGTCGAGTTCTGGCGTCAGTTTGTATGAGCTTGATGGTATCTCGGTCATGAGTGATAACCTCTATTTAGATTACGAACTTATTATTTGCCTGCCGGCGTTATCATTGTGCCAGTGTAGGTGAATGCTTATTAATAAACAATAATGATTGTTTTTTGTTGTAAGCATAATGTTGCTACACCACGGAGTGACCATTGATGTGTCGTTGGTCACCCTCGCGTGGGACTTGCAGCTTCAGCGAGCGCTAAATGCTCGATGTTTGTTATTCGCCGTGTAGTGACATAAATTTACGGCGCTTGAAGAACCATTGGCCATCAATTTTAACTAGCTCATCGTCATATTGGCCTCGTGGGCGGAGATCGGTACCGTCTTCCATTACAGCTACTTCAGCGGTATAGCTGCGGGCTGTTGCCGTGTTGCCATCTATGCGAATAAAACCGGGTGTAATAGCCATAAATACAAAAGGAAACAGCGCCATACTTTGCTCCCAGCCGGCAACGATATTCTGCTTGCCTTTTAGTGCTTCCATGCCGGGTACAACTGTTAGATTCCATTCAGATTCATCGGCCCAGGTAGATGCCCATATTTCCGTGCTGCGCTGATTTACGCCGTCAGCATAAGTCTCCATCAACTCGCGAATCATTAGACGATCTTCAAAATTTCCAGTAAATGACATAATACTAATCCTTATTTTCGTCGTGTTTGTAATCTACGGTCACCGCGGGCGGCGACTTCTTTAGTTGGCATAACAGCTCAATGAACTTTCAAGATTTACTAATTACTCAATTCTCTTATAAGTTGGCTAAGGGTTTCTTTGGCATCGCCAAACAGCATGCGCGTGTTGTCTTTAAAGAACAAAGGATTGTCTATACCCGCAAAGCCAGATGCCATTGAGCGCTTCATAACAAAAACGGTGCGCGCTTTGTCGACATTAATAACCGGCATACCGTAGATTGGACTTCCTTCCATATCCCGCGCTGCAGGGTTAACTACGTCGTTAGCACCGATGACAATGGCAACGTCAACGTTTTCCATGCGCGGATTAATGTGGTCCATTTCAAGTAATAGATCATAAGACACATCGGCTTCGGCAAGTAGTACGTTCATGTGGCCGGGCATACGCCCGGCGACAGGATGGATGCCGTAAATGACTTCCGCGTCGTTTTTCTCTAGCAATTCTTGTAACTCTTTAACCGCGTGTTGGGCTTGTGCAACCGCCATACCATAGCCGGGAATGATTGCCACCGCACTCGCAGCTTCCAGAACGTAATAGGCGTCTTGTGCGCTAATGGCCTTTACTTCACCTTCAATCGTCAGTGTGCTGTTTTTGACGGCACTGAACCCAGAAAGCAGCACATTACTTAAAGAGCGATTCATTGCCTTGCACATGATTTGCGTCAAGATAATTCCCGAGGCGCCGACCAGCGAGCCCGCGACAATCAATAGGTTGTTGCTGATAGCAAAACCAGCAGCACAGGCTGCGAGTCCGGAATAGCTATTGAGTAGCGAAATAACTACTGGCATGTCGGCGCCGCCAATAGGAATCACCGCGAGTACACCGAAGGCAAGTGCTAGGGCAATAACAATGCATAAATACGTGGTGTTTTCCGGTGATGCAGAAAACACAAAGCAACTGACTAGCATCATTATAATGGTTAGCGAGTTAACGATTGCCTGACCCTTGAACATAATGGGGCGACCAACAATCCTTTCACTGAGTTTTCCCCAGGCGATGAGGCTACCGGTAAAGGTCACGCCGCCAATCAATATCGACAAGAAAATTGTAAAACCAATGAAGGCGTTAATACCAATCTCGATTGCAGCGACACCGACTAACAAGCTAGCTAAACCGCCAAGGCCATTGAACAGTGCCACCATTTCGGGCATTGCTGTCATGGCGACACGACGAGCGATAATAAGGCCGATTACTGAGCCGGCAGCCATGTTAATCGCAATATAGCGATAGTCGATAATATGCTGATCAAGCAAGGTTGCGAGAACCGCGATGAGCATGGCCGCAGCGGAAAGAATATTGCCTTTACGCGCTGTCGCCGCAGACCCTAGTAGTTTTAAACCGGCAATAAATAGGCCGGCGCTAATAACATAGCTAATGCCAATAATTAGGGTGGTATTCATTTCTTGGTCTCTTCTTTTTTCTTAAACATGGCGAGCATACGGTCAGTTACAGCGTAACCGCCAATGACATTGATTGTTGCTAGTAGAACGGCCGCACTGCCAATCATCGTTCGTAATTCCGGCGATGAAGTGCGTCCTGCAATGATCAATGCACCTAGTAAAGTAATACCTGAAATTGCATTGGATGCTGACATAAGCGGGGTGTGCAGAGTGGCGGGTACTTTGTTAATTAGTTCAAAGCCGAGGTATACCGACAGCAATAGAATAAATGCCAAAAATACATAAATTTCCATGTCAGTCCTCCAGACCGTAGTGTTTGCGTATCGTCGCGTTGACAATGTTTGATTCATGGGTAATAAGACAGCCAAGGAGATCGTTGTCGAAATCCAGGTAAATTTCTTTGCGTTCCTTATTCCAGAATTCATCGATAAGATTAAAGACGTTCGCGGAGTACATTTGGCTTGCATCGCGGGGTACTTCGTTGGCCCAGTTTCCCGTGCCGATAATGGTCACACCATTGTCGGTTACAATATTTTGTCCCGCGACGGAGCCTTCGACATTACCGCCGCTCTCAGCCGCCATATCGACAATAACGCTGCCCGGCTGCATCGCGGCGACGGCGTCGGCGCTGACAATGATCGGAGGCTTGCGGCCAAAAAGCTGAGCGGTAGTGATTACCACGTTTGATTCCGCTATTTCGGCTTTCTGACCGTCTTTCTGCAATTGCATTTGCTCCGGACTGAGCTGAACGGCGTATCCATCATTTGTTTGTCCTGTCTCGCCTAGATCAATATTTAGGAACTTTGCGCCTAGGGAGCGAACCTGTTCCGCGACCACGGTGCGGGTGTCAAAGGCCGTAACTTTGGCGCCAAGACGTTTTGCCGTTGCGATAGCCTGCAGCCCCGCGACACCGGCGCCGATGATAAACACTCGCGCGGGCTTTAGGGTGCCGGCGGGAGTCATCATCATAGGTAAAATTCGGTCGAGCTTGTCCATGGCCTTAGAAACCATGACATAGCCGGCAAGATTTGCCTGTGAACTGAGTGCATCCATTTTTTGTGAGCGGGTCGTTCTGGGCACCATCTCCATAGAAATGGCGCTGATATTGCGATCCTGCATTACTTGAATAAGATCTTTCTCATTAAACGGGTCGAGCCAACTGACCGAAATTGCGCCCTCCTTATAAGTGTTGATGTCCTCAGAACTCGGTTTGTGAATGCGAACTATGATGTCGGCATTGCCAAGTAGTTGCTCACGATTGGGGACAATTGTGGCTCCGGCGTTGCTATAGTCAATGTCGCGAAAGCCCGCGCCCAGACCCGCGCCAGACTCTACAGCGACTTGGGCGCCAAGGTGGCACAGTTTTTTAATTGAATCAGGAATCAGCGCCACGCGGCGCTCACTCGGAGCAACCTCTTTGGCTACGGCAATCAGCATGTATAGTCTCCAGCAAAAAACGCATGCAGTGTTTTTTGTTTTAGTCACTGCGCTCAACGATGAACTATACACAAACCTTTAAATAAAACAATCATGTTTGTATTTTTAATGAAATGAAGATAGAATTTGCCTTCACTTGTCGTTGCCATTGTTGTTGATACAAGATGCTTTGCAATAAGCCTATTTCGTCCGGCGGTGGTGATTTTTTAGTTCAAGCTGAATACCATCAATACGATAAAAACATACCGAGAATAAGTGGTGATATTTGATGATGTACAAAAATAAGCAGTTCTATCTGTGCGAGCGTCCAGAAGGCGTTGTGAGCAGTAAAGCAGTACCACAGCGCGAGCACATTATAGAGGCAATACAAGACGGCGAGCTAATAATTGAAAATCAGTACATCTCAATTGATCCTGCGATTAGAGGTTGGATGCGGGATGAGCCGAGCTACATGCCACCTATTGAACTGGGAAGTGTGATTCGAAGCTCTACGGTGGGTAAGGTGGTTGCGAGCCGTCATCCTGACTACCACGTTGGTGATCGGGTATATGGTCTCAGTGGCTGGGAAACCTATAGTGTTTCCAACGGTTTTTTTCTAAACAAAATACCCGACGATAGCCCTTACCCAGAAAATTATTATCTAAGTATTATGGGCGCTGTTGGTTTAACCGCGTACTTCGCAATAACCGACCGATCTGGTTTAAAGTCGGGCGAAACCCTGTTAATGAGCGCCGCCGCTGGTGCCGTCGGCTCAATTGGCGGCCAAATAGCCAAGCAAATGGGCTGCAGAGTTGTCGGTATTGCGGGCAGCGATGAAAAATGTGAGTGGCTTAAAACAATCGGCTTTGACGACACAATCAACTACAAAACTACTGAGGATATGACGGCGGCGATTGCTAGGGTTTGTCCTGAAGGGGTCGATGTTTATTTTGATAATGTCGGCGGCGAAATTCTTGACGCGGCATTGCTGAATCTTAATTCTCATGCGCGCGTATTGTTTTGCGGCTCTATTGCCTCCTATAACGCTACCGAGCCAGTACCGGGTCCCTACAACTGGTGGCAGATACTGGCACGCAGTGCAGAAGTGCGGGGATTCTTGATCAGCGATTATTTGGCACAATTTCCCGAGGCGGCACTGACTATCGGTCAGTGGTTGGATGAAGGGAAATTGGAGTTTAGGGAAGAGATTGTTGACGGTTTTGATAATTGTTTGTCGGCGTCTAATCGCTTATTTGACGGCAGTAACAACGGCAAGATGTTGGTTAAAGTTTGATCGGGTTCTCGTCATGCTTTTGGCGCTGTTCGCAGCGCCATTTTTATTTCTACACTTCTACTTGAATAATTCCAGTCTCAGATACTTTTATCGGATACGTAGCTAAGGGAACATTCGTCATCTGGCCCATGGGCTTACCTGTTTCCAAATTAAATCGCACGCCATGTAATGGGCATGAAATAAAGCAGTTCCTTATTCTTCCGCCTTCGAGTTCCGCGCGTTGATGTGTACATAAATTGTCGATGGCGTAAAAGTCGCCGCCAGAGTTGCAAATCAGAATATTCTTGCCGTTTATACTAATTGCTTTGTTGCTATTGTTTTCTAATTCGCTTGCCGCGAAGGTGTTATGGTAGCTAGTCATAATAATCACATTCTTGTTTATAGGGAAAATTAGTCTTTAAAGATACCTTGTAAGCGTAACGTTTATGTCGCTTAGATGCTTGCAAAAAAGGCCGGAGCGGAGACCGGCCAAGCATGGGGTTATGCGTTGAGGTATTTGTCGATAGTTTGATGAAGATGGCGAATACGGCTTTCCTGGTAAGACGCTAAACTTACTCGGCCTTTCTTTGATGCCATCATGCCTTTTTGTACCGCGGGCATATTGCCGTCGTCTTGATCGAATACCGGACCGAGGGCGCCAAGCTCTTCGGCTACGGTAAATGACTGATCCGGTGCCAATTTATTCACTGGGACCGACGGTGGTTTCTCGGTGCCTTTGGGGTAGCGGAGCAGAATCATGACGTCAAAGAGACAGCTGTCGTGATTGTCACCATTTGGAATAAATCGGTAAACAATATTGCCGTGATAACCAATCCAAACTTGGAAATTAGGGAAAGCGCTATATAAAATAGCATCTTCTAATTCCGCCATGGTTGCGTCAGACAAATCTTCGCCAGAGGCTTCTTCATAGAGTTTTCGGTTTGTTTCGGCCACATATTTTCTAGCCGTTACGCCATCTGGCAATAACTGTCCTTCCGATGAGCTCAATGCCATGCGTCCAGAAAGCTCGAGAATATCGCGCATGACGTCTTCTTCTGAAACACCACTAAGGTGCGGACTTGGGGTGCCCATCGGAGTCACTGAGCGACTTATGTTCTCGCCAAAGGTGTCGTACTGGGAATTGGCATCACCGGTAAAGGTTAGAATCTCTCGATGTGTCGCCACGGTATGGAATGACTCCATAAAGGCTTCTGTGCCAACCTTCCAGTTGCACTGTATTTCACGTTGCACGTGCACAGCCTTGTAATAGTCATGCAGCGGGAAGCGGCTGAAGTGATCCGGCATTGGCGCTAGGTATTCTTCGAGTGAAATTGCATTTTCATCGAAGTTGATGAAAACAAAGCCGCCCCAGGTGTCTACCTTTACTTGCGGGAGCTTCATGTCTTTGTCGTCAAAGTGTTTAAAATCCCACTGGCAGGGTATGCCCTGAAATTCGCCGTCTAGGCTCCAAGTGGCGCCGTGGAAAGGGCATTTAAACTCTTTTACGTGACCGTCTTCATCACGCAGTATCCGGCCGCGATGCAGGCAGGAATTAATAAATCCTTTTATCGTGTTTTCGCTGGTGCGGGTAACAATCACAGACTGGTTGACGACTTCGTAAACGTGGTGATCACCGACTTCTGGGATATCGTCAGCTCGGCAGGCCATTTGCCAAACTTTGGGCCACAGTTTTTCGGCTTCTTTGTCGTGAAAATCCCTTGTTATCCAGCGCGCCATATCTATATCTTCGTCGCCCATGTATGCGCAGGTGTTTTCACGCAAATAGGCCGGTACTTCGACTTCCTCAAAATCCAGTAGATCTTGAAAGGAGGTGCCTTCACAGCGAATATTACCGCCTTGTTGCTTTGGATTACTTGTCATAGGTTTTAGCTCCTAATTTTTATAATGCCTGCACTTATCGTGTAAGAATATTGACGCCGCTAATACCTGGCGCGCCGTAAACGTGGGTGTAGCCAACCTTAGGTGAACCGGGTACTTGCCTAGCGCCACCGTCGCCGCGCAGTTGCACGCAAATCTCATGTACTTGGCGCAGTCCAGACGCACCTACGGGCTCGCCATTGGCTAGGCAGCCGCCGTCGGTATTCACTGGCATCGCACCATTGATCATGGTCGCGCCGTCGCGTAATAATCTTTCTTGTTCACCGTGCTCGCAGAAACCATTTTCGGCCATGTGAATTATTTCGGTGCCGCTGTCAGTGTCTTGCAATTGCATAACATCGACATCCTTGGGGCCGAGGCCTGCTAGCTCAAAAGCGGCTTTTGATGCGGTGACTGTGGGTGCGTCTGCAAGTGTCATTGCCTGCGAAGGGCTGAATACCTCAAAGCTACCGTAGTGGCGGGTGCGTACTGCGGCGGCTTTTAAGTAAATGGGCTTTTTGGTGTAGCGTTCTGCGATATTGGCGTTACATAAGATCAGCGCTGCGCCACCTTCGGCGGGGCTGCAGAACATATATTTGCGCAGTGGATCACTGACCATCATTGAGTTGGCTATTTGCTCGCCGCTCAAGGCGTCGCGGCGCCATGCTGTTGGCGTTAGTGCGCCATTGTGAAATGCTTTTTCAGATACACGAACCAATGAATCATTAGAGATGCCGTGGTCATGCATATAGCGTTGAATTTTCATGGCAAAGAACTGCGTAGTTAGCATCATGCCGGCTTCGCCGTACCAATCATCGAGTCCCCAGTCGCTGGGTTGGGGGTTGAATGCGCCGCGGGCGTGTTTGTCGAAACCGACCACTACGCCAAGATCGTATTCGCCAGATTTGATTGCGGTATAGGCAGCGTGCAATGAACTGCCACCAGTGGCGCAGCCATTCCAGATGTTGGTGAACTGCAACCCAGTGAGGCCAAGTTCGTTAACGAGGGCGTCGGCATTGCCGCCGTCTTGGCTGCCGCCGTAGGCGAATTGCATATCCTTCCAATTTAGCCCCGCATCCGCCAGTGCAGTGCGAATTGCGCTGGCGCCCTGCTGCTGGCCGGTTAAGCTTGGTGAGCGGCCAAAGGGATGTAGACCTATTCCTATAATGGCAACGTCCATCTGTTTACTCCTCGGCGGCTTTAAAGCTGAACATCATGATTTGCTGTCCGCTGTCATTGGTTCGAAAGGCTTGGATATCGAGGTCTAGAAGCATGCCTATATGGGGCGTTTGACCTTCATTCAATTGCAATCTACTTTCAACTCTGACGCCGCCGGGCATTTCGACATAGCCGACGCCATAGGGCTTGAAAGTTTCAGGCGTTTCGTCACTTAGGTACGGTGATTTGGGCATAAAGCTTTGAATTGTCCATGTCCATAGCGTGCCGCGGCTCCCCAGCGTGATGATTTCAGTGTCGCGCTGGCCACATGCACGGCAATCGTCTTGAGCAGGAAATGCCGCTTCGCTGCAGTGTTTGCAGCGGCTACCGAGTAATTCTGGTTTGTCGGCCGGCCAAGTGAATAAGCCTTCTTTAATTGCGAGCTGTTGTGTCATGGATACTCTCACTGATGAATGGCAATGCCCAGTGAGTCGAGCACGGATTCATGCATGGACTCGGACAGCGTAGGATGAGCAAAAATGCTATTTGCCAGTTCGTGGTCAGTGGCTTCGAGCTGTTGTGCAATGCAGAAGCCCTGAATTTGTTCGGTCACCTCTGCGCCAATCATATGAGCGCCGAGCAATTCACCGGTCTCACTATCAAAAATGGTTTTGACAAAGCCAACACTTTCGTCAATTGCCAGAGCCTTACCGTTAGCATTTAAGTTAAAACGGCCAATGCGCACTTTGTGGCCCGCTGACTTTGCTTTCGCTTCGCTTAGGCCAACGCTTGCGATTTGTGGGCGGCAGTAAGTGCAGCCCGGTACACGATCTTTACGGAGAGGCTTTACGCCGGCGACGCCAGCAATTTTTTCTACGCAAATGACCGCTTCGTGGCTGGCCTTGTGGGCAAGCCAGGGCGGGCCGGCAACATCGCCAATGGCGTATAGACCGACAATATTCGTTTTGCTAAATTCATCAGTTTTTATAAACCCGCGGTCGGTATCAGCCTTGACGTCTTCTAAGCCAAGCGCTTGAATATTACCGCTAATGCCCACGGCAAGAATGACCCGGTCGACAGTAATTTGTGTGCGGCCGTTAGCCGTTAAAAGTTCTGCGGTAACAGTGTCGGCGTGGCGCTCAATTGCTTCTACTGTGGTCGATGTATGAATGTTAATGCCGCGCTCAGTAAAACTTTTTGCTAGCTGCGCGGACACGTCGCTATCTTCCACCGGTACTATTTTGCTTGCAGCTTCCACTAGGGTGACGTGACTGCCGAGATCGTTATAGAGACTGGCAAACTCGACGCCAATCGCACCGGCGCCGATAACCAGTAAACGTTCGGGCAGCGCTGTGGGTGTCATTGCCTCGCGGGCGCCCCACACAAGCTTGCCGTCTACGTGAATATTGGCGAGGTCGCGCGCATGGGCACCGGTTGCCAAAATAATATGGTCGGCGCGATATTGCTGCTCGCCGTCATCGCTGCTTACACGTAAAGTAAATGGCGCGGTAATTTTGGCGTGACCACGAATAACGGTGACGGCATTTTTTTTCATCAGGTAATCGATACCCTGGCTTAACCGCTTGGCCGTGCTGCGGCTGTGACCAACGAGTTTGGCGAGGTCTAAGCTTGGCGTTTCTAGCGCGAAGCCAAACTGTGCCGCGTGCTTTAGGGTGTGGGCAATATCTGCGCCGCGCAGTAGTGCCTTAGTGGGAATACAGCCCCAGTTAAGGCAGACCCCACCGAGCTCCGCCTTCTCAATTAAGGCGGTTTTAAAGCCGAGTTGGGCTGCACGTATTGCGGCCACGTAGCCACCGGGACCGCCGCCAACAACGATGAGATCGAAATCGCTCATGATGCTCTCCTTTTAACCCAGCATCGTTGCTGGTTGCTCAAGGAAGCCTTTTAGGCACTGCATAAACTCGGCCGCGAGGGCGCCGTCGATAACGCGATGATCGCTGGCTAGGGAGAGTGACATTAGTGTTGCGATACCGAGTTCCCCGTTGCGTACAATAGGGCGTTGTTCACCCGCGCCAACTGCTAGAATTGCCGCCTGCGGCGGGTTGATAATGGCGTCAAAGCTCTTGATGCCGTACATGCCTAGATTGGAAACACAGAATGTTCCGCCTTGAAATTCGCTGGACGAGAGCCGGCCGAGTTTGGCGCGGGTCGCAAGGTCGCGTACCTCATTGGATATTGACAACAAGCCTTTGGATTCTGCCGCGCGCACGATCGGGGTTATCAAGCCCTCGTCAATGGCGACCGCTACCGAAATGTCGGCGTGAGCAAATTGATGAATCGTGTCGCCGGTAAATTGAATATTCATTGCGGGGATTTTAGTCAGGGCGCAGGCACAAGCCTTGACGATAAAGTCGTTTACCGAAACTTTAGCTTGTGTATTGGCGGCATTGATTTGCGCGCGACTTGCAAGTAATTCATCAATACACACATCGACGTTTACCCTAAAGTGGGGGGCGGTTTGCTTAGAGTCTTGAAGCCGCTTGGCAATAACTTTGCGCATACCTGACATTGGAACGTCGGTATATTCAGGTGTGTCGTCGGCGGCTTGCACGGCCGGTGCCGCCGCGCTACGCCGCGCTGCGATGGCTTCAACATCCGCTTTACACACCCGACCGCGGTCGCCACTGGCGCGGCAGTCGAGTAAGTTGATCTCAAGGCTGGCGGCCAGTCGACGTGCAACGGAGGTTGCCTTAACATCGCTGTCATCCCGGTCAATGCGGCTGGCGTCGAAGGTGGCTGGCTGTACAGCTAATTGACCACCGGCGGCGAGTATTGCGGCTTCAACATCGGTCTTGTTGACTCGGTTGTGGCTTCCCGTCGGCGTAATATTGTTTAGGTTTATTTTATACTGGCTGGCAATTCGTCTCGCGATCACCGTGGCGGCGACGTCGCTGTCGTCAGCGCCTTCAGCAAGCCCGCCCAGAGACACTGCTGGTGATTCTGGCTTCTCAAACACGGCGGCGACATCGGCTTGCGGCTCACCCTGTACAACGGCCGCGTCAATTTGCGGCGCTGCTCCCGAGTGGCTTTGAATAAAGGCGTTGACCTCATCTTCACTCACGTCCGCGGGGGCGATGATCCCCAAGAGCTGCCCAACATTATAGGTTTCTCCGGGGCTCGCTATTATTGCCCTTAAAATACCGGTACTCGCGGCAGTAATCGTATTGATGATTTTACTGGTTTCAATATCAACGAGTTCGGCTTCTTCAGTGACCTCATCGCCAACGGCGAAATACCAATTACTGACAATACCTTCTGACATTTCCATGCCCCATTTGGGCATGGTAACGGCTGTAATGACTGACATGATTAGGCTCCCAAGACGTCTTTGACGGCGCGAATAATGCGCTCAACACTCGGTACATAGGCATCTTCCAGCACCGGTGAAAATGGCACAGGGGTGTGTGGGGCGGTAACTTTCCGAATCGGAGCGCGCAGGCTAGAGAATCCCTTTTCGGCCACAATACTAGAAATATCGGCGGCCAGGCTGCAGCGCTCGTTGGCTTCGTCAACAATGACGAGGCGGCCGGTAACGGCGACACTTTCCAGGATGGACTCTTCGTCGAGTGGCGACACCGTGCGCGGGTCAATGACGTCGCAGCTAATACCTTCTTTGGCAAGTTCGTCCGCAGCTTGAATGGCGCGGGTTACCATATTAGAGATGGCGACAATGGTGACATCGGTTCCTTCACGGGGGAATGCCGCTTCACCAAAGGGAATGGCGTACGCTTCGTCGGGCACCTCACAGGCAAGGTCGTACATAATCTTGTGTTCTAAAAACAGTACCGGGTCATCGTCGCGGATAGCCTGAATTAACAGGCCTTTGGCGTCGTAGGCGTTGCTGGGCATAACCACCTTCAAGCCAGGGATATGTGTTACCACCGGGTGTAGCATACTTGAGTGCTGGGCACCCGCCCGCCAACCTGCACCGACGGTGCCGCGAATGACCATCGGTGTGCGTGATTTACCACCAAACATATAGCGGAATTTTGCCGCCTGATTAAAAATTTGGTCAAAACATACGCCGATAAAATCAAAGAACATCAGTTCCGCGACAGGGCGTAGACCATTATTGGCGGCACCTGCGGCGGCACCTATAATTGCGGATTCACTAATAGGGGTGTCGATTACCCGCTCCCGCCCAAACTCTGGCATCAGGCCTTTAGTAACACCGAAAACACCACCATAGGCGTCGTCCTGGCCTTCGCAGCCGGCACCGCCAGAGACTTCTTCGCCGAGAATAATAACGCGTGGATCGCGGCGCATTTCCTGACGTAGGGCATCATTGATTGCTTCGCGATAGGTCTTGATCGAGCTTGGGCCTTTTATCTTATTAGTCATGCTTAATTCCTAATTGAAAATCTTAGTAAGAGCAGTAAACGTCAGCCATGAGATCAGTCTCGGGGTCTGGGTTGGGCGCCGCGAGACCCTCTTTTACTGCGGTTTCAATCAGCGCAATAACTTCAACATCGATTGCGTCCATTTCTTCAGCTGTTAGCCAGCCTTCTTTCAGTACGCGGTCACGGAAGATTTTTATGCAGTCACGATTTTTCTTGGCGAGCTTAATTTCGTCTTTACCACGATACAGCTGCGGGTCTCCGATGAAGTGGCCGTCAAAGCGCACGGTTTCGGCTTCAATGGCATAGGGGCCGCCGCCATTGCGGGCGTGGGCAATAGCGCGTTGGCAGACCTCGTAGGTCGCAAAGAAATCAGTGCCGTCTACGAATTCTGATGGCATTCCAAATGCACGGTTTCGGTCGGCTAAACTGTCGCAGCCAAGCGCGTAATTGGCGCCAGTACCTTCGCCGTAGCCATTGTTTTCAAACATAAAAACATGGGGGAGCTTTAGGACAACGGCAAAGTTCAGTGATTCTAAAACGGTGCCCTGATTGGCACTGCCATCGCCGCCGAATGACATGGCGATATCTTTGGTGCCCAAGGTTTTGGATGCCAGTGCAGCGCCATTGCAGAGGGGTTGGCCGCCGCCAACTATTGCGTTGGCGCCAATCATGCCCTTGTCAAAATCGGCTATGTGCATGGAGCCGCCTTTGCCTTTACATAGGCCTGTTGATTTGCCCATGATCTCTTTCATCATGCCAATTACGTCGCAGCCCTTGGCGATCGAGTGACCATGACCGCGGTGGGTGCTGCCGATAATGTCGGTGTCGCTTAAGCTGATACAGGACGCGACCGCTACCGACTCTTGACCGTTGGAGGCGTGAACAAAGCCGGGTACGTTTCCGGCCTCGAACTCTTTGATGCAGCGTTCTTCAAAAATTCTGATGGTTTTCATCGTGCGATAAGCACGCAATAAAAATGCGGAATCATATGGCATAAAGCTGCCCCTTATTACTGGTTATTTATAGGCTGAATGAAGCTTACACCAAATATTAAAAAAAACAAGCAGGTTTGTTTAGTCGGGTGATTTGTCGTAGTATGTATACAAACACGTGTCGGTTATTGTAAATTGGCACGGTAATTACGGTCTTATACGGCTTTGTGTAAGCAGTGAAAGGAATACAATAATGGCAAAAACGTCATCCAAGGAGGCCGCTGTAAAAGCGCCGAAGAAAGAAGCGGGCTGGCAGGCGGAAAAAAGCGCAATGACGCGCACAGCAATTTTAGATGCAGCGATGACCTGCTTTATAGAAATTGGTTATGCGAATACGACTACGGCGCTTATCGCTAATCGGGCTGGTGTCTCTAGAGGGGCGATGATGCATCACTTCCCCTCTAGAATGTCGGTGATGAAAGCAGTTATCGCTTATCTCCATGAAATGCGCCTAAAGGAATATATGGAGTTAATGGCGGACATCGATACGCCGGACGCGCAGTTGACTAACAAAGACATTCGTAACTCGGTTGAGATGGCGTGGAATTATGTCAATATGCCATCGTTTATTGCCTACCAGGAGTTGCTAGGTGCATCGCGAACCGATCCTGAATTAAAGGCGGTAATGGACCCGGTCGAGAAGGATTTTGAAAAGCAGTTTTTGCAAATGGCGAAATCTGTTTTTCCGCATTGGCAAAAGCTACCTGCATTAGAGCCTGCACATGACCTAGTGCAATTTCTTATGAAGGGCATGGCCATGAGTCAGATGTCTACACGCCGGAATGCAAGGGTTAAAAAAGTTATTGATTATCTTGCGCTGATTCTTATGGAAATTTACGATGAGTCTATTGAGTCTAAGCTCGCAGAAGACTCGGCGAAATAACCTAAGTTGCAGAATAAAAAAATGGCCGCATTAGCGGCCATTTTTTTATTCTCAATCGGTATTGGTTCTGTATGCGCCTAGTGTAGGCCAACATCACCTTGACTGAAAATTGTTCGTAATTGCCGTTTGCTAATACGCCATCCCGAATCGGTGAGTATAAGTTCGTCGAGGTACTCCCCCCATATTGTAAGCAATTGACCTTCGTGGTCGCCTTTACCAACATGAATGGCCTGTAGGTAACAGCTGGCGGTAGCGGTATCGCCATTTAGCTTTATGCGGATGTTACTCAGCATATGTTGGGTCTCAGCGCACTGTTCCAATACGCCAGTGACTAGACCTTTTACGGCGTCGCAACCGTGGCAGTCGCCGATGCCTAGGTACTCAACATGAGCGTCGGGAGTAAATATATTGTCAAGTAAATCATAATCCTTTCTGTCTAAGGCGATAGCGTATTCTAAAATAAGGTCTTCGATTTCACGTAACATTAGCAGCTTATTCACGTCGGTCATTAGCATGTCCTTTACTGTTCTTAATAATAAATCCCCAGCCATGTGAGTACTTTTAGCTAGGGAGGGAAGTTGGATAAAATTACTGGGCCACTAGGCAGCCATCCACCACGAGTTCGGTACCAGAGACATAGCTGGACTCGTCCGAAGCCAGAAAAACAACACAGCTTGCCACTTCTTCTGGCGTGCCCATTCGGGACATTGGTAATGACGCAACGACAATGTCGAAGTGATCGGGATTGTCGCGTTTTGCATCTTCTTGGATATTGGTCATTATCATACCGGGGTGTACCGAGTTGCAGCGAATATTGTAGCGTGCGTTCTCAAGGGCAACGGTTTTGCTTAGTATCCGAACACCCGCTTTACTTACGCCGTAGGCACCGGTTCCCGGCATGCCAACTAAGCCGGCTACTGACGACATATTCACAATAGAGCCACCACCTCCTTTGCGCATAGCTTTAATCGCTTCTCGGCAGCCAATGAAAACACTGCTCATATTGATATCCATCTGGCGATTGTATTCGTCCATGGTCATTTCATCGATGTTTCGCAGAATAGCGATACCGGCGTTGTTAACTAAAATGTCGAGCTGGCCATACTTAGATTCCACCGCGGCAACGGTTTCGATCCAGCCCTGCTCGGATGTCACATTTTGACCTAGGGCGATGGCGTCGGCACCTAAAGCCTTAACGTCCGCCAGGGTCGTTTCTAAGCCTTTAGCGTCAATGTCGGTGATAACGAGCTTCGCGCCTTCTTTTGCAAAGGCGAGTGCGATAGAGCGGCCTAGGCCAGGATTAGATGCTGCGCCGGTGATCAAGGCGACTTTATTGTGTAAGCGAGCCATGTGTATTCCTTGTTAAATTTATTGGTTGGTTTTGATCGTGCTTCTCGAGGTCGAAGCGTAAGCGTCCCGGAAATATCAACTCGATTTATTTGCAAAATCGTGTATTCTTAATTAAAAACAAGTTTGACTGTTTTATATTGGGGCAAAAAGATTGCATTGGCAACTCTCTGGCGGTGAAATTTCTCAGCGCAGCTTCAAGTTCTTTTTATCTACTATAAAAACGAGGCGTATTGTGGAAAAAAATCAGAAAGTAGTCTTGTCTAGCCGTCCGGACGGCGAGGTAAAAGCCAGCAATTTTCAATTGCTTGACTGTGATATGCCATCTTTGAGCGATGGTCAGTTTCTCATTAAAAATCACTATTTGTCGCTCGATGCCGGTTTTCGGCAGTGGATGAACGAGGGCGCCTCAGACAACTATCTTGAGGCGATGCCGCTCAATGAAGCCGTGCAAAGTATTGTGCTTGGCGAGGTCGTTGAATCTCGGCATGCCGATTATGCCGTTGGCGCATTTGTAGTTGGCCGAACCGCATGGGAGCGCTATAGCGTCGCCGATGGCAGTGATTTAATGACGTGCATTGAGCTGGGGAGTGGCGTGAGTGCGGAACACCATCTAAGTGTCCTAGGTCCGTCAGGTATGACGGCCTACTTTGGTCTCACCGATATTGGTAGAGCAAAACGCGGTGATACGGTGCTGGTTAGCGCTGCGGCTGGGGGTGTTGGTAGCTTAGTAGGTCAAATGGCAAAAATACTAGGGTGCCGGACGATAGGCATTAGCAGTTCAGACGAAAAATGTCAGTGGCTTAAGAGCGAGCTACGTTATGACGATGTTATTAATTACAAATCTGAACCCGGTCTAGCGCAAAGCATTCAGGAGCTAGCGCCTAACGGCGTTGATGTCTACTTCGATAATGTTGGTGGCGAAATGTTAGACACTGTGCTGCCGCATCTGGCACTGAAAGCGCGCGTTATATTGTGCGGTGCTATTTCACAATATGACGCTTCCGGTAAGCATGCGGGGGTTCATAATTTGTGGGAGCTAATTACCAAGCGTGCTCGGGCTGAGGGTTTTATGTTTTCTGATTACGTCGATGATTACGAAGATGCCAGTGTAGTAATCGGCCAATGGATTGCAGAGGGAAAATTAAACGCCCCGGTCAGTATTACCGACGGTATAGCCACCACGGCCGCAGCATTTTGCGACATGTTGGCAGGGAAAAACTTGGGCAAGAGCATAGTAAGGCTATTTTGAGCTTTTGCAGCTGATTATTTATATCCGCATATTATAAAAACAATTTTGTTGGTTTTTTTTATGATGAGTGATAGTTTATGAATTCTCACGAGATGGCTAATGCCATAGCTGCACGCTGAATGATGGCGGCAGTGGTGAAAACTAATATTAATAATTACTACACCATCAGAGGACTATTTATGTATAAGCGATTTCTGTTGACGCCAATTGCTATGGCTATTGGAAGTACTTTGCTTCTCCCTGGGCTAGCGTATGCCCAGGAAAATGCGGCTCGCGGTGGTCTTGAAGAGGTGCTTGTTACTGCGCGCAAGCGGGAAGAGACACTGCAAGACGCTCCCGTTGCGGTGAGTGCAATCTCTCAAGAGAGAATAGAAAAATTTGATGTAACAAGTCTTGAGCGTATTGCTGCGCTGTCACCCCAGTTTTTTGTGGGTCGTTCATCAAATGGCTCAGGTGCGCAAATGACCTTGCGGGGCATCGGCTCGAGCTCTACTAGTATTGGTATTGAGCAATCGGTCGCTGTTGTTCTCGATGGTGTTTACTACGGTCAAGGTCGGGTCCTTAATGAAGGTATGTTTGACTTAGCGCAAATTGAATTGCTAAAGGGCCCGCAGGCACTGTTTTTTGGCAAAAACGCGACGGCCGGCGTGGTCTCTATTACATCGGCGAAACCAACAGATGAATTTGAAGCTATCGTACGCGCCGGCTATGAAATTGAAGCAGAGCAATATCGCCTAGAGGGAATCGTTTCGGGCCCCTTGAGCGAGACCGTAAACGCGCGTTTATCTGTTCGTCATAGTGAAATGAATGGTGGCTATTTCGAGAACAAATCGACAGATCAGCCGTATACCGTTACTGATGTTGCGACAGGTGACGCTACGACCTATACGGCGCCGGCGGATAATCGCGATGCCCCCGGTGAGGTCGAGACACTGGCGCGATTGATGGTGTCGGTCGATCCAAGTGACGAACTTTCCATGCTGTTTACCGCGTCGACAACAAAATCTGAGGTGGACAATTCATCATGGAATTACACTGCATTTGATTGCCCAGGTGGTGTGGGTGGTGTTAATCCTGACTTAAACTGCGGTGATAATTTCGTTATTACGCAAAACCGTATGCCGTCTATTATTGCGAGTAGCCTCCCATATGCGCGTAGCAATGGCGACCTTTTTAATGAGTATGAGTCTTACTCATTAACCGCAAGTATAGAGTATAGCTTTGAGCGCTTTACCCTAACGTCGTTAACGAATTTTCAAGACAATCAAAATACCTTTGGCTTGTCTGGCGATTTTCAATCGTTTCCAACGCCAACTTTTGCCACTGAAAGAAATACCTGGGAGGCATTCTCCGAAGAGCTTCGTCTAACATCAGAGTTCGATGGTGCACTTAATTTTATGCTGGGTATTTTGTATCAGACTACAGAGCGTAAATTCGATCAATACGTGACTGCTGGCGGATTAATGGACAGTCGCGTACAAGATCCACAGCTTGTTCATGTTGGTAGTCAGAAAAAGAGCTTTACCGATGGCGAGACCATCTCACCCTTCTTTCAAGTTAACTATGAGTTTAACGACCACGTTGAGCTAAGCCTGGGTGCGCGTTACAGTGACGAGACCAAAGATTCGGAATTTGTTCACCCCTATGTAAACGAAGGATTGGGCGGAATCTGGCGTGTGAATGAGGTTGCTCGTGGCGACCAAAGCTTTGAAGAATGGTCTCCAGAAGCCACACTGAGCTGGCGAGTGCTGGATGATACACTGGCGTATTTTTCGTATAAAACAGCTTACAAATCCGGTGGCTTTTCTAATAGCGGGATTTACTCTGCAGACTTTATGGGTGGGTCTGAATCCGATTTCTTGTTTGAGCCGGAAACGGCTGCTGGTTTTGAGATCGGTCTTAAGTCAACGCTTCTCGACAATCAGTTGCGATTGAACGTCGCGGTATATGATTTTGAGTATGATGATCTGCAAGTCGATTTCTTTAACTCGCCAACATTCGCATTTATCACGCTGAACGCCGGTACGGCGAAAACACAAGGGCTGGAACTAGACGCTGAGTTTGCGCCACGCGCTGCACCGGGTTTGTCAATTCGTGGTTCGCTGGCACTTAACAATGCCGAGTACGACAATTTCGTTGCGCCGTGTTGGGCGGGACAAACTACTGCGCAGGGTTGTAATACAACTGTACCCGGCACAAATGGTACACCCGGCCAGGATATTAGCGGCGAATCAACTGCGATGGCGCCAGAGGTGTCTGCGTCCTTTGGTGTTGGCTACAACAAGTATCTGCAGAATGGTTGGGAGTACGGTCTTGCGGTAGACGGCATTTACTCAGACGAGTACAACGCCTCCGGTTTTGCAAATCCGCATGCGATGCGCGACGCCTATACCACACTGAATGCCAGTATTTCTCTGGCGGGTGAAGGTCGAGAGTGGGAGGTACAATTGTTGGGTAAGAATCTTACCGATGAGCATATTGTGTCCGGTGTCGTCGATGGCCCTAGTACACCGGCAGCGGGCGGTGAGTACGCCGACCAAATGGGCTTTACCTCTTTACCTAGAACCCTTGCAGTTCAGTTAACCTACCGATTTGATTAAATAGTAAGCCAAAAAGGGTCTGCCTATTTTCTTGTGGCAGGCCATTTATCGATTTGTGAAAAAATTATTAGTTGTAAAACTGTAAAAAGATCGGAGAGAAAGTCATGGGTAAATTACAGGGTAAAATTGCATCAATTATCGGCGCCGCCGGTAAAGATAATATGGGTCAGGTAATTGCTCGCCGTTTTGCGGAAGAGGGCGCTACGGTCGTGGTTTCCGGTCGTAATGAGGAAAACCTCAAAGTACTGGCCAAAGAAATAAATGGTGATTGGGTCTATTGCGACTTGTGCGATAAGTCTTCGATCAATGCCATGTTCGATAGTATCGTTGAGCGCCATGGTCGCGTTGATATTGCGCTCAATTGTACTGGCTGGGGTTTGCTAGTTCCCTTTACTGAGAACACCGAAGAAGACCTTGATCGTATTGTTGATCTGCAATTTAAGGGCCCATTTTTGTGGATGCAAAAATTACTACAACTGATGGATACTACTGGCGGCTCGATCATACAAATTTCTTCGGCGACTGCGACGATCATGCTTGATGATCATGCCGCCTATATGGGCACCAAGGCGGGAATTGACCATGTGGTTCGTTGTGTGGCAAATCAATATGGTGAAAAAGGCATACGCGCCAATAGTATATCGCCAGGCCTGACCGATACCCCGATGACGTCGAGCGCTATGCAGAGCGGCGCCTTGGTTGAAACGTTCAGAAAATGTTATCCGCTTGGTCGTGTTGGGACCAGCGAGGATATTGCTGCAGCGGCAGTATTTTTGGCATCTGACGAGTGCTTCATGACAGGACAAAACCTTCAGGTTAATGGTGGTCTTACCTTACGCAGAAATCCCCTCGGCACAGAAACCTACGATGCGATGATTGCCGCCGGCGAGATATGACTCCTACTTTTTCGCGACGATGAGCGCTGCTGATACAAAAGGCTCCCTGTATGAAATTAAATAACAAAGTGATACTGATCACCGGCGCAGCCGGTGAAATCGGCATGGCGACCGTGAAAGGCTTCCTGAATGAAGGCGCCAAGGTCATGATGGCAGACTGGAATATTTCGGTGCTATCGGAATATTCCAACGACCTCCCTGGCGAACACGATTTTATACAGGCCGATGTGAGTAGCGAAGACGATAATTTGGAAATGGTTAGGGCAACGTTAGCGCGTTTTGGTCGTATTGACGTCTTTGTCGCAAATGCTGGTGTTGAAGGAAAAATTGGCCCTATTGATGAATGCTCTCTCCAGGAATTTCAGCGTGTTATGTCAATCAATGTTAATGGTGTATGGCTGGGTCTTAAGGCTGTATTGCCCGCAATGAAGGCGCATGGCGGGAGCATTATAATTACTTCTTCTGGCGCTGGAGTGCAGGGTAGCCCCAACATGATGTCGTACAACACCAGCAAACACGCAGCGATCGGTTTAATGCGCTGTGCAGCAAAAGAATTCGCGCCGTTTAATATTCGTGTTAATACAGTTAACCCTGGTCCGCTGGACACCCGAATGATGCGATCGATTGAGGAAGGCTACGCGCCTGGAAATGCTGCATTTTTTAAATCTCAGTTAGAGCAAGTGACACCAATGGGGCGCTATGGCAGGGCAGATGAAATTACTGGGATGATGGTATTTCTAGCGAGCGACGACGCTAGCTACTGCACTGGTGGTACCTATATGGTCGACGGCGGTAACTCCTGCTAAAGAGGAAAATCTATGTTCGATTTTAAGAACAAAATTGTATTTATTACCGGTGCGGGCGCAGGCCTCGGTCTCGGTTGCGCTATCGGCTTTGCGAAAGCCGGTGCAAAAATTGCCGTTGCCGATATCTCTGAGAAAGCTGTTGCCGCAGCGATCGCCGAATTGGACGCGCTCGGCGCTGAGACTTTGGCCCTGCAGGGCGATGTTAGCAAGGCCGGCGATGTGCAGGTGATGATCGACAGTATTGTCGCCAAATGGGGGCGAATCGACGTAGCGGTAAATAATGCCGGTATATCCGCGCCTATACTGCCAGTGGCCGAGACGCTTGAAGACGACTATGACCGGGTGATGGGCGTAAATTTAAAAGGCGTGTGGTTGTGTATGCGGGCAGAGCTACAAGTTATGCTTAAGCAAAATAGCGGCTGTATTGTCAATATGGCTTCAGCCTTGTCACAGCGTGTATTTCCGGGCGCTTCGTTTTACGTTAGTAGCAAGTTTGCTGTTGCCGGCTTAACGCGAACCGCGGCGGTAGAGTATGCGAATTCGCCTATTCGTATTAACGCGGTATGCCCTGGCAATGTTGCTACGCCACTGGTTATGAGTACCGTAGACGACCTAGATTCACTCGCCTCACTTCACGCAATGAAGCGCCTCGGTACCCCAGAAGAGGTGGCTAATGCGGTTATGTTTCTGGCCTCAGATCTTTCCTCGTTCAATACAGGAACGCTACTGCCAGTAGATGGCGGTTGGACAGCACAATAGGATGCGGACGATGAGATTTGTACATAAAACGGCACTTATAACCGGGGGCGCCGATGGTATTGGCGCGGGAATCGCTTTGCGTTTAGCCGCAGAGGGCGCTCTGGTGTATGTTGGCGATATTGATACTAGCAAAGGTGAATCGATAGCTAAGAACAATGCCAATATCCAGTTTATCCCGCTTGACGTCTGTGACAGTGAGCAGTGGTCACTTGCAATGACGAGAATTGAAGCAGATGCTGGCAGTTTAGATATCCTCATTCAAAGTGCAGGAATCTCCCGGCCAGGAAGTATCGAAGACGTAGACCTTGATGAATGGCGGGATCATATGCGGGTGCATGGTGAAGGTGCATTCCTCGGCTGTAAATACGCTATTGCCAGCATGAAAAAATCTGGCGGCGGCGCGATTGTAAATATATCGTCTGTAGAAAGTATTCGGCCGGGGCCATTGTTCACCTGCTACGGAGCAGCTAAGGCCGCTCAAGATGCGGTCACTAAAACGGTGGCATTACATTGTGGCGAAATGTCATACAATATTCGCTGTAATTCAGTTCACCCTGCAGCAACGTATACGCCGCTGCTGCAACAGTATCTTCAGAGTGCTGAAGATGCTGAGGCATTGGAGCGGGTTTACGCTGGCATGCAGCCACTAAATAGGATTGCAACGGTGGATGAAGTTGCTAACGCTTGTTTGTTTTTGGCATCAGATGAATCTAGCTTTATGACTGGCCACCAAATGTATGTAGATGGTGGTGTGCTTGCTAAACCATATCCTTCTGGGCAGGGTGCATAGTGGTTTAAGGCCAAATCAGGCTGAGCACCGCTCGGCCTGATTGTTTACTTAAAACAGCCGGTCAGCTGCGTTTGGATCTATTATTTCCTGTAGTTCAAAAACATTACCGTCGGGGTCGCGGCCATAGGTCGCCTTTACTGCGCCAAAGTCTTGGGGTGGTGTGTGGAACTCAATACCCGCGGCTGCGAGGCGAGTGTATTCTTCTTGAATATTGCATACGTCAAAGCAAAGATGCGTTAGGCCCGGTTTGCTAACAGCTCGCCGTTCACTCGGTGGGCTGACCTGCGGCTTAGAGAACGCAAAAATCTCAATGCAGAGATTTGCACCCCTTAACATAACTTGCCTTGCAGCACAGTCGGGTAAATCCAGCACCCGATTTATTACCTCGGTACCTGTCGACCACTCGGTGTCAGATACTTGCACAAACCCCATTAAGTCACGGTAAAAGCCAAGGCAGCGCTCAAGGTCTGGTGTAGAAATAGCAATATGGTGGGCGCCGCGAATCATGACTTGGCCTCCCGAAGATATTTGTCTAGAGTCATGTGGAGCTGGCGAATTCTAACCTCCTGATAATTACCCAGCGTTTCACCGTGTTTGAGCGAGGATTTAAACCCCTTCTGCTGGCTGAGAAGATTCCCTGTGTCTTGATCATAAATTGTGGCCAAGCCTGGGTCGAAGCCGGGCACCTCGTGAAATGACTGTTGTTCGCTCAGTTCAAATGGCTCTGCGGGGTCGGGAATTTCACCTGTGCTCGGGTGGGGCTGGAGGTAGAGTAAATCAAAGATGGTACTGTCGGGATTATTGCCGTCCGGGCGAAAGCGATAAACCATGGGGAACAGTAACGACGGGAAAAAGCAGGTGTTAGGGAACACCGAGTATTCTATCGCATCGATGGTTTCGCTGATGCTCAGATGAGAGAAGTCCCGTTGGTAGGCGTGCCCAAGAACCGTTTGCATATGTTCGGCAAACACCCTGCGCGCAGAATCTCCGGGAGTGAGTTTGAGGCCGTGTTGTTGTGACTGAGCGCCTTCCACAACCGACTCTGCAAATAGTGCGTCGAGTACTCCCTGTTGGTCTGGCTGCGACTTAAGGTGTGGGCTCGGATAACCCACAAGATGTACGAAGCGAGATATATGGTCGCCATAGGTATCGTACTGCGTGTTCGCGTCGCCTACTGTTGCAATACCCTGAGGATGCGTTTCAAGTACATGATAGGACTCCAAAAACGCCTCTATGCAGGCCTTCCAGTTTGCGGGTAGCTTTTTGCGCACATACATGGCGGTAAATTTGTTTTTGAAATTCCAGTTTCTAAAGTGCTCGGGTAATACATCTAGATACTCCGAAAGTGGCGGCGCTGCTTGGTCAAAATTAATGAAAACAAAGCCGTTCCAGCATTCTAGTTTTAATTGAGGAAGCGCGAACTCATCTTCGTTGATGTGAGGGAAGTCCCACTGACAGGGGATATCCGTAATCTTGCCCTCAAGAGACCACGTGAATCCGTGAAACGGACAGCGCAGTTCTTTGCTTCGCCCACAGCTATCAGAGGGCTTTAGCTGGGTGCCCCGGTGCAGGCAAGCATTGGCATAGGCTCTAATACTTTGATCTTCAGTGCGTACAATAAGAACCGACTTATCGATAATGTCGTAAACCGTGTAGTCGCCAACCTCTGGAATGTCCTCTTCGCGGCAGGCCCATTGCCAGACCTTTAGCCACATAGACTCCTTTTCTTGCTTGAAAAAGGCCGGATCGGTGTA
>TARA_R110001599_G_scaffold350251_1_pt1 | contig 35327 bp, 22 predicted proteins | sample TARA_R110001599 | Tara Oceans TARA_R110001599 (sample SAMEA4398360) | marine metagenome | biome: Polar Biome; feature: [MES] marine water layer (ENVO:01000295) within the mesopelagic zone...; material: water (ENVO:00002006), including particulate matter (ENVO:01000060) such... | reverse complement strand
GTAAAGACATATTTCTGAAGAAGACCAAAGATTACGGAACGGCATGGCGAATACTTAGACTGCCTTCTATTACAGATCAGATTTTCATCAAGGCCAAGCGCATTCAATCCATACAAAACAAAGGAAGTCAGAAAGTGGGAGATGATATCGCTGGAGAGTTCATCGGAATTATTAACTACTGTGTTATTGCCTTGATTCAAATGGAATTGGGTGAAGATGATCCCTTCGAAGTGGCAGTAGAAACTTTAGAGCCCCTGTATGACGAAAAGGTAGAAAGTACTTTTAATCTGTTAATGGACAAAAATCACGATTATGGTGAAGCTTGGCGAGACATGCGTGTGAGTTCTATGACGGATATCATTCTAATGAAATTGCTTCGAGTGAAGCAGATTGAAGACAATCAAGGGCAAACCATCATTTCTGAAGGAATTGATGCCAATTATCAAGACATGATCAACTACGCAGTGTTTTGTTTGATCTTAATGAAATTTTCAAAATCATGAAACTATTGACCACAATTTCGAGGTATTTGGTTGGAGCACTTTTTATTTTCTCTGGCCTTATTAAGATCAACGATCCCGTTGGAACACAAATAAAATTGGAAGAATATTTCACCGTGTTTGCGGTGGATATCGCTCCATTCTTTGAAGCCCTAAAACCAGCGGCACTGTTCCTCTCTGTTTTACTCTCCACTTTGGAGATAGTACTCGGACTGGCAGTTTTGTTAAGGTATAAACCGCAAATCGTAACCAAATTGCTTTTGGCGATGATCGTGTTTTTCACCTTCCTTACGTTTTATTCGGCCTATTTCAATAAGGTAACCGACTGTGGTTGTTTTGGTGATGCCATAAAACTTACCCCATGGGAGTCGTTTACCAAAGACATTATTCTGTTGGCCTTAATTCTGGTGCTGTTCTTTAATCGAAAGAAAGAAGAAATTACTTCGGCCTTTAAGAATAAGTCGATTGCCTTGGCCGGAACACTTGTGTTTTGCTTGGTAATTTCATTCTTGGCCATTGCTCATTTACCTTTTATCGATTTCAGAGCTTACAAGGAAGGGACTCATATTCCAACCGAAATGCTACCCCCACCGAATGAACCAAATGTGGTGCCGAAGATTACCAACTTTGCCATGTGGAGTGATACCGCAGATGAAACTCAGAATATCCTTTCAGGGAGAAAATTATTGGTGGTTATTCATGAAGCCGAGAAAACCAATGATAAATCATATGTCGATTTGAATGCTCTGATCAGTGCACTAGGAAATGAAGTGGAGGTAATAGCCCTCACCTCATCGTCTGGCGAGCAGTTTGAAACATTAAGACACAGCGTTCAATTGGCTATTCCTTATGTGTATTCCGATGCGACCTTACTTAAAACTATGGTGCGTTCAAACCCAGGTTTAGTACTGGTTGAAAACGGAACCATATTGAAGAAGTGGCATTATAACGACATACCATCGGCCAGCGATTTAATGTCGAACTTTAGATAAATGGATCAAGTCCACCGGATTTACTTAGTGGGATTGCCGGCCTCTGGCAAAACAACAATCGGTAAGCAATTGGCTGAACACTTGGGTATCCAGTTCATAGATTTGGATGCCGAAATTGAAAAGGCTGTTGGCCAATCTATTCCAGAGTACTTTAGTTTCCAAGGGGAAGGAAATTTCAGGATTGTTGAGAAAGAAACTCTCAGAAACCTAGGGTCGGCAAACGAGCAGTTTGTGATGGCTACAGGAGGTGGAGCGCCTTGCTTTCACTTCAATATGGATCACATGAATGAAATGGGGACTACCCTGTTTTTAGATGTGAGCCCTGGAGATTTGGCCTTAAGAATATTGGATCAGGGCGTTGAAAAAAGGCCATTATTCAAAAGCTACGATCAGCAAGACTTGATTCAGGAAGTACGCGATTTGGCTGAAGGTAGACTCTCTTTTTACAATGAGGCTAAAATAAAAATACGAGACAATCGAATCACATTAGATAAGATTGTCTCGTATTTAAAAGCTTAAACTAAATTTAGAAATTCAATCCGAAAGTCAGTTTGGCATTTGTGAAATTGTGCTTGATCGTTGTCAGTGGCGAATCTTCAATTACCGCCATTCTGTAACTTCTAAATGACTCATCGAACTTGGTGTTGACAACAGCAAAGTCAAAGAAGTATTTACCCATGTTGATCCCTAACCCTCCTGAGACGATCTTTTTTGATCTATCTAAATCTACTCCGTCAAAATTACTTTTGTAAGGGTCGCCATAATTTGCATAACCCACTCTAAACCTGAACACTTCATAGCGATACTCTCCACCTAATTTGATGTTGGTTACTGAGTTGTAAATGTTTTCAATGGTTGTGTTATCGTTTCCAGAAAAGAAGTCACTTGATGATACATTAGCGTTAGCATAATTTAAGTGCTCAATATCGGCAGTGATAAATCCGTTTTTGTTGAAGAAAAAGGCCAGTCCAGCGTTAAGCTTTGCAGGTGTCCTCAAATTGAATGTTGAAACGAAGATGTCAGTAGCTGTTTGTAAAGTGTTCAGAACGGTGTCCTCCAGAATCAAACGGTTATTCTGATCATCTCTGAAATTTGAAACATCGTAATTGTTCCATTCCGAAGTGTACACATTATCCCCTTCCTCATTGAAATTATAGTAAGTAGGAGAAGTGTAAGATAGACCGATTCTTAAAACGTCTACCGGACGAACAATAGCACCAATATTGAAATTTACTCCAGTTCCGTTTAACTCCAGTCTTTCATCAATGGTAAAAGAATTAAGCGGTTCATTATTGAAGCTTTCAGTGTAAATTCTGCTATTGGTAAAATTGGAAGATGTAATTCCCATTCCAGCGCCTAAATATATCTTATCATCAAAATTGGTTCCGTAGGCAATGTTCACTTGATCAGTATAGCCTTTGGTTCTAATCGTTTCGGTTTGCGTTGCAAAACCCAGTACTGGTGAATGATAAAGCGTTTCGTCATTGGGGTCTGGGTTGATGATATAATGATCATACCCAGTTTGAGCAATTCCATTGAGTTCTTCTGGAAAAAAACCATCTGCCCGCTGAAGCATATTGTCAATAATTGAATTATCGCCATTGAATCCACTTGAAAGCACGTTCCTATTAAAATCATTGATCCTATTATAGGTGATGGCCAATGAGCCACCTCTAAACGAACCTGGGATCAAATCTCCTTTATTGAAATTGATCACCACGCCTAAATTGGCAATGGAAAACTTATTGGCTTCATCTTTATTGGTGGTTCCAAAGGAGTCTCCCTCAGTTTGTAATGAAGAGAAGCCCGGGGTAAAAGTAAATTGAGATCTATTGAATACACCTAGTCCTGCTGGATTATAAATAGCAGAACTAATGTCGCCACCTAAGACAGAGCCAGAACCCGCCAAAGCGGAGAATCGTGCCGTTCCAAAATTCTGTAACTGACTGTACCTTAAGGCATCGTTATAATACCCAAAGGAACCTTGTTGAATCTGTGCCTGAGAGGTTTGAAATAGGCAAACCACGCCCAGGCTTATCATAATAAGCTTTATTCCAAGTTTCATGTTTTGTGAGTTTTTTGTGAGTTTTATTAATTACCTCTTCCGCTTCTTGATGAACTACTTTTAGTCGAGCTAGAACTAGAACTGCTACTACTATTGCCAGATCTACTGCTGCTAGAACTAGAACTAGTATTCCCACTTCTTGAAGAAGAACTGCTTACGGTTCCAGATGATCTACTAGAAGACGAGCTATTGCCGCTGCTTCTACTTGATGACACACCACTACTTCTGCTAGATGATGAATTGGAAGAAGACCTGCTGCTCGAAACTCCTGAACTTCTGCTGCTGCTATTTGAAGAGCGGCTATAGCTTGGTGTAGCAGACCTTGTAGAACTTGATCTACTGAATAGGTTGCTATTCGAAGAACTACTTGTTCCTGAATTAACTCGAGAGCTTGAAGCTGAACTTGTTGCAGTACTTCTACTACTTCTAGTTGAACTGCTCCTGACTACGTTAGAGCGTGTCAATCGGCTATCGTTCGAGAACTGATAAGCGTTAGTGTTTACCCTAGAGCTTCTAGTGTTACCAGATGAAGTGGCTGTAGAACTGCTTCTTCCACCAACTACTTGAAAACCATCTGAACCTGCTGCTCTAGACCCTCTAGCTCCTAGGTCACTGGCATATCTTGACGAACGCGTATTCGGAGTTGAGCCATTTACAGCATCAGTCCTTACACTACTTACAGAAGTTGAGCTTATCCTACCGCCTCTGGTGACATCTCTGTCATTTCGGTATCCTTCATTATTATATATATTACCAGTGTAAACATTACCAGTGTAATAGTTGATGTTGGAGTAATGATGGCTATAAGGGTTCCTGTTCCATCTATCCCACCCATAAGGGCGGCCATAACCATATGAGCTATAGAATGATGAATAATGACCCCCATAACTCCAGAATGGATCATAAATAGGCGACCAGAAAAAGCTTGAAGGGCCATAGAAGTTGTTTAAACTAACAAAAGACATACTTACACCGAAACCATTGTAGAAAATACTCGATCCATATAAATCTAGACCCACCCTAGGCACGGTTCCCCCATTTCTTCTTCTATAATTTCCTGACAGGTAGTTGTTCATTCTGGAATTACGGTTCAAATAATATTGTTCATACCAAGCCAATTGAAATTGGAAATCATTCACCATAAGTTTATTGAAACTCCATTTATCCCAGTCTGTATTCCAATCTAGAGGCAGGTCGTAATACTCTAAGTTTTCGTTTTCATAATCATAAATAAAGTCATCGTAGTTTAAGTCTCTCGCTTGCTTAACAATGGGGCCTTCTTCAAAATAAACTACTTCTCCATCTTGGCTATTGTTGTATTTACTTACCAATGTAGGGTCTACCGATTCGCTCGAATAGTCACCCAGAGAAAATGCTTTTTCGTTAGATGACTCAATTTCTTGTGTCGATTCAATAATCGTTGGTTTGCTGGTTCTGTCTGCTGATGTAAAGTATACATCATCATACTCTTGGGTAGATTGAAATTGGTTTGGTGAGCATGCAAACACGGTAAGCATGCTGAGTGGTGCCAGTAAAATTCGGATGTAGTCTCGTTTTTTCATGATGTTTCCTCCTTGGCTTTTTTAAGTTAACGTGTATTTATCAAAATTGGTCGATAAAATAATCGAATGATATATCTTTGTCACAAGTATTTTAACAACCGTTAACAAACAAGATTCATACCAAAGAGCTGATATGAGCAAAGGATTACCAAAAAGAAGTGAAGATTATTCATTATGGTACAATGAATTGGTGAAAAAAGCTGATTTGGCTGAAAATTCACCCGTTCGTGGTTGCATGGTGATTAAGCCCTATGGCTTTTCCATCTGGGAGAAAATGCAGGCAGAGATTGATCGAATGTTTAAAGAGACAGGGCATGTGAATGCGTACTTTCCTCTTTTCATTCCAAAATCATACCTAAGTAAGGAGGCAGCCCACATAGAGGGCTTCGCCAAGGAATGTGCCGTAGTCACTCATTATCGATTGATGAACGACCCGAATGGAAAGGGAGTCGTAGTGGATCCTGATGCTAAATTAGAAGAAGAACTCATTGTGAGGCCTACTTCTGAAACAGTGATTTGGAACACCTATAAAAACTGGGTTCAGTCTTACAGAGATTTGCCACTACTTATTAACCAGTGGGCAAATGTTGTTCGTTGGGAAATGCGTACGCGTCTTTTCTTAAGAACTACCGAATTTCTTTGGCAAGAAGGTCATACGGCTCACGCTACCAAACAAGAAGCCATTGACGAGTCAGTGCAAATGATGAACGTTTATGCTCAGTTTGCTGAAGAGTTCATGGCCATGCCAGTGGTAAAAGGAATAAAATCCGAAAGTGAAAGATTTGCAGGCGCTGTAGAAACCTATTGCATCGAAGCTTTGATGCAAGATGGAAAGGCGCTTCAAGCGGGAACTTCTCACTTCTTAGGGCAGAATTTCGCGAAAGCATTTGATGTAAAGTTCGCCAGTAAAGAAGGAACACAAGAATACGTTTGGGGTACTTCATGGGGTGTGAGCACTCGATTAATCGGAGCACTTATCATGGCGCATTCAGATGATCAAGGTTTAGTGCTTCCTCCAAAATTGGCTCCAATTCAGGTGGTGATTGTACCTATATATAAAGGAGAAGAACAGCTTCAAACTATTTCCGATAAAGTAGCAGAGTTAACCAAAGGCTTAAAAGCCAAAGGTATTTCTGTGAAATTCGATAACAGAGATACTTACAAGCCTGGTTTCAAGTTTGCCGAATGGGAACTGAAGGGAGTGCCAGTAAGGTTGGCCATTGGCCCGAAGGACCTAGAGAATAATACAGTTGAAATTGCCCGAAGAGACACTGGTGTCAAGGAGCTTTTTAGCTTAGAAGGCAACTTGGCTGATAAGTTAGAAGCTTTATTAGACGAAATTCAGAATTCTATTTATCAAAAGGCATTCGACTTCAGGGCAGAAAACACCACTGAAGTTGATACTTATGATGACTTCAAAAAGGTGCTTGATGGTCAAGGCGGTTTTGTTTCTGCCCATTGGGATGGTACTTCTGAAACGGAAGATAGAATTAAGACAGAGACCAAAGCGACTATCCGTTGCATTCCTTTAGATAGAAAGGAAGAAGCTGGCGTTTGTATCTATTCTGGAAAACCATCCGCAGGCCGAGTACTTTTTGCAAAGGCTTATTGATGTGGTTAAATAATAGTATATTCGAACAAGTTTAAACAGAGCTCATGAGCGATTGGATAACAATAATATTACTTGTCGTAATTGGGTTAGCATTAATCTATGTGGAACTTCTTTTTGTTCCCGGGACTACCATTATTGGAGTTGTAGGTTTTTTGTTGACTTGTGTGGGTGTGTATTTAACCTATGAAAATCATGGGTCAACAGCTGGGAACTATGTTCTTGTTGGCTCGTTTGCAGTGTCAGCAATAGCTATTTACTTTAGCTTTAAGTCAAAGGCATGGGAACGCTATTCACTAAAAGGTTCAAATAACACAAAAGTGAATGATGGTTATTCTGAGGGGCTTGCGCTCGATATGACAGGTGTAGCCATTTCTGATTTGAAACCGATTGGCAAGGCTGAATTTGGCGTGAAGTCTTATGAAGTAACTTCTCCAGGCTTTCATATTGAGGCAGGGAGCAAAATTAAGATTACCCATTTAGTGGGAAATCGTATCACAGTAGATTTATTAAATAACAACTAGATATGCAGGATTACATTGTTTTGATAGCGGTTGGAGCGGGCATAATTGTCTTCTTCTCCTTTTTTTATTTTGTACCAGTTGGACTCTGGATTACGGCCAGATTCTCTGGTGTAAGAGTGAGTTTATTGGCGTTAGTATTAATGCGAGTAAGAAAAGTGCCGCCAAGAATTATTATTGATTCAATGATTACTGCAACCAAAGCAGGGCTTGAATTGACTACAGATGAATTGGAAACGCACTACTTAGCTGGAGGTCATGTGCCATCAGTAATTAAAGCGTTGATCTCTGCCGACAAAGCAAATATCACTTTAGGCTTTAAACAAGCCACAGCAATTGATCTTGCTGGTAGAGATGTATTTGAAGCAGTTCAGATTTCAGTAAATCCTAAAGTAATCACTACGCCTAAAGTAGCTGCAGTAGCTGCCGATGGTATTCAGTTGGTGGCTGTTGCAAGAGTAACAGTGAGAGCAAACATTCAACAATTGGTGGGTGGAGCTGGCGAAGATACTATCCTTGCTAGAGTAGGAGAAGGTATTGTAACCTCAATTGGTTCTGCGGCTTCACATAAAGAAGTATTGGCCAATCCTGATAAAATCTCGAAACTGGTATTGAGCCGTGGTTTGGATGCTGGAACGGCATTCGAAATCCTTTCTATTGATATAGCTGATGTAGACGTAGGAGTGAACATTGGAGCGATACTTCAAACTGACCAAGCACAAGCCGACTTGAAAGTAGCTGAAGCTAAAGCGGAAGAAAGACGCGCAATGGCCGTGGCCGAAGAACAAGAAATGAAAGCCAAGTCACAAGAGGCAAGAGCTAAGGTAATTGAAGCAGAAGCGGAAGTACCTAGAGCATTGGCCGAGGCATTCAGAAGTGGTCGTTTAGGAGTGATGGATTATTATAAAATGGAGAACATTCAGGCAGATACTGACATGAGAGAATCCATTGCTAATCCAGAGCAAAAATCAACGGCTCGAAGAAAGCCAGACGATAAGGATAAGAAATAATAACTTCCTTAAGAGAAAATTTAAATGGGCTGTCCTTTCGGGCGGCCCATTTTTGTTTAAAGACTGATTAAGATCAGCGCTCCAACCGCAAGAATAATTCCTATAATATTCAGCTTGCTAGGGTATTCTCTGAAAATGAAAGCCGCAAAAATTGTGGAGGCAATGATGATTCCGATGTTCAGTACTGGATAAAGTACTGCGCCATTATTGTCGAAAGCAGAAAGGGCTTTGATCTGGAAGTAAATAGAAAAGTAATTGGGGATGCCGAGGTAAAGCCCACCTATAATCTCTTTTTTCGTCACCTTAATCTTCCTTACCAAAATCACTATGCTACCAATAATAAAGGCAGTACCAAAAGTAATGATGGGGTAAATACCTTCTATATGGGCTTCAATTAAGTTTTCACTTGCGTAATTTAACCAAGTGTCTAACGCGCCTCCCATTAAGAATACAACAAAGGGTAGTGCCACATAGCCAATGGATAAAGGTTCTTTTACCTCTAGTGATACCTTTTTCTTCGATACTAAGAATATGGCCACAAATGCGGTTATTATACCGATGTAGTTCAAGGGACCTAGCTCAGAAGTGCCAATTTTTAAAATGAACAAGCTAAATAAAACAGGAATGGCAAGCGACATTTTGGTAGCCACTGTGGCCACTGCAACACCCCTTAATTGGGTAGTTAGGGCCATGAGGTAAAATGTGCCTATAAATAGTAATCCCAATGCTGAGGCGCTATAGAACCAAGGTTGGTCGAAAGCGATGTTTGACTTGATGTGGCCAAATCCAACATAAATGCTTCCTGTAATTACACAAACCAAGTAATTAGTGACAATAGCGGGGAAGGTGTTGATTTTAAATCGTGTAAACGACCTAAAAGACAGAAAAACAGCAACATTGCCAAGTATAGCGAGTAGAAGGTAAAGCATAGCGCGCGAAGATACAGAATAGATTAATTGTTACTTTAGTGATTAAATAACTGCCGTGAAAAAACCTGAAGTGTATACATTCGATTCGAATCCTGATTTGAGAGGGAATCTTACTTTTTTAGAAGAGTTGAAAAGCATTCCTTTCGAAATAAAGCGAGTGTATTGGCTATATGATTTGCCAGAGCAGCAAGCACGAGGCGATCATGCTCATAAAACGGGTGAGCAAGTAATTGTTGCTGTTAAGGGTAAAATTGAAGTACTTTTAGAATCGAAAAAAGGTGACTTATTTAATTGCACTTTAGATAAAGCCGACAAGGCACTTTACATTCCGCCCATGTGGTGGGGGAGAATGATTTTTAGTAAGAACGCCATAATGATCGGACTTGCTTCCGATGAGTTCAATGAGAATGATTACATAAGAAAACGCTCTGAGTTCAAATGAGAAACCTGAAAGTGATAGAGGAATTGTCAGAGAATTCCGAAAGGGATTTTTCTGAATTACTTTATACACAGCCTAATTTTCTTATTGGCAATAATCAATTGCCACAGGTTCATTTCTATTTACTCGATACAACAGCGAATGTTGGATTGGGCCATATTGGTTTTTCTTTGGAAGAGGGAACCGTATTTAGTGCTTATAGAGCCCCGTTTGGTGGCTTTGCTTTGGCTGATGATTTGACTAGCCCAGAAATCACTTTCTTTATTTTTGAAGTACTCAGGAAGTTCAAAGAACAAGGAGTGACTTCGATCCAAATGAAATTGGCTCCCCATTGTTATTTCAGCAATACGCTCTTGTTGAAGGAGAACTTGGTTTATGCTGGTTTTGACTTAGAGGAACAGCTAGAATATCAAGCCATTCCGATCATCGACCAAGCTTTTGAGCTTGGGTTAGCTTCAATGGAAGTCAGAAAACTGAAGAAATGCAAAGAGGCTGGCTTTGAGTTCAGTAGGCTTCCAAAGCATAAGTTGGCTGATGTATTTGACTTCGTTAAAAACCAACGTCAGGAAAAGGGCTATGAATTTTCAATGGAATGGTCTCAAATGAAATTGGCCCAAAAGGTAAACTCCGAAGCATATATCCCCTTTGTAGTGAAAGATGGTGAGCGAATCATTGCAGCCACTATCGGTATTCTAGCTTCTGACGGTGTACTTTACAACTTCTCTCCGGCACATCATCCTGAATATGACCAGATGAGTCCTGCGGTATTACTTACAGAAGGGCTTTATGATTTTTGCAGAGCGGAGGAATTAAACTACCTTGATTTAGGTACGTCTTACCTAAACGGTAAGGTAAACGAAGGGCTTTGGCAGTTTAAGTCGCACTTAGGTGGGCAAAGCTTTTTCAGTTACAGTTTTAGGAAAGCCGTATCTTAGCATTAAATCTTTTGCTGTTGGCATCTCAATTCTTTAAAAGTTCTCGGTGGTCTTTTCTTGCGGTGGTGTTTCGCGCCATTGGGGGCTTAACCATCAATAAACTCTTTGCCGTTTTCTTCGGTACCAACGGTATTACCCTACTTTCTCATTTCCAAAATCTAACTTCATTATTTACACTACTTCCGTCTGAGGGAATCAACAGAGCAGTCATGAAACATTGGTCTGACCCTAAGGCCAGTGAAGAGGGCAAACACAAACTTTGGCAAACAGGGTTTTGGGTAACCAATCTTATTTTTATTGCAATTTTCGCAGTACTCTATTTTTGGTGGAAGGATTACTTTTTTAGCCGATTTCTAGAGCATTATAGCATTAGTCAGTTCCTGACGATTTTTCTTCCAGCAATCTTTTTAATGCTGATGACAGGCTTACTCAATTCTGTGATCCTTTCGTTTCGAGATGTAAAAGGCTACGCGCTCGTCAGTATTTCTGGAGTTATACTTCTGGTAGCAGTTGTGCTTTGGTCCGTAAATATGGGAAACCTCGATCAAGCACTGCTCAGTTTTGTAGTAGGTTACGGCCTCATGTTTTTTAGTTCATTGGTCTACTTTATTCTGAATAGGAATAAGATCAAGCTTCGAATTGGAGCTCCTGATGGGGCTTCGCTAAAGAAGATCAGCCAATTTGTGATTATGGCCATCAGTTCCATTGTGCTTGGTAAACTGCTGGATTTCATCGTCCGTGATTATGTGATTGAGCTTTATGGCTTGGATCGAACAGGTCTTTGGCAATCCGTTACTAAAATGTCGAGTAGTTATTTGTTGGTGTTTAGTGGAACCGTGGGGGTAGTATATTATCCTAAAATGGCTTCACTCATTCATGACGATGCTGCCTTAAGGAGCTATGTACTCAAAGTGATGGGCTTTGTAGCGTTCGTAACCGTTATTTGTTTGGGTATTTATTACCTCAACCGTGAGTTTATATTAAACCTGTTTTTCGCGAAAGGCTTTGAAAGAGCAGCATATTTGGTCCGCTTTCAGGCCATCGGAGACTTTTTTTGTATTCTTTCTTACCTCTTGGCTTATTTACTTTCGGCCAGGGTACAAACCGTAAAGTACATTGTGGCGCAGCTGTTTTCGGCACTCATTTATGTGATATTGGTCTATTTGCTGATGAATAGGTTTAATTTGGAAGCGCTTACATTGGCTTACTTATGGCGTTACATTGGTTTCTTCCTTATCCTCATTCTGTTTAACAGGAAATTCTTATTCAAATGAACCCACTCGTTTCGGTAATATGCATTTCCTATAATCATGCTCCTTATATCAAAGAGGCGTTGAGCTCGGTTTTCAATCAGGTGTATACCGAAATTGAAATTATTGTTTTGGATGATGGGAGCTCAGACGCCAGTGTTGGGGAAATAGGAAGGATGATTCAGGGTAAACCAGAAGTGGTTTTTATCCCCAATACCAAGAATGAAGGCTACACCCAAACCTTCAATAAAGGCTTGGCTTTAGCAAAAGGAAAGTACATCGTTGATTTCGCTTTAGATGATGTATTGTACCCCAATTTTTTAAGTGAAAGTGTAAAGAGATTGGAAGCCTCGGGAGAAGAGTACGGTATATGCTTTAGTAATGCTGACTACATCAACTCCGAGTCGAAAGTTATCGGCAATCACAATAAAACGTTGTTCGATAAAAAGTTGATACAAGAAATTCCACAGGGCGATATTTTTGAAATGGTGCTCAAGCGATATTTCATTTGTACGCCCACCATGGTCATTCGTAAGTCTGTTTTCGATCGAATGGGAGGCTATGATGAAGGCTTGTCCTATGAGGATTTTGATTTTTGGGTGCGTTCTTCTCGATACTATAAATACACTTTTTTGGATGAGGTTTTGATGCAAAAGCGTAAGCTGAAAGGCAGTATGTCGGCTGGGCGGTATAAGCATAGAGAAAATGAACACATGCTGTCGGTGCTTGCTGTTTGTAGAAAGGCATTTAGCCTATGCAAGAGCAAATCGGAGTTAGATTCACTTTATGAAAGACTATCTTACGAACATCGTCAATGTATTCGCTATCAAGCCTATGATTTAGCTGATCAGTACATCGTTTTAATAAAGGGTATTGGCAGAAGTGTTTTTAAGCTACAGTTACTTGGTATTTTGATTCGATTAGGGTTGGATAGACGCAGGGTCTGACTCAAAACATAAATGCATCAGTCCAGAAGGTCAGTTAAGTCTTTGGCCTTGAACATGGCATGTTGATATCCGATATCAAAAATTTCTTTTGATTGACTCATCTCCAGAGTTGAATAATGATGCAAGTCAGGTGGAGAAATCAGCACTGTACAGTCTTTGAAATTCGCAATAGCCCTCGTGGACGCTCCTATGTGGTATGCTCTTTTCAAAACCGAAAGCCCATTTCTGAACTCTTTTTTTGGCATTTGCCCTAATGGGTTTACATAAACGCCTATTGTTTTTTTGCACTTGTCTTTAAGTACGTCTGTGGGGAAATTATCAATAATCCCTCCATCAGAGTAAAGTTGCCCGTCAATTTCAACAGGGGAAACCAAAAAAGGAATGGCCGATGAGGCCAAAATTGGACGGATTAGCTTACCACTCGAGAAAATCTTAATTTTTGCGTGCTCTAAATCAGTGGTTATAACAAAGAGCTTCTTTTTTAAGCTTTCAAAAGAATTTGAAGGTAGATATTTCTCAAATTCGGATGCGAATTTTTCAGCATCAAGGATGCCAAATTTAGTTAAGGCCAAATGTCTACTTGAGAACAAGCTAGTTTTTGAAAAGAAGTCGAAAATTTCATTGGAGTTATATCCAGCAGCGTAGAGTGAACCGACAACGGCCCCGGCACTAGTGCCAGAAATAATTTCGGGATGGATTTGAAGTTCCTCCAATGCTTTGATTACACCGATGTGGGCGCAGCCTCGAACCCCTCCGCCTGAAAAAGTTATTCCTATGTTGTTGATTTCCATAGCTTTTATGAATGCTAACTAATCTATTATCTCTTGTTCCGTCATTAACCTACTGGGGTTAAATCTAACAAAATAGCGCTAGATTATTCGGTTGCCCTTTCTATTCTCGTGAAGCTAAAGAGATAATGGTTGAACTCTAATTTCACAAGGTTTAAAAGAGGATGATTTTTGATTAGTGCCTCGTTTTTTTAGTCGATTGTCCCATATTCTATTAACTTACCCTTTTAGTTCACTACTATCTTTATGGAGCCCAAAATCAATAAAATCAAAAAACTATTAGTCGCCAACCGAGGCGAAATAGCAATCCGTGTTTTACGTGCTGCTTCTGAATTGAAAATCAGAACAGTAGCCATGTATACCTATGAGGATCGCTACTCATTACATAGGTACAAGGCAGATGAGGCATACCAAATTGGGGATAACGAAGAGGCACTCAAGCCTTATTTAGATATTCAGGAAATTATTACTCTGGCAAAAAATGAGGGCGTAGATGCGATTCACCCCGGTTATGGTTTTCTTTCAGAGAACGTACATTTTGTAAGGGCTTGTAAGGAAGCTGGAATTATTTTTATTGGGCCAGAGCCAGAAGTGATGGAAAGGCTTGGCGATAAGGTACAAGCGAAAATTGTAGCGCGTAAAGCCCAAGTGCCTTTGATTGAAGACAGTCACGAATTGCTTGATTCATATGAGATTGTCCTAAAAGAAGCACGAAGGGTTGGATTCCCAATTATGGTGAAAGCTGCTGCCGGTGGTGGAGGTAGAGGAATGCGTGTAGTGCGTGAAGAAGCTGAATTAGAAAAAGCATTTAATGAAGCTAAAAGTGAGGCTTCAAAAGCTTTCGGGGACGATACAATGTTCCTTGAGAAGTTCATCGATAATCCCAAGCACATCGAAGTGCAGATTATGGGTGATAATTATGGTAATCTGGTGCATTTATACGAGCGCGATTGCTCTGTGCAACGGAGGTACCAAAAGGTAGTGGAGGTGGCTCCTTCGATTAATTTGAGTCAGGCCACCCGTGATAAGTTGTATGAATATGCACTAAGAATTACAAAAGAGGTCAATTACAACAACGTTGGTACGGTTGAGTTTTTGGTGGATGCTGATGAGAATATTTTCTTCATTGAAGTCAACCCAAGGGTTCAGGTAGAGCATACCATTACAGAAGAAATTACAGGGATCGATATTGTTCGTTCTCAAATTGAAATTGCACAAGGCTACCCGCTTTCCGATCCACGAATCTTCATCAAAGATCAATCCGATGTACAGTGCAATGGTTTTGCCATCCAATGTAGAATTACTACTGAAGATCCAGAAAATGGATTCAAACCAGATTACGGAACCATTATAGCCTACCGAAGTGCAGGCGGTTTCGGGATCAGGCTTGATGCAGGAAACTGCTATGCCGGAGTAACCATATCACCTTTCTTCGATTCCATGTTGGTGAAGATCTCGGCAAAAGGAAGGACATTGAAAGGAGCTTCTCAAAGGCTACAAAGAGCACTTTCAGAATTTAGAATACGAGGGGTGAAAACCAATAAAGGCTTTCTAGAAAACGTACTAAAGCATCCTACATTCTATAATGGCGAGGCAACGGTGAAGTTCATAGAATCTCACCCAGAGCTTTTCGAAATGCCACGGTTTATGAACCGTGCAACGCGCTTATTGAATTATCTGGGTGAAGTAGCGGTAAACGGAAACCCAAATGTAAAACGGATCGACCCTTATGTTCATTTTAGAGAACCAAAAGTACCTACAAGCGACAGACTTGCTCCTCACCCAAGAGGAACCAAGCAGGTATTGACAGAAAGCGGTCCGGAGGGCTTGGCGAAATGGATCAAAGAACAAAAGCAGATATTATTCACAGACACTACTTTTCGTGATGCCCATCAATCACTTTTAGCCACCCGAATGCGGACTTTGGATATTCTAAAAGTGACCGATGGTTTTGCTAAAAACCATCCTGAGATTTTCTCATTAGAAATGTGGGGCGGAGCTACTTTCGATGTTTCCATGCGATTCTTAAATGAAAACCCTTGGGATCGATTGAAGCTTATTCGCGAAGCAGCACCCAATATTCTTACTCAAATGTTATTGAGGGGGTCAAATGGCGTGGGGTACACAGCTTATCCAGATAATCTGATCGAGCGTTTTGTGGAAAAAACAGCTGAAAATGGTATGGACGTCTTCAGAATATTTGACTCGCTGAACTGGATTGAGAATATGAAGGTGAGCATTAGAACCGTTCGTGAGCGCACCAATTCCGTTGCTGAAGCTTGTATTTGCTATACGGGAGATGTGCTAGACGCGAATTCAAAATATAATCTTCAGTATTACCTCGATATGGCGAAGGCTTTGGAAGATGAAGGAGCGCATATACTTTGTATAAAGGATATGGCAGGCCTATTGAAGCCAAGAGCAGCCACAACATTAATTACGGCTTTAAAAGAAGCAGTGGACATGCCTATTCATTTGCATACGCATGATACCTCATCCATGCAGGCAACCACCTATTTTCAAGCCATTGAAGCAGGAGTGGATATTGTAGATGTCGCAGTGGCCTCAATGTCAGGTCTTACTTCTCAACCTAACTTTAACTCATTGGTGGCTTGTTTAGAAGGCCATGAAAGAGATCCGAAAATCAACTTGGCTAAACTCAATGAATATTCTAACTATTGGGAAGACGTTCGTGAATATTACTATCCATTTGAGAGTGGCTTAAAAGCGGGTACTGCCGAGGTATATGATCATGAAATCCCAGGGGGGCAATATTCTAATTTACGCCCGCAGGCAACGGCCCTGGGTTTGGAGCATAAGTTTGAAGAAGTAAAAAGTAATTACGCTGTTGTCAATAAGCTGTTTGGGGACATTGTAAAAGTAACACCATCATCCAAAGTAGTAGGCGATATGGCCATTTATATGACTTCGAATAACCTTACGGTTGAAGATGTCATGACCCGTGGTGATTCTCTTTCTTTTCCTGAATCTGTGGTAAGCTTGTTCAAGGGAGATTTAGGCCAAATGCCTGGAGGTTTTCCTCAGGAGTTGTCCAAGATTATTTTAAAAGGAAAAACTGCCTATACGGATCGACCAAACGCTCATTTAGAACCAGTGGATTTTGAAAAGGACTTTGAGCAGTTTCAAACCGATTTTGATGAATACTGCGATGAATTGGACTTTCTGTCTTACAAACTTTACCCCAAGGTATTCAGAGATTTCTATGAGCACTGGCTGACATATGGAGAAGTACGCCATCTTCCAACAAAAGCCTTCTTTTATGGTCTAAAGGAGAATGAAGAAGTCTTTGTTCAAATAGGGAAGGGCAAGCATATTATTGTAAGAATGCTTCACAAGTCGGAACCAAATGAAGACGCGATAAGAAAAGTGTATTTCGACCTGAACGGACAGACTAGGGTCATTGAGGTGAAAGACCTGAATGTAAAAGTGACCAAAGTTGCACACCGTAAGGCGGTATCAGAAAATGAAATTGGATCTCCATTACAAGGGCGATTGGCGGAAATCAAAGTAAAGGAAGGCCAAGAAGTAAAGGCCAATACTGGATTGTTCATGATTGAAGCAATGAAAATGGAAACCACGGTTTCTGCTCCAAAATCAGGCATAGTGAAAAGAATTCATTTACAGGCTGGCACAATGCTTGACCAAGAAGACTTAGTGATAGAGATGGAGTAGCCATCAACATGGCTAACTAAATAGTTTTATATCAACAATGTGTTATTAGTAAAGCTTAGAAATAGGGTTAAATTATTTCTAAGCTTTATTATGTTATTTTTGTGGAATATGTTTATTCTACCTGCTTGTCTGTCTTAAAAATGCGGGTCTGCAGTGAACGAAATCTTTCAAGCCTATATGCCTACTAAGAAGAAGGAAAAAATCGATGTCCTGTTAATTTCGGAAGGTACTTATCCATTTTATGGTGGAGGTATTTCTACTTGGAGCCATATGCTCTGTGACAGAGTTTCGAATGTGAATTACACCCTGTATTCCATTAATGCTGGCTTTGAAAAGGAACCCATTTTTGAGCTGAGCGAAAATGTGAAAAAGGTGATTCAAGTCCCCCTTTGGGCACCAGACGAGCCACAGGATTATGTGAGCTTTAGTAAGGAGTACTACAAGGTGGTGAGTAAAAAAGAAAATACTTCTCCCGAAGTAATTCAAAAATACTTTATCCCCGTTTTTAAGAAATTCCTTGACCTCCTTTACAGTGATTCTGAGAATATGGAAGCACTTGATTTCGTGTTCAGGAGTATGTGGGAATACTTTAAGGACTATGATTACAAGGAGACGATGAAAAGCGAAGAGGTTTGGCGGGCTTTTCAAGAAGAAGCTATTCACGAGACTGATGCTGGTGGTATTGAGGCCACACTTTTTGATTTAACGGTTGGGTTACGCTGGCTATATAGGTTCCTAATTCCTTTTTCTATTTCAATCGAAAAAGTAGATATCTCTCATATTACACTTTCGGGATTTCCTTTAATCCCTGCCTTGGTTTTAAAATACAGATATGGCACACCTCTGATGATTACGGAGCACGGAGTTTATGTAAGGGAGCGCTTATTGTACATCAGCCGTTCGGACTACTCTTATTTTATAAAGGTATTTTTAATAAAACTGACGGAATGTATTACTCGACTTTCCTACTACAAGGCTGATAAAATACTCTCTGTTAACAAGTTCAATATCACTTGGGAACTGATGTATGGAGCCGATAGAGAGAAAGTTGAGATCACCTACAATGGAGTAGACCATGAGAGGTTTGTTCCTAGAGAGAAACCAGAGCATTTGAGAGGTATTCCTACAGTAGTAGCCGTAGCAAGAATATTTGAACTTAAAGATGTGCTTACCATGATTCGTTCATGCGCTGTGGTAATGAAGAAAATGCCTGATGTTCAATACTTAGTTTATGGTGATAAGAATGCAGTACCAGAGTATACCGAAGAATGTGAATCTTTGATTGAAGAATTAGGTTTGGGAAACAACTTCTTTTTGAAGGGCTTTCACAGTCAACCGCATCTCATTTTTAGTGAAGGAGATATATCAATTCTAACCTCTATTTCGGAAGGATTCCCCTTTACAGTTTTAGAATCGATGAGTTGTGGCATACCGGTTGTAGCTACGGATGTTGGTGGAGTAAGCGAAGCTATCGATGAAGCATCGGGTTTTGTCTGTAAGCCAAGAGATCCTGACGCCATTGGAGCAAAGGTGATTGAGTTGTTAACCAATAATGATTTGAGAAAGCAAATGGGCGAACATGCCCGTCAACGTGTTATAGAGAATTTTACTTTAGGTATTTTCATTGAGTCTTATGAAAAAATTTATGAGTCTATTTATACAAAGAGATTAAAGCAGAAAGAGGAAGATCAAGCATGATATTACTGATTTGATGAAGGAATTTGAAAGTAAAATAGAGCAATTAGGCCTAGACGTTTACGATAAGGTGGGCAAGCCTGTAAATGTAAATGTGGTCAGGGCTATGCTCGAATCAATGAGCATAAGGGCAATTGATGCCAAAACTGACTATGGTGTACCCGACTTACAGGACTTGGCTAAAATGGTTTACACTCAAATTACAAATCCAGATTTTTTGGACACGCACCCAAGTAAATTAAAGGTCAGTGATCAATTTAGAAGTGAGGTTACCTCAGCATCGGATTACCTTCGTATCAAGACAAAATATTTCTTTTACTATTATCCATTAGGGCTTTTTCACGGCCTTCCCGTTTTTATTCAAATCCTGACTATTATTCTTTTTGGGTATTCGTTATGGACTTATGTGGGCTTTAATCAACTGCAATCAACTGCAGTAGTACTAGGGGTTATCTTTGGGCTAGTAGGTACAGGTGGGTTTGTGCAGGTAATTGGTAGGCAGATATCACATTACTGGTTCAATAATGATTTTGTAATGGCAAGGAAAAGCACAATTTCCGTCATTAAGGATGGATTGTTTTTTATGTCGGTGCTTAGTGTGCTCCTGCTTGTGGTTAACTTCTTTGCCAATATTTACCCGTACCGGTTTCTCTATATTGTCTATATCTACTCCTTCTCTATTGGGATTCTATTATTGATTTCGGCCGTGTTTCACCCATTAAAACAACGCTGGATGATCACCGTGGCATTTGTTGTTGCTACCGGACTGGCACTCAGTTTAAAGCTATTCACTACTATTGATACTTACTTTACCCACTGGATTGGCATTTGGGTAGCCATTATATTAATGGTGCTTTACTTAAATTATTTCTTCAATAAGAAGGTGAAATCGACCAAAAATGTAAGCAGAGCTACCTCTAAAACAGCGGTTATGATTTATCGTAATTATCGCTATTTCTTTTATGGCTTGCTGTTCTTCGTTTTCATTTTTATCGACAGAATTTTAGCTTGGTCTACCTCTGCGGACGGATTATTGCCATATGCAGTGTATTATGAAAAGAACTATGAAGTTGGTATGGATATCGCAATTCTAATTTTCTTTCTGCTTGTAGGAGTATTAGAGTTTAGTATAGCCTCCTTCAGTACATTGAGTGATTTGTTACAAAAACAGATTCCATACAACCAACCTCACATATTTAATCGTAAATCATTGAAAACCTATTGGCAGCATGTGCAAATACTTCTAATCACAGGCGTGATAATGATTGCACTCCTTTATACGGTGATATGGGTATGGTTTGGTTACGAAAAAGCATTTGATGAAGCACTGAGTCCAATTAGTATTAAAGTTAGTATTTTAGGTGGTTTGGGTTATATTCTGTTGGCTTGGGGTATGCTTAACTCGCTTTACTTGTTTACGCTAAACAAGCCTACTAAACCTTTAAAGGCCATTATGATTGCATGTATTGTAAACCTAGTCGTTGGGCTTTTTATGAGCCGTATGATTTCTTACGAGTACAGTGTTGTCGGTATGCTACTTGGTTCAACGACCTTCATGCTTGTGACTTTAAAGTCAGTAACGGAATTTTTCAGAAATCTGGACTACTATTACTATGCGGCTTATTAAAACAATATCGTTTATTATGGCTTTGTTTTCATTCTCGGGCCTATTTGCGCAAAAAGCACAGCCCAGTACTGTTCTTATTTGTTATGGAAGAGTTAACCCTGATCAAATTCAAGGGTATAAATATGTGATTTTAGAGTCAGAGCACTACACTGCCTTTGATGTGAAATTGATTAAAGAAAATAATGAGAATGTAATAGGCTACATCAGTGTGGGCGAAGTGAGTGACAGCCGTTTTTATTATGATCAGTTAAAGGAAAGTACCCTAGGTAAAAATGAAATATGGGAAAGTTATTACTTGAACATTGGTGATGAAACCACTCAGAATGTATTGATCAACTTTGTTGATAAAATGGTTAAAAAAGGGTTCGATGGTCTGTTTTTAGATACCGTTGATACTTTCGCAGAATGGGGCCCTTATCCCAATATGGGAGACGATTTGGTTAATCTACTGAAACTGATCAAGGATAAATATCCAAAAATTCATTTAATGCAAAATGCTGGACTCTCTCTAATTCCAAAGTCTGCTAAGTACATTAATTCAGTTGCGATTGAATCCGTGGCTACCAATTATTCGTTCGATAATTCGGAATACCGTATGCACAGATGGCATGAGTTCTACAAAAGAATAGAAGAGTTACAGGCGATTAGAAAGAAATATCAACTACCCGTAATACTTATAGAGTATGCAGATAGCAAGAAGCTATATCAGAAAGTAAGGCAACAAATAGCTCCATTAAAGTGGGATTATTTTATTGGTCAAATTGGTTTACAAAGCATTCCAAAATTCAAATAGGAACCTAGGAAATGAATATTCCATATACCGACTCCATATTTATAGGCCTCATTAGGCTGTTCCTTTGGATCCTCTTCCTATATGTAATGAAGCGCCTTTTTTTCAAAGGAAAAGGGTCTAAGAATCAAATTAATTCCATGGCGAGTATGTGGTCTTTCTTTGTCAGTATTATTATTATTGGAATTTTTCTTTTGGTTCAAATCAATGGTTATGATTTGATGACCTGCCTTTTTATTATGGTTATTTTCTTTGGGGTGAGGTTAGTGGGGGTTCAGAATGTTCTTTCCGATTCGGCTCAATTCAGGCGTCAAAGGAAAATGATTTTGTTGAGTGTTCTTGAGAAGACAGAAGACAAAGAACCAATAATTGATATTGTTGAAGAGAAACCAACAAAAAGGCTGTCTATCAACTTTGGGTTTGTGGTCATGGCCCTCACTGGTTTTGTAGCTATGACGGTGAGGTTTTATTTGCTTAAATACGACAACTATCAACTTTCTCAGTCGTGGTTCAATGAACTCTCTATTCTGAAGGGGGTTTCACAACAAAATTGGTTTAGTAATGATTCAGGAGTGGTTGGGCAATATGCCCTGATGACTTTTTATGAAAAAATGACTGGAATCAGCCCTGAAATTACCCTTGAATCATTCGGGATTCTTCAGGCTTTTATTTTGAGTTTTATCATTTTCTGGTTTATGAATACCATGACGGGGTCTAAAATAACGGTTCCGTTAATGACCACATTGAGCTTCGCTTTCTTCTTCAATCTTGTGCCTATTAACCTTTCGCAAATTGCCCATGGAAAGGAAACCTTGATGGCCCTTACATTGGTTTTGCCTGCCATGGTGTTCATAAAGAAACCATGGCTACTTTACGCTAGGTCTTCCCGAACCTACCGTTATAAAATTTTTGTCATTTTCTTGGCCATCGCACTAATTGATATTTACTCCTTACTTGTTTTGATTCCTCCCTTTTTTGTGGTGGCTCCCTTTTTTATTAGTAAGAACTATATACGTTTTTATTGGATTGCCCTCAAGGCGTACCTTTTGGCAACGGCTACAGTGTTGGGGCTTTATGCTTTTTATTTTTATCGAGAAGGAACGGATTTCCTCCAGTTCATAATATCAAACCTCCTATCGGTAACCTCCTCTACTTATACAAGCAACATGATTCTCCCATATGACGAGATGATTAGAATAGTTCAGGTTGTTTCGCTGGTTGTTGTTGTGGCAATGCTGTTAATGATGAAGAGCAAGAAGGACAAATGGGCAAGTTTAATTGCTTTCGTAATCTATGTAAACGTTCTAATCTTCATCAGTTTTCTGAATAATAGGTACTTTGATCAAGACCTCTTTAATGAGGTCTTGCCAGTATTTATTACGATCATTTTGGGTATCGCTATTTATCTATTCATGTATTTATTTGTGACCAAGGTGAAAAGGGTACATATGCCTGATGGTCTTGCCGTTGTGTTCATCTTTGTACTTTTTGGTTTAGGAGCTTTTTTTAGCCAAAAAAGTCTTTTTAGTAATGAAGAAGCAACTTCACGCTTGTCGAAAAATGTGATTGCCGCCTACCAGGAAATTTCATCTAGCTTTTTACCCTATTCTTATGCGGTAGTGAATAGCAATACACTACAGCCGCTCAGTACCAATTCGCATAACTTTCTTACTTATAGAGATTTTATGGGTGAGTATGCTGTTCGGGATTCAGTCTATTTTGCGAACCAGAAAGATAAAGATTTCTTAAGGGCCAATACCCAGTACATCATTCCGAATAGCTTACTCGTTTTTATCTATGATATTGAAAGTGAAGACGACTTTAGTAAGCGTGCCGTGTATTTACACATGACTGATGAAGTGATGTTACGGATAGAAAAACTAAGAAGCGAAGGAAGAACAATCAGGGTGTTTTTTCAGAAAGGTGACCTCACCGTTTACGAAATCGTAAATAACCCAGGAGAGGCTAGAATTAATGAATTATTGTGATTTGAATTATTCAAGAAAGACATATCGACCACTAATACTATTAAGCCTACTTTTTGTGGCTGTATTTATGGGCTGTGGTGGTTCTCTAGAAACTAAGCCTGAATTAGAAGAGGATTCTACGGAATTCAATGCCATTACTGAGCCCTTGGTAGTATACATCGATTTGATTGATCATCCCTTAAACGAACTTTATGCAAGCCATGTGGATAAAATCATGGACTACACTAAAATACCATATAAAAGAATAGGGCTAAAGGAATTCAATAATTCACCAGTTTTCAAGACTTCCCCTAAAGTGATTCTGGTCAATGGAACTGATCAACTAAACCTAAAAGCACTTGACTATTTGATCCAATTTGTTGCAGAGGGAGGTACACTCATTTTTCCTAGCGTGAATGAGGATCAGAGGATGGGATATCTCTCAGGCCTGAAACAAGATGCTTCGTTCTCTTTTGACTTAAAAGCCATGGGCTTTCATTTCACAAAAAATATTTTGCCTGGATTGGATAGTGCTTCGATATATGCAAATAAAAGACATTTCTCACTAGCAAAGGAAAACTTCAAGCCCAATATTAATGTGTTGGCCACTGCAGTAAGCGATGATGAGCTACCTGTGCTATTGGTAAATCAAATAGGCAACGGTCAAGTAATTAATTTTAATTCAGCCATAGAGCTTGATAGAGCAGATAGAGGGCTTTTGTTTGCTACTATTTTAAGTGGATTAGAAGGAGTGCCCTACCCTATTGTAAATGTGAGCACCATTTTTATAGACGACTTTCCTAGTCCAACCTATGATATTAAATCAGAACCAATAAAGTCTGAATTTGATATCACTCAGGCGGAGTATGTAACCGATGTATGGTGGCCGGATATGCTCAAGCTTTCAAAAAGGTTTGGCATTAAATACTCGGCTTACCCGACTTTCAATTTTAACGAAATAAAGAATTCACCTTTCCTTTTCAATGAGTGGGATATTCAAAAAACTATGAAAAACGGGCGGCAATGGAGCTCATCCGTCTGGATGAGCAAAGAAGTTCTTCGGAATAAGTTTGAGCTCGCAATTCATGGATACAATCATGAATCACTGTTGAAGGAGGTTTGGAAAGATCCAGAAAGCATAGATGCCGCATTTAGAGCCTCAAGAAAAAAATGGACTGTAGATCGTTTGGGGGATTATCCTACGAGCTATGTGGCTCCATCAAACTATATAGACAGTATGGGCTTGGTTCACCTAAAAAGAGCTATGCCAGAAATTGAGTTTATGAGCACCACGTACGAAGGAGATATGGTTGAAGGAGGAGCTAGGGATTTTGATCCAGACCCGTTTGAACCGAGACTTTTTGATTATCCTAGGGTAACCAGTGGTTATGTTTTCAATGAAAGAAAGGAATACATTCATGAGTCGCTTTACTTATATACAGGGATCTGGACACATTTTATTCACCCAGATGACATATTTCAACTGCCAACGGAAAATAACAATTCGGCTGGTGATTTTGAGTATAGAAATGAAGATGGCCTCAATTGGTACAGAACTTCCGATAGTAAGGAGGGTATGTATTCCCGATGGACATCTTATCTAGAAAAGGTAAAGACCATACACCCTACCACACGGTTTATGACCACTACTGAAGGCGGAAGAATTACAAAGAATTGGAGAAACTCTTCTTATGAATATGCTAAGAGCGGAGATTTTTATTCGGTGAGAAAGAGTAGCGAGAATATATGGAATGATGAGGAGTTCTATTGGTTTGTTTTTGCCAAAGAAGAAAATGCCGATGCAATGGAAATGGCTTTTTCAAAAGTGGTGGATACCTATACCAAGACAGCTTTCTTTGGAGGTACTTTATTCACGCTTAGGACTTCAAAACCTGAACTATTATTTGATGATGTAAAATGGAGGCAAGAACCATTATTCAACCTTTCCGAAGCTAAGGTAATGGTGCAAGAGGACTATAAAGATTATTTGGCTGAAAGACGATTGTCAGAGCGGGGCTATGTTGAAGAAATTGTACCTGAAGTAACAGCAGCTCAAATTTTAGCAAACCTCACGACAGCCAAAGACTCAGTGGCATGGTACGTAGAAAATAATCAGCTTGACATAGCGGCAGCTATGCTTGAAGATAAACTTGTCAAAGAAATTTCTGTTGACACGGCTACTTTTAATGAGTTTGTGCTTTATGCAGGTTATCAAGAAAGGCCAATGGATGCCTGGGATTTTATGGAAGGGATTTACCAAAATCAATCGCAATCCTTGGCCTTAGATTATTTGAGCTTGTATTTAAAAAAAGAGGCTTTCCCGAACGAAGAACTCACAGAAAAATGGCTGTACAGAAGAATCTTCTTTGATGCGAAAGACGAGCCCGCAATAAAGGATTACTTTACTTTCTTTTACTCAACAGAATATATACCACAAATAAAGCAAGTATTGGCTCAGTTGAACGAGCAGAATCCTACACCTGAGAACTATGCTAAATATATTCAGTTCATAATTGATTTTGAGCCCGAGCGCCTTATAGGAGAGCTAAAGGATAAAAACCCAGAGGAACTTCCGCTGCTATGGCCTAAAGCAACAACAATCACCTATGCTTATTCCGATAGTGGCAAGATTCAGGAAGCACTATTATGGTCAGACTATTCCTCCGAGATTCCAATGATAACCGTGCTGCAATGGTGGATTGAACTGGAGGCTTTCAATAAGATGGAGAGCGTGTATACAGAATATATTGCGGAACACCCTGAAGATCATGAGGTAAATGCCTTTGTGAGTTCAGCTTGGTATGACATTGGTGAATATGAAAGGTCAGCTTTAGCAGCCAATCAATTACCAGAGGGCAATGGAAAGAAAATTGAAATTGAGAAACGCTTTAATCCAGATGTGATCTACTTCGATTCGGACATTCAGAAATTTTTGATTGACCGAACCCCTGAACTCTTTAGTGCAGAAACACTTCATACGCTGAAGAAAGAGCTGCGCTACAACGAAAACAATTCTATTGAAGTAAATACTGCTTATGTAGAAGACAATTTCAATCAGTCTGTTTGGGAAAGCAGCGCTACTTTCAATCTAAGAACGGAAAGAGGAAGGCAGCATAGTTTTTCTGTTACACATGCAAGTGTTTCCGATTTGGTGCTAACAGACATTGATCCACAGAATTTGGCGCATGAGCTTTATGGTTTGCGATACCGATATCAAACGGCTAATAACCCAACAAAGCCATTGTTTAGTATCGGAGCAGGCTTACAGCAGGATAATTTCAACAAAATGTTCGTGGATTTGGCCGCGAGTATTTCGAAGTCAAAAGAGAATGTATTTAAGTCTTTATCTTTTGATTTTGCCACTGTTAAAACGGGGGTGGGTATTTCAAAAGAAGTATATAAATCTGAAATTATTGGCTATTACGAACGTGGTTCGACCAAGTTTTGGCAATCAAGCTTTGCACTTGTGGGGAGCTACTATACCAACGGAGGAGCAGAGGCGGCTTTAACTTCTCGTCTATATGCTAATTTTAAGAGAGAAAATAAATCGAGGTTCTCGCCTTTTGCAGAACTGTTTATGTCCGCAGCCAATACAAGTCAGGAAAACGGGAATCCTTACTGGATTATAGACAGCAGACTTTATGCTGGCGGTGGTCTGGCTTGGACTTATGGAAAGGATGAGCGAAAACTAAAGAGCAGGATAGAAGCAGCTTACTTCTTCGATAGCTATACCGATGGGTTTTTACGAGTAACGGGTAACGTATCATTCCCTATTAAAGAATTTACCTTTGTTACGGGGCAATTCGAGCTGTTTAACCAGTCGCTTTATTATTCTAATGGCGTCCAGATCGGCATCAAGCATTTCTTAGATCGAAAGAGAAAATACACTTACAAGCCTAGGTCTTATTAACTAATTCAGTTCATCACCTGAGTCTAATGGTTGGTGTCCAGTTTAAGAACAATAATGATTATTTGGAGCAAAACTGCTCATTTCCTTTCCTGACTCCGAGACTTCGGAGGAAGGATCTAAGCTATTTTAAGTCTCGTCAAGCTTTATTTGTTTTACAAACATAGATGTTATAGATTTGATCTATGTTTGTAGATTAAATACAAGGTCATATGAAGGGCGATAACATTGGTGAATTGGAAGAGATTGTACTGCTACTCGTAGGGGTATTGTACGAGGATGCTTACGGAGTTTCTGTTTTGAAAGAAATGAAAGATCAGATCGGACGCGAAGTCAACATCAGCGCCATTCATGCCGTTTTAAACCGCCTTGAAGAAAAAGGATTACTCACTTCTGATATGGGAGGGGCATCACAAGTTCGGGGCGGAAGAAGGAAACGCTACTATACGCTTACATCAACAGGTCGTGCCGTTTTGGATCAGGTCAAATCCATGCGGGACAAACTCTACAATCAATTACCGGCACTCAATTTTTCAGCATGAAAAATTTGGAGCAACCAAAACCACCACGCTGGGCAGATCGCTTTTTAGAGTGGTATTGCAGTCCTAGGCTATTAGAGCAAATTCAAGGCGATGTGCACGAACTCTTTTTCTGGCGATTAGAAGAAAAAGGAGTGCAAAGTGCCAAACGCGCTTTTGCTTGGGACATTATTCGCCTGTTCAGGTGGAAGAATATCAAAAGGAAGTCAAGTCAAACAACTCAATTTAACAACATTGCTATGTTCAAAAACTATTTTAAAATCGGTTGGCGAAATATCCTTCGCCAAAAAATGCCCTCTTTAATCAATATCACTGGGCTGTCTTGCGCCATAGGCTGCTGCTTAGTGGCTTTTATGTTTATCGAACCTCGTGTGATTAAGGACCAGTTTCATGAAAATGGTAAGAATATCTACCTAGTCGCTCACGAAGCTTTTGTAGAGGGTGAAATTGTAAAGTACGGGGATTTCTCTTCGGGTTTGGCTGAAGAGTTACCAGACAATTTCCCTCAAATAAAACGCAGAATCCGATACAAGGGCCTCAGGAATGTTGTTCGCATTAAGGACAATATTTTCAATGATAATGTGCATTACGTAGACCCCGATTTCCTGAATTCATTCTCTTTCTCAATGGTCAACGGGAGTAAGGATGTACTGAAAGACCCTTCCAAGATTGTCATAGATCAATCCACAGCAGTAAAGTTTTTTGGGGATGAAGACCCTATTGATAAGTTGGTGAAAGTGATTTCGGGAGAAGAAGAAATGATCTTTGCTGTTGGGGGAGTAATCGAAGATGCGCCTATGAATTCTAGCATGAAACCAGGCTTTCTATTGAATTATGAAGTGCTGGAGAACAGAGGGCAACCAGCACAAATCAGTGCGGCAACCTTTATTGAATTGGAAGGTGAAACCGATGTGACTGAACTTGAGAGGTCCTTTCAATCTATGGTTTCGGTACAGAATGGACTGAAACCTGATGCCCACTATGAATCTATTTTTCTTGTGCCTTTGGAGTCTATGGCCAAGCGCAATTTAGCAGGTGCACCCGGAGGATCGCCACCTATGGGGCCAATAATTCTCTTAACTTCAATTGCAGGCTTCATGTTATTGTTGGCCATCTCTAACTATGTAAACATTGCCATTCTAATGGCGACAAGACGCGTAAAAGAAATAGGGATTAGGAAAACAATAGGGAGTAAACGATCTCAAATTATTTCCCAGTTTTTGACAGAAAATCTGATCCTTTGTGCACTTTCAATCTTCCTTGGTATTGTTCTAGCAATGGGGTTTTTCTTGCCTTGGTTCAACGAAATGTCTGGTGGTACGATAACCCTAAATATATTTTCCAACCAAAATCTATGGCTGTTTCTGGGGCTGCTTTTATTGGTGACCACCCTCCTGTCTGGATTTTACCCTGCACTTTACATTTCTAGATTTAAACCTTCGGTTATTTTTCGGGGCAAAGAAAAGCTCGGAAAGAAATGGGGCCTTTCTGGTGCTGTAATTACGTTTCAATTGGTGCTGTCAATCATTACAATTGTAGGTGGAATCATGTTCGTTCAAACCAACAATGTACAAAAAGGAATAGAGTGGGACTTTGAAATGGAAGATAAGATTTTAGTGAATATCCCAGATTCAGAGGTCTATCCTGAGCTATTGAATAAAATGATGGCAATACCAGGAGTTGAAAGTGCTGCGGGAACGAATAATGCGCTTGGAGAAGCATATTGGACAACTGAATTTTATTTAGGTGATTCAAAGAACCAAGCGTCATTGATCAACTGTAGTGCAAAATACCCTCAGTTTATGGGGCTGGAATTAAGTGAGGGTAGGTTTTTTGATCCAGAGCTGCTTAGTGATACACAGTCGTCTGTTATGATTAATGAAAGATTCGCTGAACGTTACGGAGTGGAAATTGATGGCCTAATTCAAATTGACAGTACCTTTCATAAGGTTATAGGTGTATTAAATGACTTTAACTTTCAAGGGCTAAATGATGAAATTGAACCTTTAATTATGAAAGCAAAGCCTGATTCAGAATTGAGCTTTTTGGCACTAAAGGTTACTGCGGGTACGGAGGCGGAAATGGAAAGTAAAGTTAGAGAAGCATGGGGGGATGTGGTAAAGAATAAGCCATACATAGGTTTTTTACACTCATCAATATTTAATCAGGCTACAGAAGACAGTCGAGGCTTAAAGAATACGATGTTATTTACCGCAACTTTGGCCACAATACTTGCGGCTATGGGCATCTTTGGATTGGCTTCACTAAGTATATCTTCTAGAATGAAGGATTTTGGAATCAAGAAAGTATTAGGTGCGAGTTTGCTTCAAATCACTAAACCTGTTTACATCAAATTTACCATTGTACTGGGGATTGCTGTAGTAATTGGAAGCACGCTTTCGGTTTTTATAATAAACATGTTTTTGGATACAGTTTATCGTTCAAATCATGCCCCAGTAAGCTTTATTCCATTGCTTTTTGCGGCTGTTATTTTAGCGACTGTGGTTTTTATAACCATAAGCTCTCAAATAGGAAAGGTTAAAAAATTGAATGCCGCTGAAACCTTAAGGATGGACTGATGTAACACAAACGGGCTTTGATCAATGTTAGATCAAAGCCCGTTTCTAACTTCATTAGCGATTAAGGCGATTAGTTACCTTCCCCACCAACTTCAGTCAAGGTTTTCATGTCTAATGTGCCCATTCTTTTCATGGTGATTTCACCCTCCTTGAACTCCATTACCACAATTACAGAAACCTTTTGCTGCATTCTTGGCCATTTAAGGTTATCGTTAATGCTGTTAGTAAGGTCCATTTTCTTGGTTTTAATATTGGTTTCATTCCTAATGCTCATTAAGCAACTGGTGCCTCTATTATCTACCAAAATCTGAAAGCCAAGAACACCTTCAGCGTTCTTTTTTGTTTTGTCATCCCAAGAAGCAGTAACCACTTCAATTATTTTCTCATTATCAAGTTTTGCGAGAATTTCATCTGTTTCGTATACAAATTGATCCAAATAGCAATTATCAATCACATCTGGAAAAACATGCTGGGCAAAGGCTTGGCTAGAAAAGCAGAAGCATAGCAGAAGGAAAAATAGTCGTGTCGTTTTCATATTAACTAAGTTAGGGAAACTATGTAAATCTCTGAAATTTAAAATAGAAATGAGTTACTTGATAATTTATTTATGCTAATTTTTCTTCCGCACGCAATAAAAACAGTTTTCTTAGTTATCTATTTGGAGCGGTAATTTTTATATTGAACCATCAGCGTTCCGATCTCTTACTGTCTTAATTAAATTGAAATGTCATTATCCAAAATCTCACTTTTGGGTACCTTGTTGTGCCTACTGTTCATCACTTCCTGTAGTGATACGAAAACCCCAATAGATCAGCTAAATAAGCAAGCCGATCAGGCCTTTTCGGCCTATGTTTCTTCATACACATCTGGTAAAGTATCCACTCGTTCGACCATTATGGTTCGATTGGTAGAGCCCGTAACCGATGCCCAATTGAATACTGATCCAACCACACTTTTCCAATTCACGCCAAGTATATCTGGCAAGGCCCGTTGGGTGGGTAATAATGTGGTAGAGTATCAGCCATCATCTCCTCTCAAATCAGGCACTTTGTACAACGGAACACTAAAGTTGAGCAATCTGAAAGAAGTAGAAGAGGAGCTCAAGAATTTCAATTTTGGTTTTGAAACCCTTAGCCAAAATTTCGATTTAGACATAGAACAAATTGCCTCAGATGCTAAAGATGCCATGCGCAAGCAAGTCATCGAAGGACAGTTCAATACGGCTGATTTTGCCGACTCTGCCGCTGTGGTAAGTGCGGTCTCGTTCAAACAACCGGGTAGTAACCTTTCGGTACAATGGGAGATAGACAAATTAAACGGAACGGCTCACAAATTTAAGGTACAGGGAATTGAAAGAAAGGAGAAAGCCTCAGGCGTTGAAGTAGCCGTTGATGGGGACCGTTTAGGTGTTGACCGTGATGCACGCACTGTGGTGCCTGTGGCTATTTTGGGCGATTTCAATGTATTGGATGTTAAAGTGGTGAAGACAGGTGATCCGTATGTTCTTGTGAGTTTTTCTGATCCACTGAAAGAAAATCAAGACCTGACGGGCTTAATTACTGTAGAAGGCCAAAATAACCTCCGCTATACGATTGAAGGCAATAATGTAAAGGTATTTGTTACAACTGATATTACGGGTGTCAAAGCGGTAAAGGCATATCCAGGGGTTCGTAATCTCTTGGACTTTAAGATGAAGGAGCTTTATCAGAACGTTGTCAATTTTGAGCAATTGAAGCCTTTATTGAAGCTCAACGCAAAAGGCACAATTCTACCAAGCACCGATGGTCTCATTCTTCCTTTCGAAGCGGTAAATCTGAATGCGGTTGATGTAACCGTTATCAAAATATTTGAACGTAATGTGCTGCAATTCCTACAGATAAATGAACTCAGTGGGGATGAGCAACTGCGTAGGGTTGGGCGACCTGTTTTGCAAAAGCGCGTTCCGCTAAATGAGTCTGGTGTATTTGATTTAGGGAAATGGAATCGTTTCACCCTAGACTTAAAGGAATTAGTTCAAACCGAACCAGGAGCGATTTACCAAGTGAGAATCAACTTCAGAAGGGCATATTCCACCTTTGGCTGTGCTACATCAACTACTGAAACGCCAGCTTTAGCGGGGCGAATTCCTGAAGATAATTGGGATGCTTATTCTGGTGATGATGGAGGAAGTTACGATAGTTATTATGACTACAACTACGGTAGAAATTACAATTGGAAAGACCGTGATGACCCATGCACAGATTCCTATTATGTGGGCAATAACAGGACGATAAGCAAAAACATTTTAGCATCGGATTTAGGGATGATCGCTAAAATGGGTAACAACAGAAAGCTTACGGCTTTTGTCACCGATCTAAAATCTACTAAGCCTGTTTCTGGTGTTTCAGTAGATGTTTATGACTTTCAGGAAGAAAAAATCGCAACAGTTACTACTGATGGTCAAGGTAAAATAGAAACCGACTTATTGAGAAAGCCATTTCTCTTGGTCGCCAACCGAGGCGCAGAACGTGGCTATTTAAAACTCTCCGATGGTCTATCACTCTCCATGAGTAATTTCAATACGGGGGGGGCTCGAGTAGAGCGAGGATTAAAAGGCTTTATGTATGGCGAAAGAGGCGTTTGGCGTCCGGGTGATGATATTTACTTGAACTTCATTTTAGAAGATAAAGAAGACAATCTGCCAAATGACCATCCTGTCGTTTTTGAATTGATTGATCCATCTGGAAATACCAAGCAGCGTATTGTGAAAACCCAGTCTGTGGATGGCTTTTACGATTTCAAAACCCAAACTGCCGATACCGACCCAACAGGCAACTGGACAGCTAAAGTGAGTTTAGGTGGAGCAGAGTTCACCAAACGCGTAAAGGTGGAGACAGTCAAGCCAAACCGCCTTAAGATCAACTTAGATTTTGGAGTAGATAGACTAACTGCGGCCACTACGTTCGTGTCGGGTGATTTGAATGTGAAATGGCTCACGGGTGCTGCTGCCAGAAACTTGAAGGCCGAATTCGACCTTTATTTGAATCCAGTGACAACTACATTTAAGGATTTCCCCAATTATTCATTTGATGATGATGCGAAGAATTTCAACCAACAACCCACTCAGGTTTTTTCAGGTGAAGTAGACGCTTCTGGTCACTCAAAGGTGAACTTGAAAATTGGGGCTGAACTAAATTCCCCGGGGGCTGTAATGGCCACCTTTAAAGGTAAGGTATACGAACCGGGGGGTGATTTCAGTATAGATCAATTCAGTATTCCTTTCTATCCCTACACTTCTTTTGTAGGAGTGAAAAAACCTGATGGCGACAGAAGAGGCCAGTTGGTGACGGGCAAGTCACATCAGTTGAGCGTGGTTACTGTGGATTCCAAAGGAAATAGCATTGACAGGAAGGGGTTAATATTTGAAGTGTACAAACTAGGTTGGCGCTGGTGGTGGGACGGTGGTCAAAATGACTTGGCCAATTACATTGGTGCCAACTACAATAAACCAGTAACGACCAAAACGGTGAGTACCACGGGGGGTAAAACCACGGTGGATGTAAACATTGGTGACCGTGAATGGGGGCGCTATTACATTCGTGTGACGGATCCTGTTTCTAAACACTCCACTGGGACAATCGCCTACTTCGATTGGCCGGGTTGGGCAGACGATAATAACCGTCCGGGAGGTGCATCACTTTTGGCATTTTCTACCAACAAGGAAGATTATAATATTGGCGAAAAAGTGAAAATCAATATCCCATCAAACTCAGAAGGAAGAGCTTTGGTGAGTGTGGAGAACGGCAGCAAGGTGGTCGCGTCTTATTGGGTTGAAACCGGTAAAGGAGAAACAGCATTTGAATTTGTTACTACTGAAGAAATGGTACCAAATGCTTATGTGAACACCACTCTTTTGCAGCCTCATGCACAAACCAGAAACGATTTACCGATAAGGCTTTATGGGGTAGTTCCGATCAATGTAAGCAACCCAAAAACCAAACTGAATCCTGAAATTTCATTGCCAAACGTTCTTGAGCCAGAATCGGATGTAACAGTGAAGGTGAGTGAGAAAGACGGTCGTGCAATGACTTATACCATCGCAGTGGTAGATGAAGGATTACTTGATATCACCCGTTTTGGTACACCAGACCCTTGGTCGAATTTCTATGCACGTCAGGCTTTGGGGGTGAAAACATGGGACTTGTTCGATGATGTAACGAATGCCTACAATGGAGAGTTGACCCGTTTATTGGCGCTTGGTGGTGATGGCACGAACGCTAAACCGGAAAGTGCCAAGGCTAATCGATTTAAGCCAGTGGTCAAACACTTGGGGCCTTTCAAGTTGGAAGCAGGGAAGACCGCCTCGCATACTTTTAAAATGCCAAATTATGTGGGTTCTGTGCGTACCATGGTAGTGGCAGGTAAAGATGGTGCTTATGGAAAGGCAGAAAAAGCAACACCTGTACGCAAACCATTGATGGTGTTGGGTACCCTACCACGGGTAATTGGTCCAGGGGAAAAAGTGAAATTGCCAGTCAGTGTTTTTGCCATGGAGCCATCGGTGAAAGAGGTGAAAGTTTCCGTAAAGGGAAACGCTTTATTGAAAACCGTTGGTGCCACACAACAGTCTTTGACTTTTAATGAAATTGGTGATCAGATCATCGATTTCGAATTAGAAGTAAGTGAAACGCTAGGCATAGGTACTGTTGAAATTGTAGCTACTTCAGGTAATGAAACCGCAACTTATAAGGTAGAAATAGATGTGCGAAGTCCGAATCCGCCTGCTACCGATGTAATTGCCAAGGCACTTCAAGCGGGTGAAAGTTGGAGTCAAACTTTCGATCAAATGGGAATGGCAGGTACGAATAACGTACAGCTTGAGCTTTCAGTAATTCCTCCGATCAACCTTGGGAAACGCCTGAATTACTTGATTGGCTATCCGCATGGCTGTATCGAACAAACCACTTCCGCAGTTTTTCCTCAACTCTTTTTAGGAGATATTAT
>TARA_R110001599_G_scaffold74110_1_pt1 | contig 35400 bp, 32 predicted proteins | sample TARA_R110001599 | Tara Oceans TARA_R110001599 (sample SAMEA4398360) | marine metagenome | biome: Polar Biome; feature: [MES] marine water layer (ENVO:01000295) within the mesopelagic zone...; material: water (ENVO:00002006), including particulate matter (ENVO:01000060) such as...... | reverse complement strand
CGAATAACCCGAAAGCTATTACTAATTTGTGCGGTACTGATATCAACACGCTGCCATGCTCCCTGACGCTCGACATGCCAATGCAATATCTGCGACGGGCTGCGATACAGCAGCGCGCGGTGATGGCTTAGTTCCGCGATGGTTTGTGGCATCCCGCACTTGTTAATGTAAGACGGCGACGCGCACAGGCGGTGGGTATTGTCTTCTAGCCGCTGAGCAATCACCCGACCATCGGGTTCGCTGCCGCCGCGAATGGCAATGTCGATTCCATCACGCTGGAGGTCAGCGGGACGATTAGACAACTCAAGATCAATAACTATTTGCGGATAACGCGATTGAAACTCCTGCAGTAACGGCAGCATTCGAAATTCGCCATAGTGCGGCAGTGCGCTAACACGCAGTACCCCAGAAGGGGCATTTTGATAGCTACCGACCTTGCCCTCGGCCCGCTCGATTGCAGCCAGTATGTCTTTGGATTCATTGAGATATATTCGGCCAATTTCGGTGAGCGCCACATGCCGCGTACTCCGCTTTAACAACGCCGCCCCGAGTTCCGATTCCAGCGCTTGAATACTGCGCGACACCGCCGACACGGGCACGTTCGCCGTCTTTGCGGCTCCGCTAAAGCTCCCCGCCTCAGCGATACAGCACAGGTGATACATAGCCTTGAGCTTGTCCATTGTTGCAATTCCAGCAAAAGTATTTCGTAATATTAGCCGATTATCTTCTGTTTTTGAAAAAGTATACTGAACACCTAGCAATGAAAGCATCAATTGTCTTTTTTGAGGTACCCCATGAACACCAGTGCTTTATTTACCCCCTTTGAACTAGGTCAACTTAAGCTCGCCAACCGCACCGTGATGGCTCCAATGACACGTGGGTTTTCACCCAACGGTATCCCTACTGATGACGTTGCCGAGTATTACCGTCGACGCGCCGAAGGCGGTGTTGGCTTAATCATCACCGAAGGCACTCTTATCAATCACCCTGCTGCAACCGACAACACCAGCTACCCCTCTTTCTTTGGTGAAGACGCTTTGGCAGGCTGGAAGAAAGTCGTTGATGCCGTACATTCTGTTGGCGGCAAAATCATGCCGCAAATCTGGCATATTGGCGCAACCCGACGCCCTGGCACAGGCCCGGTGCCTGACGCGCCCACCGCATCACCCTCTGGTCTGGTATCGAAAGATAAGAAAGTGTTTGAGGCACTCACGACCGAAGAAGTGGAAGGCTTAGTAGCCGATTACGCCCAAGCGGCGTTTGATGCAAAAGAAATCGGTTTTGATGGTGTGGAGATACACGGCGCACACGGGTATTTAATCGACCAGTTTTTCTGGGCAGACACCAATGTCCGCACCGATCGATATGGCGGCAGCTTAAAAGCACGCAGCCAGTTTGCCATTGAGATTGTAAAGGCCGTGCGCGAGCGCTGCGGCGAAGGCTTTCCAATTGTGTTCCGCTGGTCGCAATGGAAGCAGCAAGACTACACCGCGCGCCTCACCAATACACCTGAAGAATTAGCCGAATTCTTACAGCCCTTGAGTGACGCCGGCGTAGATATTTTCCACTGCAGCCAACGTCGATTTTGGGAACCTGAATTTGAAGGTTCGAACATGAACTTGGCTGGCTGGACTAAGAAAATTACCGGCAAGCCGACGATTAGTGTTGGCAGTGTCGGCCTCGATCAAGAGTTTCTATCTTCGTTTCGCGGTGAAGGTGCGGACGTTGTTAATATCGATAAGCTGCTCGAAAAAATGAATAACAATGAATTCGACTTAATCGCGATTGGTCGCGCTCTTTTGGCAAACGCTGACTGGGTAAACAAGATCAAAAATGGTCAACTCGACACATTAAAACCCTTCACGCCAGACAATATCGCACAACTGCTATAACAAGGGCACAGCGGCACGGCTCTGCTTTACAGCGAGGCGCGCCGCTTTATTGGTGTCTTTCACCCCGGCGATGTGTTTATGTAAGCCCCAGCTTAATTCAGCTGTGAACTAGACCAACTGGTGTGAACATGAACAGTAAAGTTATTGGTATCGTGCTCGTCGTTGCCGGTGTCGCATTAACCCTGTGGGGTTACAACATCTATGATTCAGCCAGTGCTCAAATTGGCCGAGCACTAAACGGTGACACCCCTATCGAGGCATGGGCCGGCATGGTTGGCGGCGCGATTAGTGTCTTGCTAGGCATTGCACGGTTAAAATAAGCCTCCGCCTCTACCGCGATAAGCCTCTGCGAAGCAAACATTCGCAACTTCTCACTGCCGCCTATTCAGCGTAGACTGCTGGCCTCTCAGAAAAATGCAAACTTATGGCCAAGCGCGACAATTGTGACGACTTCCGCACACTTTTCCTCAAGGATATTCCCTTGCTGGATGTACGCGCGCCTGTGGAGTTCAGCAAAGGCGCATTTCCTTCCGCAGTTAACATTCCACTACTCGACGACGAGCAGCGCCACCTTATCGGCACCCGCTACAAAGAACAGGGCCAGGACGCAGCGATCGCGCTGGGTTGGCAGCTAGCCACCCCCGACATTCAAACCCAGCGCATTGCGGATTGGACGCGACATGCACAGCAACATCCCGAAGGTTATTTATATTGCTTTAGAGGTGGTTTGCGCTCCAACCTCAGCAAACAACTTATTGCCGAAGCGGGCATTGACTACCCTTTAATTACGGGTGGCTACAAGGCCATGCGGCGTTTTCTAATTGACGAACTCGACGCCAATAGCCTCGCGCTGCGCAAGGCCAGCGCACCTCTGGTACTCGTTGCAGGGCGCACCGGCAGCGGCAAAACCCGGGTTATTCACCGGATCGCACACAGCTTTGATTTAGAGGGCTTGGCTAATCATCGCGGTTCGGCCTTTGGCCGCCGAGTGCACGCTCAGCCTGCGCAAATCGATTTTGAGAATACCCTAAGCATTGCCGTGCTAAAGCTACGCAACGCCCACCCTTGGTCACCGCTATTTACCGAAGACGAGGGCCATATGATTGGCTCAGTCACATTGCCATTAGAGCTACAGGCCACAATGCAACGCGCACCATTGGCAGTGTTAGAAACCCCGCTTGAGGAGCGAATCGACATCGCTCTTGAAGAGTATGTGAGCGCCGCACGACCAGAATACATTGCTGTCTACGGCGAAGAACATGGCAGCGAAAAATTCCGTGCACAAATTCTTGGCAACCTCGACCGCATTCGCAAACGCCTCGGCGGCGATCGTCACAAACAACTGCACAGCGAATTTAGTGCCGCCCTAGACGAGCTAGAACTCAGTGGCAATGCCGAGGCATTTCGCCCCGGCATTGCGCTGTTACTCCGCGACTATTACGACCCCATGTACGACTACCAGCAAACTAAGCGCGACGGCCGCGAAATATTCCGCGGAGACAAAGATGACTTAGTCGACTGGGCAACAAGAACTAGCACTATGTAATTACCCAGCTACCCCACTTTCAAAAGGAGAATATCGTGCGGTTATTGACTGTTTTAACAGCGCTGCTCGTCTCAACCAGCATTTCCCTCAGTGCGGTCGCTGAGACATTTACCTTTACCGCTATCCCAGATCAGGACGAGTCGCGTCTGCAAGAGCGCTTTGGCAAGGTCGCGGCGTATTTAGAAAAGGCGCTGGGTGTCGAAGTAAAGTACATCCCGGTCAAAAGCTACGCAGCGGCAGTCACAGCGTTTAGAAATAATCAGGTTCAATTGGCTTGGTTTGGCGGCCTGTCTGGCGTGCAAGCACGGGAATTAGTGCCAAACAGCGAGGCCATTGCCCAGGGTTATGAAGACCAGTTTTTTGTGACGTATATTATTGCTCACCACAGCACCGGTCTGAGAAAATCCGACGATTTCCCCACGAGCATTGCCGGCAAACGCTTTACCTTCGGATCCAAGGGCTCTACCTCTGGTCGTTTAATGCCGGAGTTTTATATTCGCCAAGCATTGAATAAAACGCCCAAGCAGGCGTTTAGTCGAGTAGGCTTTTCAGACGACCACAGTCGCACTATCGCACTAGTACAATCCGGTGCCTATGAAGTCGGCGCAGTCAACTACAAGGTCTGGGAAGACGAACTCGCGGCCGGCATTATTGACCCCAGCCAAGTCAGCGTAATATGGAAAACACCTAGCTACCCTGATTATCAGTGGAGTATTCGCGGCGATGTCGACGACCGGTTTGGCGCAGGCTTCAAAGCCAAGGTGGTGAAAACCCTACTTGCTATTAGCGACCCAGAAATATTAGCGGCCTTCCCACGACAATCGTTTGTGAAAGCCAGCAACGACGATTACCAGGCGATAAAAGACACCGCCACCGCGATCGGCCTGATGGATGCAGACTGACCCCACCGCTAGCGCAGCAACTGACGCTCCAGCGCTGTTTAGCCTAAACGACACAACCCTGAGCTATCAGGGCCGCGTTGTACTGCGCGATATAAACTTAAGCATTACCGCTGGCGAGCGGCTCGCACTGGTCGGTGCCTCTGGCGCGGGGAAATCTACACTGCTAAAACATCTGCGCGGCTTACACTCCAGCCAATGTGCATGGTGTCCGCAACACAGTGGCTTGGTACCTATGTTAAGCAGTTACCACAATATCTACATGGGAAGTTTAGCGAGACACTCTGCGCTTTATAATGTGTGGAATCTGATCAAGCCTTTAGCTGCGCCGAGAAAGGAAATTACGCTGTTAGCAAACCAACTAGGAATTTATGATCAGCTATTTAAACCCCTCGGCAGTTTGTCTGGCGGGCAACAGCAGCGGGTTGCCATTGGCCGCGCGCTGTACCAGCGACAAAAAATATTTTTAGGCGACGAGCCGGTATCTGCCCTAGACGGTTTTCAAGCAGACGGAATATTGAGCTTGATTAGCCATAGCCACGACACGGTCATTTTAGCACTACATGACATAGAGCAAGCCCGCAAAGTCTGCGATCGCATTATTGGTTTGAAACACGGCCGCATCGCCTTTGATCTGCCCAGCAAACAGCTTAGCGACGATCAGCTAAACGCGCTCTACCATCATGATTAAACTGCGATGACTCGCCCCACGCGCTTTACGCACAGCCTCTTAAAAAGCCCCAAGCACCTAAGCTACGGCCTTGCGCTGATCGCCATTGCCTGCGTGTTTTTTGCCGACCTCGACATAAGCGCCAGCCAAGCCAGCCGTGAGTTGCTACGTATGGGCAAAGGACTTATTGCCCCTAACTTCTGGTCATTTTCTGCCATTGCCAACAGTGCGTTTACCACCCTTGCCTTTGCCCTACAAGGCATGGCCCTGGCGGTCATCGCTGGTTTTGCACTGGCACTGTTGTATCGTTTTTCAGTAGTACGCGCATTTTGCGCATTTATCCGCGCAATTCACGAACTGTTTTGGGCGCTCATTTTTATTCAATTATTTGGTTTATCACCCCTCGCAGGCTTGCTCGCGATTGCTCTACCCTATGCAGGCATCCTCGCCAAGATTTACGGCGAATTATTTGAAGAAACCGACGCCGCGCCGCGCAACAACCTATTGCACAGTAGTGGCTTGAGCGCGTTTTTTTACACTACTCTGCCGCTCGCATGGCGGCCGCTGCGGCAATACACACGCTACCGTTTTGAGTGCGCGATTCGCTCAAGTATCGTCTTAGGTTTTATCGGTCTGCCGACGCTTGGTTACCACCTGGAAACCGCCCTTGGTAACGGCCAGTACAATGACGCCGCGGCGCTGCTCTACGTGTTACTGGCAATCGTTGTTAGTCTGCGATGGTGGCTCAAAAAAGCCTTGTTACCCATTTACCTTATTAGTGCTTTTATCTATTTGCCGCCCGCCGCTCATATAAGCTGGGCGAATATCACCCGATTTTTCAGCGAAGATATCATTCCTGCGCCATTGCGCCACCCAAGCAATACCGACTTAAGCGGTTTGTCTGACTGGTTAACACTGTTGTGGCACCAGCAAATCGCGCCAGGCGTTGGCAGCACCTTAATTCTGAGCCAAATTGCATTATTGCTTACCGCCATACTCAGCCTCGCATGGTTTCCACTTAATTCTCAGCAATTTTTTAGCCCACTCAAACGTAATATTGGCGACGGCTTTTTAATCCTTGCCCGCACTCTCCCAGAGTATTTGCTGGCCTTCATCGGCTTGCTGTTACTCGGGCCCTCGATGCTGCCCGCCATACTTGCACTGGGCGTTCACAACGGCGCAATTATCGCGCATTTACTCGGCCGTTTTAGCGGCGACCTTGTACTTCGCGACGACGCATGCCAAGGTCGTAATCGTTATTTTTATGAGGTTTTGCCACGCGTTTACCGCCATTTTTTGGCATTGCTTCTTTACCGCTGGGAAGTGATCATGCGCGAAACGGCTATCCTCGGCATCTTAGGCATTGGCACCCTCGGGTTTTATATTGACTCTGCCTTTGAAGAGTTTCGCTTTGACCGCGCAATGCTGTTAATTTTGTGTGCGGCGCTACTGAATATGAGCGCAGATGGTTTGGCACATTGGCTGCGCAAACGCCTACACTTAAACACCACAGCTGAGACACTCTAAGCGCTATGGCAATGACACCTCCAGCAACCACCTATTACCAAGACCTCATTCTTGTTGGTGGCGGTCACGCCCACGCGCAAGTGATAAAAATGTGGGGGATGCGACCTCTACCTGGCGTGCGCTTAACGCTTATTTCACCCCAGGTGCAAACCCCGTATTCGGGCATGCTGCCCGGTCTCATTGCCGGTCACTATAGCTTCGACGACGCCCATATTGACCTAATGCGGCTCTGCCAATTTGCCGGCGCACGCTTTATCCAAGCGAGTGTTGAACGCCTAGATTTAAACAAGCGCGAACTGTGGCTCGCGAATGCCCCTAGCCGGCCAGCAATCGGTTTTGACTTACTTTCTATTAATTGCGGGATAACTCCCGACTTAAGCTTACCCGGCATCGCCGAGTTTGCCACACCGGTCAAACCGATCAGCGCACTTTATCCGCGCTGGCAACAATGCCTAAAGCAATTGCACGACGGCAGCGAGTCCACCGCAATTACCGTGGTTGGCGGTGGCGCTGCTGGCGTCGAGTTAATTTTGGCCATGCATCATGCCATTCAGCAGCGCAACATCCGCCGACCAGTTACGCTGCATCTGGTTTATCGCAGCAGTCACATACTGAGTAGCTACCCCGAGCGTATTCGCAAGCCGATTGAAGTTCAGCTCAGCAATTGCGGTATTCAACTTCACGCCAATTGCGAGGTAACAAAACTTAGCGCCGGATCTATCCACTTTAACAACAGCACAGCGCCACTGAAGAGCGAGCACACATTCTGGTGCACCCAGGCCAGCGCGGCAACATGGCCTCAGCAGTCGGGGCTGGCGACCGACAGCAAGGGCTTTATCCAGCTACTAGACACGCTGCAATCAACAAGCCACGACTTTGTCTTTGCCGCCGGAGACATTGCCCAGCAAACTAAACACCCGCGCCCAGCTGCAGGGGTATTTGCCGTACGCCAAGGGCCCGTTTTGTTCGAGAATTTACAACGCAAATTTTTGGCCAAGCCATTAAAACAACACCGACCACAGCAAAACTTTTTAAGTATTCTCGCCCTTGGCGACAAACAGGCCATTGCCCATCGGCCGCTTTGGCCCACCTTGCGCGGCGACTGGGTGTGGCGTTGGAAACACCGAATAGACCAGCGCTTTATGGATATGTTCTCAAAACTGAGCATGAAACCGCCCAGCCCTACTTCAGCTATCGTCGATTCAGTCATCAGCGGTTCCGAAACCCCAGCCCCCCATGCTGAATTAGCCATGCGCTGCGGCGGCTGTGGCGCAAAAATTGGCGCATCGAGCTTAAGCAAAGTAATACGGCAGCTACAGCCGGTGCAGCGCGACGATGTAGTTTGGGGTTTAGACAGCGCCGACGACGCCGCTGCAATTCGCATAAACAACAGCAACGACGACGGTCAGCCCCAACTGTTATTACAAAGTATTGATCACTTTCGGGCATTTATCGACGAACCTTATTTACTCGGCCAGATCGCCGCACAACATGCCTTAAGTGATTTGTTTGCCATGAACGCGGCGCCGCAAAGTGCACTCGCACTTGCCAGCCTGCCATTCGGCGGCGACAAGATTATCGAGCGTGACCTTTTACAATTAATGAGCGGCGCCGTTAAGGTACTCAATGACAATAACTGCAGTTTGATCGGCGGTCATAGCAGTGAAGCCAGCGAACTTAGCATTGGCTTCGCGGTGAATGGCCTAGCAGCGGACGACGCCATTTTAAACAAGTCCACACTGTACGCCGGCCAAGTACTGATTTTGACTCAGGCCCTTGGCACCGGCACCCTCTTCGCCGCCCACGGCCAATTACAGGCCGAGGGGAAATGGTTAGAGACGGCAATTGCAGCCATGCTATCGAGCAACCGCCGCGCCGGTGAAATTTTCAAAGCCCACGCTTCCACCGCCTGTACTGATATAACCGGTTTTGGGCTTATTGGCCACCTAATTGAAATGCTCAAGCCCAGCGGCCTATCGGCACGAATAAAGCTCAACAATATTCCGGCACTTGACGGCGCACTACGCTGTTTGGCAAACGGCATAAGCAGCAGTTTGCAAGCTCAGAACCAACGCTTAAGCATTGCCATAAAGGGCGCCGACAGCTGGATAAACCACCCCTGCTACCCACTACTATTCGATCCGCAAACCTCTGGTGGGCTGCTGGCAAGTGTGCCACCAAATCGCGCAAACGCTTGCCTGCTGGCTTTACACAAAGCCGGCTATCCGTCAGCAAGTATTATTGGGGGCGCTTATGCCGATGCGGATATCGCCAGCACTATTGAGCTCAGTGAGTGAATCAATAGGACCGGCAAAATAGCGGGTACGAGAAGGTTTTACAAAAAGGCGAGCGCCAAGAATATAAACATGCCAGCGCTACACAGCACCAAAGTTTGACGCCGATAAGCTGCACTCATCAAGCCTAAATACAAGCCACTAATCATGATAAAAATAAGGCCTAGTGCAAAGGCAGTCTGGAATTGCTTATACCAGCTCGGCCCGTGACCTTTGTGTAATTCCATTACCGCCCCTTGTAAGCTCGGCGACACCACGCTGACAGCAACGCCATCGGCTCTCTGGCTTAAACGGTAATGTTCTCTACTACTTGGACGTGTAGAAAATTCGCTGCCCTTGCCTTTCACATATTCAAAATTAGCTTCCACGCCAAGACCTAACAAGGCAGCATCCACATCATCGAATAGCGTGGGGCTCTCCGCATCCAGCTTCAGGCCGCTAACAAAGCCTAATTCCGCGCTCTGCATTTGCCCTTTTACGCCTAATAAATACAAGCCACCCGACACCGCCATGATAATAACCATAGGCGCGAAAAATGCGGCAAGATACAAATGAATAGAAACTAACAAACGGCGGGACATACGCTAAATCCTTTAATTGCAAATACGCTGTGGTGGATTTGTATTAAACACAGCGTAGCCTACTATCCCTCGGTTAAGTTTTCATTAAATGGCGTACTGCCAGCCCAAAGTAATGGATTTTTGCATTTCCATTTGTGGGCCGTCTAATTCTTGGTAGACCGGTACACTGTACTCTAGCGCTAAACGCTGCCCCTTCAGGGCACCCTGTTCAAACAGATAATTCACACCGATGGCTAAGTCGCTCCGCTCGCCACCCTGAGCATTGGTGTCGGCGGTTGGCACCATCATCGGATTAAGGTCCGGATCGCTGCCCTTTATATTTCCCCAAGAAGTATGGCTCAGCCGCAGTGAGCTACTCAGCGAGCTCATCCAGCTCCGAGCAATCCACACATTCGCTTCGTAACGATTACCTAAGCGGTAGCCGTTATCGTTATTGTCGGTACGGATCGTCGCCAAGGCCTGAGCGCCCCAATTGTAGTTTGCCGAATAGGCCTGATAGGTTAGTCCAGACTGAAGGTCATAGCTGCCGGAGCCAAGCTGCATGCCATAGGGCAATTTCGCATTCGCCATCGCAGGCGTGTCGTCTCGCTCGTCAATACTGCCCGTTGGCAGACTCAAACCAAGGTTGATATGAATGCGGTGGCGGCGATCTGCCGACGAAAAAGCATTGAGCAAGGCGCCCACTTTTACGTCACCAAGGCCGGAGGTTTTTGTGGTAAATTCAGCGCCCATGCGGGTGATAAGGTCCATCTCCTTATTTACTAGCGGCAGCATCGCCAAAAACGTAACCCCATCGTTGGGCGCATACATAGCACCCAGCATGTGCATCTCCATGTTCATTTCCAGAGGTGCCACCATATAGGGACCAGGGCTCATCATGGTGCCGGTAATTTCGGCAGAAGAAACCGAATCATTACCGTCTAAATTACCCTCCATCTCCATGTGCATATAGCGATAAGAGAACATCCATTCACCGGTCTTATGCAAGTGATCCCCCATTACCCCGATTGGCGCGTGGCTAATCGCGCCAGTAGCGAGTTCTCCAGTCGTTGTTTCATGCGAAAATACGGGGGCACTGGCCAACAGGGAGAGTAAAGCAGCAAACTTACGCATAATCGCGTCCAACATCTTCTAAAAACGGGGTCGCAGTGTAACAAGCTGACTTAGCTTAAGGGATGCGGCAAAGTGTCGCACCGCCTGACCACGCCGAGGCTTAAGGCTATACTAGTGTTTTTACACATGCTTTTCGGGAACCTAATTTGCAGCCCAACACCGCTAATTTACGTGGCCTGTGCTTCATTCGCAGCTTGGTCATCGCCGGACAATTCGCTGCGGTATTCTACGCCGAAAGCCAGCTCAACTGGATGCTACCCTACGTCACCCTAAAGTTATTGCTGAGCGCCATTTCGGGCTTTGCCGTGTTTAGCTGGTGGCGCAGCTACCAAAGTTGGCCAGTAACCGACGTCGAGCTATTCATCCATCTGTGTGTCGACACCCTTGGTTTTAGTGCCGTACTGTATTTTTCCGGTGGCGCCAACAACCCATTCATTTCCTATTTACTAGTGCCGTTGTGTATTTCTGCCGCGACGCTACCCTGGGCCTACACTTGGCTATTAGGCGCACTCGGCTTTGGCGCCTATAGCTTTCTTCTCTTCAACTTCATCCCACTGGAAGCGATTGCGCCAATGCAGCACCAACACGGTGGCGCGCCCAACACACATATACTGGGCATGTGGGCCAATTTTTTGGTCAGTGCACTGCTTATTACTTACTTTGTATTCAAGATGGCGCACAGCTTGCGTCAGCGCGAAGCTGAGCTCGCCAGCAGCCGCGAACACCGTCTGCAAGACGATCAATTACTGGCCGTGGCCAGCCTCGCAGCGGGCACCGCCCATGAGCTAGGCAGCCCGCTGTCGACAATGAAAATTATCCTTGAGGATTTTGATGGCCAAGGCCTAGATGACGACAGCCGCGCCGACATCAATACCCTAAATCAGCAGCTCGATCACTGCCGCGACATACTCGCTAGCCTCGTCAACACCGCGCGGGACTTAAGCGAGGGGCAAATCAACAACACAACGGTGGCCCACTATTTGGCTAACTTGCGTGAGCGCTGGCAGGTAATGCGGCCCGATTGCGAACTTCGCAGCAGCTACCAGCCCACACTCAGCAACACGGCACTTAAACTGGACGGCACGGTCAGTCAGGCGATTTTAAACCTGTTAAACAATGCCGCAGATGTGAGCCCAGAGCAGGTCGACTTAGACATAAGCATTGACGAGCCACATCTTATTTTCGCCATTAGCGACCGTGGTCCGGGACTCAGCGCCGAGCAAGCCAACATCATGAGCAAGGCCTTTGTCAGCAGTAAAGGCAAAGGCCGAGGACTCGGACTCTTTTTAAGCAACGCCACCGCCAACCGTTATGGCGGTGAGTTGCGCTGGCAACGCCGCGATGGTGGTGGCAGTCGCGTAGAACTCCGCTTACCCTGCGCCAAGGTGGTCGCATGACAAACAAGAAGCCCAAAATTTTAGTGGTTGACGATGACCTTGGCTTCAGCGCCACCTTGTGTCGGTCTTTACAGCGTCGCGGCTTTGAGGTTGAAGTGGTTCACGATGTCGACACCGCCGTGGCGCTGTGCGATCGATTTAGCCCAGATAAGGCGATCATCGATTTAAAATTGGAAACGCGCTCGGGGCTGCATTTAATCCCTATCCTACGCCAGCGCTTCCCCGCAATAAAAATGCTAATGCTTACGGGCTATTCAAGTATCGCAACTACCGTCGACGCCATTAAACTCGGCGCTGACAATTACTTGCAAAAACCAGCCAGTACGACCGAAATTCTCGCCGCATTGGCCGACAAACCGGTACCTACAGCAACACCCACACCAGAGCTCAGTCCGCCGTCACTAGACCGTATTGAGTGGGAACACATTCAGCGAGTGCTAACAAAAAACGAAGGCAATATTTCTGAAACGGCGCGGCAACTGGGTATGCATCGCCGCACGTTGCAACGTAAATTACAAAAACGGCCTGTAAAAAACTAATTACAGGCCGTCAGCGTTTCCATCGAAAGCGTTTAAGCTTTACTCGGTAGTACTTGTCGATGTATCCGTATCGATTTCCAGAATCCGCACGTTGCCGCTCTTAGCATTCGCCACGGCGAGATACGCTTGGCTACCAACAACAAAGAGTGAGATACCGTTGGCGCCTTCATCACCAGTACCCGCACCAAAGTCGCGGTTATTCACATACTGAACAAACTGCACACCCAGTGGCGAAGTCACATCGTATATCGCTATACCGCCGGCACGCTCCAAGCTAACAAAGGCGTAGATACGACTACTGCTAGAGACCAAGGTGATACCTTTCGGCGCCGCGCCATTAGCTGGGCTCGCGGTATCAGCGTCGTTAAAGTTAGCACCCAAGGCCGCTTCAGTAATCCTCGCTAAGTCATTACCTGAATCAAATTGCAGCTCGCCCTCTTCATTCCATATCGAGAATGAGCGGGCACCAAAGGCAGTAATCTCATCAATATCACCATCGTCATCGGTATCGCCGGCTTCGCTACTAACAATCAAACCTTCAAGCTCAGGAGCTGGGCTAGGAAAGTTCTGATTGTTGGAGTCGATTGCTGGGCCAGAAACACCATCTAGCTCAGCAACGGTGCGCTGCTCACTAAAACCACTGTAATTTCTGGCGCTACCTTCGTTTGCAGTTATAAAGTAGTTCTTACCACCGAAACGGTATGCACTAATGCCGTCTGGCTGATACATACCATAAACACCAGGCCAACTGCGAATATCCGCCGTGGAATCAGCAGTAACATCCACCTCGTTGCCGACCAGACCAAAGTCTTTGCTGCCCAGTGCCACAATGCGATCGATAGTTTCATCGTCTAGATCGATAACCGCTACCGCATTATTTTCCTGCAGTGTCACAAACAACTTGGTGTTGTCCAACGATACCGCGATATGCTCTGGCTCCAAATCTTGAGCAACACTAGCGCCAGGGCCAAACACTCGTACACCGGCCGGCAAGTCAGCGGCGCGGCTCGCGCCGATGTTAAATTCAGTGAAACCAATTTCCACAACGTCGGCGACATCAATGCCATTGCTGAGATCGATGATTGACACACTGCCTTCTGGATCTACGTTGTAGTCATCACTGGGCTGGCCTTCATTTGCGACAGCGATCTTAATACCGAGTAAATCGAAGATCGCCATTTTCGGCGACGGGCCAACTTCAAAAGTTCTCACAAGACTTAAGTCAGACAATAAGTAAACCGCGACAATGCCATTTTCTTGGGGGTCAACATTGTCTAGCGCCACAGCCAAATACAGGCCGGCGGTAGTAACCCATTTTGGCGAGCCTAACGTAATACCGGCATCTGTCGCTGCAGCGTCTAGATCCACGCTAGCAGGGGTCGCAATGACCGGCGTGAGGGGCTCGGAAACATCGACAATATCAACAGAGTCAGTTTCAGCGTTAACCACAAATAAACGCGAGTAGGTGCTATCACCCGCTACCGCAGTTGCCGCACCCACATCATAGCCAGCGCCAGCAACTGAGAAAGAAGCAGAGTTTGCATAATCTAAGCCCGCTTCCAGCGGCGCCGAGGACGTCACCACAAAGGCGCCAACCGGCAACACCTTAACCACATTGCTTACACCGCCAATGCCATAGTGGTTATCGTTTAATACCACACCGAAGTTAGAATCTAGTAGCGCGAAACCTTCTATGTTCTCCGCCAACGCATCAATTCCATCCGGCAGAGGCATCGTCAAGGAATCAAAACCTAGCTGTTTGGTAATAAATTTGGTGTCAGCAACAAGATTTTGCTCTTCTAAACTAGGACTGGTGGTACTTGAGTCCCACGCGGTGTCCAAAATATTGGTAGCGTTTGCCAGATTCAATCGATAGAACTTACTAACTGTCTTGGCCTGCTCAACAACTACGACGTAATCGTCGGCCAGAGCGATGGCTTCATTTATAGTTACTTCGCTCTGCGCTACAAAATCGCCACCGTCGAGATCACCCGCTCCTGTCGCCTTGATTGCAAAGTTTGCAGGCGGATCTAAGCGGTAAAGATACTCACCGACAACGGCATCTGCAGTGCCATCTTCGTTCAGCGCAACTTTTAAGACACGTACAATACGCGAGTCAGCTACACCGCCCTGAGGATTATCTAGCGGGCCTTGCATAAAGAGATAAAGGCTTAAGTTATCTGGGCTCAGCGCCAGTGCTTCAATACCGCGATCAACTTTCCGCTTACCAAAAATAGCGGGAATAATATCGTCACTCACCGAGTAGCTTGCCGCTCCACTGGGGTCATTAACTAAGTCGCCAATCATCCCAGCGGGGACTTGGCGCTCTAAAATCTCACCCGTACTGCTAACTAGTAATAAACTTGGGCCATTTTCTTCAGCCACCCAGAAATTACCATTATTCAGGAGCACCAGTGCCTCGGGGTCAATACCATTTGCACTCGGTGTTAATTCGACGCCTTCGTTGTCGTAGGCTTTTTCTACAACTGCACTCGAGAAATTATTTGGCAGACCATTAATCGCGCTACCGCCACTGCCCGTTAGGGTAATTTCTTCAGACTTCGCTAACGCTAATTCTGTACCAATACCACTGAGCTGCCATTTGATAATTTTTGGCGAGTAGTCTTTTAACGCAAAAATAGAACCGCTGTTGCCATCACAAAAATCGGCGATGCCAAGCACCGCGTCGCTGTCGGCGCAGTCAATCGTTGGGCCACGGTCAGTTATGGTATAAAAAACATTATTAGACGCCGTAAGCGGCCGGAACGCGCCACTGCCGATGGCCAAGTTTAAATCCAGTGATTGGCCAGCAACGCCATTTTTTGAAAAACTGACGCTACCCAGGGACTCATTGACTGTAAACTGCCGGGAATTGGGCTCGGTTCCACTAAAACTACTGCTACTGCTGTCACCACTGCAGGCAGTGGTGGCAACGATGCCGATGGCGAGCGACAGCGCCCAGAATTTACGTCCGTACATCTGCGGTTCAAAAATCATCAATAGCATCCCAATTTACATTTCAGGGCAGCGCCAACACGCATACCAGCGTTTTATTGACAGTGCGGCCAACATTCAAGTCAGGCACCATCACAAAAGATAGATCTGTATAAAGTAAAAAGGGGCTTTGCCGGCCCCTTAAACAACGAATAAATTACAGCTGTGAGCGGCCTTTATTCGCGGCAATACGCAGACGCAGAGCATTGAGTTTAATAAAGCCTTCTGCGTCTTTTTGATCGTAAGCGCCCGCATCGTCTTCAAAGGTGGCAATTTTCTCATCAAAGAGTGAATTGTCAGACTTGCGACCCACTACGACCACATTTCCCTTGTAGAGTTTCAATCGTACAACACCGTTAACAAAACCCTGCGAGTCGTCTATGGCCGCCTGTAGCATACGGCGTTCGGGGCTGAACCAATAGCCGTTATAGATAAGTTTTGCATAACGAGGCATCAATTCATCTTTCAGGTGCGCCGCTTCGCGATCTAGGGTAATGGATTCAATGGCGCGGTGAGCGCGCAACATGATGGTGCCGCCAGGTGTCTCGTAGCAGCCACGTGACTTCATGCCCACATAGCGGTTTTCGACCAAATCCAAACGGCCAATACCGTTGTCACCGCCAATCTTATTCAGTGTAGCTAGCATCGTAGCGGGGCTGAGCGCCTCGCCATTCAAGGTAATTGGGTCGCCTTTTTCATAGCCGATCTCAATATACGTTGGGGTGTCGGGCGCCGCTTCTGGGCTTACTGACCAACGCCACATGTCTTCTTCTGGCTCCCAGTATGGGTCTTCCAAGTTGCCACCCTCGTAGGAGATGTGCAGCAAGTTGGCGTCCATGGAATAAGGAGATTTTTTCTTCTTGCCGGCAAAGTCGACGGGGATATTGCGCTCTGCGCAGTAGGCCATCAGGGTTTCCCTGGAAGTCAGATCCCACTCGCGCCAGGGCGCAATCACTTTGATGCCCGGCTTAAGCGAGTATGCGCCCAGCTCGAAACGCACTTGGTCATTACCTTTACCCGTTGCGCCGTGGGAAATTGCATCCGCGCCAGTTTCATTCGCTATTTCAATTAAACGCTTAGCAATCAGCGGGCGGGCGATAGAGGTGCCCAGCAAATACTCGCCTTCATAAATCGCATTGGCGCGAAACATGGGGTAGACGAAATCGCGCACATATTCTTCACGCAGATCATCGATGTAAATTTCTTGTACGCCTAGCGCCTTGGCCTTTGCGCGTGCGGGCTCCACTTCCTCGCCCTGACCGATATCAGCGGTAAAAGTCACCACTTCACATTTGTAGGTATCTTGCAGCCACCTGACAATCACTGAGGTGTCGAGGCCACCTGAATAAGCCAAGACTACTTTATTGATATCCGACATTTAACACTCCGCTGAAGCCCCCGCAAAACGCTGTGTCTGCGAGATTAAAAAAAGACCGCCATTTTAGCGGTCTTTGCCCCGCTACGCCATGCCAGCTTGCGCCTTCTGCCCAGATCGGTAAAAAAGCGGTAAAACTATTGAAATGAGTACCCCTCAGCCTATTGACGACAAGGCTATTGCTGGCAAAAAATAGCGCAAATTCCACATTGCGACGGAAGCCCCCCACGCCGTGCTAGAGATAAACGCTGTTTCACGTAGCTTCGGCGATTTTGTCGCGCTCGACAAAGTTAGTTTGCACATCCAAGCCGGCGAGTTTTTCACTCTGCTGGGCCCCTCCGGCTGTGGCAAAACCACCTTATTGCGCCTAATTGCGGGCTTTGATGAAGCCGATAGCGGCCAGATTCTGCTCGACGGCAAATCCCTGTGCGCCCTGCCACCTGAAAAGCGGCCGGTACACACGGTATTTCAAAGCTATGCGCTGTTCCCCCACATGACCGTGGCGGAGAATATCGCCTTTCCGCTGCGCATGGCCAAAATGAGCAAGGCTGAAATTGCCCATCGCGTAACAGAAGTCCTCGACGATGTGCGCCTGCCAGATAAAGCCAATCACTACCCTGACGCCCTATCAGGCGGCCAGAAGCAACGCATCGCGATTGCCCGCGCGCTGGTGAACCGCCCGCGCTTGCTGTTGCTAGACGAACCTTTATCCGCGCTGGACGCGAAATTGCGCGAACAAATGCAAATTGAGCTGATCAATCTGCAAAAAGAAGTCGGCATCACCTTTGTGTACGTCACCCATGATCAAGGCGAAGCGCTAGCTTTGTCGCACCGTATTGCGGTAATGAACAAAGGCGAGATCAGCCAGATTGACGAACCCTCGGTGCTCTACAGCTACCCCGACAATCGCTTTGTGGCGGACTTTATCGGCCAGTGCAATATTCTCGACGCCAAGGTGCTTAGCTGCGCCGAGCAAAAGGTTAACATCGCAATAGCGGGTCTGGGTGAAATCGCCGCTACTGCCAACCCCGAAATCAGTTTTAAGCCCGGTGACAGCTGCGCGCTAACACTGCGCCCCGAAAAAATTCGCCTTGCTGCCAAACTTACCGCAAACGCCGATGAAGTAGCGTTCAGCGGCAAAGTCCACGACATGCTGTATTTGGGCGATGTCACCGTGTATATCATCGAACTTGCAAACGGTGTGCTCATTGAGGCGATGCTCGCCAATGACGCACCCGGCCGAACCCGGCTATTCGACACCGGCGACGCCGTGCAAATTGCCTGGCGTATCGACGCCGGCCATTTGGTGCCGTAAGCCAGTGCAGAGCTTAATGAATCGCGCCGAACGCCTTCGCAATAATCTGATGGCCCTGCCACCGGGTATCTATCTACTGCTGTTTTTCGCCGTGCCCAGCCTAATGATGCTCTTTGCCTCGTTTCGCTATCCCGGCGAATACGGTGGCCTGGCGCCGTGGTATTACATAGAAGACGGCGAATTCAGCCTCGATTTCACCCTAGAGAATTGGCAGCGCCTATTTGAATCAGGCATCTATCTCGGCCTCCTATTTAAGTCTTTGGGCTATGCATTAATCACCACCGCAATTTGCACCGTCATGGCTTACCCACTGGCGCTGATGATCGCCCGCAGCAAAAAACGTTTTCGCGATCTGTTATTGCTTATGGTCATCCTGCCTTTTTGGAGTAATTTTCTCGTCCGCATTTATGCCTGGATGATTATTTTTAGCCCCCAAGGTGCACTAACCATAGGCCTAAATCATGCCACTGCCGCCCTCGGTCTTGAGCCAATCAGCCTCATGTTTAGCAGCACCGCGGTCATCACTTGCCTAGTTTATGTGCATCTACCTTTTATGATTTTGCCGCTGTACGCCAATTTAGAAAAACACGACAGCCGCCTGCTCGATGCCGCCCAAGACCTTGGCGCTAATCGCTTTCAGTGCTTTTGGCTCATCACTTGGCCGCAATCCCTCCCCGGCATTTATGCCGGCGCAATCTTGGTCTTTATTCCCTCACTCGGTATTTTCGCCATTCCCGACCTCCTCGGCGGCACCAATGGCATTATGATTGGCAATGTGATTAAGCAACAGTTTGTCGAGTCGCGGGACTGGCCCTTTGGTAGCGTATTATCCCTAGTGCTTACGGGCATCACACTGCTACTCGTTTTTCTTGCCGCAAAACTCGGCAAAACCGGGGGCGCCGATAATGGTAAATAATCGGCCCAGTAAAGCCCTGCTTTGCACCGGGGTATTGGTGTATTTATTCCTGTACGTGCCGCTCATCGTGGTAGTGGTTTTTTCCTTTAACGACTCAAAGCTCAATGCCGAGTGGGTGGGTTTTACGTGGAAATGGTATGAAAAACTCATTCACAACGAAGATATTCTGCGAGCCGCGGGCAACTCTCTGATTATCGCTATCGTTAGCGCAGCCATGGCCACGGTGCTCGGCACCTTGGCCGGGCTAGCCATGTATCGCGGCCGCCAAAAATGGCTTCCGGCATTGGTACTTGGCCCTATTGCCATGCCCGATATTTTGATCGGCGTAAGCCTGCTTTTGATGTTTATTTTACTCAACATCAGCCTTGGCTCCGTATCGATTATTCTCGCCCACGTAAGCTTTTGCATTGGTTTTGTCGCGCTAGCAGTGCAATCTCGACTTGCAGGCATGGACCATAGCTTAATTGAAGCCGCTCGTGACCTGGGCGCCAGTCCTTGGCAAAGTTTCAGACTGATAAGCTTGCCGCTACTAATGCCAGGCATTATTGCCGGCGGGCTAATGGCCTTCACCTTATCGATAGATGATTTTGTAATTACCTTTTTTACTGCCGGGGTCGGCAGCTCAACCCTGCCGCTGGAAATCTATTCAATGGTAAAAATCGCGGTCACCCCGGAAGTTAATGCTGTATCAACCCTGTTGATGTTGGTCACTCTGACCTTAATTACCCTGCTGTCTAAAATCTCGCCGGCAGTATTGCGGCAATAACCCACTTACCCTTTTAGAAGGACGCTATCGTGAAAAAGTTACTGTGCTGTTTTGTGCTGTGCCTTTCGCAATTTGCTATGGCTGAAAAAGCCTTAAATCTATTCAACTGGAACGACTATATTGCCGAAGAAACCGTCGCCCGCTTTGAAGCCCTGTGTGGCTGCAAGGTAGTGCAGGACTACTTCTCTGCCACAGAGGAAATGATGGCCAAACTACTGGCCGGTGGCGGGGACTATGACGTGGTCATTCCCACTCAAAATGCCGTGGAAGCACTGATTAAACAGGGTTTTTTATTGCCACTTGATAAAACCAAGCTGGGTAATATTGGCAATAGCGCCGCAGGCTATATGAACAAGGCCTACGACCCAGGCAACGTTTACTCCGTGCCCTACGCTTTTACCACGACCTTAGTCGGCTATAACGAGAACAAAATCGCCGAGTTGGGCATTGACCCCGCCGACTGGTCGATTATTTTCGATCCCACCGTGCTTGCCAAGATTAAAGGCAAAGTCACGGTAATGGATGACGCCGAAGAATTATTTGGCGCCGCGCTGAAATACCTCGGCTACTCCATCAACGACAATAACGAGAAGCACCTGAAAGAAGCTCAGGCGGTGATTCTCAAAGCCAAGCCTTATTGGGCGGCCTTTAACTCGTCTAGTTATATCAAAGAACTTACCGTTGGTAATATCTGGGTCGCCCACGGTTATTCCAGCGATATGTTCCAGGCTCGCGCCGACGCTGCCGACGCCGGTCGTGATTTCAGCGTTAACTTTGTTTTACCAACGCAAGGCGCGGTGTTAGCGCTCGACAATATGGTCATTCCCAAGAAAGCCCGCGATCCTGAGCTGGCCCACATGTTCATTAATTTTATGATGGGCCCACAAAATGCCGCCGAACTGACCACTATCGTGGGTACCGGCAATCCCAATGCCGCAGCGACGCCGTTCATTGATGAAGATATACTCAAAATCACCGCGATATTCCCAACGCCAGAACTGCAGGCAAAACTAGAGACGGTTAGCGCCCGCAACGCCAAAGAGCGTCGATTAGTGAACAAGCTATGGACTGAAATCAAAGTTCGTTAAGGACTTTGCAAACGCCGTCTGCTGCTCTACTATTTTAATCGGCACCGCTTTGGGTGTCGGTTAAAATAAACATCGCCAATACTCATCAACCAAAAGGAATTTGCTGATGACAAACTCTCTTCGCCGCTGGTCGGCACACCTCGTCTTTTTTTGTAGCCTATTGCTGACTGCTTTTTCTGGTCACGCACTCGATATCAATACTGCGACAACAGAAGAACTACAAACCCTCAAGGGCATCGGTGAAAAACGCGCCGAGGCGATAATTGCCTACCGCAACAACAACGGTCCATTTACGTCCACCGAGGATCTAATAAAGGTTCCCGGAATTGGCAGCAGTATTATTTCTGCCAATAGCGACGAGCTGGAATTTACCCACCAAGACCAACAGTAGTACGAGCTTTTAAGCGCCGCTGCAGAGTGGCACTAAGCCTCAAACACCCACGGTACAAGCCCGTGGGTGTTTATACCGGCCCCAAATTCCTGTAGCATTCTCCATCAGAGCTATTGCCCTCCGGCCCGGTGCTAGCCAGCATCGCCGCCGCCGACACTGATTAAGGCCTTCCATGCAAACCTTAAAAATTACCCGCCCCGACGACTGGCACATCCACCTGCGTGATGGTGAGGTATTAACCCACACCGTCGCCGATGCCAGCCGCTATTTCGGCCGCGTTATTGTTATGCCCAATTTAACCCCGCCGGTGCGCAACTTGGCTGAGGCGAATGCCTACCGCCAACGCATTGTGCAGGCGCTACCGGCAAGCGGGCACCAGGTCGCGCCACTGATGGTTTTATACCTCACCGATAAAACCACGGCCGCTGATATTGCCGACGCGGCAGCATCAGACACTGTCTTTGCCGCCAAGCTCTATCCCGCTGGCGCCACGACCAATTCGGACTCCGGCGTTACCAGTATTGAAAACCTCTATCCCGTGCTCGCCGCCATGGAAAAGCACGGTCTACCCCTCTTGGTTCACGGTGAAGTCACAGACGCCGACATCGACATATTCGATCGCGAAGCCCGCTTTATAGAGCGCCACTTAGCGCCCATCGCGGCCACCTTCCCCAATCTTAAAATGGTATTGGAGCACATCACCACTGCCGATGCAGCCCAGTTTGTGAGTGCGGCCGGCACCAATATCGCAGCCACCATTACCGCTCACCATTTGCTGTACAACCGCAACCACATGCTCGCGGGCGGGATTCGCCCTCACTATTACTGCCTGCCGATCCTTAAACGCAATACCCATCAACAAGCCTTAATCAGCGCCGCGACCTCGGGTAGCCCAAAGTTCTTCTTAGGTACAGACTCCGCGCCCCACGCCAAAAACCGTAAAGAAACCAGCTGTGGCTGCGCAGGCTGTTATACTGCCTACGCAGCCATTGAGATGTACGCTGAAGCCTTTGAAGCAGCAGGTGCATTGGACAAGCTTGAAGCCTTTGCCAGTTTTTACGGTGCTGACTTTTACGGCCTGCCCCGCAATAGCGACAGCATTACCTTGATCAAGCAAGCCTGGACTGCTCCAGAGCAGCTGCCGCTCGGCAGCGATACTATTTACCCGCTGCGCGGTGGTGAACAAATTCACTGGCAGCTTGGCTGAGACCGATATGGACTTTTGTGATGAAAAATCAATGATCTCGCAACGGTTTCGCGGCTTTTTGCCCGTCGTTATCGATGTTGAAACCGGCGGTTTCAACAGTCAAACCGACGCCGTCTTGGAAATTGCCGCGACCTTTCTGCGCATGGATGACTCCGGTCAACTGGAGCCAGATGAAACGGTAAGCTATAACGTCGAACCCTTTGAAGGCGCAAACCTTGAGCCCGCTGCCCTTGAATTTACTGGTATCGATCCCCATAACCCACTACGACAGGCACAAAAAGAAGTGACTGTTATGGGCGAACTGATGAAACGAATTCGTCAGCAGGTAAAAGCCAGTGGGTGCACCCGAGCGGTGCTGGTTGGGCATAATGCGCACTTTGATCTCGGCTTTGTATTGGCCGCCATCGAGCGCAGCAGTATCAAACGCAACCCCTTCCACCCTTTTTCGGTGATGGATACCGCCAGCCTTTCAGGGCTGGCCTATGGCCACACCGTGCTAGCTCGAGCCTGCCAATTGGCAGATATCGATTTCGACAACAATGAAGCGCACAGTGCCGCGTACGACGCCTTGAAAACGGCCGAATTATTTTGCCAGATTGTCAACCGCTGGCAACAATTAGGCGGCTGGCGCTGGCCCTGATTTTGCTAATATTGAATTGAGTTCAACGCCTATATTTACCAAGCGCAACCCACAACTCTCAGGAGAGAATCCAATGGCTTTTGAATTACCCGCACTGCCCTATGCGAAAGACGCACTGCAACCGCATATCTCTGCGGAAACCCTCGACTTTCACCACGGCAAGCACCACAACGCCTATGTGACCAAACTCAATGAACTGCTTCCCGGCAGCGAGTTTGAAGGCAAAACACTAGAGGAGATCATCAAAACTTCTAGCGGTGTTATGTTCAACCAAGCCGCCCAGGTTTGGAACCACACTTTCTACTGGAACAGCCTTAGCCCCAATGGCGGCGGCGCACCAACTGGCGACCTAGCAGCAGCCATCGACAAAGCGTTCGGCTCATTAGATGCATTCAAAACGGCATTCAACGCCAAAGCGATGGGCAACTTCGGCTCAGGCTGGACTTGGCTGGTTAAAAATAGCGACGGCAGCCTTGAAATCGTCAACACCGACGACGCTGACACCCCGATTGCTCGCGAAGGTCAAACTCCGCTGATCACCGCCGATGTATGGGAACACGCTTACTACATCGACTACCGCAATGCCCGTCCTAAGTACTTGGAAGAAGGTTTCTGGAACTTGGTTAACTGGGAATTTGCTGCTGCAAATTTCGCGTAACGCTGAACGGGAGATGGGAGACGCAAAGTCCCCCGACTCGAGAACCTCGCTTCGGCGGGGTTTTTTTATGTCCGCAGAGAGCGTAATGCCTGACGGGAGACGGGAGACGCTAAGATTGGCTGGTCGAGGTAGGTTGAATAGTGGCGGCCCTATGCATGAAGTTTTGCCAGAGCAGCGCTAAAACACAATAAATTCAAGCTCGTGCCGTCCTGCCTTTGCGTCTCCCGTCTCCCGTCCAGCATTCAGCGTCCCAGAAGCATAAAAAAACCCGCTACACCTTCCGATGCAGCGGGCTTTTAAAGAGCCTCAGACCAACTTACAGCTTGCCTGAGTTCTCTGCTAGGTATGCAGCAACGCCGTCTGGCGATGCATCCATACCTTTATCACCTTTATTCCAGCCAGCTGGGCAAACTTCGCCGTGCTCTTCGTGGAACTGCAGGGCCTCAACCAAACGCACTAGCTCATCAATGTTACGGCCCAGTGGCAGGTCATTGATCAACTGTGAACGTACCTGACCTTCTTTGTCGATTAAGAATGCACCGCGGAAGGCAACGCCGCCTTCGGCTTCAACGTCGTAGGCACGGCAGATGTCGTGACGTACATCAGCAGCCATCGTGTATGTAACAGGACCAATACCGCCGTCTTTAATTGCGGTGTTGCGCCATGCGTTGTGAGTAAACTGAGAATCGATAGAAACACTGATGACTTCTACACCCAACTCACGGAATTTGTCCATGCGGTGATCCAGTGCGATCAACTCAGAAGGACATACAAACGTGAAATCCAGTGGGTAGAAAAACAACAGGGCGTATTTACCTTTTGTTACTTCGCTCAGAGTGAAGCTATCGACGATTTCGCCAGTACCTAATACAGCAGCGCAAGTGAAATCTGGAGCTGGCTTACCTACTAAAACACCCATGTTTATAAACCTCCGGTTTTATATTTTGTTTAATTTTTACACCCGCAAAACGCGGCCGCAAAAGCCTCATTTAGACCGGCAATCATACACCCCACCCCCGATCTATCCCATTGAATTTTCTAATCGTGACCATAGGTATTAGCTATCATCAACAAACCGCCACATACAATTGACAAGCATTCTCATTTGCATTATCGTTGCCATTCAATAAAGTGCTGACCGAGATCGAGACCAGTATGTACGTTTGTCTTTGCAAAGGAATTACAGATAAGCATATTCGTGATAGCGTGGATGCCGGTGCTGGCAGCTTTCGCGAAGTACGTCGCCAACTTGATTTGGCCAGCCAGTGCGGCAAATGCGGCATTGTCGCCAGAGAAGTTTACGACAGCTACTTAAATAGCTATGACGAAAGTCTCTGTTACGCAGCGGCCTAAGTGCCGCCCCCTAAAATCGATTCTAACTCTCGTCAAAACCACACACTCCCTCAGCACCTGATGTGAAGCTAGCGCTTTAGCGCCTCCTATCTCCGGTAACGCATTCAGACTTGAATACTCACCAAGCCCAGTCCACACTTAGAAAATCTGCTAACCATGTAAAGGATCTGCCCAATGAAAGGTGACAGCAAAGTTATTGCCTATCTTAATAAAGCTCTCGGCAACGAACTCGTCGCAATAAACCAGTACTTCCTGCATTCACGCATGTACAAAGACTGGGGCCTGAAGCAGCTCGCTGACCACGAATACCACGAATCAATAGACGAAATGAAACACGCCGATAAATTGATCGAGCGCATATTATTTCTAGAAGGCTTACCTAATCTACAAGATCTCGGCAAATTGATGATTGGCGAGAACACCAAAGAAATGCTGGAATGCGATTTAGCACTTGAACTAAAAGCGATCCCCGACCTAAAAGACGGTATTAAACACTGCGAGACTGTTAACGACTACATTAGTCGTGAACTGCTAGAAGAGATTCTGGAGTCAGAAGAAGAACATGTAGACTGGCTGGAAACCCAGCTTGGTCTCATCGAGAAAGTGGGTATCCAAAACTACCAGCAATCGGTGATGGGTGGTTTAAGCTAAACGCACTCATGGTCGGACGTCAGGCGCCTGACGTCCGACGCCCGACTACTTCATCGGCGATACATGAATCGCAATCTCAGCATCAAACACCACTTCGCCCGCTTCGTTCTTCACTTCCACAATCACTGGCACTGAGCCTTTTTCGCCGGGGACAATTTCACGCATGCTAGCGTAGGCCCGCAACACACCTTTGGCGCGCCCTAAATAGCGTACGGTCATACCCGCGGGAATCCAGCGCATACCTTCAGGCAGCGACACCATACTGACCACACCAGCGCAAACCTCAGCCAGATTACACATTGCTATCGCGTGCACACTGCCAATATGATTATGAATAGCGCGGTGCTCTTTAATCCGCACTACAGCGTGGCCAACGTCTAATTCTTCAAAGCAGGGTTTTATCGTTGCGAAATAAGGGGCTTTGAGACAAACCGCCTTGGAAAACGTCCACTTACCAGCGGGATAGGGCGACAACTTGCGCCACATATTTAGGGTTGAGGTCATTACGGTCACTCCAATGATAACAGCCTAGACCGTAGCACGAAGTCAACTAATCACCATTGACCGGTAACCCGCGACGCCACGCAGCGCCGGCCAATTACGAGGGTCGCTTCCATCGTCCTGGTTTGCTCACCCAAACCCAAACACCACTGAGAGCAATGAGCAACAATGCTATTGCCGCCAAGTCGACAACAAAAACCCCGGCGGAACCAAACAAACGACCACTGTGCAGATCCAGTAGCAATCGCTCCCAACTCAAGCCACTGCCGTGATATTGAGCAAAGAGACCGCGCTGCAATGCCGGCGGCGCCAGAGCCGAGCCAGCCCATTCAACGTCGCTTGCGCTGATCGCCGAGAACATTAACGTGCGTGAATCAAATGCCAGCACTGCACTTGGAGTTCGCAATAATACCGCCTGCGGGTTCACCGCAATAGCATCAACCTCACTGGGTAAGCCTAAGGACTCACTAATATCATCTAACTTCTCGCCGCTACGGGTAAATAGTTGCAGGCGCCCAGTGCATAGAACGGCAATGACTTCAGGCAGCAAAACCGCGCCTAATAACTCACTAGCACAGCTGCCAATTTTCTTTTCAGCAAGATACAAACCGTCGCCAAGCTGACTTAACCAAGCATCGCCAACGGCTAAACTATTTAAAGGAAAACTGCGAAGAACCGGCGTTGGAATGCCGTAATGATTTAATAACCAAGCTTGTTTTAAGGGCTTTTCATCTAAACCCAAATCGCTACTGTGGTTTATAGCTATGCCGGTAGCGACCAACATAACAACAAAGATGGCGGCGGCTACCCCAATACGGCGATGCCAGCGCAATAACAACATTCTAAATATACGATAGGGGCTCACTACTTATTCCGCTGCGCTAGAGTCAGCTGAACCTTTTACCGCATCCGCAAGGAGTAATGCAACAAGTGCAACTTGTTTTACCGCACGCACCGACAAGGTCGCACCGGTAATACCATCGATATGCTGACTCAATCCATCGCCATCAACCAACGCTGCACCGCGAAACTGCTCGGTAAAAAAGTCATGGCGTACTTCCCAGCCGCGACTCTCTCGAAACGCCAAAATCTCAACCCGTGCCACCGCTGAACTTGCGCCACTAGCATCAACGACAACACCAATGGTAATTGGCCTTTCCTTGCCAATTTCTTCCAATATCCACGCGGTTTTTTGGCCTTGCTGCCAATACCGAACCCGCAGCAATGGGAAATCCTTACCGCGAACCAACTTTATCCGCGCCTTTAACTCCGGCGTTAACCAGAGCACCTTAGGCTCCGGCTTGGCTTCATTGCCAAAACCCAAGCCCAGAAATTCGTCCACCGTTAAATACTGCCCCGCACTGGCGGCATGTGTCGGCGGCGACACAAACAACTGCAAAATTAACATTAGCCCAATAACAGCAACAGCGGGCAATAGCCCGCTGCGCGTTCTAAGCTTAGCTAACTGAATAGCCAATCAGAAACTCCAACCCAAACCAAGGTTGATCGAGTCATCATCTTTGGCGCCGTCTTGCTCAGACAGATCAGCCTTGAGTACAACACTTTTAGTCAGCCAGTAATTAACGCCCACATCAAACTGCTCAATCTCGGTGTCGGTGCCGCTATTAGCGCGATTATCCCATTCACCTTGGCGCACAAACACACCGACCGAAGGCGTGAGCTTATAAGAGGCCTCAACATACTGACCTTCCTGCTTATCGCTGCCGTTGGCAACAAAGTCATTGCCGTTGATGTCCCACTCCGCGCTCAGCGCAGTCAGGGTTAGGTTCTGCCATTGATAACGAACCTGCAATTCAATTAAATCAGCTTCGCCGTCGTCACCTGCGCCTTGGGTAACATCTTGCTGGTGCTGATAGGTCGCAGCCAATTCCAAACCACTAATTCCGTTGAACACCAAGCGACCGGTATAAGCGAGGTCTTCAGCTGTCGCATTAGCCGATTTTTGACGACCGCCACGCACCGCGCCATTGCCTGTAGGATCAATTTTTAAGCCGCTGTGCAGCGCAGCGTTGTAGCTCAGACCCGGCAATATTTCACCACTGAGCATCACCCCAGTTTCCCACCAAGTCGCTGGTAGAATTTCTTTCTCAACGTTATTACGCTCAGTACCGTAAAAGGTATCCGGCTCGTGCGTTTCGTTAAGAACGCCAACCGGTACAAGGAATTGCCCCATGGTTAAAGTATGGCCTTGAGTGAAATCCCATGCGATATAGGCTTGCTCCAGTTCCAATTCGCCTGGGCCACTACCGTCAGCAGTGTCTTCAACAAAGCCGTGTTCAATTTCAACTTCGGAGAAGAAGCGCACGGTATCACTAAACTGATGACCAACATAAATCACAAAACGGTGCGCATCGACCTTATCATCCTTATCTTTAAAATGATTAAAGTGGTGTTCACCATACCCGCCAATAGTGGTGCGGTTTGCCCAGTCGGCGACAGTTGCAGATTTTTCTACCGCATCGGCCGTGGCATTGATCATGTTTTCAGCTTGTTTTTGCTCCGCAGTCAAACGTTCAATTTCGCGCTGCTGCTGTTGAATGATCTGCCACATTTCGGCATTCGTCGGTGCAGTTTCGGCGTACACCGCCATAGGCAGCGCAGCAATGGCCGCAGCTAATACGGTCTTTTTCATTAAAAACTCTCCAGTCTAGTAGCGCGGAATCTCGTGGCCCGCTTATTCTTTATCAGCCTCAAAGCCACCACCTCGCAACAACAGCTAAGACACCTTTGTAAAACGCGGCAAATCATAACAAGCAACAATCTAAATGCAAAGCATTCTCATTACTATTTCTGTTTTGGGCATAAAAAAACCCGATGACTTAGTCACCAGGCTTCTCGAAACAACTTACAAACGAAGCTTATTCAGCAGGCGTGCTCGTCGCGGCCGTTTCCTGAACCAATGTTTTCAGTTCACCGCTTTCGTGCATCTCACAAATAATGTCACAGCCACCAACCAACTCACCGGCAACCCATAACTGAGGGAAGGTCGGCCAGTTAGCAAATTCGGGCATTTTGGTCCGAATATCAGGATTAGACAAAATATCCACAAACGCAAAACGCTCACCGCATTCCATTAGCGCCTGTGACGCCCGCGCAGAGAAACCGCACTGAGGCTGATTTGGCGAACCCTTCATATAAAGGATAATCGGATTGGCTGTAATTTGCTGCTTGATTGCTTCAATTGTGTCCATGGACCACCTACTTGTCGGATTACAGTGATAAGGCCTGATTCACCTGCGGCGCTTATCGGGGAGAATTCGCGCCATTCTAGCAATATCGCGAGCAAAAGTAATGGCTCGGGCTGAAAACCGTCGGGGGTCAGAAGTCGGAGGTCGGATGTAAAAGCCTGCAAATCCTGTGAGTGCTGAATCATGCCAAGCCGCCATTGACTGGATCGTCAGACATCAGACTTCCGACGTCAGACGATCCACCCCACCCCAACCGCCCCCGCCGGGCGTTTCTATCTTAAGCACATCGCCGGCGACGGCAGTCATGCTGATTTTGCCAGGCAGGCTTTGGCCATTAAGATGGTTTTTACCCACCGCGCCAGCGCCGCCGCCCGCCAAACCCCACGGTGCAAGTCGCCGACGCTCGGTGAGCAAGGTGAACTGTGTGGGCGCCAAAAACTCAAATTCGCGAATCAAGCCATCACCACCAACATGCTGCCCCACACCACCCGAGTTGCGACGAATCTTATAGCTGTGCACGCGCAAGGGGTAGTGCATTTCCAAGCTCTCTACCGGCGTATTCAGCGTGTTCGTCATATGGCTTTGCACTGCGCTCAACCCCGCGCCATTCGCGTGGGCGCCCATACCACCTGCGATGGTTTCATAATAATCCCAGTCTGCACCCGCACCCCTGCCGCCCATCGCGACATTGTTCATGGTGCCCTGACTGGCGGCAGGAATAAGCTCCAGCGCCGCCTGCGCCAAGGCGCCCAAAACAGCATCGGTAATACGCATCGACGTTTCAACATTGCCCGCAGCCACTGCGGCGGGGCGCTGAGCATTCAGCAGGCAGCCTTCAGGTGCCGTCAGTCGAATAGGTCGAAACAAGCCCGCACAGACCGGCACTTCGTCGGGCATCAAGCAGCGAAATACGTAATACACCGCGGCGGCGGCAACCGACAGCGGGCAATTGATATTGCCTTCGACCTGCGAAGCGCTGCCGCTAAAATCGACATCAACGCCTGCCGCGCCCAAGGTAATTTTCACCGCGATTGGCAATTGCTGATGCCCAAAACCATCGTCATCCATATAGTCGGTGAAAGCGAAACTACCACTGGGTAACTCGACCAAGCGCCGCCGTGCTATGCCTTCAGCGTAATCCTGCAGCTGACTCACTGCCACATCAAAACCAACAGGCAATAAGGTAATAAGCTCTTTCAAGCGCTGCAAGCCAGTGCGATTGGCACTACCTTGAGCAATAAAGTCACCGTGCTGACCGTCGCCAAACCACTCATCGAGCAAGCCCTTGTCCAAAATCCCAGCGCGCACTAAGACCGTGGGTGGAATCACCACACCTTCTTCGGCAAGGGTTTTAGACAGCGGCATAGATCCCGGCGCCGAAGCGCCAATGTCGGCGTGGTGGGCGCGGTTAGCGATAAAGGCCTGCAAAACGCCGGCCGCATCAAAACACGGCGCAATAACCGTGACGTCGGGTAAATGCGTGCCACCTAAAAACGGATCATTCACTACTACCATGTCGCCGGGCCGCCATTCACAGGCATCAACAATATCGGCCATGGCGTAGGCCATGCTGCCAAGATGGACCGGGATATGCGCCGCCTGTGCGCATAAATGACCTGCCGCATCAAATATAGCGCAGGAAAAATCCAGACGGTCTTTTATGTTTGGTGAGAACGCGGCACGCTGCAGCACTGCCCCCATCTCCTCGCACACCGACTCCATGCGACTAACGAACAGCCCGAGTTTTACCGAATCGAGTTTGGGGACCGCTGTTGCCATAGGAAAATCCAGAGAGTCAAAATGGAGACATTATCGCGATTATCCGCGCGCATACCAATCTAACAGAAACAAAAACGGCCCCGAAGGGCCGCAAGTAAAGCGAGCAAACAGTATTTTAGAAATCGTACCGCGCACTCACACCAATCGTGCGTGGCTGATTAACGTGGTAGGCAACTCGCCCGCGACCATCACGCTCAGTATCAAGTGACAGAATCGCCTTTTCATCTGCGGCATTATTAATAAACAAGGCGGTATTCCACTGCTCAGTTTTAGCACCCAAACGTAGATTAACGATTTGATAAGCCGGAAGCTCACGATCATATTCAAAGGTAGATTGCGACAGCGGGCCGCCAACACCAGAGAACAAGGTCGCACTGCCCTGACCGCCATTCTCCTGATCGGCTATCTGGGTATAACGCGCACCGATATTTTGATAAGTCGCAGTGAAGTAGCCTTCCCATGCGTCAACAATCGGAAAGTAATAGGTCGCCGTTGCAGCTAACTGAAAACCTGGCGCCGTTGGCAATTCATTGCCATCGCGAATACCGCCCACAACACTGGTCACACCACCCGTTGTCGACGTAACTTCAGAATCCAGCTCAGCCTGCACATAACTACCAGACAAACCAAACTCCAAGTTATCTAAGGGACGACTAAAGAGCTCCAGTTCAAAACCTTGGCTATGCGCTTTGGGCACGTTGTATACCAACCGGGAGGAACAAGAGCCGGCAACAACCGTCGCCTGCAAGTCCTTGATGTCACTATAGAACGCCGACACATTCAAGGTCGCTGCGCCGCCAAAGAGCGTGGATTTGGCGCCCACTTCGTAGTTCGTTAGCTTTTCATCGTCCCAAGTATCATTGCCACCAAAGGTTGTTAAATCAGTGGGGCTGCAAAGCGGAACGTTGAGCGGATCATTGATACCACCAAGACGAAAGCCCTGTGACACTTGCGCATTAATCATTACGTTGTCGTTTACGTCGTGGCGCACCATAACGCGCGGTGAAACGCCATCAGAAGAGACCTTACCCTTTTTACCGATAACCGCAGCCGTGTATATACCGTCAAAGGTCAGCTCCCGCGTCTCTTCGTAGTCAAACCAACGTGCGCCTACAACCACAGTCGTTTTGTCACTAAAGTCGTATGACAATTCACCAAATAGCGCAATTTGCTCAAGCTTGTAGGGTACCTCGGAGAAATAAAGTTCGTCAGTTTTTGCCCTTGCGCCGGCAGTGGTGCCCGAAAGATCTGGATGCACAGGACCAGCGGCCTCAAAACCAGTGACCAGCAGGGATTGAGCGTAGTCGCGGCGAACATCGCTATAGAACAAGCCACCAACCCACTGCAATGCCGAGTCGCCCGATGAGCTTAAACGCAACTCTTGGGTAGTTACTTCAGCGGCAGTGGTGTCGTACAGCGGAGCATCTAGCGTATAAATTGCTTCGGCTTCACCGTATGAGCCACCGACGATACTGGCGTTTAAGGTTGTCGCATCGCGCAACACCAACACATCGCGATCGGTATAAGACGTCACCGACGTTAGCGTCAAGGAATCGGACAAATCGTAATTTACAGTTAAATCAAACAGGGTAAAGTCGTCTTCAAACTTTTCCTGAAGCTGAGTGAACTGCGCATACTCGCCGAGCGTGACTGGCGCTCTACTAGCCGGATCGGTGTAAGGGTTAGCTAGAATATTGTATTGATCCTCCCGATTAAACCCGTCCATTTCAATTGACTGATAAACAATTTTCGGTGTGATCGTTAAGGCGTCGCTGGGTTGAAAGCTCATCGCTAAACGCAAACCTTCGCGACTACCTTCGTTCACATCCTGCTTAACGCTACCATCAGGCTGGCGTGCATCAATATAACCCGCATATTGCTGATAGTAGCCCACAGCCCGCAACGCCACCGTATTACTTAAAGGCACATTCCAATGGCCCTTGATATTACCGCCTTCACTACCGTCTTTTACTGTTTCTCCGCCCACTTGCACAGAACCGCTCTGCGATTCAAAGTCCGGCTGATTGGTAATATAGCGAATGGTGCCTGACAAAGAGCCCGAACCGAAAAGCGTGCCCTGCGGGCCGCGCAAAACTTCCACGCGATTAATGTCATAAAAATCCAGATCCGGCGTAAACAGCGACATGGAAATAACGGACTCATCCATGTACACGCCAACCTGCTCTTTCACACCAGGCTGGTCACGCACAATTTGGCCAGCGGAGATTCCGCGGATAGCGACCTGACTCTGGCCAGGCCCTAGATTTTGAATGGATATACCAGCCACATTATTTGCCATTGACTCAAGATCGGTCGCACCGCTTTGCTGCAGTTTGCCCTCTGTCATTGCCGCAATTGAAAACGGCACATCTTGCAAAGATTCTGATTGTTTTCGCGCGGTCACCAAGACTTCTTCTATTGCCCGTGGCGACTCCGCGTAACTTAATGGCGCGCCAACAGCTAAGCCTACGGCCATTGATACCCCGAGTATCGCCTGCCCAGAATGTGGTTTTTTCATCATTATATTTCCCCGTCGAAATATGTTTCTTATTTAGTAATTCACTTGAGCTGCGCAGCCACGCCCTAACCTAGGAGGAGTGACACAGCTAAAATGACTTCTCATTGGTATAGCAGAGCAAATCAAAAACGCACCTATTTGACGCAAAAAAGCATGCGCTGCCAACACCTAATTTGTGTTCCACCCTGACTCAGGATTAAATACTGGGCTAATAAATACGAGATTCCGACCATGACCGCCAATATCAATCTACCCCGAATACTGCGTATCGGCGCGGGTGTCAGCCGCCAGTTACCCGAGGTACTCGATGAACTCGGCCTAAAGCAACCACTGCTTGTTACCGACGCGTTCATTGTCAGCCTTGGCTGGCTAGACGATCTCGAAGCTCAGCTATGTAAGCAAGGCTTTGTGCACAACCGCTTTACTGGGGTTGTTCCCGACCCAACAACCGACGCCATTACCGCAGGCCTCGCGGTATTGCACCTTGGTGAGCATGATTGCGTTGTCGCACTCGGTGGCGGCAGCTCTATCGACACGGCCAAAGCCATTGCCGCCATGGCGCATCGCGACCAGCCCATGCGCAACTATAAAGTACCCAATACAATTGACGACGGGCTGCCGGTTATCGCCATACCCACCACCGCGGGCACCGGCTCAGAAGTCACTCGCGCTAGCGTTATTACCGACACCGAAACCCAGGAAAAAATGCTGTGCATGGGCCTTGGTCTAATGCCCATCGCCGCGCTGGTTGATTTTGAATTAACCTTGAGCATGCCCTGGCGCTTAACCGCCGACACCGGGCTCGACACCCTCTGCCATGCGCTCGAAGCCTACGTCAGTAAAAAAGCCAATACCTTCACTGACACCATCGCACTGGCAGCAATGGCCGCCATCAACACCCATATCCGCACCGCCTGCCAACAACCGGATAACCGCCCGGCACGCGAGGCCATGATGCTGGCGGCAACCCAGGGTGGCATCGCCTTTTCCAATGCATCGGTAACACTAATCCACGGCATGAGCCGCCCTATTGGTGCGCTATTTCATGTCCCTCATGGTTTAAGCAATGCCATGCTATTGCCAGAGATCACCGCGTGGTCAATTAGCGGCGCGCCGGCGCGCTATGCTGATTGCGCCCGCGCCATGGCCATGGCCGACGCCAATGACAGCGACGCCGACGCCAATCAAAAACTCATCGCCGGACTCCGTTTACTGTGCCGTGACCTGAATGTGCCGACACCCAGCGAGTTTGGTATTGACGCCCAGCTGTGGCAGCAATCTTTACCACTTATGGCCCAGCAAGCACTGGATTCCGGCTCACCGAATAACAACCCGCGCATTCCCAATGCAGCGGAAATCACGGATCTCTATCAAAAAGTGTGGGCTAATTAATTCATGGCTCTGCCACAGGCCTAGAAATCCCAAGGTAATCCTTATATTATTGAGGGTCTGACTGGGCAGCGCTGGCTGCCTTTTTGCGTTTTAAATCCATTGCACTGCTTTATTTGTGCCTTATTTGCATCGAAATCTGCAAATTCGGCACGCGGAGATCTGTTGATGACACAGCCGGCTTTAATGAAC
>TARA_R110001599_G_C12277056_1_pt1 | contig 35625 bp, 33 predicted proteins | sample TARA_R110001599 | Tara Oceans TARA_R110001599 (sample SAMEA4398360) | marine metagenome | biome: Polar Biome; feature: [MES] marine water layer (ENVO:01000295) within the mesopelagic zone...; material: water (ENVO:00002006), including particulate matter (ENVO:01000060) such as...... | reverse complement strand
ATATGGGCGGCATGGGCGGTATGGGTGGAATGGGCGGTATGATGTAATCATCACCCCTTAGTTTCACCGAAACACATATTGCTTCAAAAGCCCTGTAATCATTGTTTTTACAGGGCTTTTTTGTTTCTAGTGTTTCACCTTGTTTCATCTCAACTCAGTGAGTTTCATATTTTTAAGGGTATAAAGTGGGGTGTTGAACACTTGCATGATCTCATTTTAAGGTGTTTAATTAGGAGGATACCCCTAATTAAACCCCTAGTGAGTTTGCTATTATGCCGTTGACAGCCCAAGAAATTAAAAGTATTTGTTGCCCTGAAGATAAAAAACAAATCAAAAAGTTTGATGGTAATGGTTTGTTTTTATTGATTAAGTCCAATGGTTCAAAGCTATGGAGGATGCGTTATAAATTTTCAAGTACACATAAAGAAATTGCATTAGGCCAGTACCCTACGATACCCCTTGTTGAGGCAAGAAGGTTGGCAGAGGAGGCAAGGGCATTACTTATGCAAGGCATTAACCCATCAGACGAAAGAAAAGAACGTAAACGCAGTCATGCAGTGACAGACAGGCAATTTAATGCAGTCGCTTTAAAGTGGTGGGGGCAACAAAAAGATGCTTGGACTAGTGATCATCAAGCCCGAGTTAAACGTTTGATCACTATTGACTGTAAATTGCTCAGTACACTGATTATTGATAAAATAGATGCGGGACACATTACCGAAGTCATGCTGTCTATAGAAGCTTCAGGCAGCCCTAAAAAAGCCCCCGTTATTCTAGCTATTATTAACCGCATCTTTGGTTATGCACTTGCTCATAGGTTGACAAGAAATAACCCCGCACAAGGCTTACCACTTAAAGATATTATTAAGCCGCTTAAAAAAGTTCGTTCGCACTCCGCAATAATTAACCCAATTGAATTAGGTAACTTAATTCATGATATAGATATGACCATTTCAGGTACTTTCTGTACGGCTGAAGCGTTAAAACTCATCCCAAGGTTGTTCCTTAGGCCAAAAGAAATTAGAGGGCTTAAATGGGAGTATGTCGACTTTTCTGAAAAGTTAATCCGTATTCCTGCACAAGAGATGAAAAAAGATCGAGACCATCTTGTTCCTCTCTCAAAACAAGTACTAAAACAGCTTGAATACATTTATACCGTCACAAGTTATTCAGTCTATGTTTTTCCAAACAGCAGAAATAGCGACAGCCCTATAAGCAAAAATGTGATGACAAACCGACTACGTGATTTAGGCTATGCGGCAGACGTAATGTCAGCGCATGGTTTTAGGGGAACAGCCTCAACAATCTTACATGAGCAAGGTTGGTCGCATGACGCGATAGAAGTGCAATTAGCGCATCTAACAGGCTCAAATACATCACGGGCATACAACAGAGCTATATATTTACCAGAACGTAAAAAAATGATGCAAACGTGGAGTGATTACCTAGAAGAACTTAGTTTACAAAATAAAAAGTAATCAAACCTCTATCAATGAACCTTGGATCTGTTCACGCGTTGAGATCTTAAAGTATATAATATTCATTGAGTTATATGCTGGTTAATTTATAAGTTAAGCTTCATGTCACCACTTTCTTAAAATGTTTCAATTAAATAAAACCTAACTAAAAGTATCTAGAGATTGCTTAATCCCTTTGATCTGGGTTTCAATATATGTCATGTGCTCATTATAAATATGCTTTTTTAGCCCATTAATATCCTCTTGAAAGATGTTATTCATCTTCTGTATATCATCAAGCATTTCCCCAAGATAATCTGAAGTACTCAATTGATTTACAATATCGTTATATCTGTTGGCCGAATAATTAAGTTCTTCACCAATTTTATTTAATTGATCCATTGTAGTAATAGACCACCCTAATTGGTTTGCTAACGTTTGTTTACTCATTTTACAATCCTTTATTGTTGTGCAAGTTGACGTAGTCTATTGATTTCTGACTTATGCAGTTCATTTATTCGAGAACGTTGCTGTTCGATTAGGGACATTGTTTGAGATATTTTATTGGCAAAATCTCGCTGTCTTTTAGTCAACCCGTTAACATAATCATCAACAAAACCTAAGCTTGCTGATGCAGCGATTTGCTGTCCATAGTTTTCTGGTATCACAGCAAGGTACTCCTTTAGAGTACAAAGATTTCTTTCAAACTCTTGTAATATCTGTAATTGAAGAGCAAAACTTTGATTAGCTGATTGCATTTTTTCTCCTTTGCTTGAATTCTTGTAGTGGACATCATTTTGTTTACGCTGCCCGTCAATATAGCCTTTGTCATAACTCCGCATATACGATTTATATGCGTTTGAAAACTGCCATGCATAATTAATCGGGTGTATAGACTTTATAACACCAAGCTTATTTTTAGGTTTATTCTTCTCAGAGCTATTAATGCCCGCAATATAGCCTTCCTCAGAATAATCCCCTGTATAAATTTTATTTAATTTACTCATGAAGTTACCAATTTTAAGGCCAATTTAAAAATACATGTATTTAAATTAATAAACATATTTATAACTTGCTTATTTTTTCTTTTAGTTCATTACAGTACTCTATATCAGGAAAACCAGAGGAGAGTAATTTCTTTGCTCTACTTGCATTCATTGGTATTCCTCTACCATTATCAACATAGAATAATGCAGCGTTACAGTTACCGTAATCACCACCTAATAAAGATGATTTTTCAAAATATTTTAGCGCAAGTTTATTATTCTGCTTTACGCCTTCCCCATTTTTATATAAAACTCCCAAATTATTACAAGCGGCATCACTCTCTTTTAATTTGCAGGATTTTTCATAGTAAAAATGGGATTTTTGATAGTTTTTACCTTGAGAATCATATAACCAGCCTAAATAAAACCAAGCTCCATCATGTTTTTCAATACTTTTAAATAACTCAAAAGCCTTTTGATATTCTTTCTTTGAATATTGACTCTCAGCTTCCTCAAACGTCTCAGTAAGAAATATTAATTCTTCTTTCAGCTCATTGCATTTAGTTTCATTTGGAAAGCCTAGCTTTTGATACTTCATTGCTTTATATATATCTACTTCTCCACCATGTGAACCCGAGGTTAAAAACCTAGCGACATTACAATGTGAAAACTCATTCGAAAATTTAGATATGTTTTGATTTGCGGCCTTATTAAAATATTTATAAGCTTCTCTGTGGTTATTTTCCAGATCACGATATAAAAAACCTAAGTATACATAGGCTAATGAGTCATCAGATATTTTATTGAACTCGGTAAAGGCTGTCTTTTTCTCTCCTTTATCAAATAATTTTTTAGCTTTTTCAAAAACATTTTCCAATGTTATGTATACCTTTTTCTCACCTTTTTTTACTCGCTTAGTAACGGTTTTATACCCTGGTGCTGTTATTTTAATATTGTTATCTTTTTCTTCTAATTCATAATCCATTTGGAAATAGGGTGAATTTCCATTTCTTTCATTATTGATTTCACCAATATAATGATCATTAATATAAACAGTAGCGTGGCCTGGTGAAATTTTGAATTCTGTATCAGGTGTATCGAATATCCAGAGAATAATAGAAAATATTAATACAAAACTTCCGATAATTAATAATGTCTGTTCAGCTTCAGCACTTTCTATGTTTGCTTTAGCTGTTTTAATATTATGGCCGTTGGGATATTTTTCTAAATATCCCTTATAAGAATTTTGAGTATTTAAGGCTAAAGCTTTTTTCCAAAAATCCTCTTCTTGTTCCAAGTCTTTTATTTCTCTAAGTGCATATGTTGACATGATTGCTGGCTGGAACTTCTCCAAATAGTCACTATAGGACTTTATAGTTTTAAGCGAGTCAGCCTTAGACCAAGCTTCTAAATCTTCTTTTGTAGATTTAAGTAAATCTTTTGCGTCTTGTACGTGTAAGCCATCTACAAATTGATCAATATAATTCTGATAACTAGGTATTGTTTTTGAAGCTAAAGCTTGCAGCCATGCACTCTCATCTTTTTCAATGTCTCTTATATACTTTCTAGCCTTCTTGCGGTGTAAACCATCAGGAAATTTTTGTAGATAGAATTGAAAGGATGAAAGTGACTTTTCTTTCTGTGTTTTTTTCCATGCTTTATCATCGTTTGTTAAAGCAGTTATCTGTTGGTTAGCTCTAACTAAATTATTTCCTTTTGGGTAATACCTTAAATATACTTTATAGGCTTGAACTGTATTTTCATCTACGGCTTTCTGCCAAGCATCACCCTCTCTTGCATAAGCTGAAAGCTTATTCTTAGCTTCTGTTTTATATTTTTCGTTGCCACAAAAATATAAGTATTTTTCATAACTTGCTATGGAATCATTAGAGCATGCCAATACCCATGCATTTTCATCCTGTTCAATAGAAAGTATTTGAGCATTTGCTTTATCAATATAAGAGCCTTCCGGATATTTAGACAAATAATTTTCATATGCCTCAATAGTGCTTATTTCTTGCGTTGAACTCCAGAAGTTGGCTTCTTTTTTTAGTTCTTCTATTTTTTCGTTCGCGTGAGCAATATACTGCCCACTTTCAAAGTTACCTGCATATTGTGTGAAACTTTCAAGCGAATGATTTTGTAGGGCTACTTCCCATGCGCTATCGTCTTCTTGAAGCTTATTTATTAGTTGTTTTGCTTCTATAGCATACCTGCCATTTGTATTACCTTCTAAATACTCTTTGATGCCTTTTTGTGTGTTATTTGAACATGCAATCTGCCACGCTTCATTATCAGCCGCTATAAACTTCAATTGCTCTTTGGCTTCCTCTGCAAAAATACCTAATGGGTAAATAGAGAGATAGCTTTCGAAAGACTCAATAGAGCTATCTTTTTTAGAGATATTCCAAACTCTTTCTTCTTCTTTAAATTCATTTATTTTTTCATTTGCTTCGGCGGTGTATTGTCCGTTATTAAAAATTTCAAGGTATTTGCTATAACCTTTATAAGAATCTTCATTGCAAGCCAGAATCCAAGCATTAGAGTCTTCTGCTATTAACCTATTAATTGCTGCTTTGGCTTCTGGTCCGTATACACATTTTTCTTGATTGTTAGCTAAATATTCTTCATAAGAAATTATAGTGTTGGCATTTTTTGCTTTTTTCCAATCAGCTTTATCGTTTATGAAATAGCCAATGTGTTTATTGGCCTGCTGAACATATTTTCCATTTGGGTATATTTTTAAATATTCTTCGAATGTTTGTTCATTATTTTCTTTTAATGTTGAATTCCATATACATTCTTCTTTTTTTATTTCATCTTGTCTCTTTTTAGCTGCATCGATAAATTTAGCTTTTTTATTATTGTCTAAATAAGACTGAAAGCTTTTAAGTGAATCTTCTTGTTTTGCCTTTTCCCATAAAGTGTTATCAAACTTTAAATCTGCTATATGCTGTTGTGCTTCTTTAATAAATTTACCATCAAAAAACTCCTTTAAGTAATGCTGAAATCCTTCAATAGAATCTTGAGCCTTACTTTTTTTCCAAGAATTATTGTCTAATGTGCTAAATACATATTCGAGGTAGTTTTCATAATTATCGTAAACTTGATGATTATTCATTATTTGTAGCAACCTCTTCAGTTACATTTAATTTATCCAGTATTTCACTGTATTCAGTTAAATCAAAAGGTTGAAATTTATCTATTTCAATGGAAGCTACTTTTTCAATATCATGGGATGATTCTCTTTTTTCAGCCTCTTCCGTTGAAGTTGCCGTAGCTTTAGTTGATATTTTTGGAAAAATCATTTCTTCTTTATGTCTGCTACTTATAACGGTAGACAAAATGCTGGAAACATCTCTTGGGGGCATTGCTCTGGCAATGGTATTACCTGTTTTTTCACCTGCTTCGTTATTGTATATAAATTGGTATTTTCCGAGTCTTGCTGGTTCATCATTATTAGATGCGTATATTTTCCATATTTCAGAACCAATTAGTTTAAAAACTATACGAAGAGGAATTTGCGACATTATAGCTGGACTAATATTTGCTCCGGTTAAGGTCTGGGTAGACATAATAATGTGAATACCGAAACTTCTTCCTTGTCGAACAACATATTCAAGCTGTTGTTCGAAATGACTTTGCTCTTTATAGCCACCCGAAAAAAGTCGTTGTACTTCATCTATTACTAATATTATTCGAGGAATGACCTTGTTAGGGGTATTTTTATTATAATCATCTATGTTACTAACTGCAGAATCTTTAAATAACTCGCTACGAGTATTAATTAAGTTAGTAAATTCATCTATAAGAGTTATAGCAGCCGTTAAATTGGTGTTATCAAGAAACAAATGTTCACAGTTAGGGTGTTTTTCAAAAACTTGAAATTCAACCCCCTGTTTGTAATCCATTAAGTAAAGCTTCACTTGATTTGCGGTAAAATTTTCAGCAATACCTAAAATTATATTATTGATTAAAGTTGTTTTACCAGTGCCATTTGTCCCCGCAATAAATGCATGATAAACACTTGAGCGATCACCCAATGAAAAATTAATTTCAGTTCTACCGTCTAAGGTAGTACCAATAGGGATGCGTAAAAAATCTTCAGATTTATCATTTGAATCAATTAGTAGTCTTTCTTTGATATCACTTGCTTGTTGATATATTTCGGAGCTGTCAGTATCTACTGTATGATTAAATTTAAAACGCTTGATAAGCTCTTTTAATTTTATTGTTTGTTCATCAACAGCTATTAACTGTGTTTTTTTATCATTTATTTTAATTACACTATAAGCAGTAGAAATAATTTGTGAAGACTTAACAATTTCATTTCGGTCGTTATTGTCCAAGCTTAATAAGGCTTCATCAGAAGCATAAGCAATAATATAAACCCCTGCTTCACGGCTTGCTTCAATAAAAGATTTAATATCTTTTACTGTACCGAACTGACTGACAATGTGTTCAATATTCCACAAAACGATATGGAATTTTTCTTTTTGTGGAGAGTTCTGATTATATGAGTGTATATCTTCATAGCCCGTTAGTAATTCATAGTGTCGATACCGAACTAACTCTTCTAATTCTTCATATGCTTTCAGCGCTTTTTTTTCTGAGTAAGAATTGTATATTCCAGTATCTTTAAGTTGCGCTAATTCTTTGAAAGGATTTTTTAATGAAAAATCAAAAGTATGGATAGTAACTAACTGTTCTGAAAGCGCTGTAATATATGAAAGTGTTAGTTTTTGTATAAACTGTAATGCTTCTTGGCTCTTATTCAATGAATACTCAACTATAAAACCGCCAGTAGATAGGGGTAATATTAAAGGTAGTTTAATGCCCTCAGAGCTTTGTAAATTACCAATATTGATTCCGTAGTTATTATTCATTTTTACTAACAGCGTCCTTATATAAAAGTATGAATACTCATGCATGTAACATGTTTTTTATAAATATCTGAAATTGTTTAGAGTTTATATTTGTTAGGCTCGAATACTATCAATTCACGAGCCTTTATTGCAATAGCTTGAAGTCAACTCATAGATGATTAATTAATCTTTTTTTATTGGGTACAGTGAATTCAAACGTTGCTAGTTCATATATGATAAAAGTAGGGCTCAACACTTCTTTATCCATTCTTGAATATCTGATAAACGCCAACCGACATTACTCGTGCTTAATGACACGCGAGCAGGAAATTTACTTGTTCGTTCTAGGCGCCAAATGGTGGTTCTTGATAATCCAGTGAGTTCTTGTACTTCTTTAGAGCGAACAATTTTATCTTGAGTGGAGTCAAAGGTTTGCTGCCTTTGAGAAACATTAATAACAGGAACAACTGCTTGAACTTTACCCAGTAAATAATTAAGTAATTGAAAACCAAAAAACTCAGTTTGTTTTTCGGTAACTTGAATAAACTCAATTCGATGGTTTGCTTGTAACTTAGTAATTTCAGATAAAGGACACCGTAAAAAAAGTGATGCTTCAGTAGGTGTAAATCGTTGATATAACGATACCCCCATACTATCGGCTAGTTCACATAAATTGGGTGTAAACGGCTTATCCATCTAATCGTTATGTTCCTGTCGTTAGCACATTAGTGTTAATGTTAGCGTTAGTATATAGAATGTTATTGATTTCCTTTCAATTAGCATACAAAATAAATCATAGAATCACTAGAGAATAGTTTACATGACATTTGCAGCTCATCTATCAACATCAAACGAAAACTCGCTTGAAGCACGAGTAAATAACTTTCGTTCTGCATATGCTGCCTATCGTGATATTCAAACCAGTCAGTCACTTCACCAACAAGCTCAAATGCAAGATACATTGGGCACAAAAGAAGAATTAACCGAAGCTAATACTATTATTAAAAGTAGCCTTGATATGGCTGCCAAAGACTTTAGTAAAGGTGAACTTCAAAAAGCTCAAAAGTTAGGGTTGATTTCTGATTTAGAAGCCAAAAGTATTGATGCGCTTACAATGGGTAATGATTTTACTTTCTCACCTACAGAACAAGAAATTCAAGAAAATAAAAGCAGGATCGCCGAAGCTCGTGCCGCAATGAACGCTAATAATAAAGAAAAAAGCAAAGATAAATCTAGGGATATTTGAACTACTGGCAAGAGCGCTGGTGTTTTTTCTTTTGACATCGTAGAGTATTCATCTTTATATTTACAAATAATTAACTTTTTTATCCCCCAACTATAAACATGGACAGTATATGCGACTTATAACAACAATTATCTTTTTTATGTCTACGAACTGTTTTGCTGTGTCCTTTGAAAATCATATTGATTGGGATGAAGCGGAAGAGTTAGCAATGATAGTTTGGAATATGACAGATTGTAGGGTAGTTCAGGGTCAAGCGATGAAAGCAGATTTTAAGCAAATTGAACCCGGTCATTACCGCAAAAAGGATGGCGAAATTAATTTTAATTTATTTTTTGACCCTCAAAAAAAGAAATGCTCTAGGAAACTTATCATAGAAAGAATAGATGAAAATGTAGAGAGTAAATTTGGAATACAATATCTAAGGGGAAATTTTCGTCTACTAAATGATGCATTGTTAGCAGTTCAAGTAGGTATGAAGCAGTCAAATTATATTTTCAACAAAGACAATGACTGTGATTTATACACTAAAAAGTCATTCGGAAAGTGCGAAATAAACTTCAAAGGTATTAACTTAAAGGCTTATTCAGTATCAGGAGATAATTTAAATTGGGTTATACCCAATGCAACAAAAGAAGAATCGTTAGAGTCATCCTATTTAATGAAATTAATACTTACAGTTGATAAATAATCTCAAACTTACCTAGCTCTTAAGACGATCTTTAAAAAACCGTCGATTAAATGTATCGTCGACGATTTTTATTGCTTGGATATTATATTCAAATAACTATCGTTATCCTTTTAACTTCGTTTATTCCGTTTAGATAACGCATTAAGCTGATAGTTAAGCCACTTTAACGCTTTAACTATCACGCTTTTCAGGCTAACTATCACATTAATCAGGGATAAAATCACATTTTTCAGGCGTTAATACACACTTTTCAGTAAACAGATTTAAATATCACAAAACTTGCTTTTATGTGATTTTTCAATAAATTATTAATACCTGACCTTAAACTTATAATATAAGCACCTAAAAATGACTCATCAAGAAATAACATCGATAGACTGAAATAAATCATTAGTCAGATGAAACAACTTAACCTCTGCCAGTTATACACTTTCACCTGATGCCCACAGAATACTAGCAGTTGCTATTTCAGCTATCGCCAAAGACGATCAAAGCTTTGTGACTTTTCGTATTTATACTAAGCAACTCATCGATTTTTATCCCGCACTAAAAAATGATAAAAATGCCATTGCTAGAATTGATCAAGCGACTGACTCTTTAATGAGCGCCCATATCAAAATAAAACAAGAAAATGGCTGGTTAAAAAGGCACTTAATACACTCATGCCAGTTCACAAAAAACAACGGCCATGCCTATGTCGATATAAAACTAAATAACGATATGCTGCCGTATTTAATCGGCGTTAAAGGTTACTTTTCAGCACCCAAATTAGAAAACATTAAGCACTTTAAAAAAGACCAACACTTTAAGCTTCATGCTTATCTATTCTCATATCTTTATCGCGGTACTACGGGCAATGTCAGCATTGAACAAATTCGTGAAATTCTCGATATCGACAAGAAAAAATACAAACTGGTGTGACATCTTAAAAGCCGTTTATTACTGCCAAGCATAGAATTTATTAACGCCGTAACCGATATCAAGGTAACAATTAAGGACGTAAAACATGGAAAACGCATTGCTGGCTTTAAATTTGATATTAGTAAGCAATTAAAAGCCCCTGCTATAACACAGCCCCAACTAGTCAGTAACAAAGTAAACCAATCTTCGCCAAACTTGGCTTTAGCAGAGCAATATAAAGCGATTGGCGTTAGTACTTCAGAGTTCGCTCAGTTGAGCAAAAAATATAGCCAAAACCACGACCAAGCTTACTTACAACAATTGTTTGTTTATGCAAAGTACAGATCAACCAAACAAACTATTAAATCCATGTTTAAATACTTGTGTGGAGTGCTGAACAACAAGCCTTTGCTAGAAGATTTATACACGCCAAATTGCCTGATCAAGCAAAAACAAACTCAGCATAAACTGGTTGAAGCCCGTGCAAAACAGACTGATAACGTTCAGCAACAAAGCCATGCAGATGAGTTTGAACAACTGTCTAAAAAAGTAGAACAGTATTTATCAACGTGCAACGAAAGCCAACGTCAAACAATAAACCAAGCATTCAAGCAAACTGCATTTGTAACTGGGTTAACTAGACTTTGAAAACCATTAGACTTAAACAAACCGTATATCAATGCTATGTATTACCGTTTTGTTGCCAATAAATATTGCATTTAAAACAAAACGCATGTTACTAGCTGTGCTGTATAAATAATTTATACAGTTAATTACGCCTGAAGTGTTCAAATTGTAAATACTACCATTTCTAAGCAACGCCTAATCCTTTACAACAAGCCAAAAGCTGGCATAACTAAAAAACATTTTGATAAAAACACAACGTAAATATAATGAGTTAGCAGCAAGCACATATTTACTAACTTGTTTATAAATGAGCAAAAAACAAAAGTTCTTAACCGCAATACAAGTTGATGTTTTTAATAGCTGAGTGGTAAGTAATCCGCCTAAAGGCAAGAAATACCAATGATGATTAGATAAAATAAAAGTGTATTACGACCTTGTTCCGCTAACCGAGCATGAGCTGGCGTCTATTGTGAAGTACATTCGAATATTGAGCAGAGATAACGACGAGGGTATTTAGATAGGTGATTGTTCAGACTGGCAGATAGCTGAGCTGATACGTATAAATAGGGTTTAAAGATTGAATACAATGACCAAGCGTTAACCGCTTATTTTAGCGCAAAGCACTACACCGTTAAAAACCCACCATACGCACCTTCAATCGCATTCACATATTACTCATTAATTATTCGAAATGTTAAACGTCATTCATTGGCTAAAGAAATTCCAACTACGGAAATTTTTACGAAAATTGAATAAACATTTGCCAACTAACAGCCTTAAAAAACATGGTTATTTAGTAGCATCATCATGAAGTGGTAAAAGTGAGTTTATAAAACTACTAGTTTATCGTGAGCTAATTAAAGCTAAGCCAAAGGAGGCGGTAATACTGTTAGACCCTCATGGCGATATGGCACAAGAAATTGCTCAATTTAAAGAGTTCAACCAACCAAAATATACTAACAGGTTAGTGTTTATTGACCCAAGCTTAAAAGCAGGGTATTCGCCAAGTATTAATCCGTTTCAACTTGAATATAAAACGGATGAGAATATTGCCTTAATGACACAAGAGCTACTGAGCATTATCAAAGTTCTCTTACAATCAATGGGGCAATCAAATAGCTGAACACCAAACCAATGAGCCAGTACCACTAATCAAATGGACGCAATATTAAGCCCATGTATCGCCACACTATTACGTTGTAAAAATAGCTCGTTTACTGATTTACAGCGTTTTATGGACGACAACAATAATGCAGATTTATTGGTTTTAGGGCAGAACTCACCAAATCCACAGCACAGGTTATTGTTCAGGCATAAATTTAATAGCCCTCTATTTAGCGCCACTAAACACGGTATTTATACTCGCCTACAAGTGATATTGAATGATCCAACATTTCAAAACCTAATCTCAAATACCACTACCGTCAACCTAAAACAGCTCATTGAAGACAAGAAAATTATTCTGTTCAAACTATCACTCGGTAGTGCCTGAAGTGATAGTGTGCAAGCATACGGCCGTTTTATTGTTGGCTTATTACGTATTATTGCGCTGCAACGTACCAACATGGCAATACAAAAACGAGTACCAATATTGCTATTTATTGATGAGTTCCAAAACTTTATTTCAAGCGATATAGAAAAGGCGCTCACGCAGCTAAGAAAATACGGCTTACACCTAGTATTGGCCAACCAATATGTGTGACAGCAAATATCAACCTCATTACAAAAAACACTCTTTGCATCGGGCGTAAAAATAGCGGGTAAAAACGAAAAAAAGAGCTTAACTCTATTGGCTAATGAAATGGATTTAACGGTTGATGCATTAAAACAGCTCAATACCGGAGAGTTTTATCTACAGGTATCGAACTACCTAGCAGTAAAGATAAAAACGCCTAAATACCTGCTATGAAGTAAAAATTCTATGCCTAACAGGTATTGGCGTAGGTTGGTAAAGCAAACCTTAGAACGTTATTACGGCAAGCTTAAACAGCAATATACCCATAGCGATTTAACGCATGAAATTAACAATCAAAAACATAATAAATATTATGTTAGTCAACAACAGATAAACACTGATACACACTTAGAAAATTTAAACAGTAAATACCAAATTGAATGAGACTAACCGAAAAACAGATCATCATCTTAGAAGCACTGGCGCGTTTTAAATATTTAACCAGTCATCAATTACAAATTATATTTACAAGTAAAAGTACCAGCTCAATAAATACCGCGATTAGAAGTTTAAAGGGTTTTAAATATCCATTAGTTAAAAGCCTTCGCTTTGGCATAACGCCATGATATGGAAAATTGCCACACATTCATTTTTTAACCTCTGCTGGTATTAAAGTGCTGGTAGAACAGTTATCAATACCTTTACACAAAATATACGCACCTACCCACAGAAACAGCTTTTTTCAGCGTGATTACTTTCATCGCATATCTACTATTACTTTTAATATTTTATTCCAGCGTTGGCTAAAAAACCAAGGACATCAACTTTACTTTTTTAAAAGCTACTTCAATAGGCCAAAACATGAAAATGGCAATAAATCCGAAACATCAATCGGCTACTGAGACTATAAATCAGAGCCCGATGGCATTGGCTTATACTTCGTTAATACGCAGCCACATTTGTTTTTATTTGAACAACATAATGGCGTAGACGCTAAACGAGCTATTGGGCAAATTATTCATCACTGCTATGGTTTAGCCAATGGTGCAGCGTCTGAACAATTTAAACTGAACAAGCCCGTAAAAATTTATTATGTTTTCGAACACGAAAGCTGCTTGAAAGCAGCACTTAACCATTTTAAAAACGATAAATGACTCATGCAGTTTAAAAATCACTTTTACTTTAAAAGTAATCAATCAATGTTAACCAACTTTGCTGATAACTGGCAAACACCAGGATCTAAAAATGCCGCGCATTTTTGCTCGCCGCAATAAGTAAATTTCGTTGTTCTTAACATTAAAAATTAAGAATAACGTCATGTTTACTTATTGCAAAAAAGGAGCAATCTATGTCGCACTTAGCCACCCCTGAATTTAAAAAATTATTCGAAAACTATCCATTCTATTCACAGGAAGAAAACCAAGACCCTGTAGTTATAGTAAAACTATTTGATGCCTACGGCTCCGCCACTTGGTACTTAACTGAATACAGCGAAGTTGAAAACAATGCATTCGGCTATGTTACTGGCCTATCTCAAGATGAATGGGGATACGTGTCGCTAACAGAGATTGAAAGCATCATGCTTGCGCCACAAGTGCCACGAATAGAACGAGATATGTATTTTGAATCAGTTAAATTTAGTGAGCTGAAGTTAAAAAAGGCATGTTAATTAAAAAGACCAAGGAAACTTGGTCTTTTTACTTGATACTAATTTTACTCAATAGTTTTAAATAGCAGGTATATGGAACTATAAGGAATAAATGTTCTGCCTCTGTAAAAAAGCTCTTTCTCCTCCTTCCAATATTGCACAACAGTCTTTTTGTATAGACTCTCTATCGATTGAACCTCTATTTACAATCGAAGTTTTATCACTTGTGCTTCGAAGCGGAATAATCAATTCTGCATCGCCCAAAACTGCGATATTAGCATTGTGTGTAACAATAATTACCTGTCGCGTTTCTTTGATCTTTTTTAAATTAGCAACAATAGTTTTGTATACAAATTCACTATCTAGGTGATCTTCTGGTTGATCTATTAGAAGTGGGATGTTGTTTTTAGATTGAATAAGTATTGCTAGTAGAATTGACTGCTGTTGACCTAGTGACAATTTCGATATTGACTTAGTTATATTTCGTTTCTGTCCGTCAACTTCTACTACTTTGGTCACCAGAATGTGCGGTCTATCGTCGTATGTAAGTGCTTGAAAATCTTCATATGAATTATTATCACCAATCTGTTCGAAAATTTGAATAATGTCTTCATCAGAAAATACACGTCTGTCATTCTCATCTAGAATATTCGAAAAGGTCGATTTTCGACGACGTTTTACTTCTGAAGAAAATGTTATAGGTGACATCTTAGATGCTATGATTTCGGATCTTTTAACTTGAGAAGTTCTCCATCCCATTAATTGTTTAAGAAGCTCCTCAAACCTTGGTGAATGACCGGCTTCGGCAAATTCCGCTGAAACGAAGAGTCCGTCAACTGAGTTTTTTAAATTGTTATTTATTTGAATGCTAAAAGCATATCGTTCTTTATAAATACTTTTCTTAAGATTAAGCCGTTGTTTTAGAAGTTCCGCTCTATCGCTCTCCGCTTTCAGCAATTTGACCTGATCTGCTTTGAGCTTCCGAAGTCGCTTCTCATAATACTCAAGATCTTTGGCAATCTGGTTAATCTTTCCAATATCAAAAGGAATTCCTGCTTTTTCTAGCTCAGATTTTTTATCGTCAATCTGCTTTTGTATTTCAAACTCTTTTGACTTCCATGAATCAAGTTGAATTTTAAGAAGGCCAATCTTTTCCTCTAAGGCCAAATTTAGTTCGTCAGATTTACCTGAAACAATTTCAGAAAACTCATTAATTAATTTCTTTACTTCGGTTATTTGGTTTTTCCCTACAATAATTTCATCATCAGAGAAATCGTCAAAATACTCAAACAAAGTTGAATCTTTAAGTACTTCACGATAATTTTTAACAAGATTCTTAAGTTGCTCTATAAGATCATCCCTTAACCCCTTCTCTTTAACTAGAGCAATCTGGTTCTTAACAAGATCGCCAACTTTATCTTGTTCTAGTCTAGATTTTTTCTCTTTTAGGGAATTAAGTTGCCTTTCAGTATCTTTTATTGCTGCAACTTCAATTCGCAATTTTCCTAATGCGCTTTGATTGTCTAGCAGTAATTGGCAGACATGTGCATCTTCTTGCTTTAAATGCTCAACCTCTAAAAAACCGTCGAGAAAGTCTAGTAGTTTTTGCGGGTCTTGATCACTATTCTTAATAGTATCAGCTGTTTCGCTTTGCCCGTAACACTCCAAAGGTACCTTTTGGAGTCCATCACTTCCATCTGTTTGATTAAATGAATCCCCATTCTTAGATCGGCGAAACTCGATTACCTTTCCTGTTTCATCTTCATAAAACAAATTAATATCATCAGGCCAGACATCACTGTCAACAACCTCCTTTGAAGATTCATTTCCTGATGTTACCCTTACAATTTCCATCAAAGTTGACTTACCAGTTCCCCTACCACCTATAATGCAGTTTAAGTTGTTACTAAAATCAATAAACTGGCTATCTAGGAGGCCTCCCTTAATCTGTACTTTGACAAATTTTGGAACCTTTTCAGGAATTATATCTTCGATCCGAACACGAGATTCATAGGACATAAAAGCAATGCGAAGAGCTTGAAAGCTCAATTCATCAACTTTGAAACGTGTTAGCTTCTTATTACCTTCCGCATTTTTCCCAAGCTTATTTAAAGAATGTGAGTCTGAGGACATCACTCTGGGTAGTATTATATCATCATGTAAATTAAGTCTTTTTCTTCGTTCTTTTACTAGAGCCAATCGATTTCTATCGGAATCGTTATTTGTATAAAGATCAAAACTATCCTTTTTACTTATTTCAAGAGCAAGTAATGCTGGATGACAAAATATGTCATCCATTTGAGAATTAAATCTTGCTACCGTTTTTTCAAATCCAGAATCTAATTCGATATGAGCAAGTATTCCAAACCCATTAAATTGCGAAGCTAAATTTAAGCACTCAACAATACCCTGAGAGCAGCGTTCTTTGTCGTCGGAAATAGTAAGCTTCCCGTGAAAAGACCGTAACTCTTGAAAGCTCTGAAAATATACAAGAAGATGTCCTTGTATCGTGCTGACCTCTATTCCGGGTATGACCAATATATCCTTGCCTTCAGCATAATCAATTGCAACCTTACTATTCAAAATTTCATTATGATCTGTAATACTAATTATTTTTAGGTTTGAACTTATTGCCGTATCAACAATATTTTTGGATGTCATTTCTGCGTCATTAACATCAAACGAACCTGAATCTTTTCCGTAAGAATGTATGTGAAGGTCAGCTCGAACAAACCTTGCACCATTATTAAAATTATTTTCCACAATCATTTCCTTAATCCTTCAGGGGCTTCAGACACCGCTTAGCGGTTTGGTAATCAGTTTTAGATAAGTAACCTTTCATCAGGTATTTCGTCTAATTTCAGGCGACTCCATAAATGAATATCTAGCAAGATCACTAACCAAATAATTTATAGCAAAATTATTATTCGCATTAACTAAAACAAAAGGGCGAATAATAAATATATTCATGAAGCTGATAGCCATATAGCCACACCAAAAAAGTAAGAGAAGACTAAACATACCCCATGACAAAACCGCAGAATAAAACTCTGAAGTAATGTATTGCCAAATCTCAGCAGGGTTGGTTTTTATATCGGTCTTCGTCACCATCAATAAAACGATAATACTCAGTAAAAAAATGAAGAGTGACAGTATTCGAGGTTTTGCTTCTGAGTTATAGAGAAAGCGCCAGAAATAGTAGCCCAAATTATCAGGTGTAAACGGGCGATAACTATGAAACTGCTCTTGTAAATAGTTGATGTTTTTTAAAGCATCATAGTTAGTTGAGCCAATACCAGAGGTCAGTTGCCTTAAGTACTTCGCTTTTAATGCTTGAAGATCTTCGAGTTTATTATCATCAACGGTATGTTTTAAATATGCTGAAAGGTTATTCTCATAACGACTCCTCGCTGGCCTAGCAAATAAACCTAAAGTCACCATAAATATAATCATCAATGGTGTATTAACAATCCAGTGTTCAATTACAATAAGGTAACCGATTGCAACAGCAATACAGATACTAAAAAATAATAAAACTGCCGCTAGTAAATCAAAATGCTTAACGTTTATCGTTGTATATAAGTACTTCTTTGCTATACGAGTGATCTCTTCCATTTTATCACCTTACTATTATAAATTAATTGGGTTTTTTATTAGTCAAACTCTTTAATGCGACTTCCAAATCACGATCCACTTGTGATGGTTGCACATCAATCACACGTCGATATTTATCATACTCTTGTTTGGCTTTTTGCTTCGCTTGTTCGGCTGAGATTTTTCCTGCATGAGTCAAAATATCGTATTCACTCAGCTTCAAGAAGTCGTCTAACTTACTTGACCAATCAGCCATTCTCATGAGCTTTCCTCTCTTTGCCTGTAACTCAGCAAATTCAAGGTAACTAGTAACTAATCGGTTTAGCGTATCTAATTCATCTTCTGATAAATAGTTCTTACCTGTTACAACTTCTTTTCTAGTTGGCTCTTCACCAGCAAAACTAGTTAATCCTAGATGTGGTTTATCAGCATTAATTCGTTGAAATACCACTTCAGCAGCGGTATGGCCGTGAGCAGCCCAGTGCATTTTATTCTGTACTTGTGCAAAAAACGTCATGCTGGTTGACGCTTTACCGTCATAATCAATACTTGTGGCATAAATATCACAAACCTTACGCCAGAATACTTTTTCTGATGACCGAATATCGCGAATGCGGTTTAGTAGTTCATCGAAGTAGGCGCTAGACTCAGGTTGTTTTAGCCTTTCGTCATCCATTACAAACCCTTTACGAAGGTATTCTTGTAAAGTACTCGTTGCCCATTGCCTAAATTGTATACCTTGAGGAGAACGAACTCGGTAACCTACCGCAAATATTGCATCTAAATTATAAAATTCAATTTCTCGGTTTATATCCCTTGAACCTTCGGTTTGAACTGTTGCATATTTTGCAATGGTTGAATTTCGTACGAGTTCACCTTCCTCGTAAATATTTTTTAAATGCTTAGAAATTACCGATTTGTCACGCCCAAAAAGAGTACTCATTTGATTCAAGCTAAGCCATAAGTTCTCTTCTTCAAAGCGACATTCTATTTGAGCCTTACCGTCACTAGCTTGGTAAATAAACAATTGTCCTCTTGGCTCATTTGTAACTATCTCTGACATACTTTTGTTACCTATCGTTATTCTTGATGTTGTTTATATGTGATTGCAGGAAACTGATCCGTCACCTTACTGGCAAATCTTTCAGCACTACCACTTCCCCAATTACGGGCAACGTAATACTCTTTGCCGTCATAAATTAATTCAGGCTCACGAGAAACACGATACTTATTGTATTTCTTGTTGGTTTCAGTGACTTCGGATTCCTGCTTTAATAACTGAAAGGCACAAGTATTATCGGCTCTTAAGAACTCAAATACGCCCTGATCAATCAATCCCTTATCTTTAAGTAATTGTACTGTGCAATAACCGATATCTGATTTACGAATATGAGCGTGAGCTTGCTCGTCATTGAAATAAATCGAGTAGCGGCTGGTATCTCTGCCACCAGTACGCGATGCTCGCTCTTTTTGGCGTTTTTCACGTATTTTTACTTGGTAGTCTTCAACTTCTGGAATAGGTATGACAGATTGCACATCTAAAAGAATTTTGCCGTCACTTTCATATGGGTGCATACGAACACAACGAATCGATAATCCGTAATCATTGAGCCACATAACAGTAGTTGTGAGTTCACGGGAAAATTCGGCAGAAGCTAAAACAATTTTTACTTCTTGGGCAAATTCATCTTCTTCTTTTTCATCCCAGCCTAAAAAATCAAGGATCGAAGCTTTGGCATCTAATTCAAGGTTATTTGCTTTAATGTAATCGGCATATATATCAACTAAGCGGTCAAAGGTAAGCGTTGAAACCATAGCGGCATAACGAACTGCTTGCAGCTCCATATGTCCACCATCTTCAGTGCGCTTTAATTCAATCACAACAATGTTGGCTTGTTTATCAATACCTAATAAATCAATACGTCTGCGGCTTTCATCCCATTCACCAAACTCTTCAGCCACAACTAAAGTATCAGGCGAAATAATTTCAATTTGATGCTTTAGCAGACGCTGCAAGTCTTCACGTTCTTTCAATCCTGTTTCGGAAAACGTAGTACGTGAGACCGTTTTAATTTCGTTATCCGTTACTTGATATATAGCCATTATCCATTTACCTATTCTTGAAGTAATATTCCTAATTAAGTCGCTATTTAATTGCTAATTACACAACTACTACAGCAACTTCCCACCAACGCCTTTGAACTTCTCAATAAACGCTGCTATCTTCTGAAAAACAGTCTGTTTCTTGGTTTTGAACTGCGGGTTAAGTGGACTCATTTTAGGCAATGTAGAATTTAACTCAGTGCCATTTTCACTGGCGTATTCACGCTTTAACGAGGTAGATATATAGCGTTTAGCTTCAGCTACATTCAAGCCTTCAGATTTAATTAATTCATCCGCTTCACGTTGCTGCTCTGCTTGTGCGAATTTAAAGAAGGCATCAATGATGTTGGCTTTTTCGCTTATTTCATCAAGGTCAGTCTTGCTAATAAAATCAACAACTAGGCTTTCTTTAGCTCGATTTCCTAAGCTCGCTCTAATTAAACGGCGTACCTCATCAATCAAATCTGACTTACTCTTATTCTTCTTATTATGCTCAAAAATTAGTTCAAGAATGTAGTCTAGGTTAATCTCTTGCGATTTAAGTAAGTCCACTTCAAAGACCACATCATCCCAATCAATAGTCGATTTATCATTGGTTTCAGCGGCTTTTTCTCGTCGCTGCCAATCGCGGATATCATTGTAAGTTGAACGGTAATCTTGAACCTTACGATCTACTGGTAATCGAATCGTTTGCAATTCAGCTAGCTTGTCATCGTCTAAGTAGTGCTCCACTTTAAAAGCTTCAACAGCTTCTGTATCGCTTAGGTCAACTTCTTGTAGCGCTTTTAAGCTGGCAAATTCATCATAGTTTTGAAGCACGTTTTCAACGCGTAAATATTCGCCGAACAATTTAGCGAACTCTTTTTTGTCTTGCTCTTTAACAATATCATCGGGGTTTGGAAAGCGCTGCTCTAGCTCATTAACTACCGCCATAAAGCCACGCCTTGCTTTACCTGTTACAACGTCAGTAAAGCCTTCCATGTATTCTGCATAGCTTTTTTCTAGCACCACGTTTTTAGTGTTTTTATCACCAAACAGAGTAATTGCATCTACCGTAGCTTTTTCTAAATAACGAAAGGTAACGATATTACCAAAGGTTTTAGTAGCATCATAAATGCGGTTAGTACGTGAATAAGCTTGCATTAGGCCGTGATAACGCAAGTTTTTATCTACAAATAGCGTATTTAGGGTAGGGGCATCAAAGCCAGTTAAGAACATGCCAACGACAATCAACAAATCAACTTCTTTCGATTTAACACGTTTAGCTAGATCACGGTAATAATTTTGAAAGCCGTTACTGTCTACGCTGAAATTGGTTTTAAAATGGCCGTTATAGTCTTCAATGGCTGAGTTTAAGAATTCTTTGGCACTGCTGTTCATTGCAGATATATCAAAGCTTTCGTCTAGAATGTCACCTGCCGCATCTTGCTCTTCATTCGCAGCAAACGAGAATATTGTGGCTACACGTAATGGTCTGCTAGCGTCTTTTTGCAGATTGTTGAACGATTCATAATATAACTTGGCAGCATCAACGCTACTAACGGCAAACATCGCGTTAAACCCTTTTGCACCTGCTTGCTGCCGATGGGTTTTCTTGCGGAAATTAGTCAAAATATATTGAGAAATCTCTTTAATACGTTCAGGGTGCATTAACGCTTGTTTGTTCTCTAATGCGCTGAGTTTTTTCTCGTCTTGTTCTGATTCAATTTCTTTGAATTTAGGACGAACATCATTGTAATCTACCTTAAATTTCAGCACTTTTTCATCACGAATGGCATCGGTGATCACATACGAGTGTAATTCACGTCCAAATACTGTGGCGGTCGTTTCAGCGCCCAGTGCATTTTGTGGAAAAATTGGCGTACCAGTAAAACCAAACTGATAAAACTTCTTAAACTTTTTCTTAAGGTTCTTTTGCGCCTCACCAAACTGGCTACGGTGACATTCATCAAAAATAAACACGACTTGCTTGTGGAATATAGGTAAATCACCTTCGCCTTTCATCAAGTTATTTAGCTTTTGGATAGTCGTTACCACGATCTTATTATCGTCTTTATCCAAATTCCGTTTGAGGTCTGCGGTGCTATCAGAGCCGTTTACGCTATCAGGCGAAAAGCGTTGGTACTCCTTCATGGTTTGATAATCTAAATCTTTCCTATCCACCACAAAAAACACTTTATCGATAAAATCTAACTCTGTAGCCAATCGAGCTGATTTAAAGCTCGTCAGCGTTTTTCCTGAGCCTGTGGTATGCCAGATAAACCCACCACTTTCTGCTTTACTCCATGTTTTACTTTGAAAAGAGCTTTTTATCTTCCATAAAATTCGTTCACACGCTGCAATCTGATATGGGCGCATAACCAATAAGGTATTGCTAACATCAAACACCGAGTAATTAAGTAATACATTAAGTAAGGTGTTTTTTTGAAAGAAGGTCGCGGTAAAATCTTTAAGGTCTTTGATCCGGTTGTTATCAGACTTCGCCCAATTCATACTGAAGTCAAAGCTGTTTCTATTTCGCTGGGTTGTATTAGCAAAATAGCGTGTATCGGTACCGTTAGAAATCACAAACAGTTGAAGGTACTTAAACAACGAGTTGTCACTATTAAAACTTTCTTTGCTGTATCGGTGTATTTGGTTAAACGCTTCACGAATGGCAACACCACGCTTTTTAAGTTCTACTTGTACCAACGGCAAACCGTTTACCAATATAGTCACGTCATAGCGGTTAGCGTGACTACCCGTTTGCTCAAATTGATTGATCACCTGTACTTTGTTGCGGGTGATGTTTTTTTTATCTAGCAAGTAAATATTTTCAATATGTCCATCATCGAAGACAAAATCATTAACGTAATCATCATGAAGCTTACGGGTTTTATCAACGATGTTTTCACTTGGTTTATCTAAATAAGTTTCAACAAAACGTAGCCATTCACCTTCGGTAAATTCAACTTTATTCAATGCTTGTAACTGCACTCTTACGTTAGCTAGCATTGTTTTCGTATTGGTTAAACCGGGGACAAATTCATAGCCTTGATTAACTAAATCTTCGACTAATTCACGCTCTAAATCGCTTTCGCTTTGGTAACCCTCAGCTACCAGCCACTCCTTGCTATATTTATCGAGGACAATAAAGTTGTTGGACTCTGCGATAGTTTTATATTGTGTCATATCTATGCCTATTTAATTAATCATCAACTTGATTTGAAGCGATACAGCTCATGAATTTGCTTTATTAGAAAACCTAAAACTCGTTTATCATCATCCTCAAGATCAATGACTTCTTCTCCCGCATGTTTCGAGTGACTGGAAATATTAACCAACCTAGTTTCATATGAGATACGCTCACCTCTAATCGGCTCTAATAAGTCACCCCAGTTTTGATGGCCGAGAAACGTGGACATTTTTTCTAAAATATTCCTAAGGTAGTTAAAGTGATATTTATGTATTTGCCCCGTATCAATTGCTTTTTCAATTTCATACTTAAGGTAGAGATGATAGGAAAAAGGGGAATCATTCGGCTGGTTTTTTAATTCATATTCACCGTTTCCAAGTTTTTTTAATATATATTTTTTGTATGTGGATTTTTTGAACTCATTATGTAAAACATTATAAAAAAGCGGGTTGTGAGTAGTAACAACGAATTTAAGAGCTGACTTACTTGTTTTTATTAATTTGGCTAAATTTACCGCTAATTCAATTAAGTGGTTTTCATCTAATGAACTAACAGGATCATCAATAAAAACATATTCTAATCGATTGAATTTGTCGGTATCACGTTGGCCTTCTTCGACAATGTTAAGGTTTTCAATAACCTGATCTAATAAAGTATAGAAGACACTCCAGATAAAATTACTTTCTTCACCTTTAGATATTTTAATATTATCTTCTTTTTCTTCATTACCGCGTTCAAATGAAAAAGTCACTTCTGAGAAGTCTTGATTAAATTTCGGCGTTAACTTTTCGTCTGTGTAACGCTGAAAATTAGTAATGACATTTAGATCTTGACCTTGGTCTTCGAAAACCCACTTAGTAAAAGAATTGGCGTGAATTTTTAACTTTCTTACTTTGTCATTTTCTAAGTCATTGTCCCAATAAAATAAATCTTCAGTAAACGCACTGTAATATAGAATATTTTTCTGTGCTAATTCAGCCTGATCTATATCTGCATCGACATCTTCATCAATTTCACTTGGCGCAATTAAGTTTTTAAACTCTCGTGACAGTCGAGTTTTGCCTGTGCCGTTAAATGCATAGATTAACTGCACTTTTACATCAGACATTTTCTCTGCTACAGCTTTTGTCTTTTGTGTTGCACCTTGTAATTGTTGAGCTATTTCTTTTAACGACTTACTCATACTATCCCTCTACCTTGTCAGGTTTTGGAAAGCTTAGAAGTAAATCGCGGTAGTATTCATATTGCTTTTGACGTAATTCTATTTCGCGAGGTAAACCTTCGCTGATGGAGTTGGTGAGAGTGTTGAATTTATTCAGAATATCGACTATCCGATTTTGCTCTGCAAGTGATAACTCAGCTGTATCGGCTTTTGGAATAGGTACAAGATATTCCATTATCATTGATTTGTTGCCACGGGGCATTTTTGCTCCTTTAGCATGCTGCATGTTGTATTCAAAGAATTTATCGTCAGCAAGTACTTGATATAGATAACGAGGGCTTACACTTTTATCTGTTGTGTGAATAACTAATACATCACCATTTGTTCCGCCTACACGGTCTGAATACCATATTTTCTTTAAGTAGGGTCGAATATTTCCAATTAGAATATCACTTTTGTTGTATTGGGTTGAGTTACCACTTTCAGGTACACGACTAGATTTTGTTTTGCCCGCACAGTTTTGAAGAAGGCTTTCAACGCCTACATAGTTTTCTTCATCAAGCAGTTCATAACTAATTCTAGTTTTTGAATACTGTGAAATATTCCCCAACGTCTTCCACTCAACTTCACCGCTTTCAAAATTCAATAATTGATCACGATAATAGCTATATTGTTTTATACGAGCATTTAGCTCGGTGGATAGCTCGGTGGTTAGTTCGGTGAAACTATCTAATATACGAACAATTTCACCTTGAATAGCCAGTGATTTTTCTGGGTTATCTGGGCATGGAATGGGGATTAAGTATTTTTTCACCTGACTATCTGAAATGGCTGGATATGCAGCCCCACTCTGATTCTCTTCGATATATATTTTGAATTCATTTGAAGCAATGCAATACAATATCCACTTTGGTAATACTTGGTCAGTTATAGCTCGTAAAACACAATAACCAGTACTAGCAATTTCCCCTGAGTACTCATCGTTAATTAAGTTGTATCTTTGTTGAGTTGGTCGTGTTGTTGCAAATATAACATCGTCTTTTTCTACAAGTTTTTTGGCTCGACTGGGTGCATTACTAGCCGTAATTTCAGATGTTTCAGTGATGGTTTTTCTTTCACGGCAGACTGAAGTTAAATCAATGTAGCGGTATGTATGGTCGGTATCTTGCCACTTTATATTTTTCGTAGCTGAGGTGAGTTGGCCTAATGCTATCCACTCAACCTCTGCATCATCTAACAACTTTTCTAAAAAAATCAATTGTCTCATGCCTGTGTCTCCGCACTTTCAATTACAGAGACAATCACATCAATATCAGTGCGTAGCTGGTTAATTTTCGCTACAACGGTTTTTATCTCGCTATTAAGCTCAGTGATATCTACCACCTCTCGGTTATCCTTGGCTTCAACATAACTACTAACTGATAGGTTGTAATCATTCGCTGCTATATCTTCATTTGATACAGACTGAGCAATATGATCTAGGTTTTCTTTACTATCAAACATATCCATAATGTTTTGAATATGTTCATCTTTCATTACGTTGCTATTGGTTTCTTTTTTAAAGAATTCTTCACCACTGGCATCAATAAATTGAACTTTATTATTCTTCTGCTTTTTAGACAATACCAATATATTCACTGCTATCGTTGTGCCATAAAACAAATTTGGCGCAAGTGAAATCACCGTTTCCACATAATCATTGTCTACTAGGTATTGACGAATTTTCTTTTCAGCACCACCACGGTAAAAAATACCGGGAAAACAAACAATGGCCGCTCGGCCTTTGCTTGAGAGGTAATTTAGCGCATGAAGTACAAAGGCAAAATCTGCTTTTGACTTAGGTGCTAACACTCCAGCGGGTGCAAAACGGTCATCGTTAATCAGTGTTGGGTCGTCTGAACCAACCCATTTTACTGAATACGGTGGGTTAGATACGATGGCATCAAAAGGTTTGTCATCACCAAAATGTGGTTCTGTTAAGGTATTACCTAGCTGAATATTAAACTTGTCGTAGTTGATATTATGTAAAAACATATTCATACGCGCCAAGTTATAAGTAGTGTGATTGATCTCTTGACCGAAAAAACCTTCTTCAATGGTATGCGCATCAAAGTGCTTTTTAGCTTGCAACAATAACGAACCAGAGCCAGCCGCAGGATCATATATTTTATTAACACTGGTTTGCTTATGCATGGCTAATTGGGCAATTAACTTAGATACGTGTTGTGGCGTGAAAAATTCACCTCCTGACTTACCCGCATTGGCCGCATAATTTGAGATTAAGAATTCATAAGCGTCACCAAACAGGTCGTGCTCATTGTCTTCAAATTGTTCAATGTTTAGCCCTGCTACACCTTTTAATACGGCAGCTAATCTTAGGTTTTTATCTTTTACCGTATTACCTAATCTATTACTCGTTGTATCAAAGTCTGCAAACAAGCCTTTAATGTCATCTTCTGATTCATAGCCATTGGCTGAACTTTCAATCGCCGAGAAAATATTGGCCAAGTCAGTATTTAGGTTTTCGTTAGTATTAGCGCTCTTCGCAATCGTTGAAAATAATTGGCTTGGATAGATGAAGTAACCTTTAGTTTTAATAGCATCGTCTTTAATATCGGTAAGTATTTCATCGTTATCACCCATAGCACTGTAATCAACGGTTTCATCACCGCCTGTAATATATTCAACAAAGTTCTCACTGATAAAGCGATAAAACAATGTACCCAGCACATATTGTTTAAAGTCCCATCCATCTACCGAACCTCGGACATCGTTAGCGATTGCCCATATTTGACGTTGTAAAGCGGCTCTTTGTTGGGTGCTTGTCATTTTGTATTTCCTGTTTTAAATCTGGTTTATCGTTATCTTTTATAACGTTATAAAAAAGCACTGTTTAAAATGCTTTGGAAAAGTAATCAATTTTTTTTATTGTCAATTATTCAACTTTATAACCCGGCGCTATCGAAAGATTCTCTGCGCCGTATAATGTTTGACTATTCTGCAAATAAAGCTGATATTCCGAGCCTTCTAGATTGGCATTTTCAGTACAATCCACGTTCCAACGCCTTAATAAATAACCTGCCATCGCTGCTCGTACATTGACTTCGAGTACGCCGTTAGTCATACCAAAATCAAGTTTAATAGCGGTTGGGTGTTCTACATTGTTTGGATGAGGAATAATTTGCAGTGGCACCATTCGCATCCATTGGTGATCTTCTAATTTATCTTCTTCGGGTAACAATACCTGTTTGATAATTGTTACTTTGGTAATACGGGTTAAAACAAAGTCTCTAAACGACTTTGTTTTTCGATCATAAGCTCTTAAATGCCAGCGCAAACCATTATCTACGATTGAATGCGGCACTAATTCTCTCGCGTTTGAACCGCTCGATAATGAGGTGTAAATAACGCTAACCGCGTTATTGTTCATTATCGCTTGCACCAATTTTGCGACAATATAAATATCGGGTATGTTCAATATTGAAGGCGTTTCAATCGGGAAAGTAGTATCACCAATGGCATCAAAACCGTCAGTAATTTGGTTAGCAAGTTTAACTAAGGTTTTCCGTGGATCATGCTTAACTAAAGGCTTGAAGTTTTCGCATTGGAAATATTTCTTTTCTTTTGCATCGTAAACCATATTATTTGGGCATAATTCTTTATACAAGTTAATGTCGCGCGTGGCGGAAGAAAGGCCTTTTTCAAAGTGGTTTACAATTTCTGCCCGAGTAACGTAACCCACAAACAATAATTTGAAATCAATGTAGGCTAGTCGTTGTTTTTGAGGATAACTAAGGTGTTTTAGTTTTTGATCTAAATCCATTATTGTTCTTTGATGTAACAAGAGTGGGCTAAGTATGTTTCAAAATGAAACACATATCAATATTAAAATGAACATAGCCAACCTGAATGCGTTCGGTTATGTTTTACGCATGGTCTATCAATCAAATAAATCAATTTTACAAAGCTCTTTTAAGGGCTTTTTATTTTTATAAATAGCGGTTGAAAAAGCCGCTTAAAACTTCGGAAATTAAAATGAATTTTGAAAATATTTTTAGGTACTTATAATGAGGTCACAATTTTTTCAAAATAAATTTGAGTTCCCTCTGAGCATTGTGATTAATTTATAGGATTAATCGTCCTGTTTTATTTATTAAGTTTTTTATTATGAAAACTGAATTACAACAACATGCAGCTAACTTTGAAGCTGATGTTTTAGCGTTTAGAGATTTATCAAGCAGTGAGTTTGTTACACAAGTTATTGGTCACGAATGAGCAATCAATGAAGATGATGAGTTTGAGCTAATCTCTGATTATTTCAGCATTTTAGAAATTCAACATTACAGTAATGAACATTATAGTTATTTCGAAATTTGTTTAGGCTGCGGTTGACCTAATATTTATTTGAACGTAAATACCAGATGGGAAAGCGTTGAGTACATGATTGGTTGGTGAGGTGAAACGTACACTAAAGATTTAAATTATTTATTTTACTCTATTGAGGAAATTTATAATTTAAGCGCTTACTGTTAGTTTTCATTTAAATGCTCAGCAATTGCTGGGCATTTTTTATTTGGTCTTTATCGATTATTTACGTCCCTGCCGTATTCGTTCTAGCAAGCTAGAACATCACTTCGTGATGCTTATTACTCACGTGTTACTATTTCCAATGTTCGATATTTATACTATGCTTTGGTGTAGTAGCAAGATTGCAAGTTGGTAACCAACTGTACCAGTTAGTACCAATTGCCCTCTTGCTAGGGCTAGCCCTAGAACCCATAAGGGGAATCCCCTTAACCCCTAAGCTTTAGGTTAAACACCTAAACCATTTTGAGGAATGATACTGGTGGTAAGTGAAAAACGAAAGCGATATTTAGACGACTATGTTGATCAGCGAAAGCGTATCAACATTAGTTTGTCAGCTGACGAATTTTCAAAAGTCAGCTATTTAGCCGACCTTAATAATACCAAACCCACTTCGTTTATTACTCAACTCGTTCAACACCATTTAAACAAATCGCCATTTATTTCATCGCATCTGCAAGATGAAATAAAAGACATAAAATTTCTTCTGCGCAATGTGGCGAATAATATCAATCAAATTGCTCACCGCTCAAACACGTTAAAAGTGATGGTTGATGAGCGCGATTTATTAATGGAGTTAAAAAAGCTAGAAGATGGTATTGCCTCCTTTATTCAAAAGGAAGCTGAAAAATGATCATTAAATCAATGAGCCGAAAACACCGTAGTTTTTCCCAATTGTATAATTATATGAAAGACGGCTCATCACGTAGCAGCGAATATGATTACTTTTCACATAATGTTTATGCTCGTAAAGACCAAGATATTATTAATGAATTTGTTACCAACTCGCGAAAGGTTAAAGCACGTAAAAATGGCAACTACCTTTTTCACGAAGTGATTGCTATTACCAAGTCAAAACAGCTTACCCTCGACCAAGAAAAAGAACGCTTATTTGATATTGTGCGCACCTATGTAGATATGCGATGTAAAAACAATTTAGCTGCTGGCTACTTACATGATGAAAAAGACAACAATGTGCATTTTCATTTAATGATCAGTAGTAATGAACTCGATGCTTTTAAAAATCAACGTTTGACCAAGTTCGATTTTGATAAGGCTAAAAAAGAACTAGAACGCTACGTGATTGAAAACTATCCTGAGCTTGAGCAAGACATCATAATGAATGCTAAGAAAGATCAGAAAAAGTCCCGTGATTCAAATAAAGCAGCAGAAGTAAAACGCAAAGGTGGCCGTTTAGAGAAAAAAGAGTACATGGTAAAAACACTGAACAGTATTTTTGCTAATAGCCGCTCAATGGATGATTATTTTAAGCAGCTTGAACAACAAAATTTTGAAATGTATAACCGAGGTAGCGCCATTGGTTTTATAAATAAAACCGATGGCAAAAAGTATCGCCTTAAAACGTTAGCGTTAGAAGAGCAATTCAAGCAGGTTGATGCATTGCTTCAACCTGATGATAAAACTAAGCAAGATTCGAAAGCAGAACAAAAACAAAAAGAAGATAAAAAAGGTTATCAAGAGCCAAACACCGAGCAACAAGCTAAATCTGAATCTTCAGATAAGCAGAAAAAAAATGATAACCAAGAAACTCGCAGTGAAGCGGGTTCAGTAAAAGAAAAAACAGTAGAGCAAAATAAAGCCGACATAAAAAAATCGCGGGCAGATAAGCAAAAAACGCCTGACGCAAAAAGCAAAAATAAAGGCTTTGAACGTTAGTAGCTTAATTAATGATTAAAACGACAAAAAGGTGATGTATGGATATATTAGGTTTTTTTGATGGTTTATTTAGTGCCTTTTCTGCTGTTCGCTCAGGTAAAAAAGTAGATGAAGAACGTGATAAAAAAGAAAGGTTAACTCAACAGAAGTTCATACATGAAAATACACCAAGTGTTGAATCAAACAAAGAAAGTATTAAAAAGGCTAGGGAACAACAAGCTAAAGGCTCAGAACACGATAAGGATATGCGCTAGTGTCTAAAATAATGAAAGATACCTTTGCCGGTTTATTTAAAATTGGTTCTCATATCGCTAAAAATAAGCTACTGGTTAAAGAAGCTGGTGCTAGGTTTGCTTCTGCAAAAGAACTGTCATCGATTTTTTTACCTAGAAATAAAGGGTTATTAATTGATGGTCAAAGCAGTCGTATATCTCAAAAAGATTCATACGAACATGTTGCCGTAATTGCTAAGCCGGGCAGCGGAAAAACCACAGCCTTTATAATTCCCAATATTTTTGAACTATCAAATTCGAACTGTTCAATGATTGTGAACGACCCTAGTTCAGAGGTATATCATCTAACGAGTGGGCATTTAAAAGCGCAGGGGTATCGAGTATTAAAATTAAGTCCTGACGATTTAGCTTCATCTTCACGCTTTAACCCTTTTGCTGGTTTAGATGCTCGGCACACCATTGAAATTGAACAAGTTTGTGCAGCAGTCATTATGTCAAAATACAGCTCTGATAAAGAGCAGTTATGGAATGACGGTGCTATTTCTATTATGGAAATACTGGCTAAATGTTTAGCTTATAGTCAGCCACATAAACTCAACCTTGTAGAGATTAATGCCTTAGTTCAGCGTTTTGGTAGTGATGGCTCTGGTTTAGATGATTGGGTAGCAGAAAATGCGGTTAACCCCTATTACCCGAACGATAAAAGCTTGGTTAATTCATGGATCGGGTTAACAACAAGTAATGAAAAAATGTTGAGTAGCTACGTTACTATTTGTAAAACCGCTTTGAAACAGTTGAACAATCCACAAGTTCAAGAGCTATTAGGCTCTGATACGCTAGAGCTGGAAAGTATTCGTCAGCAAAAAACAATCATCTACTTAAATTTCCCAGAATCTCAGCAAGCTTATTATCAGTTTATAATAGATGTGTTTTATGCGCGCCTTTTTACAGAGGTGATGAAATCTAAACCGACAAAAAATGAATTAGATATTTACGCGTTTCTTGACGAATTTGGTAACTCGTATATTCATAATTTTAATACAATTATCACCAATGTTCGAAAATACCGAGTGTCATTATCATTGGTATTTCAAGGTATATCGCAACTAGAAGATAAATACGGTGAACAAAAAGCGAAAGCGATAAAAGCAGGTATTGGCAGCTCACTTATTTATAAAGGGGGCGATTTAGATACTAACCAAGAATTTGCCCAAGTTATTGGTAAACGTGTGATCACACAGCGTGAAAACTTTACCAGTGTTGTACAGCAATACAATGAGATTGATTTGCTTTCATCTAGCCAATTAAGAACCCTTGCTGATAATCAAGCCGTATATATTTCAAAACACCATCAACCCGCCATAGTTGAAACAGTTAACTTTTTTAATCATTCCCGTTATGCTCGATTATCTAGGAAACAACCTGCTCAATGTAGTGGGCAATCAATCAAACTCGATTTTGATACCAAATTAAGGATATAGCAATGAATACGGAGACGATGGTATTTCTAGGAATATTCTGGTTTGCAGGACTATTTATTGGTTGGTTTTTCCGAAATGGTATTTCACTTTGGGGCATCATTGTAATTTGCTGCCTAGCACCTGTTTTCACTATAGTTTCAACTTTAAATTGGTGGCCGTTAACATTGTCATTTGTCGTTGGGTTACTAATTCATACATGGAAACCGTTATATAGGAAGTTACAAGAATTATGACAGAGTTATTTTTTGGTGCGGCGGCATTTATATTTATTGGTTACTTAATCGGTAAACTGTTTAAAGGATTAAATCCGTTTTTAGTTATTTTAGGTGGCTTTATATTAATAGGGATCGCTCCTGTTTTCTTACAAATGGAGCAACGAGACTTTGCAACAGCATTTTTTATTGTTGGCTTTATACTAAATTTTGAACGACCTGTTACTAAAGTTAAGTATTGGATAAGTGATTTGTTCGGTTCTCTCAGCTTTAAGCGAGCTAAGGCGGGTTACGTAGCAGATATTGCACAACAGAAAGACCAAGCAGAGGCTGAGTTATATCGTCAAAAGCAACAGGTTGAAGAAGAACTAAGGCAACAAAAATATCAAGCAGAGCAAGATATTGAACGCCAAAGACGCGCAGCCGAAGATGACATTCGTCGACAAGCTGAAAACCTAAAGCGTGAACAAGAAAAAGCGCGAGCTAATCAGCAAAAAAATCAAAATAATAATAGTCAAAATAGACAAGAAAATGGCAATGGTCGACAAAGTAAAAATTCAAGTAATACTGACTCAGGGTATTTAAACCCTCAATACTTTCCAGACGCTTGTGAAATCTTAGGTAAAGGTCAAGGTTGCACGATAAAGGAATATAAAGTCGCTTATATACAACTTATTAAACTGTACCATCCCGATAAAATAGCGGGATTATCAGGTTCGAGAAAAGCTCAAGCTGAAAATGAGGCAAAGCAAATAAATGGGGCTTGGGATACTATTAAGAAGAAATTAAAGTAATCACAGGATATATTTGATGAAAAATTATACTGTATAATTTATGATTGTAAAAAAGTTACTAATAATAAAAGGATTTAGTTTTGTTGAAAAAATTGCTTATAACTCTATCAATATCTGTTTGTTTAATGAGTTGTGGTTCAACAACCACAAAAAGTTCAAATTACACCTCACCAAAAACAAGTAACTCATCATTGGAAAAGTTTAGGTCTTTAACCCCTAAGCTAACAATAAAATCAACTCCAGGTGCCACTATAAGAATAATGAATGTCGTGCCTAAGTACAAAGATGGTATTGAACTAAAGACTGGACGTTATGACATTTTAATAACCAAAAAGGGCTACTATCAACATAGAAGCTGGGTTTATATAGATAAAGATACTGTAATCAATAAACCGTTAGAAAAAGAGAAAAATTATATTGATACGAAACAGCTACCAAAGGTCGAAAAAAATTACTTTAAATATGTAACTGATGTAACTTGGGATTCACACAATGAAGCTTATTCATTACATTTTGACTCTAAAACTAAGTTAGTTTGGGCTGTACAGGACGCTCTTTTAGAAAATGGAAAGAATCATAACTTCAAGCCATTATTTAGTGAAAAAATTGACAATTATACAAGTTATTCATACCCTCGTAAAATAACTTCCATCAATTTTCCAACCGTTTATGAAAAGAATGATTCTCTATACTTTTACCCTACGCAGACCTATGGTAAACGTCTCTCTCATGAAGAAGTGTACAGAATAGGCTCAATAAATTCATTAAATTTAAATGCTCAAAAGCTCAAATGGGATTACCCTTCTAAAAATGAGTTTATTAATTCCAAAAAAGTATTTAAAGATCTTACCGCTTTTTACACTCAGACGTTCGGTCTTTTTGGTAGACCAAACAGAGATTCAGTCCCTGTAAAGCTGCGACCTTATAAAATCGAAGGCATTGATCGAACTTCAGGTTACTTAACGAGCCCATGCATTACGCGATCTTACTATCCCGGTGGACATGAAAAGTGTGCCAAGGCTAATACTAATATCTATAGCGATAAAATCCAAGGCAAGTATGGAGAGGGTCATCCTTACCCTTTATTTTTAGTGAGAAAACCACAAACCAAATACGAAAAAGTCATTTTTAGTGCATTATCAGCAAATGAGAAATTAGAGTTGCTGGTATCGATGTTGACCGCCGAAAAGCTAAGCGTTCAAAAGCCTATTACCAATAAACCTAAAAAAGGAAAATACATTACAGCTGAAAAATTACAAAAAGGTGAATTTGAAAAAACAAGCGACTATGAAAGGAGGCTGAATAAAGAAAATATGAAAGTAGCTTCAGTAAACAAAGCTGTAGATGAAGCATATCAACTTACTCAAATTCAATACAACCAGCAAGTTAATCAAAATCTAGAGGAGTATAAAAAGCTCGTTTTAAATAACAAAAAAGAGTCTGTGATTATAGAGGCAGCTAATCAAGCAGCAAAGCAAGCAATTACCATGCTATATGGAGACCCCAAATTTAAAAATGTCAAATACGATGCCGATAAGGAGCAATTTACAGCTAATATATACTCTGAATTAAATTCGTTCTCAATGAATGTTACTGTACCTACTCCTATTAAGGCAGCGGAAAAATTTAAACAGAGCATAAATAATCGATTTTTTGTGCCTTCAGTTAAATTTTCAATCACGAAAAATAAATTGAAATTCTCAAGCATGACAGTTGTAGAGAATGAATTTAAACAAGAGCAAGATTTCGCCACGGCTAAATTAAAAGGTACTATTTCAGCTTATTTAAATTTTATTAAAACGCACCCTAAGGCGCCACAAGCCGATATTGCTCAACAAAAAATTGATGAGATTCATGAAGTACAACGTATAGCTCGAGTTAAAGCTGAAAGAGCATCTAAGGAGCGAGCTAAGAGAGCAGCTGACATTAAAGCTCGTGAACAGAAAGCCTATATGAAAGAGAAATTCGTTGGAGATAAAGTTTGTATGAGCGGAAGTATGGCTTTTGGGTTCATCAATCCAACGATCAGTGGATTCGTTGAAGGAAAAAATGGCAATAATATCCAAATTCGAATTGCTGACACAGATGGAACTTCACCTCATTACAATGGCGTGACATTACGCGCGAACCTTTTAATTTGGGATAGTTATTATTCATGGAAACATTGTAATTAGCTGGTAAAGGTTCAAAATAGATAAAAATAAGCAGCTGATAATTTAAAACGTCAGCTGCTTTTTTAAAAGCTTAAAATATATTTACTAACACCTCGCATATTTTTTGCAAAGCATCTTGCCTTAGAACTTTTGGTTAAGAAAATGCTGAAATAATTTTACATTAACCATTAAGTAATATTTATTGAAATTCAATGAGTTAGCTAAAGTGATTAAAGTCAGGGGTATAAAGTGGGGTATCAGTAGCTCCTCCCATAAAATTAACCTAATATAAACAAATAGATAAGGACTATATGGGCGGCATGATGTAAAAATAGAACTTTAATTCTATTTTTGTGTGATTCAAA
>TARA_R110001599_G_scaffold47828_5_pt1 | contig 36056 bp, 24 predicted proteins | sample TARA_R110001599 | Tara Oceans TARA_R110001599 (sample SAMEA4398360) | marine metagenome | biome: Polar Biome; feature: [MES] marine water layer (ENVO:01000295) within the mesopelagic zone...; material: water (ENVO:00002006), including particulate matter (ENVO:01000060) such as...... | reverse complement strand
GATTTCAGCACGTAATAGAATGTCTATTGCATATTTCGGGTTTAATCTGTTTAAAAGATATTCCCTCATTAATAAGAATGGATATTTCCTACTTTAAGTTTTAAGACTTAAAAAAAGGTGACTGCTTCATAAGTCAGTCACCTATAATTACTTACTTTTTAATCTTGATCAATTATTTCAAGAAATCAGGTCTTTTGGTACCATTATAAGGCTTTGCACCAGGGTTGGATTGACTGATTTTCTCTACTTCCAATAGTTTCTGATCTGTAACAGTAGGGGCTTTTATAAAGCCATAATACCTTCCTTTCCAGTAATCTCTTAAATAACCGGTAGGCTCCATGATCCTGTTTCCATTTCTGCCACCGTCCAGAACAATTGCTCTTCTGGATTCACGCAATAAAGCGGTTTCCCTTGGAGACATGGCTTTAAGGCCACCTTCATAGGAGATATACCCTTTTTCTACAAAGAGGTCATCTCTATGAGAGTTGCTGTAATTATAATCCCTGCAATCCAATGGCCATTCTCTGAGATGTTTTGTTGCAGCTTCGAGATCAGCATCATTGCCTGTAAGGGCTGCATAGGTAAAGTTAAACCAAGGGATTTTTTCCATGCGCTTGATTTCATAGGTTCTCTCTAAACTCCTCAGGTAAGTGGAACGCAAGTCTGGATCTTTTTCATAGGGAAGCAAGATCATGTAAGATTCCAAGGCAAGGTTATCGTCCCATGGAGCAATTTGAGAAGGAGGAAAGGTTTTCTTTTGTTTAATTGTATTTTCTGGATAACCCCACTTCACCAATTGCTCATAGCCCTTTTTGTATTTTTCATCCCCGGTTAATGCATAGGTAGCATAGGTGAAAGCCAAGACTTCTAAACCATTAATTCCACGGTCTTCATAACCGTAAGGCCTTAGCAAATATTCTGGGTTCCATCGACCCCACCTTGTAGGTTCACCATCAGCATCTATTAATTCCCAGCCATTGTCCATAATATAAGAAGTCATTCTTGTCATATGTTCCTTGGCCAATTCCTTCTCTTTTCCTTTGGCTACCAAATCGTGAAAAATGGCTACAGAGTAATAATGCGCAATTACCTCATCACTTGAAGCATCTCCTTTCCAGTACCATAGGCTATCCGAAGTGGCGTACCATTTGGCTGGTAAACCACCAGAGCCTCTATTATCTAAACCCCCAGAGTCACCTTCTCTGGAAAAGACAGCTCTTGAGATAAGCCCTTCTATCGGGGTAACCCTTTCAAGAAATAGCATGGCCTGGAAAGCATCTAATGCTTCTTTTCTGTCAGCTTCTTCACCGGTAACTGCGTATTTGTAACTCATAGCTGCCAGGTAGGTAGCCGTATGGGCACCATCATTGTCACTTATCTCTCTTTCCCATTCTCCTTTTCTTTTGGTCAATAGATGAACAAAGCCCATTCTTTTATGTCCGTAAGCTTCCATCCATTGCTCGTAATGCGCAGCTTTTTTCTGTAAAGTATACGGTTCATAATGTATAATGCCTAGTCCTCCATCTGTCGCAGCTACTACTTTATTCTTGGTGCTTGCAATTCCATTGACTTTATTGTCGGGTAACCAAAGGTCTGAGCCAAAATAGTGAAATTCTTCAGCGGTCATCCTGATAAGACCACGAGGAGTTCCTATCCACATGTCCCTGTCAAAACCTTTGACCATTTGAGCAGTATTTTCTACTGGCAAACCATCAGCTCCTTTTATTTGTGTAAGAGAAGTTCCTCTAAGCAAGCCTAATCCCCGATCGGTACTGATATAAAGTTTGCTTCCAATACTAAGTAAGTCTTTGGTGTTTTTTGATGGCAAATTTCCCCAATCAATAAGGTGTTCGTTGACCACTTTTCCTGCCAATTGCACCAATTCTCCTGGGCGCAGAATATGAAGAGTCTGGCTATAACTTTCAATGGCTGTAATAGGACCTAAAGTAACAGGGTCGGCGAGAAGCTGACTACCATCTTCCATAAACATGGTTACATCACTTGAAAGAAATCCTCCCTCAGGCATTATATTGGTTAATTTACCACCTTCATATTTAAAAATGGATTCCGTAGTAGCTACATGGACCTGATTCAGGTGCATACAAAAGTCTACAAACTTTTCTGCGCTGATTTTAGTCCATTTTTTGTCATCAAATAGATAAAGCCCTGAATTGCTGCTTACCCATAGACCACCTTTTAATACTTCAATTTTATTGATTTGGTCGGGAGCTGCTTTTACAGAAATCAGCTTGTCTCCTTGTAGAAGAGCTAATTTGCCATCTTTAACGATATAAACAGATTCATTTAATATAGCCACCTGACTTATAGGAGTATCTGTCGGTATCACCTCTCTCCGTTCTTGTAAGAAAGGGGCATCCTCTACAGGCTTCCAAAAATGGTCAGCATTTTCTTGGGCAAAGAGGTAATTACAATTTAATAGTGCCGCAACTAGGATAAGCGCAGCTTTAAAAGTCTTCTTCATTGGTAGATAATATTTGTGATTGTTAGTTAAATACCCCTTGGCTAGAAGAATGTACCATATGTAGGTTTTTTTTTGTAAAAAAAACCATTGCAAAGGCTAATAAATCCTTTTGCAATGGTTTAATTTAATGACGTTACCTTAAAAATGATATTATTGGTTACTAGAAAAACTTTTTTCAAGGCTGAGTTTTCCCAACCTGTATTTTTTCTTATACTCTTCAAAAAGAAGTATTTCATGGTCTCCCGTCTTGCTAAAGGCTTTTGCTCTGGAAATCAATTTTGTTTTCTTAAAGTTAGATAGTTCGTACCTATCTTGATCTCCATTATTATTAACTTTTACCAAAGAAAGCACAAAATCTTTTTTTCTAGTTCGGGGATTGAATGTTTTTGGGATGACCAATTCCTTGACTCTGATGTTTTCTTCACGATCATTAAACATCAAATAAATGTCATCATCAATAAGTGTGGCATGAAAAGAGGAGAAAAGTCCACCATCTTCAATGCTATATTGGTTTTTTTTAACCTTGCTTATCCAATTTTTGGTTCCAGTGGGCGAAAACTCAATCAATACAATATTTTTATAATAAAACCTTTCAACCGGTGAATTGGAGTACGAATTATAGTTAGGGGTACTTGTCATGCCTGGTGTGCTACTTGGCCCCCTATAAATGGGAGGTGGAGAAAAGGAAGAAATTGTCCGATTACGGTTTTCACCTATAACCACTATGCTACCATTACTTTTTAGGAAAATATCCCTGACAGAATAATTGGTATCTCTAGGTTTTCCTTTGTTGCGTTTTTTGGCTTTTTCAACTTCTTTTTCAGGTAGAAAATCAGCTTCAAATTGATCGATACTTTCAAAAATGTTTGAATGGTCTAATGAGGATAGAAGTCGGCTATAACTTCCTATAGAATTATAAAACCCTTTATTATCGGAGTAAAATCCTGCTATAAATAGGTCGCCATTATTGGTCAGTTTTAAAGCCAATTCATTTAAGTAATTTTCTGGTATAGAAATAATGGTTTTAATAGCTTCTCGATTGGTTCCATCAATGCTGATAAGCGTATATTTGTATAACTTTGTTCCAAAAATTATAGCAGTTTTTTTACGTTCAATCGTTTCTACAATAAAATGTACTTTGCCCTGGTTGTCTATAATTGGTTTCATTGAAGAAAAACCGTCTTCGAAATCTGTATCAATATAGGATTTGCTCCATTGTAAATTGAGCTCCTGATCAAAAGTTTTAATGATAAACTCGCTTTGGTTTTTTGATTTATTATAAATCAATTCAACGGCCAATAATTTGGTCGAATCAGGAGAAAAATGAATATTAACTCTATTGTTGAAGTTTTTACGGGGATTAATAGTAGGCGCTTTGTTGGCAGAATTACCCTTCGCAATACATTTTGGTTCCCCTATAGGTTCAAGGGTTTTCTTGTTCAACTCTAAAATATAAATATTCTTTGCAGCATCTCTGTCTTCATTTCTGGAATAAAATAAATACAATTTGTCCTTAATGGGTAACAGTTCTTCGAACATTGAGAATTTCGGCAAATCTAGTTTTTTTAAATGTTTTGACTTAAGCAGATTAAAGTTTTCATCATAGCTTTGTAAAGTAGGAAAAGCAGGGGACCCTACAATTTGGCTACTATAGTAATTTTGAGAAATCAAATATCCATTGCCATTTTTTAGAATAACCTTTTGGAGGGTATTTTTCTTAAGACTGTTCTTCTTTGTGGTCCCCCAAGTTACTTTACTATTGTCTGGTAATTCCTGACTGTAAGTTTTAAACCCTAAAAAAGTAATAAGGATAATAAAGATTGCGTTTTTCATAAAATTAAAACTTGTATATTTAAATGCATTAAAAATAATTTAAAATACAAATTTATGTAGATAAAAATTTTTAACCTAGTATTTTAATTAATTTTGTCAAACTAAAAAAAGGATTGAATAATGAGGTGTATAATGGATTTAACCCAGATTATGTAATTAGATTCGTGATGAATGTTGCAATTGTAAGAAAATCAGGTCTTTAGCATAGCGCCGCAATGATAAAATTAAAACAGCAAGGAAATGGTTGATTTTAAAGCGATTTAAGCACGTAATAGATTCTCTATTGTTAAATAATATAAAAATAATTCAGCGCTGATAAAATGCTATTTACAGTCTTTAAAACTGTTATGTTTAGAGACTAAAAATTATAAGGAAAGAGATAGAATACGAGCTAATTTTTACCAGGAAGGTATTTTCAATTCAACTAAAAATTTTTCATTTGGTAAATCTTCGGCGTTTCCCCAAATTTATTTTTGAAAGCCCTTATAAAATAGGTAACATTATTGAAGCCAGCCAATGCACAAACCTCTTGTACCTGATAGGCTGATTGCTGTAATAATTGGGCCGCATTGTTCAACTTTTGTTCTAAAATATACTCCATTGGACTGATACCTAACTCTTCTTTGAATGTTCTTGAAAAGTGTGTTTTACTCATACAGGCTTTGGCACTTAAAACTTCCAATGTTAAATCTTGCTGCAGGTTTTGTTTGATATAATTGACCACATGAGCAATTCTATTGCTACTTGCCAATGATTTGTAGGTCTTTTCGAGAATGTCTCTTGCCTGTGTCTGGGACAATCGAATTAGCAATTCCTTTAAAGCCAAAGAAGCTATCAGGTCTTTTTCTTTAGACCTTTCCTTCACACCTATTCTTATAAATCGATTGATTATTTCTGATAAGTCTTGATTATTTATAAGGTGAAAATAATTCAAATCCAGTCCCCATTGTTTTTGCCACACTTTGTCTGGTAATTTTTCATTCAAAAGATTAAAAGTGTTTTCTATCATCTCCTGTGAAATAGAGAGGGCAATGCATTGGGTAGGATTGTCCCATTTGGCTTCGGGGAAATCAATCTTCATCAATTCATTAGGTGGAACGATAACCGACTCTCCTGGTAAGTACTCAAATCCAGGTTTATCAAAAAGGTGCATTACTTTTTTGCCCTTTATCATAGTGGTTAAAACCAAATCACCAAAACTCAAATTTACACTTGATGCTTGCTGATGTGTTTCAAAAATATTGAGCTCACAATTATTTAGAGAATAGGTGGTACGGTTTTCTACCAATGTTTTTAAATCCCTTTCCTCTCTCCAGGGAACTCCAGCTATAAAGGGTTTTCTTGGCATATTCTTTTCAAACGATAGGTTATTTGGGCAGCATAAATTATGCCTTTATTAATTTTCAAAAGACTTGGGTTCAAATTATAAATTTTCCTAAATGATAAATCAGGTGGATAAGATGGTCCTTCAGGTCGATTTTGAAAATTAATTTACTTATAAATTTGATAAAACTCAAAATAATAAAAAAATGTCAACACAAACATTATCCCAAAGTACGCCAGTAGAGCGACCAAAAGTAAAAGAAAAGTACGACCATTTTATAGGAGGCAAATGGGTGGCACCATCTTCAGGTGAATATTTTGACAATATATCCCCAATTGATGGCAAACCATTTACCAAAGCCGCAAGAGGGAACAAAGAAGATGTTGATTTGGCTTTGGATGCAGCCCACGAGGCCTTTAAAACCTGGTCTAAAACATCTCCTGCTGAAAGGAGCAGACTGCTTAATAAAATAGCAGATGTAATAGAGGAAAACCTCGAAATGCTAGCTAGGATAGAAACGGTAGACAATGGCAAAGCATTGAGAGAGACCAGAGCGGCAGATTTGCCTTTGGTTATTGATCATTTCAGGTATTTTGCAGGGGTGATCAGAGCCGATGAAAGTACAATCTCCGAACATGATGAAAACACCGTAAGTATCGCATTACACGAACCTCTGGGAGTAGTGGCGCAAATTATTCCTTGGAATTTCCCTTTATTAATGGCCACTTGGAAAATGGCTCCAGCGCTGGCAGCAGGCTGTTGCACAGTGGTGAAACCGGCTGAACAAACACCTACTAGTATAATGGTGCTAATGGAGTTGATCGGAGACATTTTACCTCCTGGTGTACTTAATGTTGTTACTGGTTTTGGGCCTGAGGCAGGAAAACCTCTTGCTAGTTCAAAAAAAGTAGCTAAAGTTTCTTTTACTGGAGAAACGACTACAGGTAGACTTATTATGCAATATGCATCAGAAAATTTGGTACCGGTCACCATGGAATTAGGTGGTAAATCTCCAAATATATTTATGAAGTCTGTGGCAGATGCCGATGACGATTATTTTGATAAAGCAGTAGAAGGTGCTGTGCTTTTCGCTTTTAATCAAGGAGAAGTATGTACTTGTCCATCAAGGATTTTAGTTCATGAAGACATCTATGATGTGTTTATGAAAAAAGTGATCGAAAGAACCAAAGCAATTAAAATGGGACATCCTTTGGCCGAAGACACGATGATGGGGGCACAGTCTTCCAATGATCAGTTAGAAAAAATCATGTCCTACATGGATATTGGTAAGAAAGAGGGTGCTCAAATTCTATGCGGTGGTGACAAGGCTGGCCTGAACAGTGGACTTGAAACAGGCTATTATGTACAGCCTACCATTTTTAAAGGACACAATAAAATGAGGGTTTTTCAGGAAGAGATTTTTGGGCCAGTGACTTCTGTTACCACCTTTAAAACAACCGAAGAAGCAATAGAAATAGCCAATGATACCATGTATGGTTTGGGCGCTGGCCTATGGTCTAGAGATGCCCATGAGCTGTATCAAGTTCCAAGGGCTATTAAAGCAGGTAGGGTTTGGGTCAATTGTTACCATGCCTACCCAGCGCACGCACCTTTTGGAGGTTACAAAAAATCTGGATTTGGTAGGGAAAATCACTTGATGATGTTAGACCACTACAGGCAAACAAAAAACATGTTAATCTCGTATGATAAAAATAAATTGGGTTTCTTTTAATTGACAAAGTGCCGGATGTCTTGTGACTCCGGCATTTTTTTTCTTATATAAAACCGAAATTGCCATGCAAGAATATGTCCCCAGAGTGATTGTTACAGAAGAAGCCAAAGCAGTTATTGATAAATTAAAAAAATCTCATGACAATGATTTGATGTTTCACCAGAGTGGGGGATGTTGTGATGGATCTTCCCCAATGTGCTTCGAAAAAGGCGACTTTATTGTGGGAGGCAGCGATGTGTGGATGGGAGAGGTATATGGTTGTGATTTTTTTATGAATGAAGATCAGTTTGACTATTGGAAGCATACCCAATTGACTTTGGATGTGGTTCCCGGAAGAGGTAGTAGTTTTTCAATTGAAATTCCTTTGGGAATTAGGTTTATGATTCGGTCCAGGTTATTTACAACTGAAGAATTGGATAGGTTAAGCCCGGTAATTACTGGCGAAGAATACTTGGATCAGTAGGGTATAAAGGCACTAAACAATTATATATTTAATCTTCCTTTTGATAGACTATTTCACCATTCAATATTGTCATGCTTACCTGTGTGTTTAAAATTTCATTTTCAGCGATTTTCATTATATCCTGATCCAATACTAAAAGGTCAGCTAGTTTTCCTACTGTGATAGATCCTTTTGTATTTTCTTCAAAGGCTCCAAATGCAGGCGATAGGGTATAAGACTTAAGGGCCTGCGCTCTGGTCATTTTCTGATTTCCTTCATAACCATCCTCAGGAGTTCCCTCTAATGTTTTCCGGCTTACACTTGCATAAAAATTGGCCATTGGCGAAAGAGGTTCTACTGGTACATCCGTTCCATTAATTACCGGAATACCAGAAGCCAAAAGGGCCTGCCACATATAAGCCCCATCCTTTATTCGATCGGCACCTAACCTGTCTATTGCCCATGGCCTGTCAGAGGACAAGTGGATGGCCTGCATTGAAGGGATCACTCCTAATGAGGCAAATCTTGGTATATCATCAGGATGAAGATGCTGTGCGTGTTCTATTCTAAATCTATGATCAGCATTTAAGGCATTCTTCTCAGAAAGTGCTTTCTCATATTGATCCAATACTTCCCGATTGGCCCGATCTCCTATAGCATGGATTGCTAACTGAAATCCATATTTGATACTATTTATAGCTGTTTTGAAAACCATCTCCATTGGTATGGTCTCATGACCATAGTGCCCGTGTCGATCAGAATATTCCTCCAATAACCATGCGCCACGTGATCCCAAAGCCCCATCTGCAGATAATTTTATGGATCGAATGCTGAGCCAGGGATCTGTTTTCGGGCCTTTTTCATACCACTCCTTCAACAAGGCATTGTCATTCCCATTAAGCATGGCATACATTCGAATTTTAAGTTTTCCAGAAGCTTCCATCTTTTGGTAGAAGGCTAAAGTTTCTCTGCCTACTCCAGCGTCATGGAAACTGGTAATGCCATTTCTAAGACAGGCTTCCTGGGCCAGGTTAAAGGCAAGAAGATCATTTTCTTCACTGCTTTCAGGAATGTGTTTAGAGATCAAATCCATGGCATTCTCATTAAAAATGCCCGTAGGATTTCCATTCCTATCTCGGATTACTTCTCCACCGGTGATTTCTCTTTTCCCACCAAGCTCTTGATTTAATGGGCCAATACCTGCTATTTCCATGGCTTTTGCATTGGCAAATAAGGCATGTCCACTTGCATGAAAAAGTACCACAGGATGATCTGGTGATATGGTACTCAAAGCCTGATGAATAGGAAACCCATTTATGATCTCTTGGGGTTGACTTGTCCATTTACTCTGGTGCCAACCACGGCCTATGATCCAGTTTCCAGCTGATGTTTTGTTGGTTGAAGCTTTTACCTTTTTTATAATTTCATCGAAACTTTTCGTATTTGACAGGTCAAGATTCAATTCGCTATAACCCAATCCCATAAAATGGCCATGACCTTCTATCCAGCCAGGAGTAAGTATTTTGCCATTTAAATCAAAGACTTTTGTTTCAGCACCAATATATTCTTCCAGATCTTTCTCCAATCCTGCAAAAATGATGATCGAATCCCTTAAGGCAACTGCTTCAACTTGTGGCTGATCCGGACTTATTGTATAAATAGCCCCACCTTTTAGAACGATTGAAGCTTTCTGCACAACTCCTGGTGTAGAACAAGCAAATGTAATTACCCCTACAAAAATCAATGAACTGTAATAGATTAGTGAACTTGGCCAATGTTGGCTACTAAAATTTTTCATGGTATTACCTTTCCTTTAAGCTATCAATTGTCTGCATACGAAAACACATAGGTTTTAGGCTTCCACCCAATTACAAGAGAACCTATTTATTAAATGCCATAATCTTTCTCCACCTTGCAGACCCGGACTTTATAATGTTTGTACCAGGTTGATTTACCAAGGCTTTGCGCAAGCATGTGCTCACTTTGGTTTTTCCAGTTTTTAATGGCTTCTAGGTTTTTCCAGTAACTAACCGTAATTCCTAGCCCACCGCTCGCGGATTCATGCCCAAGGTATCCGGGTTGATTGATAACCATTTTTTCCATTTTAGCAGATATCTCAGCATAGTTTTCTTGGTTATCACTTTTGATGCTGGTGAATATTACTGCGTAATAGGGTGGTTTGGGTGTTGGGCTGATTTTATTCATTCCTTTAAATTAATTAATGCCTGATAATTATGGCCAAAATAACTGTTTTTTTTAATTATATCTTCTGATATTTATACCTGTCAGACACAGGGCATTATTCCATTGGTCTGAGGCAATATAGTAAGACAGATTAGTATTAATTGGTTTTGATAATCACAAAGGAATTATAGGATTATCGGGGCTGAATTAGTGTCAAACCAAATAAGAAAGACCGATGGATGTAGAAATTCTCTCCAGAATACAATTCGCTTTTACCATTGCTTTCCATTATATCTATCCTCCATTAAGTATTGGTCTTGGATTATTAATGGTAATTATGGAAAGCCTTTATTTACGCACCGGAAATAAAGATTATGAAGTTTTAGCCAGATTTTGGACCAAGATTTTTGCCCTGACATTCGGCATAGGAGTGGCCACTGGTATAGTGATGGAGTTTGAATTTGGTACCAATTGGGCAACTTATTCCCGCTATGTAGGAGATGTTTTTGGGAGTGCCTTGGCCGCTGAAGGTATTTTTGCTTTTGCCCTTGAAAGTGGATTTTTGGGGGTATTGCTATTCGGTTGGGATAGGGTCAAACCTTGGGTGCATTGGGTGGCTACTTTAGGCGTGTTTTTAGGTTCCATGTTTTCGGCTGTTTGGATTGTTATAGCTAATAGTTGGCAACAAACCCCCGCAGGTTTTCATATAGTAGGTGAAGGAATGGAGGCCAGGGCAGAGATCGTTGATTTTTGGGAAATGGTTTTCAACCCATCTAGCATGGACCGCCTTGTTCATACCTGGCAGGGAGCATTTTTAGCAGGTGCTTTCCTTGTATTGAGTGTTCATGCTTATTATTTACGCAGAGGAAGGTATGTGGAAATTTCTAAAAAGGCTTTTAAAATTGCCTTGGTTGTAGCCACTGTTTTTTCTTTGGCACAATTGGTTTCAGGACATAGTTCGGCCAATGGGGTAGCAGTAAACCAACCTGCAAAATTAGCGGCTTTCGAGGGGCATTTTGAAAAAGAAGCTCCTGCACCCATGTACCTAATTGGCTGGGTAGATAAGTCTTCACAAACTGTTACCGGATTAAGTATTCCCGGGGGCTTGTCCTTTTTGTTGCATTATGAGTTTGGGGCTCCCGTTACAGGTTTAAATGCTTTTCCGGAAGAAGATCGCCCCTCGCAGGTGAATGCTGTTTTCCAGTTTTACCATATCATGATAAGTATAGGCATGTTTTTGATTGTGCTAACCCTTGCAGGCTGTGTGCAATGGTATAGAGGAAAGCTTTTTGAAAGCAGGCGATTGCTGTGGGTCTTTTCATTTGCTGTGATACTCCCTCAAATAGCCAATCAGGTGGGTTGGTTTGCTGCCGAAATGGGGAGACAACCTTGGGTAGTATATGGCTTGCTTCGTACCAGTGATGCCTTGAGCAAATCGGTCACAGCCAATCAGGTAATGTTCTCATTGGTTCTGTTTTTTATTGTGTATACTATTCTCTTATTGCTCTTCCTTTACTTACTAAACAAGAAAATAAAACATGGGCCTTACGATGAGGAGGAAGATGATGACCGACCATTTCAGCAAGAAGTTGCGGCCTCTTTTTCACCTAACAAATAAATAGATATGGAAACTTTATTTGGATTAGATTATCCGACGCTTTGGTTTTTGGTGGTAGGGGGCTTGTTTTCTGGCTATGCTATCCTAGATGGTTTTGATTTTGGCGCAGGAGCCTGGCATTTGTTTTTCAAAAAAGAAAAAAGCCGAAGATTGGCTTTGAATGCCATAGGCCCAGTTTGGGATGGAAATGAGGTTTGGTTGGTAATTGGTGGGGGGGCACTATTTGCAGGATTTCCTGTGATGTATGCCACTTTGTTGTCAGGTATGTACGTTCCATTTATGCTGTTTTTGCTGGTCATTATCATGCGGGCCGTCTCTATAGAATTTAGAAGCAAAGAACCCATGCTCTGGTGGCGAAAAATGTGGGATATTTCTTATTCTGTATCAAGTATTCTATTGCCTTTTCTTCTAGGGGTGGTTTTGGGAAATGTTCTTTTGGGTATGCCCATCGGAGAGGGTTTTGAATATGAAGGGGATGGGTTTTTAAGCTTTTTAAATCCCTATGCAATAATGGTGGGAATTTCCACACTAGCACTTATGATGTCTCATGGAGCCATATATCTATTGTTAAAAACAGAAGGAAGGATGTATGCCAAATTGACTATTCTGTTAAAGAAGGGAATGATTTTCTTTATGGTAAGTTTTGGAATTACTTCTTTGTATACTTTGATTTATATTCCCCATTTGTCCGATACCTTTAGAAGTGCTCCGGAACTATTTATTGTTCCATTGCCTGCTTTGCTATGCATTGCGAATGTGCCAAGATTGGCAAGTAAAAGAAAATATGGAAAGGCTTTTCTATTTTCTTCTCTAACCATAAGTTTATTACTTGTGTTGGTGGCGATCGAACTGTACCCCAATTTATTGTTTTCTACCCTAGATCCTGAACATACCATTACGGTCTATAATGCGGCCTCATCCGATAAGTCACTAGGGATTATGCTTACTTTTGCAGCAATAGGCACCCCATTGGTGCTAGGTTATACTGCTTTTGTTTACATTACTTTTAGAGGAAAAGTAAAAATTGATGATACCAGTTATTGATGTTTTCAATTTATAATTAGCTGATATTCTGTGTTTTTTTATGGGTTTTTAATCGTTTAGGTTTATATTTCATAAGTAAAACCCTGTATTTGAATTTAAACCCAAAATAGTATGAAAAGGCTTGTTTTAATACTTGTAAGTTCCTTTTGCCTTTCCTCAATCTACGGACAGCATTTGGAAATCTCTGATCCCGCATTATTAGATCTTGTGGATGAAGAGAGTCTTGTCATTAAGGTGTCAGATGGCTTTCAATTCACAGAAGGCCCTGTATGGAATGATGAAGGCCAATATTTGCTATTTAGTGACATACCCGCTAACACCATTTACAAAGTACATCCAACAGGTGAGATTAGCCCGTTTCGTCAGCCCAGCAATAATGCAAATGGTTTGACCTTTGATAATGAGGGGAATTTGATCATAGCAGAACATAGTGGTAGAAAAATTAGCAGACTTAGTCCAGATGGTGATTATTCTACCATTGTTGACAACTTAAAAGGTACCGCCTTTAATAGTCCCAACGATGTAATTGTTGATAGTGAAGGAGCGATTTATTTTACAGATCCACCTTATGGTAGACCAAAGGATGCATCTGATACCTTAGGTTTTAATGGTGTATACAAATATCACAATGGAAAAACCCAACTAATAGACGATACCCTGTACCGACCCAATGGATTGGCATTGTCACCGGATGAACGTACCCTATATGTAGCCAATTCTGGACAACCTAAGCTTTTTATGAAGTATACAATTAGCAAATCTGGTAAAGTTGGAAAGGGGAAAGTATTTTACAATGCTTCAGCCTTGACAGGTGAGGGAAACCCAGATGGTATTAAAGTAGATCCACTAGGGAATGTTTTTGCCACTGGGCCAGGCGGCGTTTTGGTGTTTTCTCCAAAAGGTAAACTACTTGGAACCATAAAATTTCCTGAGACTCCAGCAAACCTCACTTTTGGGGGAGCAGACAATAAAACCCTATTTGTAACCGCTCGAACAGGCTTGTATTCAATTCAAATTAAATAAAGGCTAACCTTATAGTATGGACACTGAAAGGAGAAAGTTTATTAAAAAAGCCACTTTGGCCTCTACTTTAGGCGCGCTTGGAGTGAATACTTTAAGTAAAGCAAAAGGAAAATTGAATGAAATTCAGGAGGAAGAAATAGACATGGCTCTGAAAGCACCTGTTTTAATTACAACTAACCTAACTAGCCCTGTATGGATAAAATCCATAGAATTATTAAGGAAGGAAAACAACTTTATATGTAGGGTCAAATCTAATGATGGTGCAGAAGGTATATCGGTAAGCAATAATATGCAGATGAAAGACTTGTATCCAATTTTCATACATCGAATTCAACCTTTTTTTATTGGTAAAGATGCCAGGGATTGGGAGCGATTATTGGATGAAGTTTATGTTTATCAGAGCAATTATAAATTACAAAGCCTAGCTTTATGGGTACCACTCGCTACCCTCGAATTTGCTGTACTGGACTTATTAGGCAAATTGGCCAATAAAAGTATAGGTGAAATGTTGGGTAAAATTCATCATCCTAAAATAGCCGTTTACCAAGCCAATAATTTTCGTGGTAAATCTGCAGAAGAATCTGTGGACCTTATTGAAGCTCAAGTTAGGTCTACTGGAGCAAAAGCCTTAAAGTTTAAAGTAGGGGGCAGGATGAGTAATAATCAGGATTTTCCAAAAGGAAGAACTGAGGCCCTGATTCCAATGGTGAGGGATAGGTTCGGCCCAAAAATGGTTATATATGCAGATTCGAACGGCTCTTACACTGTTGAAGAAGCTATTCGAATTGGCAAAATAATGGAGGATTACGGTTACGATTTTTATGAGGAACCTGTTCCTTTTGACTGGTATGAGGAAACCCTGAAAGTTACCAATGCCATAAAAATTCCAATAGCCGGCGGTGAACAAGAACCCAGTATGAGAAATTTTCGGTGGTTGATAAAAAATGATGCTCTTGACATTGTCCAACCTGATATTTTTTATTTTGGTGGTATGATTCGTGCAATGAAAGTAGCCAATATGGCGGCTACAAAAGGTAAAACTTGTACACCCCATATATCAGGTTCAGGGTTAGGTTATTTGTACATGATGCATTTTGTTTCAGCCTTACCTAATGCTGGACCTTATCATGAATTTAAAGGTTTCAACCATGAGATTCCTTTAGTCAACTCCTCTTCAAGCCTTAGCAGTGTCAATGGAATGGTAGAAGTCCCAACAGGTCCTGGATTGGGAATTACCTTAGCACCAGCATTTATAGCAGCACACAAAAGCGTAAATGCTTAGTAGGCCATTTTAATTAATCAAAAGAATATGTAATTTGCCTATTAAACCGGATTTGGAATTAACTATCTTATTGTATGATCCGCTTTATCTCGATAGTCCAATTTACCTTTTGAATAGAATTTAGATTTATGCAAAAAATTACTTTCTTGGCTTTCATTGGCCTAGCAACCATGCATTTGGCAGGATGTAGCCAAAAGCAGCAAAATAATTCAGCCAGTGAAACTTCCACACCAAAACCCAATATCATTTACATTTTAGCGGATGACCTTGGTTACGGGGATCTAAGCTTTAATGGTCAGGAGTATATAGCTACTCCAAATATTGATAAATTAGCCAAAGAAGGTTTGTTTTTTAACCAGCATTACTCGGGCTCAACAGTTTGTGCACCTTCTAGAAGTACCCTGGTTTCAGGCTTACATACGGGGAATGCACCTGTAAGAGGTAATTATGAAATCAAGCCCGAAGGACAATACCCGCTACCAGATTCGGTATTTACAGTTTTTGAATCTTTAAAAGCGGCAGGCTATGCTACGGGTGCATTTGGAAAATGGGGACTGGGTTATCCCGGTTCTGAAGGAGATCCTAATAAACAGGGTGTGGATGTGTTTTTTGGTTACAACTGCCAAAGAATGGGGCATAACTATTACCCTTTTCACTTATGGGACAATCAGGACTCCTTGGTATTAGAAGGAAATGCGGGTACTAAACTTGAAAAATATGGACCTGAACTTATCCATGAAAAGACTTTAGATTTTATAACAGACAATAGTCAAAATCCTTTCTTCCTTTATGTACCTACAATAATTCCACATGCAGAATTAATCGTTCCTGAGGAAATCATGAAAAATTATAGAGGCAGGTTTGTAGAAACTCCTTATGAGGGGGTTGATGAAGGGAAAGATTATAAAATTGGTGGCTACATGTCTCAAGAAGAACCACGTGCTGCTTTTGTGGCAATGGTAGAGTTACTAGACAAGCAGATAGGAGAAATTGTAGCCAAATTGGAAGAATTAGGTATCAGGGACAATACCATGATCATTTTCACCTCAGACAATGGTCCGCATAAAGAAGGAGGAGCTGATCCTGATTTTTTCAACAGTAATGGCCCATGGAGAGGGTATAAACGAGATCTTTACGAAGGAGGAATTAGAGTGCCTATGATTGCCAATTGGCCCGGTAAGATCAAGCCTGGACAGACGGATCATATTTCAGCATTTTGGGATATTTATCCTACCATTGCAGAATTAACTGGAAGTGAACTTCCTAAAAATACCGATGGAATATCTTTCGCTCCTATTCTTACAGGAAATAAGGACAATCAAGATAACCACGAATACCTGTATTGGGAGTTTATAGAGCAGGGAGGAAAACAGGCTATTAGAAAAGGTAAATGGAAAGCCATTCGACTTAACCTAAGGAAAAACAACAATCCTCCAATTGAATTGTATAACCTGGAAGAAGATCCTTCAGAGGAAAACAATTTGGCAGAACAATATCCAGATTTAGTTAAAGAATTTAAAAAATTGATGGAGTCCAACCATAGTCCAAATCCAGTATTCAAGTTGTATGCTTCCGAGTTGGAGCAATAATTTCCCTCTAAACAAACCCAATAATAATGCTGAATAGAAAGAACATTTTTATAAATTCATTGTCCCTGATGATTTTAGGGCTTTTTTCATGTACTTCAGAAGAAGTTGAGAAGGCTCCTAATGTAGTGTTTATCTTGGTTGATGATATGGGGTATGCTGATTTAGGCTACGCAGGTTCTCCTTTTTATGAGACACCCAATATTGATAAATTGGCCAGTGAAAGTTATCAGTTTACCAATGGGTATTCAGGAAGCAGGGTTTGTAGCCCTGCCCGTGCTACCATTATGACCGGACAATTTACTGCAAGCCACGGTATCACAGATTGGATCGGAGCAAAAACAGGGGAGACCTGGAGAGAACATAATAGACATGACCCTATGTTGCCGGCAACTTATCAGTATCACCTTCCAAAAGAGAGTACTACAATTGCCGAAGCCTTTAAAGCCAATGGATACAAGACATTTTATGCCGGGAAATGGCACCTCGGGGATGAAGGAAGTTATCCTGAAGACCATGGCTTTGATGAAAATGTAGGAGGCTGGGACAAAGGTTCTCCCGCAGGAGGCTTTTTCTCCCCTTACAAAAACCCCAAGCTTAAAGATGGCCCGGATGGCGAAAATCTAACCCTTAGGTTGGCAAATGAAGTAGCTCATTTTATTGAACGAAGCAAAGATGAACCTTTTCTAGCCTTTTTGTCCTTTTATGCTGTCCATGCTCCTGTACAAACGAGCAGGGAAAAATGGGCGAAGTACAGAGACAAGGCCGAAGCTATGGGCATAGCAGACCATGGCTTTGAAATGGGAGATAAACTACCCTATAGAATCGTTCAGGATAATCCAAATTATGCTGGTTTGGTGGAATATGTTGACGATGCAGTAGGCATTGTCATGAAACAGCTCGAAAGCCTAGGCCTAGCAGAAAATACCATTGTCGTGTTTACTTCTGATAATGGGGGGGTAGTAGCCGGGGATGCCTTTGCAACCGCCAATCTCTTGGTAAAAGGAGGGAAAGGTCATCATTGGGAAGGAGGAATTCGGGTTCCTTATTTAATAAAGGTACCAGGAACCCAACCACAAGCACCAATCGATTATCCGGTTGTGGGAGCTGATTTTCTCCCTACATTGGTGGATTTAATTTCAGGGGATGTGGACTTTTCTCAGGAAGTTGAGGGCACAAGCTTGAAACCCATATTCGAAGGAGATAAATTGGATGAGCGTGCTATTTTCTGGCATTATCCACATTATGGTAATCAGGGAGGAGTGCCTTCAGCCATGGTAAGGCAAGGTGAATGGAAGTTGATTAGGTATTTTGAAGATGGACATGAAGAATTGTACCATATAACTGAAGATGCATTCGAAGAGAATGAACTGTCTGCTGCTCATCCTGATAAAAAAGAGGCCCTTTCTACTTTATTGGGCAATTACTTGGAAGGTAAAGCAGTTTTAATGCCTACTCCCGATCAAGAATTCGACAAAGCGCTTTTTCAAAAGCGCATCCATCAAATGGAGAATGAATTGATGCCGAGGTTAGAAAAACAAAGACTTGATTTTCTAGATAAAGACTGGCAACCCAATGCCGATTGGTGGGGAAGTGAGCCTGCTAATTAATTTGGAGCTGATATAGAGCGTAATTTTGGCGGTAATGATGTGAAAAAAAGTATCATTACCGCCATTTTTTATACTATTGCATATTTTGGGTTAAAGTGGCCATACCCAAAGAATAACAGGGATTCCTACTGCCATTACGAGTAAGGAAAGGGGCAATCCCGGTTTCCAATAATCCCCAAACTGATAACCTCCCGGTCCAAGAACCAGCGTGTTGGACTGATGACCTATAGGGCTAAGAAAAGAGGAGGATGCCCCTACTGCAATACTCATTAGAAAAGGGTCAGCGGACAGTTCCAATACGGATGCGATCTGCAAACCAATTGGAGCCATAAGTACAACCGTGGCGGCATTGTTAATTAATGCTGACAGGAGCATGGTAGTGAGCATAATTAATCCTAGCAAGGCCCAGGCTGGTAAATTATCCGAACTTGATAAAATCAATTTAGTTACTGTAGTGGCAGCACCACTTGTTTCGAAGGCTTCACCCACAGGTATCATGGCACCAAGCAAAACAATCACAGGCCAATCAATGCTGGTATAAAGGTTATTTAATGGAAGTATCCTACTAACCACCATTCCCATAGCTGCAAGCGTAAAAGAAATGGCAACTGGTAACCAACCCATCACCACGGCAATAATGGACAAAGCAAACAGGCCAACAGCCAATAAGGTACGCCTTGGTTTACCTATTTTAATGCTTCTTTTGGCCAAAGGGAAGCATTTCATTTCATTAAGCGTATCTGAAATACGGTTTCTTCGTAATTGTAAAAGCAAAACATCCCCTGAACGAAATACCTCATGATCAATCCGCTTAATTAAGGTCCTGTCTCCTCGGGACAATGCCAATAAATTGACATCATAGCGAGATCTCATGTGAATACTTGAGGCCGTTTGCCCTATTAATGGGGAACTTTCTTGGAGGATGCCTTCGGTATTGATTATCTCATTTTCATCCTCAATATAATCGATCAATTCTTCATCCCCAACAAGTTTAACTTGGTACTTGTTAACGAATTCCTCCAGGTCATCCGTATTGGATTCCAATACGATGATGTCATTCGCCATAAGCACAAAATAGCGGCTTGGCGCATGAATTCTTATTTTGTTTCTGACGATGCCAAGGGCTTTGACGTCTAATTCTTTGTCATCAATGATGAATTTTATGGCTTTGTTTTCAAGGGGTGAATTACTAGGAATGATGACTTCCGTAATATAGTTTTCAATTTTGAACAAAGCTTCATTGGCTTGATTCGAGGTCCTTTTCGGAATCAGTCGGTAGCCCACCAAAGAGATAAAAAGCACCCCAGCTGCTGCTATTGACATGCCAACGACGGTAAAATCAAACATGCCAAAAGCTACTTCACCACTTTGTGCACGAAAGGAAGCCACAATAATATTAGGAGGGGTGCCTATTAGTGTAGTCAAACCTCCCAAAAGGGAAGCAAATGCAATAGGCATTAAAATAAGCGAAGGAGAATAATTGTGCTTTCTAGCCATTTGAATGGCCACAGGCATAAAAATGGCCAAAGCGCCTATATTGTTCATAAAGCCAGAAGCAATTGCCACTGCAGCTGAAAGGGTGGCAATTTGTAAGGTGATATTGTTACCAACCTTATCCATAAACGCCACCAAAACATTGACGATTCCTGAATTTTCTAAACCTTTACTTACTACCAAGATGGCAGCTACTGTAATTACGGCAGGGTGGCTAAAGCCCATAAAGGCTTCATCATAAGGTACCAGACCAAGTATGGCAAGTAATATTAAAGCAGAAAGTGCGACAAGGTCGTAACGGATCTTTCCCCAAATAAAAAACAGAAGGGATAAGCCCAGCGTGGCAAAAACGATGATTTCTTCCATATATTGACCTAGGTAGCAATAGGTGCTGAAAGACAGGAATCGGGTATATTAAATGCGTTGACCAAAGGAACTGCGTCTTTACGTGTTTCCCAGCACAATTGATTGACCATTTTCCTTATGGCCTTGGCTTTACCACCTTCCATATAACCTTGTTCAAGGTACCAACCCTTATGGGTTTCGATTTGGTATAAGGCAAAAAGATCGCAAAGCCTTTTTAGTACAAATTTCAATTCCGGATCAGTTGTTTGTTTGATTTTCTCAATAAACTGTTCTAAAATTACCCGCTCAATAAAAGCCATTCCTAAGGTGAATAAATGATGTTGTGCAACGTTCACTGCGTCAAAAGGGTCCATCCCTTCATCCATCAAACGCTTTAATCTTTTGGCAGCAGAATTCAGAATGCTACTTTCTCTGTACTGAAAAGCATTTAAATGAAAATCAGGGTCTAATAAATGAGCCTCATCAGTTTTTCGAATGATAAGAGGGTTTTTCTCTGTGAGTGTAGTTTTTGTTTTAGTGACTACATAATCAATAACAGTGAACAAGTTCATGTTCTCAAATTGCTTCTTATAGGAACTAAGTCTACTTTTAGCTACTAACTGTAAAAGAACCGTATTGTCCCCTTCAAATGTGGTGTACACGTCTGAATCATTTTTTAAAGCGTCGATTCTGTTTTCAGACAAATATCCTTTTCCCCCACAGGCTTCTCTACATTCTTGTAAGGTGCTAGTATTGTGCCAGGTTACATAGGATTTCAAGCCAGCTGCCAGTGCTTCAATTTCCTGCATTTCGCTTTCTTTTCTATTTAGAAAGCGATCTGTCATGTGTTCCATTGCAAAATGACAGGCATAAGTTTTGGCAAGTAGTGGTAGAAGTCTCCGCTGATGCATGCGGTAGTTTAAGATAGGGACTTCTGATGTGCCATCAGGTCCAAATTGGCGGCGTTTGTCAGCATACCTTATGGCAATGGTTAGGCCTGACTTTGAAGCAGCAAGGGCCGAACGAGGTATTCCAATTCTTCCACCTACAAGGGTTCCAAGCATTGTGAAAAACCTTTTATTATCGCTAGCAATAGGACTTTGGAAATTGCCTTCATCATCTACGGAAGAAAATTTGTCCAACATATTTTCTTTGGGTACAATGACGGTGTCGAAGGCTATCAATCCATTGTCTACACCATTTAGCCCCATTTTTCTTCCACAATCTTCTATGGATATTCCAGGTAAGGTTTTTCCCTGATCGTCTCTTAGAGGAACTATAAAAGTGCTTACACCATAGTCTTTTCCATCAATTATCAACTTGGCAAAAACAGTGGCCATTTTCCCATGTAGTGCAGCATTGCCAATGTACTCCTTGCGGGCATTTATATGCGGGGTATGGATAGTGAAGTTTTTTTCGGCATGATTGTAAGTAGCGGTTGTTTCTATCCCTCTTACATTGGATCCATGATTGGTCTCCGTCATGGCAAAGCAACCTGGTAATTCAAGGCTTCCAATTGCTTTGAGGTATTTTTGATGGTGCTTTTTTGTTCCAAGCATTAATACACTCATTCCCCATAAGCCAAATTGAACACCAAACTTAATTACAGTACTCAAATCCCTATAACTTAGGGTTTCCATTACTGTAAAATAACCTTCCATGTCATTTTTTCCTCCATATTCTTTGGGAAAACCTATAGAGCCATATCCTTTATTAGCCAATATTTTACACCATATTAATACCTGTTCACGGAAATCTTTCAAGTTGCTCGGATCCACATAATCGAATTCTTTCTTGGCGATAAGAGATTTAACCTCATCGATTAATGGTTTTCTTTTTCCATCAAGAAGTGCTGTTAACTTGGCTATATCGAAGCCTACTTGTGTTTCGTAAGAGGTGGATATATTGGAGTGGGAGGATTTAAAAGTTAAAGCTGCAGATTTGCCTATGATCCCCAACTGGTCCTCCAAATTCCCCAATTCTTGTTCTACCCTGGACATGGGGAAAGTATGGGCTACTTCGGGTGCATATTTTTTAAGAATTTCAAGCCCAATACTTGAAAGATGGGGATAATTTGTGTTGTTATCAACAGCCAATTTTATTGTTTGCCACCACATTTCCATTTCTTCCCTAGAAGGTGGAGATTGTGGATCTAGCTTGGCTACTAAATATTTGCGGTCTTCTTCACTCAACCAATCTACCGTTTTGAAAAAGGATTGAAATGCTTGATGTTCGCTGTCGGTTAAAAGTGTATCCGACCATACCATATAAAGGGTAGGCAGTAGAACAAGGCTTCCATTGGTAGGCTGAGAAAGAAACTTTTCCATTTTTATTTCAGGTTTATGATTTAGTACTAAAAAGGTAAGAAAATATTTCTAACCCTTTCAATAATCTTACCAAAAGTTAAAAATGGATTGAGACAATGAAATTAAAGTGGATTTGGGCTAAAAGCTTTTAATCGATATTGTCCCATTCTTTGATGTTTTTTAAATTTAGACTATTGGAATCAAAGGTAGGGTCTAGACCTTTTTTTCTTTGATCTACATAGTCTTTTAATGCAGCCATTGCTGGCTTCCTTAATAATATTATGGCAATCATATTGAGCCAAGCCATCATTCCCACCCCAATATCACCTAAGGTCCATGCCAGCTCGGCAGTCCTTATAGTTCCATAAAAGGTAGCCACCAATATTAATACCCGTAATAAAAACACAGGCCACTTTCTGGTTTTGTCTCCTTGAAGGAAGCTTAGGTTGGTTTCAGCGATATAATAATAGGCCATAATGGTAGTAAAAGCGAAAAAAGCCAAAGAGATGGCAATGAATCCTGCACCTAAATCAGGAAAGTGTTGACTAATTGCGTATTGGGTAAATTCTGGTCCGAAAGTCACTCCAGGAAGGTTTTCTACTAAAAATCCACCTTCTGGATTGACTACATTGTACTGTCCAGTAAATAGAATCATGAATGCAGTAGCTGTACAGATAAAAAGCGTGTCAACATATACAGAGAAAGCTTGCACCAAGCCTTGCTTAACTGGATGACTTACTTCTGCGGCGGCTGCAGCATGAGGGGCTGTTCCCTGACCAGCTTCATTGCTATAAATCCCTCTTTTAATACCCCAGGAAATGGCCATTCCAAATATTCCACCGAATGTGGCTTCAGCATTAAATGCAGAGCTTATAATTAAATGAATCACTCCTGGAATTTCTGTGAAATTCAATATCATTATTATCACTGCCATGATGATATAAGCAGCAGCCATAAAAGGGACGACAATTTGAGCGACTTTTCCAATACGCTTTACACCTCCAAAAATAATAAGGGCAAGAAAAACACAAATTAGCAAGCCAGTAATCCAAACTGGTACATCAAAGGCATTTTCAACACTTATGGCAATACTGTTACTTTGTACACCGGGAAGAAAAAAGGCTGTGCTTAGGATAGTGGCAAAAGCAAACAAAACGGCATACCATTGAATTCCCAAACCTTTTGATATATAAAAGGCGGGACCACCTCGGTATTGACCATCTTTTACTTCTTTGTACATTTGACCAAGTGTGGCTTCAATGAATGCCGATGCACTTCCTAGGAAGGCGATGATCCACATCCAGAAAATTGCACCAGGTCCTCCCATGGCTATAGCTGTAGCAACCCCTGCAATATTCCCCGTTCCAACCCGGCCTGATATGGCAATGGCAAAAGCTTGAAAGGAAGTAACCCCTTTATCTGAAGACTCGCCACCAAACAATAATTTTATCATTTCCTTGAAATAGCGGATTTGAAGGAATTTGGTGACAATTGAAAAATAAATTCCGACACCTAAGCAAAGGACAATTAAAGCATTACTCCAAATGATGTTGTTTAGGGCGTATATTATGGACTCCATGTTGTTAGTTTGGTGTGGAAAGATTTGTTTTATATACACAAAGAAAACCTAAAATAGGGTTAATAATAATTTTGAGCCTAAAAAAATGTAGAAACATGCCTTGGTTTAACCCGAAATATGCAATAGACAATCTATTACGTGCTGAAATCGCTTCAAAATCAGCCACATCGTTGCTGTTTGGATATTTCACCATAGCGGTGCTATACTAAAATATCCAAACAGACTGATTGTCTTGCGATTGCAACACTTCCCTTAAACACGGGACAGGCTATAAACCCTGACTATTGTCAGGACGGAGAAATCCTATTACATAATCCGGGTTTAAGTTTATTTTGAATGAACAGTAAAATTAATTGATGGTCAATGAAGATATTATTTTTCATTCTATAGCTGCTCTACTGGTAGGTAGAAGGGATTTTTACTCTCCAGTTAAGCCGACTTTAAAAGCTTGAATAAAACACTGTTAAAAATCATTACCTTTGCGTCCGATTGTAGCTAATTACAAATCTGACGGAAAAACAATATGAAAGAATTAGGAAAAATCAGCACCTTACCGATAAATCGGTTTACAGACAATGGTGCTTACCTCGCTTTAAGTGATGGGGATGAGTTATTAATACCTAAAAGGTACCTTAGTGGAGAGGAGAAAGAAGGGGATTTTAAGGAAGTTTTTGTTTACACAGACAGTGAAGACAGGCCTGTAGCAGTTACGGATTATCCATTGGCCTTGTTGGATCAGTTTGCTGTATTAGAGGTGAAAGATGTAACAAGTATTGGTGCCTTTTTGGAATGGGGTCTGGAGAAGGATTTGTTTCTTCCCAATTCAGAAATGCGTCAGGATGTAAAACCTGGGGAAAAGGTTTTGGTGTTTGTTTGTGTGGATCACCGAACCTCGCGTTTGATTGGGGTGAGCAAGTATGAGGACTTTATTTTATCTGATACCAGTGGATTTGAAGTAGGGCAGGAAGTGAATGCCTTGGTTTTTGACAGCACTGATTTAGGGTATAAGGTATTGATCAATGACTTTTATGAAGGTCTCATTTATTCAAATGAGGTCTTTAAACCATTGGCCATTGGCGATAAGGTTCGTGCATTTGTTAAAAAAATAAGAGAGGACAATAAGATTGATTTAATTATTACTCCTATAGGTCGTCAGAAATTTGATGAAGGAGCAGATCAAATATTAAGCCTCTTGCAGGATAAAAATTTTTTACCGCTTACGGATAAATCATCTCCTGAAATCATAAAGGAGACATTGGGAATGAGCAAGAAGCATTTCAAACAGTGCATCGGACAACTGTACCGGAAAAAGATCATCGTAATAAAAGAAGATGGCATATATAAGGTTTAAATGACCTCATAAAGTTTATTTTATCAATAATATTATTGAAAAAAGGAATTAGTAGGAAAATCTGCTATTTTTGCCCTGTTCACTATTTTAAGATCAACCTGATTTTTCGTTAAATTGATCGTTGATCAAAGGCTTAATAAGCGGTATTTACATCTTGTAATTTGATTAGAGTATAGAATGAATAACAAAACTGAAGTGTTTTTAGGCATAGATGTGGGAGGAACTCACGTAAAAATAGGCTTGGTAGATACCCGTGGTCAAATTATTCAATTTGGCAAAGAGGAAACAGCATTACTTCGTAAAAGTGCACAGGGTTTTAATAAGGCTTTTGTGGAGGTAGTTGGAAAATACCTTAAAAGTAATCCTGAGGTAAAACATGTTGGAATAGGCCTTCCAGGCTTAGTAAGTAAAGACAGAACGACCACATTAGAAATACCAGCCATTTCTGAACTAAATGGTTTTAATTTAAAGGGAGCGCTTTTAGAAAATTACCCAGATATTATTTTTCATCTTGAGAATGATGCTAGTGCCGCTGCTTTAGGTGAATTCCATTTTGGGAAAGAAAAAATTTCTGATAATTACCTATTTATTACCTTGGGTACAGGCATAGGAAGTGCCCTTATTCTTGACAAAAAAGTGTTTAAAGGTGTTCGTGGTAATGCCATGGAAGTTGGGCATATGCTCTCTAGGGGAAATAGCAGGCTAGAACCTTTAATCGGAAGAAATGGTATTCTCACTATGGCTGCTAAGATGATAGAGCAGTATCCAGATGAAATTGGTGAATTAAAAGACCAGGAATTGGGAATTCACTTACTGGTAGCTTCTGCGAAAAATGGAAACGGAATTGCTTTAAGAACTTTTGCCGAATTAGGTGCAATTTTAGGAGAAGCATTGGTGTCCACAATACGTATTTTGGATGTTACTGAGGTGTATTTTGGAGGTGGTATATCAGCTGCCCTTCAGTTTATCCAACCTCAAATGGAGAAAACAATTCGTCAATATTTAAGTCCTTATTACCTTAATGACTTAAAGTTAGAAAGAGCTACATTAGAAAATGATGCAGGCACCTTAGGTGCAGCAGCATTATGTTTTATGGATTAAGGGTGGTTACCGTAACTTCACTTACCTTATTTATAGCATTGAGTCGAAAAAGAACCTTTAGGGGTTCTTTTTCTATTTGTTGCTCACAGCGATCTGAAGGTTCGAGGAAGTAGATAAAAAAGCTTTGACTCTTATCTACAAGCTCTACCCGATCTGGGCGGCCAAAAGTAATGATGATTTCTTGGTTGTTTTTTGCTAGAAAAGTGTTTTTTAATTTCCTTATTTCTTCCACATCCTGAAGGCGTAAACCTAGGCAACCATTACGGTCCTTTTTCCAGTTTTCCATATTTATGGCCCCAGTATCTAATTTCCCTGAACAAGAAAAACCTGAGGCAAGTATAATTAATATGAAAAAGGAAATGGTAATTGATTTGTAAGCCATGATATATTGGTAAAGGTTGCAAATAATCTTGCAAAATTAGTGGGATTGTTTGATTGACTTAGTATGTATGTAAGAAAAATACAAGTATTTTTAAAAATTCAGGGTAATTGGTTCAGAGGCTGATAAATGATACGTTTTGTTTTGGTACTTCATAATAACATTCCGATCTGTTTCTACACGATGAATCTTCCCCTTCTTTAACTGAAACATAAAAAGACATTTTTGGTCAAAGGTCACATCGACAATTCCATCCCCATCTAAATCCATAGCTTCTCCTTCTCCTCCCGCAGCATGAACTTCACGGTATTGATTTCCCTCAATACTAGCCAGTGCAGTGCTAAAGCCATTTTTTTTCCACACAAAAGTTTTCTTTATTTCTTTAGCACTTATTCCTGAAGCTGATTTAGGATATACTAAAAGATCTATGGAAGGGTCTTTTGATTCAAACCTAACAGGTTTTAACCAACCATAAGTGCTTTGGATGGATTCCCCCGAACTGTCTGTTTGAATGTCATCATTAAGGCCTATAAAATATTGTTGGTCTCCATTTACGGAAAATCCAGTATGTGCGGAATTTTCGCTTATTTCTGTTAAGAGTTGATTACCATCATTTTCTAATAAAGGTACTGTCAGACCGAAGGGTAGGTCTTGGGCATTCTTTAGTCTGGTAACCAGAAGATCTGGAGTTAGAATAAATTCCTGACTAAAATAGGGCCCACCTCTACCTGTTACAAAATTATAATGGATGGTGAACCGAACCAATAGAGGATGAACAAAATGAATTTCAGCCTCTGCCTGATAAGTAGCAGGCACATCAGCTATTCTTACCCAATGCCCTCTTTCCATCCATTCAGGACCAAAGCTTATTCCAGATTGTGGGCGATAACTGTCTACTAAGGTTCCATTTCCCGTTTTCATCTCAAAGGAAGGTGTTTTGGTAAGGTCGTGCTCCCCATCCGAGGGACCTAAACGTCCGTCCCAACCTGATTTTACCATTCGTACAGCACCCAATGGGGTCCAGCTCAAACCGTATTTTGGTACCGTAGCTCCTCTTAGGTTTATCATCACCTGAAAACCTCCGGCATTGGCAAAGAAGGCGCCAAATCTATTATCAGTGGTAAAGGCATAACCTCCAATTTCTGTAGGGGCAGGGAATTGAGGTATGGCCGATTGTCGAATAAGCCAGGCTTCCGATAAATGTTGGATAAATGCCCCGGTATAATTTCCCCATTGACTGGCTGGTTGGTAACCAACTCTGTCCCCAGGATCAAAATGATTTTTGGTGATGTAAAAAGAGCCAGAGAAGGGACCTGATTTTCTTTGCCAGCGATGGATACTTTTAAAGGCAAGGTTGGCAGCTCTTCTGTATTGACCAGCGAGGTATTTATTGCCATTTTTCCAAGCATCTTCTGCCATTACTTCAAATGCCAACTGGTACAATACATCATTGAAAATATGATTGTCAGTTCTTCCGTTTGGTGGCGCCTGACCATCAGGTGCCTGTGTATATAGGCTGGTGTATGTCCCTCTTCTTACTGCTTCAAGGATTTCAATTGAGGAGGGCCCATCATAGCCCTCAGTAGCCAATGCAATTAGATTCCCTCTGCCAACAGCTTCCACCGCCAGGGATTGAGGATCACTGCTCCAATCTTGATACATGTTCCATTTGTCATTGACAATTCTGATCTTCTGACTGTATTGTGTCCATGCAGTTTCTATAAATTCAGTAGCAAATGCTTTGGTGCTAAGTTGATGTTGAGCACGATTCCATTCTCCTTTCATCGCATAGGTACGCCAATTGTTTGTTCTGCCATCTAAATTTTGCATGACCTCAACCAAAGGTGTTTTCATTCGTTTTTGCCAAAGCTCAAATTGTTTTTTAGAGACATGGGGTTGGTAAAGAGCTAAAGCATTGCTTAGCGGGCTAATAAAAAATTCCCCATGTTCGTCAGGGATAGCTTTACTGCCTTGAGAAAAGGCCAGCGTACTATGCTCCATGGCTTTTATTCCTGCCTCTTTAAGTAAATCACCATGCTCAGCTTTTAGAAGAACCCCAACAGCAAAGGCAAAATACGGAGTGGAATACTGGTGCTCTCGATGGAGGTAGGGGTCTATGATGGCTCCTTTCTCGTCCTGCTGTTTTGCTACCACCAAACAGGTGGCTTCTATGAGTTTTAAGAAAGCGTCTTTGTGTACTTCTTCGCTTTCCCAAGGTATAGCAGTAAGATGAAATGGTTGTGTGATTTGTGCTTGTTGATTTGAGTTTTGGGCCAACAGAACCTGAACTGACAAAAAATACAGGAAGACGACTGTTGAAAGTGATTTAAGTAAATTGTAATTCATTTTAATTCAGGAATTTGATGTGAATTAACTGTGTATTTGAAGTAAGAATAGCGATTAAATGGGCAATTTGTAACTTGGAATAGGTTTATAATATTAAACTTATTTTTCAATCTTGAGAAGGATAAGGCCTTTTTACTATTTCTAAAACCATCCTATCCAAGCATACGTGGGTCAGCATTTTTTTATTTATCGGATTTATATAGCCTAGCTCCGTTACAATGGTATTCTAAATTGGTATAATTTAAGATTTTTTTCAGAATTTTAATATTTTGAATTTAATGTATTTACCTCCTATTAATTCCTTGCATTCAGTTGAAGAACTTTTATTATAGTTTATTTTTTTAAAATGATTCTTTTGAATTTCGTAATTATTTATTCTATGTAAGAATTATATGCCGTATTTATTAAAATACTAACTGATTTTTCTTGGTGGCCAGAACTCTTGTTCTTAGTTTTGCGTTTAGAATGAACGTTCGATCTATAGATTATGAAAGAAGCACAAGAGTTTTCAGAAAAAGAAATAGCCATCTATAATGGAGCGCTAGAACTTGTGGCCAAATATGGTTTTCATGGTACTTCCATGAGTTTATTGACCAAAGAAGCCAAAGTCTCCACAGGAACGATTTACCATTACTTCTCTAGTAAAGATGACTTAATGAAAAAAATGTACTGCTATTTCCGTAGTCAGTTGGAAGCTTATATTTCAAGCCAAGTAGATGTAAAAGAGGACTATAAGGAGAGGTACTATTTAAGGTGGCAGAAATTGTACCTCTATTATACACAGCACCCAAAAGTTCTGGTATTTTTTGAACAGTTTATTAATTCACCTTATAATTTTGAACGTAGTCCTCACCATTTCACCGGAGCCTATTTTAAATTTCTTAAGGAAGGCATTGATAAAAAATACCTAAAGCCAGCCAAACCCGAGATTTATGTTGCCATGTATATGGGCAGTGTGGTCATGGCCTCTAAAATCAATGTTTTTGGCTCCATATTATTGAAAGAAACAGATAGAGAGCTTCTGATCAATAAATTATGGGTTGGCATGTCCCAAGTATAATTGCAATCAAAACTATTAATTACCATAAATAAATTCTTTGATTAAATGAACAAATTTTCTTTTGTATTTCTTATAGTGCTCATGGCATTGTTCCAATCCTGTTCAGAGGGAGAAACCAAAAATGTTGGAATGAGGCCGGCGCCTTCGATTCCCATTATTGAGATTCCATCCAGGACTTTAACAGGATACGATACTTATCCAACCAGTTTAGAGGGAGTTGTAAGTAGTTCTGTCAGGGCAAAAGTTTCAGGTTATATAACTCAAGTAATGGTAGATGAAGGTCAGGCTGTAAAGAAAGGCCAAAGCCTATTTAAACTTGAGACACAATCTTTAAATGCTGACGCTGCTGCTGCCAAAGCGAATGTTGAGGCGGCCAAGGTAGATGTTGATAAATTAAAACCACTTGTAGAAAAAGGAATTATTGGTGGCGTTCAGTTAAAAACTGCTGAAGCCAGGTACAATCAAGCCATGGCTACTTATAATAGTATATCCGCCAATATTGCTTACGCTACAATAAAGAGTCCTGTTTCCGGACATGTTGGAGCTATTCCTTATCGTGAAGGCGCTTTGGTTAGTCCTAGTGATCCTTTGACCACTGTTTCTCAGGTAGACAATGTTTTTGCCTTTTTCTCCATGAATGAAAAAGAATACCTGAACATGCTTCAGGTTACCAAAGGAGAAACCCTTGATGATAAATTGAAAAATATGGCAGAGGTAGAACTTGAGTTGGTCAATGGGCAGATTTATTCACTCAAAGGGAAAATAAAGACGGTTACCGGTCAGGTAAACCCAACTACTGGAACAGTCAGTTTTAGAGCAACTTTTCCAAACCCAAATCGCTTGCTGGCACATGGCAACAGTGGCAGGATACGCATTCCTAAGACCTATGATAATAAGCCTATAATTCCAGAGGCTTCTATTTATGAGCAACAAGGTAAAACCTACGTGTACAAGGTAGGAGCAGATTCAGTTGTTACGGAAGCATTGATTGAAATTGGTGCAAAAGTAGGTCCACTTCTAGTCGTTGAGGAAGGTATCGAAGAAGGAGATAAAATTGTTTACCAAGGTATTGATAAGTTGAGAGATCAGATGAAAATTGCTCCTCGTCTTGTGCCTTTCGATAGTGTGGCTGGAAAATTAAAAGTAGCTTTTAAATAAGATAAAATGCTAAAACAATTTATAGACAAACCGGTATTATCTACCGTAGTATCTATCCTAATATTAATTCTTGGGATTTTGGGCTTGATATCCCTTCCTGTAAGTCAATATCCAGACATTGCTCCCCCAACAGTTCGAATAACAGCGTTTTACCCTGGAGCAAATGCTGAAACAGTATTGGAAAGTGTGATTATTCCTATTGAGGAACAGGTGAATGGGGTGGAGAACATGGATTATATCACCTCTACTGCAAGTAATAGTGGAACAGCTACAATTCAAGTGTTTTTTCGACAAGGTGTAGATCCGGATATCGCAGCGGTAAATGTTCAGAATAGGGTGGCTAGAGCCAATCCTCTACTTCCAAGTGAGGTGGTTCAATCGGGTGTGATTACACAAAAACAGCAAACCAGTTCCTTGATGTTTTTTACCATGGTATCAGATAATCCTGATTATGATGCCACTTTTATTCAAAATTACCTAAACATCAATGTTATACCCACACTGAAGAGGATTAAAGGAGTAGGGGATGTGACAGTATTTGGGTCTAAGAATTACGCCATGAGAATTTGGCTTAAGCCAGATAAGCTTACCGCTTATGGTTTGATGCCTTCAGATGTGACAGCAGCCATTAATGAGCAAAGTTTGGAAGCAGCAGCTGGTTCTATTGGACAGAATAATGCCGAGGCATTTGAGTATGTCATTAAATATGGAGGCCGCTACAAAAACGAAGCCCAGTATGAGGACATTGTTATCAAAGCATTGGGTAATGGACAGTTCTTGCGTTTGAAGGATGTTGCAAAGGTTGAAATGGGAGCACAGGGATATTCGGTAATGTCATATACCAATGGGAATCCTGGTGTGAGTATGGCTGTATACCAAACACCTGGGTCCAATGCTCAGGAAATAATTAACGACGTCAAAGCTTCTTTGAATGACCTTGAAGATCGATTTCCTAAAGGTTTGTCGATTTTCATAAATTTTGATACCAATGATTTCTTAAATGCTTCCATTGCTAAAGTGGTAACTACGCTTGTTGAGGCATTTATTTTGGTTTTTATCGTTGTGTTTATTTTCCTTCAGGATTTTAGATCGACATTGATTCCTGCTATTTCAGTACCGGTTTCAATTGTTGGAACCTTCTTTTTCCTAAATATTCTGGGGTATTCGGTTAACTTATTGACGCTTTTCGCTCTGGTTTTAGCCATTGGTATTGTGGTTGATGATGCCATAGTCGTGGTAGAGGCTGTACATGCCAAAATGGAGGCTGGAGCAAAAAAAGCACGACATGCCACTCATCAGGCCATGGAAGAAATTACAGGAGCAATTATTTCAATTACCCTTGTAATGGGGGCTGTTTTTATACCTGTAACCTTTATAACAGGTCCTACCGGGGTTTTTTACGAGCAGTTTGGAGTTACCCTTATGTTGGCGATAGCTATTTCTGCTGTCAATGCATTGACTTTAAGTCCTGCGCTTTGTGCTTTATTATTAAAACCTCATGAGGACCATCCTGACAGGAAACTTAGCTTGGGTAAACGCTTCTTCAATGGTTTTAATAGGGCCTTTGAAGTAACCACGGCCAGGTATGTAGCTGCGTTAAAAATCTTGTATCGATTCAAGTGGATTACAGCTGTGATTTTACTAGGATCCTTCGGAGCAATTATTTGGGCTGCTGAAAACACTCCAACTGGCTTTGTTCCTGAAGAAGATAGAGGCTTAATATTTACTGATATTGTATTGCCAGAAGGTGCTTCACTAGATAGAACTGTTGCTGTTACAGAGGAATTAATGAATGCCATTGAAAATCTGCCTGGAGTAGAAGGTGGATCCATGGTCAATGGATTCAGCTTAATTTCTGGTGAAGGAAGCAATTTCGGTTTGGGCTTTATCCGATTAAAACCCTGGGAAGAAAGGGGAGCAGACTCTTTGTCTGCCAAAGCTTTGATAGGGAAAATGTTCGGTATAGCTGCGGGCATTCCTGGAGCAAAAATTTTATTCTTTGCTCCTCCAAGTATTCCTGGGTTTGGAGTGTCTTCGGGATTCGAAATTAAATTTTTGGATCAAACTGGAGGTAGCTTTAATGAGCTGGACGAAAAGGTCAAAGAGTACATGGGAGAATTGATGGGCAGGCCTGAAATCCTTTATGCGCAAACTGCATTTAGTACCGGCTATCCACAATATGAGATGGTGCTAAACATACCTAAGGCCAAAGAGGCAGGGGTAAGTGTAAGCAGTATTTTGGGAACGCTTCAAGGCTATATTGGAAGTATCTACGCCGCTGACTTTTCCAAATTTGGTAAGCAATACAGGGTTTATATTCAAGCCATGCCTCAGGATAGGTCTGAAGTAGATGATCTCAATTCATTATTTGTTAGAAATAGCAAGGGAGAAATGGCACCTATTTCTGAGTTCCTATCTCTTAAGCGGGTTTATGGACCTCAGGCAGTTACAAGGTTTAACCTTTTTAACTCTGTTTCTATCAATGGAGCAGCAGCACCGGGATACAGTACAGGAGATGCGATTAAGGCAATTCAGGAGGTGAATGAAAAGAGTCTACCGAGAAACTTTACTGTAGATTATTCAGGCTTGACCAGAGAGGAAATCAATGCAAGTAGTCAGACTACCATCATTATATTATTAAGTGTTCTTTTCGTTTACTTTATTTTGGCTGCCCAATACGAAAGTTACCTGATTCCTCTTGCCGTTCTATTGTCTTTACCTGTAGGTGTTATGGGAGCTTATTTGACCACCTATTTCTTAGGTATGGAGGCGAATATTTATTTTCAAATCGCAATGGTCATGCTGATTGGCTTGCTGGCTAAAAACGCCATTTTGATAATTGAATTTGCCATGCAAAGAAGGGCTGCAGGTGCATCTATAGTAGATGCAGCTTTTGATGCGGCCAAGGTGAGACTTAGACCAATTCTTATGACATCATTTGCCTTTATAATAGGCTTATTACCGCTGGCTTTTGCCAATGGTATCGGCGCTGCAGGTAACAGGTCCATTGGTACCGGTGCTGTAGGAGGATTGCTGATAGGTACAGTTATAGGCGTTTTTGTCATCCCTATTTTGTTTATATTATTTCAATGGCTTCAAGAAAAAGTCGGTCGTAAAAAAGAAGTTGAAGCTTTAAAAAATGCTTAATTACTATGCTAAATAAAAGTCTATTATATATACCTTTTTTGTCCTTGCTATTATCTTCTTGCTTTGTGGCAAAAGACTACGAACAATCGGATAAAGTAGTGGAAGAGGTTTATTACAGAACGGATTTATTGCCGGAGGACAGTATTTCGATGGCTGATTATTCTTGGAGAGAGGTTTTCTCCGATCCCAATCTAGTGCGCCATATCGAAGCAGGTTTAGAAGCCAATTTAGATATTAGAATGGCTTTACAAAATATTCTTGCAGCCCAATCCTATTACAAACAAGGGAAGTGGGGGCAATTGCCCACCTTGAGCGGAACAGGAAAAGTAACGCATCAGGAATTGTCAAAAAACTCACAGTTCGGGGCTTTCTTTGATGGGGGAATTACCCAATATGAGGTTTCTGCTGGTTTTTCTTGGGAGGCTGATATTTGGGGTAAAATTAGAAGTCAGCGAAGAGCATTTGAAGCATCCTATTTGCAATCAATTGCAGCTCATCAGGCAGTGAAGACTCGATTGATCAATGATATTGCCAATCTCTATTTCAGGTTGTTGGCATTGGACCAGCAATTGGAATTGACCAATGAAACGATCAAAAATAGAGAACAGGCTTTGGAAACCACTGCTTCATTGAAAATTGCAGGAATTGTTACAGAGGTAGGGGTGAAGCAAACGGAAGCGCAGCTCTATACGGCAAAGGCCTTGAAAGTTGATTTGCAAAGAGACTTACATTTGGCAGAAAATACCCTTTCCATACTCTTGGGCAAATCACCTGAGGATATTTCTCGAGGTGACTTGGACGATCAGCAGCTACCAGAAGCCCTGTCCATTGGTTTTCCAGTGCAATTGCTTCGCAATAGGCCGGATGTATTTGCATCGGAATACGGATTAATTAATGCTTTTGAAATTAGCAATGTGGCCAAGACGAATCTTTACCCATCCCTGACCATTTCTGGTACAGGAGGTATTCAAGGTTTGGAGTTGGATCAGTTGTTTAGCCTTAATTCTGTTTTTGCCAATGTTATTGGTGGTTTAACCCAACCTATCTTAAATGGTAGAAGGTTGAAAACCCAGCTTGAAGTTTCTTTAACCCAACAAGAGCAAGCTTATTTAAATTTCAGAAAAACCATTTTAACCGCTGAAAAGGAAGTTTCCGATGCCATTTATAATTTTGATTCGGCAAAAGAAAAAGAGGCTTTGGTAAGGAAAGAACTGGATGCCAATAGAGTGGCCATTGAGTATTCCGAAGAATTGCTTGACAATGGTATTGGCAATTATCTGGAAGTAATCACCGCTAGGGAAAATGCATTGAATTCTGAGATTAAATTAATCAATACCCGCTATTCCCAGATGGAAGCGCTTACCAATTTATATAGGGCACTTGGTGGTGGTTGGCAGTAATTGCTTTTGATAGTAATGCTCGCAATTCAATTTCTTGTGTATGCTTTTGCGAAAGCATACACAAGTTGACAGTTTTCCTTATAAAATTGTATTGCTAAAGGTTTTAATGCCAAAAAGTAATGGCCCCTCAATATTTTGCTTTGATACAAAGCGAAATATTGAGGGGGCTTTTTGCATGCTAGCAAACCGATCCTATTTTCTTGTGATTATTTTATCCCGAAATATGCATA